>Ga0114129_10003786_pt1 | contig 21331 bp, 15 predicted proteins | sample RhiMetdeltSRZDD1_FD_80071 | JGI IMG/M metagenome (GOLD analysis project Ga0114129, IMG submission 80071) | Populus rhizosphere microbial communities from Tennessee, USA - Rhizosphere MetaG P. deltoides SRZDD1 (version 2) (version 2) | ecosystem: Host-associated > Plants > Roots > Rhizosphere >... | reverse complement strand
TGCTGGCACTGGCCGGCGGTGCTGCTCGGCCGGTTCGAAGGGGTCCCGAGCGCGAACCCGCCGAGCGGGATCGCGTCCTTCTACTTCGGCCTCGACGTGCTCTGCCTCATCGCCTACCTGCAGTCGCGGCCGGCGCTGGCGGCGCGGCGGCGGCGGCGCCACGCAGCTCGGTGAAGAGCGTGCCCAGGAGCTGGCCGGTCGGGTCCGAGTAGTACTGCCAGAACATCGCGCCCGCGAGCCCGTTCTCGAGGATGTACCGGCTCTTCACCCGCAGCGATTCCGGGTCGTCGTATGTAATGAAGATGTGCCGCTCGGGGTGCCACAGCCACGGCGCTTGTGAGACCGGATCCCAGCGGCGCACCCAGCCGACCTTGCCGACCATCTCGGTGGCCAGGCTGCCGTAGCGCATCTCGATCTTTTCCTTCACCGGCTCGCCGGGCTGATAGAGGCCGTCGTCGGCCGTCGCCACGTTCGCCCAGCCGCGGCCGTAGAACGGCACGCCGAGGACGATCTTCGAGGCGGGCACACCCGCGGCCAGATAGTCGCGCACGGCACGATCGGCGGAGTACTGCTTCTCGTCCTTCGGGTGCAGGTACAAGTTGCCGTGATGGCCGGCGAGCTTGTCGCCCTCGGCCTCGCGGAAGTCGTAGGTCATCAGGTTCACGAAATCGACGACGGCCTGGACCTTCGCCATGTCGGTCGTCTGCAGGAACTCGTGGACGTTGGCCCCGGCGGCGAACGTCACCAGGTAGTGCCGGCCCGCGGCCGTGCCCTCCTTGTCGAAGGCGGCACGCAGCTCGCTCATCAGGGCGGTGAAGTTCTCCTTGTCCTCCTTGCGGTGCGGGTTGCCGTAACCGGGCAGGCCGGGATACTCCCAGTCGACGTCGAAGCCGTCGATGTCGTGGCGCTTCACGAAGGCCACCGCGCTGTCGACGAACTTGCGCCGCCCCTCCGCCGTCATCGCCATGTCCGAGAACCCGCCCGACCACGTCCAGCCGCCGACGGAGACGAGGATCTTGAGGTCGGGGTTGCGTTTCTTAAGGCCGACCAGAATCTTGTAGTTCTGCGCGTCGTTCTTGAAGCCCGGGGTGACGACGCCGTCCTTGATGTTCGCGAACGCGTAGTTGATGTGCGTCAGCTTCTCCGCCGCGATCTCCGCGGGCTTGATCACCTTGTCCTGCGCGAACACGTACCCGATGATGACCGGCCCCGTCGCCACCGCCGGCGCGGGCTCCTGGCCGCCGGCCGCCACCGCCAGCAGGTACCAGGTGGCGTGCGGCAGCCACTGCTCGCCCCAACGCCAGTCGTTGTCGCCGCCCGTCACGGTGTGCGGCACGTTGAAGTCGATGTCGCTTTCGTCCTTGAAGCCGGCGGTGACGCCGTTGACGATCCCGCCGGGGGCGTTCGTGTACTCGTAGGCCCCGAAGTAGAAATACTCGGGATTCTTTCGGCCGGTGCCCTCGAGCATCGAGCTGTCGAAGGGGTTGAGACCCAGGATCCAGTTGAGCTGATCCTGCGCGTATCCCCGCAGACGGGCCGCGAACGCACGATCGCCGGTGAAGCAGGGCGCCGCCATCCGCGCCGCGGTGGCCAGCGAGCCGAGCCGCGCGTTCTCGCCCTGCCACCAGGGTGCGGTCTCGGTGTCGTGCGGGTAGAAGAAGCGCGTGTCGCGCACCCCCTTCGTGGTCTGGACGAGCTGGCGCGCGTAGCCAAACGGGTTCGCCACGTCGGCCGTCACTGCGAGCTCCCACTCGAGCGACGCCCGCACCGCCCGCAGGATGTCGGCCTTGCGCTCGGGGGCGATCTCCGCGTACGCGAGCAGGCTGACGACAGGCAGGCCGGCGTCTGCCGCGTGGAAGAACGGCCGATCGCCGTCGTCCGCGCGCCAGTACGCGCGCGGCGCCGGCGACAGCCGCCCCATCAGCCGCGTCGCGCGCTGGTCCGCCGCCGTCTTGTAGTCGGCCTTGCCGGTGGCTGCGTAGAGCTCCGTGGCCGCCAGGAGCGCGCAGTAGTCGTCGACGATGTTGTCCTTGCCGTCGTTCGTGAAGGTGGCGTTGTCCCGCGCCAGCACCGCCCACACCTCTTCGGCCGTGCGCAGATAGTCGGCCTGCTTCTCCCCCGGCACCTTCATCGCCGCCGCCCGCGCCAGCGCGGCGATGGCAACCCCGGCGCCGGAGCGGAAGCTCGTCTGGTACGCCGCGTCGTCACGAGAGGCGGCGCGCTCCCCTTGCATGCTGCCGGGGCTGGCGAGAGTGTGGATCGCGAACGACTTCTCGTCCTTGCCGATCTTGCGATCCTGCGCGCGCTTCTCGGGGCCGGCACCGTTCACGGATCGATAGAAGGTGCCGCCGGGCGCGTGTACGCGCACGAGATAGTCGGCACCGTGCCCGCCTTCGTCGAGCAGGCGACGCCGATACTGGCGCGCGTTCGAGGCCCCGCGGCGCTGCAGCGCCTCGTGCGCCTTCAGCACGCCCCACGCCGTCAGCGAGAGCTGCTGCGGGTTGAAGTACGTCGAGAACGTCAGGTGCGAGAGGTGCTTCCCGTAGTCGCCGGTGGCGTCGTACCAGCCTCCGCGCGCGTCGACGTGCGTGTCCGGCTTCCCCGCCAGCGCGACGTTCGCGTCGGCCATCTCGATCGCGCCGGCCGCGCGCTGTCCCTTCAGGTAGTAGATGACGTCCGACAGCGTGTGGCGCTCGAGGATGTGCTTCTGGATGTCGAAGGGGAACGAGCGCACCTCCTCGTCGCCGATCCGGCAGACGAGCCGGTACGTACCTTCGCGCTGAAGGTCGGAGAAGTCCGCCGTCCAGTACGACCAGTCGCGCCATTTCGCGACCGCCCCCACCGCCGTCGGCGCGGGCACTGGCGTGCGCTTCCCGCCTTCGTCCTCGAGAGCACACGCGCCCACGGCATCGCCGGCGCGGCCCTGGATGACCGCGCGCTTCGGTCCCGTCGCGTCATAGCCGAGATGGTTCGTGAGGATGGTGGCGGCGAGCAGAAGGGCGGTGGTCACGGATTCCTCCTCAAAGTTGCATGCGGATGCCGGCACGGCGCAGCAGGCCGCAGAGCCGGATGACGACCCAGGCGAACACGGCGGATCGGATGAGGCCGACGGTGACGCTGCCCCCGTCGAGGCCGTAGTAGGGATTCGTTCCGAAGGTCCTCTCGCACAACGCGAAGAGCGCGAGCAGCAGGGACGGGAGGATGTAGGCGAGCAGCGCGTTCTCGCCCGCCATCGTGATCGAGCGCGGCCAGCGGCGCAGGCCTTTGACGTCGGCGAGCCAGAAGAGCAGGGCCCACGCCGCCGTCGTCCACGCCGCGGAGTACAGGCACCAGGGCGGGGTCGCCCGAATCTTGTTGATGATGAACGCCGGGTGCAGGTCGCGCATCGAGTGCAGCAGCCACGCGCCGAGCGCCATCGCCGCCGCGTAGCCCAGCGCCGCGAGGGCGAGACGCGCGCCGTCCTGCCTTCGCTGCTGGAGCCAGACACCGAGCACCACCCCCGAGAGGGTCACGGCCGCATGCGCGCCCAGGAAGCGCCCGACGTCGACGATCTCGATCGAAGCGGTGAAGAACCGGCCCGCCTCGTCGGCGAAGTAGAGCGCGTACAGCAGCGCGACGCCGCCCACGAGCACGCCGAAGCGATCGCCCGCGAGGAGGTAGATCGTCGCCGCGACCAGGTACGACCAGCCGATGAGGCCGAGGATCCCCCACCACGACGGCCGGATCTCGATCAGGCTCGTGACGTCGTCGCTGCGGAACGTGATCACGGCCAGCGCCAGCAGCAGCCAGCCGATCGGACGGAGGAGCCGCATCCATGGCGGTGCGTCCTTCGCCGGTGCCTGCCATGCCAGCACCAGCGCGATGGCCATCAGGATGGTCCATGCGGGTGGCGACAACGGCCCGGCCGCGCTCGCCGCGTCCGCGTTCACCATCATCACGCCCATCGCGAGCAGGCCGGCGGTGCGCACGAGGACGTGGCGCCACAAGACGAGCGTCGAGTCTCCGCGCCGGCGTCGTCCCCCGAGCGCGAACGGGATGGCAAGGCCGACGATGAAGAGGAACGCCGGAAAGACGATGTCGGTGATCGTCATGCCGTCACCGCTGTGGCGCGGCTCGAAGTGCTTCAGGAACGCCGGCGCGCCCTGGACGCCTGCGACCTCGTTCACGAAGAGCATCAGCCAGACATCGAGCCCGCGGAGCAGGTCGATCGAGAGGATGCGCGCGCGGCCGTCGGCGACGCCGTCGGAGGTGGAAGTCATCAGGGTCTCAGGGCGCGAATTCTATCTCGCCCGCTCGTCCCGCACGCCGACGAACAGGACCACCTTCTCGATACCACCCCAGGTCCGAGCGTCCACGAGGCAGATCCTGGGGTCGAGGGTCGGGATCGCACTTCGGGTCATGGCCTGGTGCAGCGCACGCGCCGCCTCGCTGGCGGGGCCGGGCTTCTCCTGAATGCAAACGAGAACACCGTCCGTAGTGGGATAACCGGACGGGCTCGTCTCGACTCGATACTTCCCGTCGCCGCGCCGCTCGGGCCAGGACTGGCGGAGCTGGTGCATGAAGGCCACGGCCTCCGGACTATTCCCGAAGGCTCGGAACTCGACCTCGACGTCTCGAGGCAGGGCATCGAACGCCACGCGGAGCGCCGAGACCTGCTGGGAGTCGAGGTGCCGGTCGGGCGAAGCGCCGACCGACGCGTCGTTCCGGCGGGTCTCGTCCGGAGACCTCGCCTGGCAGCCCATCACCAAAACCACCAGCGCAACAAGCGGGCTCCTGCCGCCAACTCCACGCATGGCCAGGCGGATGCTACACCGCGTATCGCACCATTTCGTTGCTTGACATTGTTTGATAGTAAATGATAGTATTCGCGCGTTGGTGAGAGGCACCAAGACCATGAAAGAGACCGAGGCCGAGTACTCCATCCGCGAAGCCGCCGAGTACCTCGGCGTGAGCCAACCCACGATCTTCCGCTGGATGAAGAGCGGGCTGCTGTCCTTCTATAAGGTCGGTGGCTCCACCCGGTTCTCGAAGGAAGGCCTGGACGCCGTCGTCGAGAAGAAGGTCGGCCGCAAGGAGGCGGAGGGTGCGTCCGGCCGCTGCGCGGCGTGCGGCCACGGCGTGCTCGTCGCCGGACGCGTGCAGGCGACCGGCCTTCTCTACTTCAAGCCCGATAAGACGAAATTCTGGAGCTTCGAAGAGTCGCTCATCTCGACGCGCGCGCACATGTGCGCCGCCTGCGGTCATCTGCAGCTCCATGCCGACACCGCCAAGCTGGGGCGTCTCACGCCCCCGGAGAAAAAGCGATGAAGCACAACCCGTTCTATCTCGTCAGCGCGGCGCTCATGCTCGTGGGCTGCTACCTGCTGAGCGGGGCGGAGGCCAAGGACACCCAGGGCCTCGCCAACACACTGCCCATCCTCGCCTGGCTCACCGCGTACGAGGCGGCGCTCATCGGCCTCGGCGGCTTCCTCGCGCGGCGCGGTCTCCTGCGCGACGGGCGGACGCTGCTCGTGCTCGTCGCCGTCCTCATGGCCGACTTCACGAACCTGTCGGCGGAGATGATCGCCTGGAGCGGGCACTGGGTGCTGGCCGCCACCGGCTTGTTGTGTCTGGCCGCGGGCAAGATCGCGTTCGCCTGCGCCGCCTATCGTGTGCGGCCGCCGGTGCGGGCCCTGGCGCTGGCGGCGGGGCCACTCACCCTCGTGTATCTGTTGCCGGCCGTCACCGCCATCCTTCGCAGCCGCGCCGTCGATCTCGCGCTGCCGCTCTACCTCGCCTCGTGGATCCTGGGTGGCTTGATGCTGCTCGCGACGCTCACCGCACCCGGGGCACTCCGCCCGTACCCCACCACCGAGACCACGCCGTTCGAGCGGTTCATGGCCACGCTGCGAGCCGTCCTCCCTGCCTCGTTCGCGGCGCACCTGCTCGCGCTGCACTGGCAGTACGACGTCACGTTCCACGTGTGCAGCCTTGCCGCGCCGCTTCTCGCCTTCGCCGTCGCCGCCACGCGCCGGGCGGAGACAGGCGAGAACATAGGCAATCGCGTGGTTCTGCCGATCGTGGCGGTGTTCGTCGCCGCCGCCTTCCCGGATTCGTTCGTCGTCGGGGACCTCGTCGCCTTCTCGCCGCTGCGCCTCACGTGGCTCCTGGCCGCCGCGGTGTACCTCTATGACTTCCGACTTCACCGACAGCTCGTGGCGCTGCCGATGGCCGTGGGGCTCGGTACGCTCGCCCTGCTCGGTCCCACGTACACGGCCGCGATCGGCAATGCCGCTCACGCTATCGCCACGCCTTCGCAGCACGCGGTCAAGCTCATTCCGCGGACGCGCTGGGGCTGGGGCGCGCTGCTGGTCACAGGGGCGTGGCTGCTCCTTGGCGCGGGGGCGTGGTCGAGCCTGCGGCGTCGCGTCGACGACGGTGCGCACGCCAGCAACAAAGGCCCGGTGGCATGAGCGTGCATCGGCCGTTTGGATATCTCTTGCCGGACCTGTGGTGGATCGAGACCTCCACGAGCTCCTTCGTCCTCCAGATCGTCGTGGTCGGTCTGGCAACGACGCTGCTCGGCGCCCTGGTGGCGGCGCTGCTCCGCCGCCTGCACGGCACTACCGGGGCATGGATCGCGGACCTTGTTGCCCTCGGAACGCTCGGCTTTGGTGTCCTGCTCTGCTGGCACTTCCTCCTGCCCCCGGTCTGCGGCCGCCATCTGCCCCGGTATCTCGAGCTTGCCATGGCCACCGCCTGCTACCTGCCGGCCTCCGAAGCGTCCGCGCCGCAGCGGCACCTGCGTTGGCTGCTTCTGGCCATGCTCTGGTTGGCCCTCTCCGCCGCCGCCTACGATCAGGTGCACTTCTGGGGCGGCTTCGGGCGCGTCGCATTCCTTGATGCGGCGCTCCTCGGTGCGCTTCTCGCTCCACCCGCCCTCGCCTTCGCGAAAAGGCCTTGACATCCTCCGGCAAAGTTGTCATAACCAGTAACAACCAGTTCCGTACCGACAACCGATCGAAGGAGGGCGTCCATGGTCCGCCGCGTGTTCCGCCTCGCGCCGTTGGCTCTCGTGCTCCTCGTGCTGAGCGCGCTCGCCTCCCCCGCCCTGGCCGTGGACTGCTCGGGGCTGGCGGAGTGGAGCTGCAGCACCTCTTACGGCCTCGGCGCCTCGGTGCGGTACAACGGGTCGAAGTACACGCTCTGCGCCGCGTGCTCGCGGGCCGCGAGCTGCCCCGGCTTCACCCCGGAGGCCGACAACTGGTGGACGAACAACGGGGTCTGCGACGGGGGCACGAGCCCGACGCCGACGCCCAGTCCGACGCCGACGAACCCGCCGGGCCCCACGCCGACTCCGACTCCGACTTCACCGGGCGCGACGCCGACACCCACGCCCACGCCGACGATCGGCCCCGGCCCCACGGCGACCCCGACGCCGACCACGCCCCCCGGAGGCGACGTCGAGGTGACGCCGGGCTCAGGGTCCGTGACAGCGAGCGCGAACGACGGCAACCTGCCGGGCAACACCGTCGACAACAGCTGGGCCACGCGCTGGTCGGCGAACGGCGACGGGCAGTGGATCAAGTTCGATCTCGGCAGCGATCGCACCGTCACCCGCGCGCGCATCGCCTGGTACAACGGAAACATCCGCCAAGGCCGCTTCGACCTGCAGACCTCCAGCGACAACGCGACGTGGTTCAACGTCATCACCGGCGGCCTGAGCAGCGGCACATCCACGGCCGAGCAGAACTTCGACTTTACGGATCGCTCCGCGCGCTACGTGCGCTATCTCGGACACGGCAACACCGTGAACTCGTGGAACAGCCTGTACGAGGTGAGCCTCTTCGCGACGTCCGGCGGCACTTCGCCGACCCCGACGCCGACGGCCACGTCACCGGGCGCGACGCCGACTCCGACGCCCACGCCCATGCAGCCCACGCCGACGCCCACCCCGAGCCCGACTCCGTGCACGAACTGCGGCGGCAACATCCCGCGCCACGCGATCGTCGGTTACTGGCACAACTTCGACAACGGCTCCGGCTTCATCAAGCTGCGCGACGTGTCCAGCCAGTTCGACGTCATCCAGGTGGCCTTCGCGGAGCCCACGAGCGTGACGAGCGGCGACATCCGCTTCACGCCTTACTCCGGCACCAGCGAAGCCGAGATGAAGAGCGACATCGCGATCCTCCACGGCCGCGGCAAGAAGGTGCTGATCTCGATCGGCGGCGCCAACGGCCAGGTGCAGCTCACGAATTCGACGGCGCGGACGAACTTCGTGAACACGGTCACGGGCATCATCCGCAACTACGGCTTCGACGGCCTCGATATCGACTTCGAGGGCCACTCGCTCTTCTTGAACGCGGGTGATGGGGACTTCCGTAGCCCGACCACGCCGGTCATCACGAACCTGATCTCGGCCATCCGGTCGGTGAAGGCGAACATCGGCGGCAACTTCGTCCTGACGATGGCGCCCGAGACCTTCTTCGTCCAGCTCGGCTACAGCTTCTACGGCGGCACCTGCTCGGGCTGCGACACCCGCGCGGGCTCGTATCTGCCCGTGATCCACGCCCTGCGCGGCGACCTCACGATCCTGCACGTGCAGCACTACAACTCCGGGCCGATCACCGGCCTCGACAACCAGTATCACAACATGGGCAGCGCGGACTTCCACGTGGCCATGGCGGACATGATGCTGGTGGGCTTCAACGTCGCGAATACGGGGATCTTCTTCCCCGCGCTGCGACAGGACCAGGTCGCGATCGGCTTGCCGGCGAACGCCAACGCCGGCGGCGGGTTCACGTCGGTGGCGGAGGTGCAGCGCGCGCTCAACTGCCTCTACAAAGGCCAGTCGATCGGCTCCTACAGCCTGCGCGGCGGGCCGTACCCGAACATGCGCGGCCTCATGACGTGGTCGATCAACTGGGACCGCTTCAACAACTTCGAGTTCTCGAACCAGCACGGCGCGTATCTGGACGCTCTGCCGTAAGCGGCGCAACTGGTCCTGGGACCAGTTGGATAGAATGCGAGCTTCATGAAGAAGCTCGCACGGGGGCTGGTCGTCTTCATCGTGGTCGTGATCGTGGGCCTCGCCGTCATCGGAGCATTCCAACGGCCGCAGACCACGCTGCCGCCGGGTGTGCGCGGCAAACACGTCGACGTCGACGGAACGCCGATCCGCTACCACCAGGCCGGCGCGGGCCGCGACGTCGTGCTCGCCCACGGCTCGCCGGGATCGATCGAAGACTGGGACCCTATCGAAGGTCGGCTCGCGCAGCGCTTTCGCGTCACCGCCTTCGATCGTCCTGGGCACGCCTACAGCGGCGGCGCCGGGCTCCCCCACACGCCCGCGGAGAACGCGCGCATCGCTCTCGGCCTCGTCCGCGCCCTGGGCCTGCGCGACGTCGTGTTCGTCGGGCACTCGTACGGCGGCATCACCGCGCTGCAGCTCGCCGTCGACGCGCCGCCCGAGATCTCCGCGTTCGTGCTCGTGTCGGCGCGCGCGTACCCGCCCGTCAACGTGGACAAGATCTACCGCGTCCTCGATCTGCCTCTCGTCGGCCCCGGGTTCGCGGCGGTGATGGCGCCCTTCATCGGACCCGGGCGCGTCGAAGTCGGGGTGCGGAAGAGCTTCGGCCCGAACATCGGCGCGATGCCGCCTGGCTTCATCGCGACGCGGGTCCCGGTCTGGTCGCAGCCCACCGTGGCCGCCACCCTCGCCGAGGAGCGGACGCGGCTCAGCGCCGCCCTCGAGGCGATGGGGCCGCGCTACCCCGCGATCCGCACGCCGATGGCCATCGTCTGCGGCGACCAGGATCCGCCGAACACCGAGCAGGCCAGGCGCCTGGCCGCCGAGGTCCCCGGAAGCCGGCTCGTGATGCTCACCGACACCGGCCACTACGTTCAGTACGCCAGACCCGACGAGCTGATCGCCGTCATCGACGAGACGGCGGCTCGTCCTCGCTGACCGTCCGCCGGGCCACCGCCACCCCCGACGCGAACCGGCGGAAGATGCGGAGCTGCCCGCGCCGGTTGCGCCAGCCGGCTCCGGCGAGGACGCGCAGCGGCTGCCCCTGCACGCGCACGAGGATCACCTTGATCTTCGATTGGTTCAGCCGGCGCACGAGGGTTTGCATGTGTACGACGCCGGTGGCATCGATCACGGGCACGTGCTCGAGGTCGAGGATGACGACGCGCACCGCGCGCTTCTCCGCCTGTAACAGGGCGTTGACCGCCTTCTGCGCGGCCCCGAAGAAGAGCGGGCCCGCCACTTCGTAGAGGACGACGCCGCGCGGCAGCGGCTCGGCGAGATCGGGATGGGCCGCGCCCTCCTCGAGGGGACGCACGCCGCTGACCTCCGACATGCGCTTCATGAAGAGCACCGCCGCCAGCAACACGCCTGCGGTGACCGACACCACCATGTCGAAGACGACGGTGAGCCCGAAGCACACGAGCAGGACCGCCACGTCGCCCCGCGGCGACGTCCGCAGCAGCCGCACGAACTGGTGCGCGTCGCTCATGTTCCAGGCCACGACCAGAAGCAGCGCGCCCAGCGCGGCCATCGGCACCAGGCCGAGAGCGGGTGCCAACAAGAGCACGGCAGCGAGGACGAATATCGCGTGGAAGATGGCGGCGAGCGGCGTGCGGGCGCCGGAACGGATGTTGGTGGCAGTGCGGGCGATGGCGCCGGTGGCGGCGAACCCGCCGAAAAACGGCGCCACCACGTTGCCGACACCCTGCGCGATGAGCTCGGCGTCGCTCTCGTGCCGCTGGCCGGTCATGCCGTCCGCCACCACCGCCGAGAGCAGCGACTCGATGGCGCCGAGCATCGCGATGGCGAACGCCGACGGCACGAGGTCGCGCACGAGGGCGAGCGAGACGTGGAGCGGCTGCTGGTCGGGCCCGGGCAGGCTCCAGGGCCAGGCCAGACGCGGGAGGGCAGCGGGGATGCCGCCGAAGCGGCCGGCGATCGTCACCGCGTGGAAGTCCGGCATCCACGACACGAACATGCGGGCGGCTACCGCGGCCAGGACGAGAGCGACGAGGGGACCGGGGATCTTCGTGCGCACGCGCGGCCACAGCAGCAGCACCAGCAGCGTGAAGGCGCCGATCGCGATGTCACCCCACGACGCCGTGGGCAGCGCCTTCAGGAGCACCCACAGCCGCTCGAGATAGTGTTCCGGCATCGTCTCGACACGGAGGCCGAGCAGGTCCTTGATCTGCAGCGTGCCGATGACGACGGCGATGCCGGCGGTGAATCCCGCGGTGACCGGATACGGCACGAAGTCGATCCACTGGCCGAGGCGCGCCCAGCCCATCGCGATGAGGAGCACGCCCGCCATGAGGGTGGCCAGGCACAAACCGCCGAGGCCGAAGCGCGCCGCGATCGGGGCGAGGATCACGACGAAGGCAGCGGTGGGCCCCGAGACCTGAACGCGGGAGCCGCCGAGGACGGCGATCACCGCGCCCGCCACCATCGCCGTATAGAGGCCGTACTGCGGGGCCACGCCGGAGGCGATCGCCAGGGCCATGGCCAGCGGCAAGGCCACCATGCCCACGACGGCTCCGGCCATGAGGTCCGCGCGCAGGCCATCCCAGCCGTAGCCGTCGGCGATCGCGCGGCGCAGCGCGACGCCGGGCTCGCGCGAGGAGGCCGGGGCCGGGCTCACGGGTACGCCGGCAGACCGACTGCCCGTGCCGATCGCGCCAGGGCTGCGTCCACCGTCAGCAGGCCCGCGACACCCGCCGTCATGGCGAGGGCCAGGTGGAGGGCATGGCCCGCGGCCAACGTCGCGGAGGAGAGCAGCAGCCGCTCCGCCGCGCGATGGGTGGCGGGCACGATCTCCACGCGGCGGAACATCCCGGACTCGAGGTCTTGAACGAGCGCCGGCTGTAGCCGGGCCAGCTCCGGCCGCGCCCCGCCCGCCTGCCGCGCGAGAAAGGCCAGCAGCTCGCTGACGGCGAGATCGGAGACGGTCAGATCGCGGCGCCCCCGCAGCACGCGATCGAGGGCGTCACTGTCCGGCTCGGGGCGGTACAACTTGGCCAGCACAGTGGGGTCGAGGTACAGCGGACCGGGCAGGTCGCGGATCCACCGGACCCGCGCCACCGCCGCCACCCGCAACACCTTCATCTTCGCGCGCAGGGCGGCGCGGCTCTCGAACGGCTTGGCGGACAGGGGCAGCGGCGGGACGAGCCGCGCCACCGCTTTGCCACGATCGGTAATGACGATCTCGTGCCCCTTGCGCACGTCTTCGAGGAGCACCGAGAGGCTCTGCCGGGCCTCGCGGATGCCGGCCGTCTTCATCGCCTGGACATGGTGCTACAAGTAGCACATCGTCGCAACCGGCCCTCCCCGCCGAGGGCGGATCAGGAGGCGGCGAGCTTGCGTTTGGCCTCGGGATAGGCGAGCGCCCGCTCCAGGCCCGGGGCCTGCGACGCCACCACCTTCTCGTAGGCCTTGCGGGCCTCCGCCTTGTTCCCCGCCTTCTCGTAGGCGCGCCCCAGCAGCAGGGTGTGGAACGGGTCGTCGCCGTCCGCCTGCTTGAGGTGCTCGATGGCGGCGTCGTACTGCCCCGCCTCGAGCTTGAGATAGCCCGCGAGGTAGTGGTACGCGGGCCAGAACTGCTTCGCCGGCTCCCCGCCGTCCTCGATCATCTTCTTGACGGTCTCCGCCTCCGCCCAGGCCACGTCGTGTTTGCCCATCCGCGCCAGCGTCCGCGCCTTGCCGTGGTGCAGGCGGCCGAGCCACGTCTTCTTCTGGTCCTCGGGGATCTTGCTCCCGGGCACGCTGACATATCCCTGCTCGTACGCCTTCATGGCCTCTTCGACGCGGCCGTTCTCGAGGTTGATGCGGGCGATGGCGTTCCACACGAACACCTCCGGGAACTGCTGGTCGAGGCCGCCCGCCTTGTACTCCGCGAGGTACGTCTTGAGCGAGGTGAGGGCCGCATCCACGTTCTGCTCGTAGAGGTAGCTGAACGTCACGCCGAAGCGCACCGCGAACGGGACGGCGCCCTTGGGCAGGCCCTTCTCCACCGACTCGTACATCGCCCGCGCCTTCTCGTAGCGCCCCTTCAGCAGCTCGTCGCCCGCGAGCAGGGCCTCCGCCCGCGGCGAACGGGGGCCGACCGCGAGCGCCTTCTCGAACGCGGCCCGCGCCTTGTCGCCCTTGCCGTCGCCGTTGTAGAGCTGGCCGAGGATCATCCAGACGAGCCGCTCGCCGGGATAGTCCTTCGCGAGCGCCTCCAGCGGCTCGATCGACTTCGCGAAGTCCGCCCCCTGGTTCACCCGAGCATGGACGATGGCCTCGATGAACCGGCGCTCACCGTCGGACGCGTTTTTCGCCAGCTCGCGCGACTGCTCGTAGAGCTTCATGGCTTCGTCGCCGGGGGTGACCACGGACAGGTAGTACACGCCCATGGCGAACTTCGGGTCCGCCGCCACCATCTTCTTCGCGAGCTCCTGCGTCTCCGCGCCGCCGCCCTGGAAGTTCTCGATGCGCTGCTGCACCTCGACGAGCAGCTTCCTCGCCTCCGGCGAGGATGTCGTCCATTCGAAAGGCTTGGGTTCGAGGGGCGTGACCGCGAAGGCCGGGGCGGCGGCAAGCCCGGCCAGAACACAAAGGACGCTCATTCTCTTCATGATCGGCTCCTTGACTCGAAGCATACCCCGCGCGCTCACAACTCATCACTCATGACTCACTACTTCTTCTCCGGCCGACAGGTCTCTTCCGCAACCGGCTTCCATGCACCGTCCCATTGCGCCTCGCGGCGATGGTGGATATCGCTGCCCTTCTTCGTGAAGACGTCGCGCACCGGCGTCTTCCGCCCCTCGAAGGTGCGCTCGCCGGTCCAGGTGAGGGTGTCGCCTTCCCAGCCGGACGAGCTCTGCGTCGTCCAGCCGCCGCGGCTGTCGATCCAACCCGCCTCGTAGCGCTTCTGCGTGGTGTCGTACGACCAGTGGAATTTCCCCTCTACGGGGTAGGGGTTCTCCCCGCTCTTTTTTTGATCGATCTTGCCGGAGTACCAGAAGCCGTCGAGGTCGGTCTTGATCTTGACCTCGGCCTTCGTCTTGTGAGCGGATCCCCACGGCGAGTCGAGCTCCTGGCCTTCACACGTCCAGTCGCCCTCGAAGTCGGCGAGCCGGTCGAGCTCCTTCGGGGGCGACGGTGGGGCCGCCGCCGCCGCCAGGACCACGAACGCGAGTGCAAGCATCATGGCGTCTCCTTCCCTGTCGTCCCACGATACCCGAGGTTCCGGGCGCAGATCGCTTCCGCCTCGGCGGCCGTGCTCCCCCGCCCCGCGCGCCGCAGGGTCGCCGCGAGATCCGGGCAGGCACGCGCCGCGAGCGCGGCCAGCCCCGGATCGCTCGGATCGATGTGCACGCGGCCGCCCTGCAGGCCGAGGCCGCGAACCCCTTCGCGCGCGGCCACACCGGGAAGCCGCTGCCACACGCCGCGGTCGTCGGGCTCGAGGATCATGGCCTCCAGCAGCAGCATGGCCTCGTCCGGTCGACGGCCGGCGCGTCCCGCCGTCCGGGCCAGGCCGATATATCCGCCGGCGTGCGTCGGATCGATGTGGCGCAGCCAGGCGAACGCCTGCTCCGCGGTGTCGAGATCATTGAGCTGGATCCCGGCCTCCCCCAGCGCCTGGTAGATGCGCACGACGCCGATATCGTGGATGTCGGCGGCCGCCTCGCCCGCGCCCTCGCGCATCGCCCGCACACGATCGTTCGTCGCCCGATCGGTCTCGGCGGCGCGCAGCAGCAGGGCCCGCGCCCTCTCGTACGGAAGGCGCGCGTCGACCTCGCGATGGCCGTCACGCAGCCGCTCCGCGTGAGCCAGGTATTCCTCGCCGGCCCCCAGCAGCAGGTCGCTCGAGCGTTCCGCGGCCGGCAGCGGGCGCTTGTCGACGATGGCGACGCTGCGCTCGAACAGCGCCAGCGCCTCCTCGTGCCGGCCCTGCTGCGACATCACGCGGGCGAGGCCCTTGTACGGCTTGTAGCTGCCCGGGCTCGCGGCGATGGCGGCGCGCCAGATCGACTCGTCGTCTCTCCAATCACGGTTGCGCACGATCGTGCGCGCACAAAGCGCCACCAGCACGACCGAGAACAGTGCCGCCGCGATCTTCCGCTGCGGCCGCGGCGCGTCCATCACCGGCGGCACCACCAGCGAGACCACGGCCCCGAAGAACCCGAGCATCGGCAGGTACAGGAAACGCTCGGCCATCACGCTGCCGATCACGAGCAGCAGGTTGGCGGTGGGTATCCGCGTGCCGACGAATAGAAACAGCCAGAAGAACGCCGCCGGCCGGCGCGCGCGGCCGCGCCAGGCCAGCGCCATCGCCGCCGCGAGCAGGAGCGACGGGACGAGCCACGCGGCCTGGTCCCGCACCGAAGTGCCGATGACCGGGATCTGATCGTACGAATAGTCGGCGGACAACGTGGCCGGCCAGGCGAGCAGGCCGGTGCTCCATCCCAGGACCCGCAGGGCGGTGAGTCGCGCCGGGGCGAAGCCGGCGGCGGACAGCGGGTTGTCGACGAACGGCTGCCAGTGCGGCATCTCGTCGGAGAGCGCGGCGTGGCGCGCGAGGCTGGCCGCGGCCACCGCCACGGCCACGATCGCATACGAGACGCGCCCGCGGCGCACCGAGCCGAAGGCGACGTCGTACAGGACGAGGACGGGCAGGAGGACGACGGCGTTCTCCTTCGACAGGAACCCGAGGACAGCCACCAGCCCGAGCAGGACCTGCCACCGCATCGCCATCCCCGCCGGCGCCTCGATCGCGCGCACGTGTGCGAGCAGGCCGCCGAGCACGGCCGCACAGGCGAGCAGATCGGCGCGTCCAGCGATGTTGGTGACGGCGTCCGTGCCCACCGGATGCACGGCAAACAGCGCGGCCAGGCACGCGGCCGCGACCGCTCGACCGTTCGCCCGGAGGGCCAGCCGGAACGCCAGCCAGACGTTGAGCCCGTGCAGCAGGAGGTTCGCCGCGTGCTGCGTCCACGGACGGGCGACACCGGCGAGGGCGAACGACAGCAGCGTCACCGGCCGATAGAGGTCGTCGGAGTGCAGCGGCCACCAGTACGGCTTCGTGAACATCAGCCGCAGGCTCTCGCCGCTGAAGGACGCCACGCGGCTGTTCGAGAGGAGGTAAGGCGCGTCCACGGCCAGGCCGAGCCCGAGCGAGTTCCCGTACGCCACGAGGAGAAGGCCGGCGAGGCCGAGCCAGGCCCAGCGCGGCGTGGGCGGCGATGATGGCCGCGGCGACGGACGAGCGGCGTGATCGTGTTCCCGACGATCGGGTTCGGTCGCCGGCGGCTGAGGTCGTCGCGCGCGCTTGCCCACGGCCGTCCGTTCTATCACGACCGAACTCGTTCGGGAACGAGTTCGGTAACCGCGGCAGCTCTGGTTCAGGTCGTCGCCATGCTTTCGCGGCGCGTCGCGCCGCTACGCCGGCGTATCGAGCGCCTCGCGCAGCTTGGCCAGGAGCTGCTCCGCGGTGTACGGCTTGGCCAGGAACCAGCGCGCGCCAGCGCTCGACACCTGCGTCTCCTTCGCGGAGTAGCCGCTCACCGCCACCACGCGGGCCTGCGGGTTGATGCGCAGCAGGGCGCGGGTGGCGGCCGCCCCGTCCATCACCGGCATCTGGATGTCCATGAGGACGGCGGCGATGTCGTGCCGCGAGGCGCCGATGCCCACCGCTTCCGCCCCGTCGGCGGCGGTGACGACGCCGTAGCCGGAAGCCTCGAGCGTCTCCTTCGTGATCTCGCGGATGGCACCCTCGTCGTCCACCACGAGGATGACCTCGCCGTGCCCCTGGTGCGGCAGCAGCCGCGGGACCGCCACGGCGCGGGCTTGCTCGCCGCGCATCGCTGGGAGATAGACGCTGAACGTGCTGCCGCGGCCGAGCTCGCTCACCACGCGGAGGAATCCTTGATGCCCCTTCACGATCGTCATCGAGGTCGACAGGCCGAGGCCGGTGCCGCGGCCGGACTCCTTGGTGGTGAAGAAAGGCTCGAAGATCCGGTCCAGCACCTCGGGCGGGATACCGGCCCCGGTGTCGGAGACCTTGAACATCACGTACGAGCCCGGGCGCGCGTCGGGATTCATCCGGGCGAAGGCGGCGTCGACCTCGATGTTCACCACCGATACGCCGAGCACGCCGCCGTCGGCCATGGCGTCGCGCCCGTTCACGCAGAGGTTGAGCAGTACCTGGTGGAGCTGGGTGGGATCGGCGCGCAGGGACCAGAGCTGGCCCGGGACGTCGAGGACGAGCTGGATGCTCGTGGGCAGCGCGTCGCGGAGCATCTTCTCGAGATCGCGCAGGATCTCCGGCGGCTCGAGCAGGAGGCGCTGGCCTTCCACGCCGCGGGCAAAGGCCAGGATCTGGCGCACGAGGTCGGCGCCCCGCGAGGCGGAGGCCTCGAGGAGCTGGAACATGCGCCGGCTCCGCTCGTCGGTGGCCTTGCGCCGGAGGGAGTCGAGAGCCATGAGGATCGGGGCGAGGACGTTGTTGAGGTCGTGGGCGATCCCGCCCGCGAGAACGCCCAGGCTGTCGAGGCGCTGCGCGCGCAGCAGCTCGCTCTCGAAACGCTTGGCCTCCGTGACGTCGGTATTGATGATGAGGATCGACCGCGGCTGCCCCTGCGGCCCGCGCACGAGGGTCCAATGGCTCTGGATCTTCATCCATCGCCCCTCGCGGCTGCGCTGGTCGACGAGGCCCGTCCACTCCCCGGCGGCGATGACGTCGCGTCGAGCCTCGCGCCACTCGAGGTCCGTGCGCCCGGAGAACAGACGGCCGGCCTCGCGTCCGATCGCCTCGGCGGCCGGGTAACCGTACAGTCGCTCCGCGCCCTTGTTCCAGTAGGTCACGCGGTGGTTGAGGTCCGTCACCACGATGGCGTCGCGGGCATGTTCGAGGAGCTCGGCCTGGTCGCGCACGCGCTCCTCGACGCGCTTGCGCTCGCGGAACTCACCGATCTGGCTGCCGATGGCCTCGAGCAGCGTGAGCAGCGTGATGTCGCCCTGGGCGGGGTCGAGGCCGAAGAGGATGATCACGCCCGTCGTGCCCTGGCTGCGCACCGGCACCGCCACCGCCCCCCGCCGCGCATCCTCGCCGAGCAGCACCTCGCGCGCGGACAGGCCATCGCGCACGAGGGCGGCCCCCCAATAGCTCTGGCCGGTATCCCAGACGAGCCCGGGCAGCCCCACGCCTCGTGCATACGCGACGTCCTGCGAGGCCTGCTGCCACAACTCGGCGAGCGCGGCATCGGGATAGGTGGCGCACTCGAAACGCAGCACCTGCGCCTCCCCGTCGACGACCCAGAGCTCGGCGAGCACGGCCTCGCAGTGCCGGCGCAGGGCGTCCAAGACCTCCGGCATCGCCTCCCGCCAGGACGGCGCCTCGGACAGGATCCGCGTCACCGCGTACTGCGCCGCCCGCCGCCGCTCCGCGACCTTCGCCGACGTCACGTCTTGAGCCGCGCCCAACACCTGCCCCGCGCCCTGCGTGCCGCCGCTCTGGAACGCCACCTCGCGGGCGCGGAACCAGCGCCACGCGCCGTGCGCGCTCCGGAGGCGGAACTCGACCTCCCTCGCCTCCCCGCCCGTCTCGCCCTCGATCAGCGCCGCATGGGCGCGGCGCACGGCCCCGACATCGTCGGGGTGCATGAGGCGGCCGAGGGGATCGGGCGCCATCGCCCGAAGCTGCTCCAACGAATAGCCGAGGCTGTGAAGCGCCTCGTGATTGATGAAGAGGTTCTGTCCCTCGCGGGGCTCGTAGACGTAGACGAGAGCCGGCGTGGCGTCGATGACACTCTGGCTGAAGCGCAGGCTGTCGGCGAGCGTCACTTCCGCCAGGCGCCGCGCCTGGCGATCCTCGGCCTCCTGGATCGCCCGGCGCACGGCCTGGCCGAGACGCGAGACGTGGCTCTTGAGGACGAAATCAGTCGCTCCCGCCTTCAGGCACTCGACGACGACGTCCTCGCCCGCTGTCCCCGACACGAACACGAACGGCGTCTGCGGCTGGACCGCTTGCGCGTCGGCCATCGCCGATGGCCCGTCATAGGTGGGCAGGCGGAAGTCGGAAAGGATCAGGTCGAACCGGCCAGACGCGAGGGCCTGGACGAACGATTCGCGGGAATCCGCCCGCGTCACCTCGCATTCGACGGCGTCGCGGCGCAGCGATTGCGCCACGAGCTCCGCATCGTCATCGTCGTCTTCGAGATGCAGGATCTTCAGCGCCAAGGGACTCCCGGGGGGCGGGTCCGAGCGCGCTGATAATAACACCGGCGTACGGTAAGCGAATACGTACGCGTCATGGGCTTTACTGAGCCGGACGCGAGACATCGACAACCAGGCCCGCTGTGTTTGATGTTAGATTCGCTAAATGCCCCGAACGATGCGACAGCGACGCGCCATCCGCCGCCATGGTGTGCGCCTCAAGACACCACCTCTTCTCTATGATCGGACGCAGGCCCTCGTCGACCGGATCCAGCGGAAGGTCGGCGGGACGTTCTTGACCTACTGGACGTCGACGTCCGGATCCGTGTGCGACAACGACGTCATGGCGCTCCACGAGATCCTGCAGACGCTCCAGCCGAAGGACCGCGTGACGCTGTTCGTGAAGTCCGACGGCGGCAGCGGCATGGCCTCGCTGCGCATGGTGCACCTGCTCCGCACCTACGCGAGCAAGGTGACGGTGCTCGCGCCGCTCAACTGCGCGTCGGCGGCGACGATGCTGGCCCTGGGCGCCGATACCATCGGCATGGGGTCGCTGTCGTACCTGACCGCCGTCGATACGTCGCTCGAGCACGACCTCTCGCCGCTCGACCACACGAACAACCTCGTGGCGGTCTCGAACGACGAAGTCGAGCGCGTCATCCGCTTGTGGAAGGACACGGGCGGCCGCGACAAGGACAACGTGAACCCGTATCAGGAGCTGTACAAGTACTTGCATCCCCTGGTCATCGGGGCCCTCGACCGCGCCAGCAGCCTGTCGCTGCAGCTCTGCCGCGAGATCCTCGGCTATCACATGCGCGACAAGAAGAAGATCGAGCGCATCAGCCAGCGGCTGAACTCATCCTATCCGGCGCATCACTACCCGATCACCTCGCGTGAGGCGCGCCAGGCCGGGCTCAACGTCATCGACATCGACAGCGAGACCGACCAGCTCCTGCAGGACCTGAACCTGCTGTACTCGGAGATGGGCCAGCGGGCGATCACCGACTACGACGAGACCAACCACCACGACAACGAGATCACGAACATCCTCGAAGGCCGGGGCCTGCAGGTCTTCTACCAGGTCGAGAAGGACTGGCACTACCGCAAGGAAGAGCGCCGCTGGGTGCCGCTCAACGACCTGTCCGCCTGGTACACGCTGCACAAGAAGGCGGGGCGCATCGTCAAGGCGAAGTTCCACATTCGATAGACGGCAGTAGGCCGACAAACAACGGCTAGTGTTGAGTAGTGAGTCTCGAGTGAGTCAACGAGGGTTCACGGCGCCGTCTTCTTGAGGCCGTCGGGATACGACCCGAGCACACGGAATTCCCGGGACATCTTGCGGAGATCCTCGATGGCCTCGCCGGCGGCGCCCGCCGGCGCGCCCATCACGTCCAGGTGGAACTCGTACTCCCAGGGCCGGCCGCGCAGCGGGCGCGACTCGATCTTCGACAGGTCGACGCCGCGGGTAGCGAAGGCCCCGAGGGCGCGATAGAGCGCGCCCGGGGCGTTCTCTAGGATGAAGACGAGGGACGTCTTCGTCGCCTTCTCGATCGGCCCCGCCTCGCGGGCGAGGATCAGGAAGCGCGTGTAGTTCTGCGGGTCATCCTCGATGCCTTCGAGGAGGATGTGGCCGCCGTAGATCTGGGCGGCCAGGTTCGACGCGATGGCGGCATGGGTGGCCGGCCCGTCGTGCATCAGCTCCATGACGCTGCCGGCGGTGTCGTAGGCGGCCACCGCCTGTATGTGCGGGCGGTCGGCGAAGAAGCGCCGGCACTGCGCGAGCGCGACCGGATGAGACGACACGCGCTCGATCGACTCGAGCGACGCCCCCGGATGGCCGATGAGGCAGTGCACGATGCGAAGCTGCGTCTCCGCGATGATGTGCAACGGGCGCGAGCGCAGCCGGTCGTAGTTCTCGTGGATCGATCCCGCCAGGGAATTCTCGATGGGGACCACGGCGCGGTCGGCAGCGCCGCTCACCGCCGCCTCGAAGAGGGCGTCGAAGCTGGGCCGCGGCAGGAGCTCGATGTCGGGGCCGAGGATCTCCAGCGCCGCTTGATGGCTGAAGGCTCCGCGTTCGCCCTGGAACGCCACGGTGAGTGGTCGCGTGGTCATCAGCCGACAACT
>Ga0114129_10003785_pt1 | contig 21334 bp, 21 predicted proteins | sample RhiMetdeltSRZDD1_FD_80071 | JGI IMG/M metagenome (GOLD analysis project Ga0114129, IMG submission 80071) | Populus rhizosphere microbial communities from Tennessee, USA - Rhizosphere MetaG P. deltoides SRZDD1 (version 2) (version 2) | ecosystem: Host-associated > Plants > Roots > Rhizosphere >... | reverse complement strand
GACGGCCGTGATGGGCAGGGCGATGCCATCCGACCGCGCGCTCGGATCGAGCCCGTAGTAGTCGCGCAGTACGACATCGTCGGCGACGAGCTCGAACCCGAGACGTGCCGCCGGTCCCTCGTAGGCGCGCAGCGCGGCCTCGACGAGGGCGAGGCCGGCGTCGTCGAAGAGCAGATCCGGGCCGAGCTGCACGATCCACCGCGGCGCGGAGGCCTGGGGCGCGGACGAGAGCACGCGTTCGTGATGCCGGGCGACGCTCTCGCCGAGGATCTCGCGCGAGCCGGCCTCCGCCGTCGGCCCGCCGTACTCGAAACGCACGATCGCCTGGACCCGCGTCCGTTTCATCACCTGCCACACGCCGATGGCGGCCACCAGCAGCGCGATCCACTGGTAGAACCCGATCCCCGCGGGGGAGTCCGCCACCGGCTCACGCCAGAATTCGAGGACGAACCGGGCGGCGCCGTACACCGCGAAGAAGACGAACAGCCGGCGGTCGTGGAGGTGGCGCCGCACGTGCAGCCATTGCAGAACGCCCAACAGAACGAACAAGACGACGGCCTCGATGAGCTGGATCGGCACGCGGGGCACGCCGTCGCCGAAGTCGTGGGCCCATCGCGCATCGGCGGCGACGCCTAGGCAGCAGTGCGCGAAGTGGCAGCCCACGCGGCCGACCGCCATCATCAGGCAGGTGCCGCGGGCGAAGGCATCGCTCGTCTCCGCGGTGAGGCCGAGCATCTTCTTGTATAGGGCGACGGCGAGGAACCCGAACAGCAGGCCGCCCAGGATCGTCTTGGGGCCGATCAGGTACTGCTCGGCGCGGTCCTGCATGAGACCGCCGCTGATGAACGCCGGCAGGGCGGCCCCCACGAGGCCGCCCACGAACACGATCGCGATCACCGCGATCCGCTGGCGCGCCGAGAGCGCCCAGCCCCGCGCGTCGTGCCGGATGAGGGCGCCACCGAGAAGCGCTCCCATCGCCACGCATTCGGTGTACGCGAGCGGGTCGCCCGCGCGCAGCAGCGTGAGGAGCTGGCCTTCTGTCATCGCGGCTCCGTCTCCACGAGCGGCTGGAGGAGATGCGGGTAGGCGATGACGGCCTGCGGCGCGGGCTCGATCTCGTCCCAGGCGAGGTGCGGCCGTTCGTGGTGCTCGGCGTGCAGCCCGTTGCGGAAGAGCAGCCGGTTGTAGAGCGGCGCGTAGTACGACGTCGCCGACTCCTGACCGTAGTGCCGCGGCGGGTGCTGGCCGTAGTTCTGGAGCGCGATCAGCATCCAGCCGACGTAGATGAGCGCGAGGTACGCGAAGGCCACGCGCGGGGCCACCACCGCCAGGACGCCAAGGGCGAGAAGGATGCTGGCTTGCTCGCGGCGGGTCGCGCGGTGGACGCGGGGCGGGATCTGCCCGGCGCCGTAGGCCGCGCGCATGGCCAGGCCCGAGCGCACCAGCTGGCGCGGCCAGCCGAGGACATACCGCCACAGCGGCCACGGCCGAGGGCCGGCCACCGTCGATCGCCAGGTGGTCGAGTAGTCGGGCAGCTCGTTGTTCCACCGGTGGTGATTGAGGTGGTGCCAGCGATAGCCCTGCAGCGGCAGCCCCATTGCGAGGCTCAGCAGCGGACCGGACAGCGGGAACCGCGCGAGCGCCGGCTGATGCACGGCCTCGTGGATGCTCACGTGGACCGTGTAGCAGAGCAGCACCGAGGCCAGGAGGAAGAGCGCGCCGCCGGCGAGGCTGACCCCCGCCGCGCAGGCGAGGAGGAACGACGTCGCCTCGAGCAGCGGAAAGATCATCACGAGCACGCGAAACCGGGTCGGCGGCCGCATCATGACCGGAGCCGGCCGAGGCGTTCGACGCCGTAGCAGACGACGAACAGGATCCCGACGATGACCGCCACCGTTCCGATCACGATCCCGGCGATTCGCAACAGCGCGCGCAGGAGCACCGACGCCGGGCTGTCGGTGGGCGGTGGTGGTCCCGGCGGCAGCTCCTCGGGCTCTCTCATCCGCGGCCTCTCAGCAACAGTGCCAGCCGAACATGAAGTACCCGGTGCAGGTGACGAAAAAGAGCGCCCCGGCCGCGAGCACGATTGCGAACGTGAGGCTGACGATCTTCGCCAGCCGCTCGAGCGCGGTTCGCGTGGGCTCGGTGGGGGCGCCTGGGGGGATCGGCAGAGCCCGCTCGCACACCCAGCAGCGCCCCCAGGCGAGCTGGTTGTTGGCGCCACAGGCCGGGCAGGTCATCCAACCGGGTAGCGTCATTTGCCGATGGTGTTCACGCTGGCGACGCAGGTGACGAAGGGCAGGACGGTCGTGGCGTCATCGATCATTTGAAGGCGCCGAGCGCGGCCAGGCCGAAACACGTGACGAGCAGCAGCACCGGGATCATCACGATGATGCCGACAGTAACGGCGATCCCGATCAGTAAGACCTTCGCGACTCCCAGGAAGGCCGACTGGATCGGGCTCTCGTGGCCGGCAGGCGCCCCCGGCGCCAGCAGGCTGGCGTCACAGACCCAGCACGTCTGACGCCCCTGCCGGTTCGACTCTCCGCATCGTGGACAGGCGATCGGTATGCTCATCGGCCGATGTGCTCCCCACCACCGGTGCAGGTCACGAGCACCAGGCCCACCGCCATCACGATGGCCGCCGCGAGGGCCACCACGTAGCTGACCGCGGTCACGGCGGCGACCGCCAGCGAGATCCCGAGGATCTTCCCCAGCCCTATGCCGACGTCTTGGCCGGCGTCCGCCAGGATGGTGCCGCACACCCAGCATCGACGGCATCGGCGTGTGTCCGTCTCTCCGCATCGTGGACAGGCGATGGGGGCGCTCATCGGCCGATGTGCTCCGCGGGAATCAGCCCGAAGCAGGTCACGAGCATGAGCGCGACCGCCATCAGGGCGACCGCCGTCTTGATCATCACGATAGCGACAAATACCTGTAGCGAGATGGTCAGGACGGTCAAGATCCCTCCCCGGTTCGCCTTCAGCATTTCCTTGGCTGCGTTCGGAGGATTGTCGAGCGGCCCGTCGCAGATCCAGCACGTGGAGCGGCCCAGCCGGTTGGACTGGTAGCACCGCGGACACAGCGTCGGAAGGCTCATTTGCCGCGCATGGCGCCATCCAGCAGCGAGAGGGCGCGGCCCACGAGATGCGCCATCACGACGCCGGTGAGCAACAGGGCGAGGGCCACGATCACCGCGTGATATGGCGGTACCAGGAACTCCGGCCTCTGCAGCTTCGTGAATTGCAGCACGGCGCCGTAGCCGAAGGCCGCCGCACCGGCGGTGAACAGGCAGACCCGCGGGTCCACCCGCGTGCCGCTCATGGCGATGATCAGGAAGTAGAGGACGACGAGCGGGCTCTTCGGCCCATCGGCCAGGAGCAGCAACCACGTGAGGAGCAGGACGTCCGTGGACATGATCACGTACGAGATCTGTCGCGGCCAGATGTGCTCGCGCAGCAGGATGGTGAAGAGGATGCTCGACAGCACCCAGATGCCGACGATCAGCAGGCTGCCGACGTGGAAGCGCAGGTCGACCACGTGCAGCACGTGGTAGTTGATGAATTCGTTGATGGTGAAAACGCCTACGGCTCCGAGGCGGATGGCGTTCGACCGGCGGTCGGCAGCCCACGCCTCCCGCCGTGTGAGCCACAGAAGCGGCTCGGAGATGCTGGCCATCGGCTCCTCCTCCGCCGGCGAAGCCGGCGATCAGGGCCGATGCTATCCCGATGACGGCTCGTGGCCGGTCCAGTCGTGCGGACCGTAGACGTCGTTCTCCAGGGCCTCCGCGGCCGGCATCGGGCTCGCTTCCACCCAGGCCAGGTCCTCGGCCAGGCGCCGGTCGAGGCCGGCCACGATCTCGTCGAGGTCGGCCTGGCGCACGCCCCGGCCGAGGAGGAACCGCTCGTAGCGCGCGATCGGGTCCTTCTGCGCCCACTCCGCCAGCAGCTCCGAGGGGACGTAGCGCATGTCGTCGTGCTCGCCGTGGCCGCGCATCCTCATCGTGTCCGCCTCGATCAGAGTCGGGCCTTCGCCGCGCCGCGCCCGCTCGATCGCGCGGCGGGTGACCTCGTAGACGGCCAGCACGTCGTTGCCGTCCACGCTGTCGCCGAAGCAGCCGTACGCCCGCGCCCGGTCGACGAAGCGCGGGTTCGCCGTCTGCCGCTGCGTCGGGGTCGAGTACGCGTACTTGTTGTTCTCGACGATGAGGACGAACGGCGCCTTCTGCACGCAGGCGAGGTTCAAGCCCTCGTGGAACGCGCCCGTGGAGGCGCCGCCGTCGCCGATCCACGTGAGCGCCACTGCCTTGCGTCCCTTCATCCGCTCCGCCATCGCCGCCCCCACCAGGATCGGGATCATCGGGCCCAGCATGGAGACCACGCCGATCATGCTGCCTTCGTCCGAGAGCCAGCCGTAGTGGATGTTGATGTCCCGGCCGCGCGTGGGGCCGGAGGCGCGGGCCAGGAACTGCGCGAAGATGTCGCGCGGCGTGCCCCCGCGGACGAAGACGGCGCCGAGGTCGCGGATGAGGGGCGCGAACACGTCGCCGCGCTCCAGCGCGTAGGCGCTGCCCACCGCGCAGCCCTCCTGTCCGAGGCTGCGGTGCACGTTGCCGGGGATCTTGCCCTGGCGATAGAGCGCGGACAGCCGCTCCTCGATCATCCGCGTCAGGCGCATGAAGGAGTACAGCTCGAGCAGCGACTCGCGCGAAAGCTGATCAGCGGGGGGCTTGGGCATCGGGGGCGCAGCCGGGCACGTCCTCGAGGCGATGATAGATCGCAAGGCCCCGCTCGCGGGCGAGGCGAACGTCTTGATCTGCGCCCTTCGACGCGCCGCCGACGCGCAGGACGGCATCACATCGCTCGATCAGCCGTCCGGCGACCGGATACAGGATCTCGTCGTAGACCTTGTCGCCGACCTGCTTCGACCCCGCCTCGCGCAGCAGCGGCAGCGCCACCCACTCGCCGATCACCGGCAGGTGGCCGGCGCGGTAGAGCGGCAGCGCGTAGGCCTCGAGGGTGCGGAGGTTGTCGTTCATGCGCGCGGGATCGTCGTCGGTACCGGAGCGATAGGGGCCGGCGATCAGGATCATCATGCTCGTCACTCCGTGAAGAGATGGAGGCGGGCGTACTGCAGCAGCAGGATCGTCTTCCCGTCGGCGATCTCGCCGGTCCGCATCATCCGCACGGCCTCGTCGAGAGGCAGCTCGAGCACCTCGATGTCCTCGCCTTCCGAGACCACGCCGCCGCCGCCGCGCACGCGCGCCTCCGGCGTGTATTCGGCCACGAAGAAGTGAACTTTCTCGGTCACGGAGCCGGGGCTCATGTACGCATCGAAAACCTTGCGCACCTCGCGCACGCGGTAGCCGGTTTCTTCTTCGGTCTCGACCTTGATGCGCTCTTCGGCGCGCTCGCCCTCGAGCAAGCCCGCGGGCGTTTCGATCAGCAGGCCGTCGTGGCCGTTGACGAAGGCGGGGAAGCGGAACTGCCGGGTGAGGACGACGGTCCGATGCTCGCGGTTGTACAAGAGGATGGTGGCGCCGTTGCCGCGGTCGTAGGTCTCGCGCGTCTGCCGCTGCCATGTGCCGTCGGCGCGCCGATAGTCGAAGGTCGTCTTCTTGAGGACGTACCAGTCATCGGACAGGACCTCGACGCGGCGGATTCGGACCCGGTCGGCCGTCGAGGTTCCCATGCAGCGGGAGTATTCGTGCAATTTCGTGCAAAGTCAAGAAAATTCGTGTACAATGGGTCCTAACATGCTGACCAGTCAGCGGAAGGCGCACATCCTCGAGGTCCTGAAGCGCGAGGGACAGATCGTGGCGAAGACCCTCAGCGCCGACCTCGGTCTCTCCGAGGACACGATCCGGCGCGACCTGCGGGAGCTCGCCCGCGAGGGCCGACTGCAGCGGGTGCACGGCGGCGCCTTGCCGTCGTCGCCCGCCGTCGTCGACTACGCGGGCCGGCAGCGTCTCGCTCCGCGCGAGAAGGTCGCCATCGGCCGTGCGGCGGCGATGATGGTGCAGCCGGGACAGGTCGTGATCCTCGACGGCGGCACCACCACGCTCCAGCTCGCGCGGCATCTGCCGCCGGATCTCGTGGCGACCGTCGTGACCCACAGCCCGTCGATCGCGGTCGAGCTCGTCGAGCATCCGAAGGTGGAGGTGGTGGTCCTCGGCGGAAGGCTCTTCAAACACTCGGTCGTCACCATGGGTGCCGCCGCCATCGAGGCCGTGAGCCGCATCCGCGCCGACCTGTATTTCATGGGCGTGACCGGCATCCATCCGGAGGCCGGGCTCACCACCGGCGATCTCGAGGAGGCGCACATGAAGCGCGCCCTCAGCGAGCGTGCGGCGGAGACGATCGTGCTGGTCTCGGCGGAGAAGCTGGGCGCGGCCTCGCCGTACGGCATCGTGCCGCTCAGCGAGATCAGCGGGATCGTGGTCGAGGCCGGCGTGCCCGCGGAAGCCGTCGCGCCGTACGAACGGATGGGGATCACCGTCACGCGGGCCGCGTGATCGCGGTCGCCGGTGTATCATCTTCGTCTTCCTGTCATGGCCGGTCAGCCCCTAACCATCCTCGTCGACGAGAACGTTCCGTACGGTGCCGAGGCCTTCGGCCGTGTGGGCACCGTGCAGATACGGCCCGGGCGGCAGATCACGGCCGAGGACGTCCGGCATACCGACGTCCTCATCGTGCGCTCCGTCACGAGGGTCGACGCCGCCCTCCTCACCGGGTCGCGCGTGCGGTTCGTGGGCACCGCCACCATCGGCACCGACCACTGCGACCTGCAGTTCCTGCGTGACAACGGCATCGAGTTCGCGAGCGCGCCCGGCTCGAACGCGACGTCGGTGGCCGAATACGTCACCGCCGCGCTCCTGCTCTCCGCGCATCGGCGAGGGCGATCGCTGGCGGGGGCGACGCTGGCCGTCCTCGGCGTGGGCAACGTCGGATCGCGCGTCGTCGGCAAGGCTCGCGCCCTCGGGATGCGGCCGCTGCTGGTGGACCCGCCGCGCCAGCGTGAGGAGCCGGACGCCAGCTTCGTGAGCCTCGACGTCGCCCTGCCGCAGGCCGACTACGTGACGCTGCACGTTCCTTTGACGAAGACCGGCCCCGACGCCACCGCGGGCCTGGCGAACGCGGCGTTCTTCGCGGCGATGAAACCGGGCGCCGTCTTCCTCAATACGTCCCGCGGCGGCGTGCAGGACGAGGCCGCCCTCACGGCGGCGCTCGATTCGGGCCAGGTCTCGCAGGCCGTCCTCGACGTCTGGCGCGGCGAGCCCGCCATCGATCCGCAGATGGTCCAGCGCGCGTTCCTGGCCTCGCCGCACATCGCCGGTTACTCGTTCGACGGCAAGGTGGCGGCCACGCGCATGTTGTTCGACGCCCTCTGCCGCTTCCTGGACCAGCCGCGAGACCTCGACCTGACGCCCCTGCTGCCGCCGGCCGGCGTGCCGCGCGTCGACCTCACCCGCATCGAGGGCGACGAGGACGCGCTGCGCTCCGCCGTCTCCGCCGTCTACGACATAGAAGAGGACGATCGGATGCTGCGGGTGGCGACGGTGGCCGATCCTTCAGGGGCGGCGTTCGATCGGCTGCGCAAGGAGTACCGCCAGCGCCGCGAGTTCCCGCGCACCACGCTGGTCATATCCAGCGCGCGCCGTTCGCTCGCCGCCCAGGCGAGTGGTCTTGGTTTTCGCGTCGAAACTCAGTAATCTGTTGGATTCAATCGGGAGGAATGGATGTCTTCGAAGGCTACGGCGGATATCGGACTCATCGGGCTCGCCGTCATGGGCCAGAACGTCGTTCTCAACATGAACGACCACGGGTACGTGGTGGCGGTCTACAACCGCACCGTGTCCAAGGTGGATGAGTTCATCGGCAACGAGGCGAAGGGCACGAAGGTCGTCGGGACCCACTCCATCGAGGAGTTCGTGGCCACCCTCAAGCGTCCGCGCCGCGTCTTCATGCTCGTCAAGGCGGGCAAGCCCGTCGACGAGTTCATCGACCAGATCGTGCCGCACCTCGAGAAGGGCGACATCATCATCGACGGCGGCAACTCCCACTTCCCCGACACCATCCGCCGCTGCAAGGCCCTCGAAGAGAAGGGCCTGCTGTACATCGGCACCGGCGTCTCCGGCGGTGAGGAGGGCGCGCGCCGCGGCCCGTCGATCATGCCCGGTGGATCACCGGCGGCGTGGCCGGCGGTGAAGGAGATCTTCCAGGCCATCTGCGCCAAGACCCCCGAGGGCGAGCCCTGCTGCGACTGGGTCGGTGAAGACGGCGCCGGCCACTACGTGAAGATGGTCCACAACGGCATCGAGTACGGCGACATGCAGCTCATCGGCGAGGCCTATCACCTGATGAAGGAAGGCCTCGGCCTTTCGAACAAGGAGATGCACGACACCTTCGCCGAGTGGAACAAGGGCGAGCTCGACTCGTTCCTGATCGAGATCACCCGCGACATCCTCGACACCAAGGACGAGCAGGGCCAGTACGTCCTCGACCAGATCCTCGACACCGCCGGCCAGAAGGGCACGGGCAAGTGGACGGGCGTCAGCGCCCTCGAGATGGGCGTGCCGATGACGCTCGTGACGGAGGCCGTGTTCTCGCGCTGCGTGTCGTCCTTGAAGGACGAGCGCGTCACAGCGTCGAAGATCCTCAAGGGGCCGGGCACGAAGTTCGAGGGCGACCGCAAGCAGTTCGTCACCGACATCGGCAAGGCGATGTACGCGTCCAAGATCGTCTCGTATGCGCAGGGATACATGCTGATGCGCGAGGCGGCCAAGGAATACAAGTGGAACATCAACTACGGCGGCGTCGCGCTCATGTGGCGCGGCGGCTGCATCATCCGCAGCCGGTTCCTCGGCAAGATCCGTGACGCCTTCGCCAAGGATCCGAAGCTCAACAACCTGCTCCTCGACGACTTCTTCCGAGGCGTCATCGAGGAATCGCAGGCGTCGTGGCGGCGGGTGATCGCGGGCGCGGTGACGATGGGCATCCCCGTACCGGCCATGGCGTCGGCGCTCACGTTCTTCGACGGCTATCGCCACGGCTGGCTGCCCGCGAACATGACGCAGGCGCAGCGCGACTACTTCGGCGCCCACACCTACGAGCGCATCGACAAGCCGCGCGGCCAGTTCTTCCATACGAACTGGACGGGGCGCGGCGGCCGTGTGGCGTCGTCGAGCTACAACGTCTAGCGGCTGAGCAGCGCGTCGAGGTCGCGTTCGAGATCGCGGCCGCGATGGAATCCGCGCGTCTGGATCAAACGGGCGGACGCACGGGCACGCGCGGTTTCGGCATCGTCCGCCACCGCGAGCAACGCGTCGAGATCGGCGGCATCCTGGGGCCGCCGATCGGCTCGTGCCAGCAGCTTGAGGGCGATCAGGTCACCGGTCCGGGCGACGGGGACCACGAGGTTGGGGAAAACCTCGAGCGGCGCGGCCGCGGCGGCGACCTCGGGCTCGATCCCGGAGGACGCAAACAGGAGATCGAGCACGACGCCTGCCTCCTGCTCGCCGGGCACGGCGAGACGCACGGTGGCTAGACGGTGTTGGCCTTCGTGTTCGACCATGGCCAGCACTCGATATCCGGTGGCGAGCAGTCCGTGAACGAGCGCTTCGGCATCCGCATCGCTGGAAACGGTCACCGCCAAATCAACGTCGCGGGTGAAGCGCGGCTCGCACCGTGCCGAAACGGCAAGCCCACCGACGAGCGCCCACTGCCGGCCGGCCAGCGCGGCCGCGGCGCCTCGCAATGCTGCTTCGAGACGGTTCAGCCGCGGTCCTTCGGCCATGGCCGCGGCCGGCCGACCGCGTCTCCGTGTTCCGCCCCCGGGCGTTCGTAGAGCCACGCACGCAGACGAGTTTCGATCGCGTCATCGTCGTCGTCGGGGAAGCGCCGCTTGAGGTTCTGGCGCATGAGCGCCTCGCCGGCGGCGAACAGGTCGAGCGCCAGGCGCAGACGCGCGGCGGGGGAATCGACCTCGCTGGCCATGAGGTAAGTGTAGCGCCGCCCTTCGAGCAACGCTCGAGGCGGCTGGTTCCAGAGCGAGTTGTGTAGCATAGTCAGTTACAGTTTGGCCGGTGTGCTGAGCAAACCCACGTCCTCGGTCCTCTTACACGGGTAGCGGCGGAGTGAAGGCCGGCGCGCTCCACTGCGTCCCGCGCGTCGCGCGGTGCTACCGTTGGGTGCGATCGAGGAGGGTCCCATGGCTCGAGCCGACGTCGTCGGGGTCCCGGCGTGGCGTGCCCTGCGTGCGTTCCTCGCGGTCGTGTCGTTCGCCCTGGCGTTCGGGGCGGTGATGCTCGCGCGCGGCGCGATGCGCGGCTTCGGCGGACCCGGCGGGTCCGATGAGCGGATCGTCGTGCTCGCCGGGATCCCGATGTTCACCCTCACCGCCGTGATCTTCGCCGGCCTCACGCTGTTCGCGAACGCGATGGTCCGGCGCAGCGCGTCGATGGCGGCGCGCGAGGCTCAGCATCCCGGCAAGCCGTGGCTCTGGATCGAAGACTGGGACGGCGGCCGCGTTCTCGCGTCCGGCGGCCTCTGGCCCGCGCTGGGCTTCGCTCGCTCTCTAGACGGCGGCGTGTTCAAGATGTCGGCGGTGCCCGGCGTCGTCGGCGGCAAGGTGGCGGGGGTCGTGGAGCTGCCCGCCAAGCTGCGCGGGGGGGGCAGCGAGCTCAGGATCGCGCTGCGCTGTGTGCAGCAGACGAAACAGGGCCCGCGCGGTGAAGGCGTCTCGGCCTCGTGGCGCGTGTGGCAGGACGAGACGATGGTGCCGGCGCCGTCGGCGGCGCTGCTGCCGATCTCGTTCACCGTGCCCTACGACGTTCACGAGAGCACGCTCCCGTGGACTCCGGACACGTCGTACACATGGACGCTGCACATCAAGGCCGCCGGGGGCGGCCCCGCCGTTCACTTCGACATCCCCGTCTTCAAGACGGAGGCGAGCGATCCCAGCATCAAGGCCGGGGTGGTCGACGCCTCGCGTCCCGCCGCCCAGCCGCCGAACTCGCGCACGCGGGTGCTCGAGTCCGGCGCGGACGGCGCTGTCATCGCGCTGCCCGCGATCCCCGGTCTCGTCGCCGGGCTCATCGCGGCGCTCGGCCTTCCGATCGCGGCCTGGGCGGCCGGCCGCTTCGTCGCCGCGACACCGGCCTGGGTCCCCGCGGCCGGGCTGTGGCTGGGCGTCGGCCTCCTGGTGCTGGCCGCGCTGGCCGTGTTCCTGACGGGGACGCGCATAGAGGTCGATCGTCGCGCGCTACGCGTCTTCCACGGGATGGGCGGCATCGGCTGGACGCGTACGGTGCCGATCGGCGACATCGCCGCCGTCAAGTACGACCCCGCGGGCACCACCGAGTACGGACGCGTCGAGGCGCACCTCGAGAACGGCAAGAGCTACTGGCTGGCCGCGAACCTCGCCGGCCTCGAGGAGTCGAAGTGGCTGGCGGCGGAGCTCACCCGCGCGATCGAACGTTGCCGCGCCCGAGCTAGCACCGCCTGAACGGCGCGCCTACTTCACGAGGCCTTGACGCAGCGCCTTGGCCACCGCCTCCGACTTCGAGTGCACCTCGAGCTTCTCGTAGATGCGGCGCATGTGGAACGAGATCGCGTGGACGGTGACGCCGACCTCGGCCGCCGCCGTCTTGTAGTTGTGGCCCTCGACCAGCAGCTTGAGCAGCCGCGTCTCGTGCGGTGTCAGCTCGCAGTCCGCCCGCTCGGGCGGGCGGTGCTCGCGGAAGAGCTGCATCACGCGCCGCGCCACCTCCGGTGACATCGGGGCGCCGCCCTCCGCCACCTCGCGCAGGCACTCGAGCAGGCGCGCCGGCGGTGTCTTCTTCAACATGTACCCGCACGCGCCCGCGCACACCGCGCGGATGATGCGGTCGTCGTCGGCGTAGACGGTGAGCATCAGGACACCCGCGCGCGGGCAGCGCTCCTTGAGCAGCGGGATGCCTTCGATGCCCGACATCCCCGGCAGGCCGACGTCGACCAGCGCCACGTCGGGCGGGTTCGCCTCGAGGGCGGGCAGCGCCTCCTCCATCGAGCGGAAGGCGCCGCTGCAGCGATAGCCGGGGGTGCCGCCGATGAGGGCGGCCAGGCCCTCGCGGATCTCGCGCACGTCTTCGATGATGGCGACGTTCAGCGGATCCATGGTCAGAGAGTACTCGCGGAGACGCGCAGGGTCACTACGCGCTCAGGTAGTGGACGGGGCCGGGCCGCGGGCGCAGCGGTGCGCGCAGCAACACGGTGGTGCCACGGCCGGGCTCGGAGTGGATCTCGATGGTCCCGCGCAACGCCCGCGCACGCTCGCGCACGCTGTGGAGGCCGTGGCCGTCGGTGACGGCCTGGGCGTCGAACCCCCGCCCGTCGTCGGTGACGCGCAGGGTGAGGATGCCGCGGTCCACGCGCAGCTCGACCTCGACGCGCTTGGCGTGCCCGTGGGCGGCGGCGTTCGTGACCACCTCCTTGAAGACGAGGAAGACCTGCCGCCGCAGGTCGGCGCCGATGGGCACCGTTTCCGTCTCCGGCGGCGCGTCGAAGCGCAGGCTCACGTCGATGGCGCTGAACAGCTCGGTGGCGAAGCCACGCATGCGCTGCGTGAGGTCGCGCAGCGAATCGCGGCTGGGGTTCACCGCCCACACGATGTCGCTCATGGAGTCCACGAGCTGCCGCGCCATGTCCGCGATCTGCGTCAACGAGGCCTCGCGTGCCGACGGCTCCTGGCGGTGCGCGACCTCGCTCAGGATCGCGATCTTCGACAGGTTCGACCCGATGTCGTCGTGCAGGTCGCTGGCCACGCGCAGGCGCACGCGCTCGACCTCGACGAGCATGGCCAGCCGATAGCGGAAGGCCGCGTAGGCGAGGAGCGCGGCCGATCCGACGACGGCGGCCAGGAACCATGCGCGCTGCCACAGCGGCGGCCGCACGCGGAACGCCACCGATGCGGGCGCGGTGCTCGTGGTGCCGTCGGCGGCGATTGCCTGGACGGCGAAGCGATAGGTGCCGGGGGCGAGATGCTCGTAGCTCACCATGCGGCGATCCGACGGCGCGCTCCAGTCGTCGCCCGCGCCTTCCAGCCGATGGCGATAGCGGAGCCGCTCGCCGAGGCCGAAGGCGAGGCTGCCGTACTCGATCTCGACGTGCGCTTCTTCCGGCGCGAGATCGAGGCCGTCCATCGCCGTCTCGCCGAGGATCGACACCGGCCGGGCCACGCCCGCCACGCGCAGCTGCGCGATGTACGGCGCGGGCGGAGAGGCCGGCGGCTCCAGCACCGGCGTCAGGGCGGAGACGCCGTCCGTGGTTCCGAACCAGAGCCGGCCCTGGCGATCGGTGAAGGCGCTGCGCACCTCGCTGGCGGACAGGCCGTCGGCGATCCCGTAGTGACGCATGTGCCCGCCGTCCGCATCGAGACGCGTCACGCCCAGGGCGGTGCCGACATAGACGCGCCCCCAGCGGTCGGCGGTGAGGCAGTACGCGGCGTCGCTGGCGAGGCCTTCGTTCCGTCCCCACCACTGCGACTCGGGATGGTCGGCCTGCGGGTGATCGATGCGCCCGAGGCCGGCGTTGTCGGCGGCCATCCACAGCCGGCCGTTGCCGTCGAGATGGAACGCGCGGATGGTCGTCGCCGCCGGACGGGCGGGAAGGTCGACGCGCTCGACGCGTCCGTCTCGGAGCCGCACGAGGCCGCCTTGCGCCAGGCCGATCCACAAGGAGCCGCTCGTGTCGGCGGCGAGGGCCAGGATGCGCGTGCCCGACGCGAGGTCCGCGGGCAGCGCGTAGGTCCGCGATGTCTGCGTGCTGCGCTGCCAGCGCAGGAGGCAGGGCTTCGTCCCCACCAGGCTCCCCGCCCAGATGTCGCCGCGTGCATCTTCGAGCAGCGGGCCGGCGAGGGCAGGACCGTTGTCGGGGTCGGCGGTCACGCGCGCGCTCGGCCGCAGGTGGTCGAGCTTCGCGAAGGCGTCGATGTCGTCGAAGCGGAAGAGCGCCCAGCCGGTGCCCATCCACCACGAGCCCGCGTGGTCCTGCAGCACCAGGCGCGTCCCGAACGCGAACGGCCCGCGCACGCCGCGGCGCAGCGGCTCGACTGCCGAGGACCAGCCTCCCCCCGCGAAGCGATGCAGGAAGCCCGCGCCGGTCAGCAGATACGGCTCGCCGGCGCGGTCGCCGAAGACGGAGATGATGCGGGTGTTGCGCAGGCCGTCGTCGCGCCCGTAGGACACGAGGCCGCGCCGCGCGAGCTTCATCACCCCGCGGCCCTCGGTGCCGATCCAGAGATTGCCGTCGCGGTCTTCATGCAGCGCGTGCACGGCGTTGCTGGCGAGGCCGCTGTCGGCAGTGTGGCGCTGGAGCCGGCCGTCCCGGACCTCGAACAGGCCGAAGTTGCGCGTGCCCGCCCAGATCGTCCCGTCCGCGGAGCGGGCGAGCGCCAGGACGTGCCCGGCCGGGCCGCGCGCGTCGAACACGAGGCACGTCTGGCCCGCGTTCAATGAAGACAGACGCCGCTCGCACCCGGCGGGCAAGGGGTGCAGCGGCGGACGCAGCGTGTGGTCCTTGGGGAGAGCCGTCGACAGCGCGGTCATCCCGCCGAGATGTCCGATCCAGGCCCGATCGCCGTCCACGAGGATGGAGAAGATGAGGTGCCGCTCCGTCCAGTTCACGTCGTAGTGGAGGACGCGATCGTCCGGGAGCGCCCGCCACAACCCGCCCTGGCCGCCGAACCAGACGCTGCCGTCCGGGCCCTCGGCGAGGGCGAGGATGCGCCGCGGCCGTGCGCCTTCCGGCATGGGCAGGGCCACGCGGGTGAGCGGGTCGCTCGGCCTCGACTCCCCGTGAAACAGGCCGGAGTCCGTGCCCGCCCAGAGTCGTCCGCGGCTGTCGCGGAGGACGGCGTTCACCCGGCGAGCGGCGGCGTCGTTCGCCTCACCGACCGCCCGCGTCTCGCAGAGCGAGAGCGGCGCGCGCAGCACGCACAGCCCGGCCTCGGTGGCGATCCAGTACTGGCCGCCGGATTCCGCCACGTCGGTCACGACGCCGCGCGGCAGGCCGTTCTCGACACCGAAGGTCGTGAAGTGGAAGCCGTCGAAGCGGCTCAGCCCCTCGGCGGTGCCGAACCACAGGAAGCCGCGGGAGTCCTGCCGCACGCTCTCGACGCGGTCGTGGGCGAGGCCCTCGGCGGTGGTGTAGCCGTGCACGGGCAGGCGCGCGCAGAGCGCGGGCGCGGCCTGGCCCCACATGAGGACCAGGCCCGCGCCGACCAGCGCCCCGCGCGCGGTGTGGCTCAAGAACGAGATCCTACTGCGTGTCGGGGACGCTCGACGTGCCGTCGCACTTGTTGTCGAACGGCGCGGCCGGTTTCTGGAAGTAGCGCTGCATGAACTCGTGGGCGGCGGGCGCCCACGTGGCCACGTGCTCGCTGACGAACTTGCCGTGGGCCACGTCGCGGCCGATGGTGACGTCGTCCGTCGGGTCCGGGTCCGTCACGTAGTCGGCATCGTTGATGATGCCGTCGCCGGTGGCGTCGACCGGGCCGTAGATCGCCGCCTGGAACTGCCGGCACGCGCGGGCGGCGGTCGTGGCCAGCATGAACGTGGGCTCGATCGACTTGTCGTTCATCGGCTCCAGGAAGAAGATCGGGCTCGTCCCGTTGCGCACCGCCTTGCGCATCTCCGAGCGCGCCGTCTCGTTGCCTTCCCACGACTGCGAGCCGCCGGCGATGTCGACCACCACCTGCTGTCCGAGGCGCTGCTCGTTGGCGAAGACGACGGTGATGCCGCCGAAGGAGTGGCCCATCAGGGCCACCCGGGTGGGATCGATGAGGTTCAGGAGGTTCGGACGGGCCGGCTCCAGGATCACGTCGCCCGTCTGGCGGAAGCGGGGCTCCTCGACCTGCAGGGTGCCGCGATGGATGCGCAGCGACTTCGTGTAGTCGACGGCCGCCTTCACGTCGGCGACTTGCAGGTGGAGGTAGTCCATCTTGCACTGGCCGGCATCGGCGGCGCCCGCGCAGTACTCCTCGAGGTATTGGCCCGTCGAGCGGCCGTGGCCGCGGCGGTGCGGCACGAACACCACGTAGCCGAGGCCGGAGAAATGCTCGCCGATCTCGCACTTCGCCCCCGGCGTCTCCTCGCTGCCGTGGTTGTGGATGATCATCGGCGCCCCGGCGGTGGAGACACGCGACGGACCGGGCGGCACGAACAGCCAGCCCTTCAGCGCGACGGTGCACGTCAGGCCGGAAAAGTCGCAGCGGCTGCCGTCGGTGGGATTGATCCGCGCCGGCTCCTGGTAGTAGGTGCGCAGCTCGGCCTTCCCGCCGCAGTCGGTCTCGGCCCCCGCGAGGCCGGGCACCAGGGCGGTAGCGACGACGGCAACGGCGATGAATCTCATGACGAGCTCCTTTGGGGGTCAGGTCTGTTGTTTGCTGTCTACGGCGGTGTAGACAACAAACAACAGACCTGACCCCGTGACCCTGGCAGCATAGGGGCCCGCCCGCGGGCGGTCACTACTCACGCGCGTAGGAATGCGTCAGCGGGATCGCGGTAAGTGTTTGTCGGCGAAGTCCAGGAAGACGGGCCAGTCCGTGGGCAGGATGTCGTGTTTGCCGGTGTGGACCTGGAAGCCGAGCGGGCCCAGCCGCGGCTGGTCGAGGGCCGGCATCGTGTCCGTGCCCAGGCCGGACGTGCCCAGCAGGCGATAGACGGGATCGGCGGCGACGGCGGCGAGGAACTCGCCCTTCGGGTCCGACCATTGATCCTCGCTGCCCGTGCTCAGAAACAGCGGGCGCGGCGCGATCAGCGAGACCAGCAGGTGGGCGTCCACCGGCATCTCGTTCCACTTGCCGGCGTAGGCCTGGAAGTTCCCGGCGAACTGATACGGGAACGCGCGGATCATGTCGTCGATCGTCTCGCCGTAGTCGCGCTTGCCCAGGGCCGCACCCATCTCGCCGGAGCAGCTCGCGATCACCATCTGCAAGCGCGTGTCCTCGGCGCCCGCCCACAGGATCGTCTTGCCCAGGCGCGACTGGCCGACGCCGATCACGCGCTTGGCGTCGACGTCCTTGTCCGTCTCGAGATAGTCGAGGGCGCGGCGGAGGCCCCAGCCCCAGGCCGCGATCGCGCCCCACTCGTCGGGCGCGGGCTCCGTCTGTCCGGCCTCGAAGAACAGCGGGCGCACGCCGTCTTTCATGCCGCCGACGAAGTCGGGCTCGATGTCGCAGTAGTAGAGGATGGCGATTCCGTAGCCGCGGGCCAGGATCGTCTCGATCGGCCACGGCTTCGCGGAGGCACCGCGCGTGGATTCGTCCTCGCGTTGCCGCTTCATCTCCTTGCGATTCCACGTCTCGTTCATCCGGATGGACGGATCCGGGTGCACGCGGTGGTTGCCGGCGAAGTTGAGGGCGAGGAAGACGGGCACCGGCTGCTTCGCCGCCGACGCCGGCAGGTACACGAGGAGGTTCGCGGTCGGTCCGGCCTTGTCTTCGGTGAAATGGATCGCGATCTGCTTGCGGAACGCCGTGCCTTCGAGGGCGCGGGCGTCGCTCTCGACCACCTCGAAGCGCATCGCCGCCGGCGGCGCCGGGCTGCGGCCGTAGATCTGCGACCGGTACAGCTCGAGGATCTCGGGACGGCGCACGTCCTCCCACGTTTTCGCGTCGCGCACCGGCTTGCCGTCGCGAGTCACGAGCGGATCCGGCAGCGTGTACGGCGGGATCTTCGCTTCGTCGTAGTTCGTCTCGCGCTTCTCGGGCGGCGCGGCGGCCGCGCGAGCGGCGCCGTGACTCGCGGCGACGGCGGCGCACAGCAGAGCAGCGGCCGTGGGGCGGCGCATTCCGGGATTCTGGCACGGATGCGTTAGTCTGGAGGGCCCATGGATGCGCGGTGGCGGAACCTTCTCGTGCTCGCGAGCTGCCAGGCCCTCACCCTGGCCGCCAACGCGACAGTCTTCACCGTCAGCGTGATGGTGGGTCAGAGCCTGGCCGGCGACAAGTCGTTCGCAACGCTGCCGATGACGACGAGCGTGCTCGGCACCACCCTGGCCACGGTGCCGATGTCGTTCCTCATGCGGCGCATCGGCCGCCGCGCCGGCTTCACCGTTGGCGCGCTCTGTGGTGTAGCGGGCACCTGTCTCGGCCTGGCCGCGCTGTACGCGCATAGTTTTCTTCTCCTGTGCCTGGGGATGATGCTCTTCGGCGTCCAGGGCGCGGCCGCGCAGTACTACCGCTTCGCGGCGGCGGAGACGTCGGACCTCGAGCGGCGCGGCACCGCCATCTCGACCGTGCTCGCGGGCGGCGTGATCGGCGGCCTGCTGGGGCCGGAAGTGAGCAAGACCACCGTCGACCTGATGGCCACTCGCTTCGCCGGCGCGTACATCGGCGTGATCGTGTATCACCTGCTGATCGTGGCCGCCGTGTCCCTGCTGCGGATGCCGCCCGCGGAAGACCACAGCGCGAGCGGCACACCGCGTCCGCTGCGCGTCGTCGCCGCCCAGCCGGGCTTCATCGTGGCCGCGCTCTGCGCCGCCATCGGCTGGGGCGTGATGAACCTGCTGATGGTCGCGACCCCGCTGGCCATGAGCTGCTGCCATCCGTACAGCGCCGCCGCCTCCGTCATCCAGTGGCACGTCGTCGGCATGTTCGCGCCGTCGTTCTTCACCGGCACCCTCGTCCGCCGCGCGGGCGCGCCCACGGTGATGTTCGGCGGCGTCCTCCTGCAGCTCGTCTGCGTGGCGATCGCGTTGTCCGGCACCGACGTCATGCACTTCTGGCTGGCCCTGGTGCTGCTCGGCATCGGCTGGAACTTCCTGTACGTCGGCACCACCACCCTGCTCACGGAGACGTACACCCCCGCCGAGCGCGCGAAGAGCCAGGGCTTGAACGAGCTGCTCGTGTCCACGACGCTGATCTTCAGCTCAGCGACGTCGGGGTGGCTGGTGGCGCGCGATGGTTGGGCCGGCCCCAACCACGTGGCGGCGCCGCTGCTGGCGGTGGCGGGGATCGCGATCTTGTGGCTGATGGCGCGCCGGCGGGCTCAGCCCATGGCGCAGGCGGCGTAGCGTCTACCGGAACTCCGCGAGCCAGATGTTGCCGCGCAGCTCACCCATGCTGTAAAGGATCTTGCCGGGCGCCACCGAGAGCTCGACTTCCCTCATCGCGATGTTGGCGATGGAATGCTTGCGGCCGTGAATGTGGTGCGCGGCGAAAGGCTCGCCGACGGGCTTTCGCGTGTTGGCGTCCAGCGGCTGTCCCCAGACGCAGCGGAACCCATCGGCGTCGGAGATGTAGTAGAGGGTCTTGCCGTCGTGCGACCAGCGGGGCGCGTCGGTCCACGCCTGGCCGTCGGTCACCGCAATCCATTCGCTCTCGGGGATCACCGTCGGTCCGCGAAACGGGACGACGAACTCCTGCGTCGGGCCCGACTCGAGCGCCGCGTGAAAGGCGACCCATCGGCCATCTGGAGAGAAATTGCCGCGATAGAGCTGCTTGGCGTCGTGCCGAAGGATCTCCGTGCGCTGGCGGGAGGTGAGGTCGAGAACGGCGAGGCTTCCCCGTGCCGGCACGCCGAGCTGAACCAGCGCGTACCGCACGTCGGGTGACCAGTCCGTCGGGGGTCCGCAGTCACGGCTGACCGTCTCCGGGATACCGCCCTTGACGGACACCCGGCGAAGACTCCGCTCGCCGTTCTCGACCGCTCCGTACAAGACGTGGGCGCCATCGCGAGAGATCACGGGAAACTTCTCGAGCAGGGCTGCGCTCGCCGTGGTCAATGGTGTCTCGACACCGGTGGTGAGATCCCGAAGCGAGATCCCCGCGTGGCCGGGCAGCGACGACGTGTACGCCAGCCAGCGGCCGTCGGCTGACATGTCATGAAAGCCTCGTCCTGGATAGTGAGGCATGACAGCGCGCGGTGCGGAGCGCTCGCCCTCACGATCGCCATCGAGGCGGAGCTCCCAGAGGTACGGGATCTCGGTGCGCGTCGAGAAGACGAGGCTGCCGTCCGGGGCCATCGACGGCTGCAGCTGGTCCTCCGTCGATAGCGTCAGGCGTCGCGGGGCACCGTCGATCCGGAAAGAACGCGGCGCGATGTCCGCCTCCCAGAGGTTCGTGGTATCCCCGAGACTGCCATGAAACAGGATGCGCGAGTCGATCCATTGCCAGGGGATCGCCCAGGCCGTGACGGTTTCCAGGCCATGCTTCTGGAACGCGGCGAAGGCACCGGTCTGGATCGGGTCCGCCGCGGAGTCGCCCTTCGCTTCCATTGAAACCACGTACCAATCGGCCGCGCCATCGTCACCCGTGCCGAGGAACAACAGATGCCGCGCGTCCGGCGACCATACGGCCGGAGAGGCGATGGCTTTGATCTTCGGTTGCTGCACGGGACCGCCACTGACCGGTGCGACGAACAGCGTCCCGAAGCCCTTCCCGCCGAAGTAAGCGATCCAACCTCCATCCGGCGAGAAGCGCGGGATTCGGCCGCCGGGGGCGATGAGGCGCGCCGCGCCACCCAGCGTGGGGACGATGTACAAACCACCTCCGTCCCGCTCGGACCGGAATGCGATGTGGCTGCCGTCCGGTGAGAACGACGGCTGCGCATCGTCGAGCGGATGGTTCGTGAGGCGAACAGGAGCGCCGCCGGGGACTCGCTGCACCCAGATATCGAGGTTTCCATCCCCGCTGCGATCGGACGCGTACGCGAGCAGCTTGCCGTCTGCTGAACGCGTGGGATCGGTGGTCAGCCCCACGTCCCAGGTGAGCCGCTTCAAGAACATCGTGCGCGGCACCGGACTCGACCGGGCGGCCCAGACGGCGATCATGGCTACGATCAGGGCCAGCGCTGAGACGGCCGGCCACGGCCATCGCTCCTGCCATTCCAAGGGGATCCAGTGACGACGCGCGGTGGAAGCCCTCTCGAGTGCGAGCCGAAGGTCCGAGGCCGTCCGGTAGCGGCGCGCGGCCGGTGACAGCGCCTTGGCGACGGCCCGAGCGAGCGATGGCGGGACATCCAGCCGAAGGCCGCGCAGCCGCGCCGCCATCTGCGCGACCGATGGGGCCTGGCGCGAGAACAGTGTTCGCAAATCGTCCCAGGTGGCGGCGGTGAACGGGTAGGTGCCCGTCAACAGATAGTGAAGCAGGACGCCGAGGCTGTAGAGATCCGACTGCGCCGAGGCCGCGCCTCCGCGCACCACCTCCGGTGCCATGTAGAGCGGCGTGCCGGTGATGCGGCTGGCGGCCTGGCCGCGAGCGCTGCGGGCGGTGCCCGCGCCGAAGTCCATGAGCAGGATGCCGCCGTCATCCTTCTCCATCACGTTGCGCGCCTTGACGTCCCCGTGGACGAGGT
>Ga0114129_10003784_pt1 | contig 21336 bp, 15 predicted proteins | sample RhiMetdeltSRZDD1_FD_80071 | JGI IMG/M metagenome (GOLD analysis project Ga0114129, IMG submission 80071) | Populus rhizosphere microbial communities from Tennessee, USA - Rhizosphere MetaG P. deltoides SRZDD1 (version 2) (version 2) | ecosystem: Host-associated > Plants > Roots > Rhizosphere >... | reverse complement strand
CTGGCGTTTCAATCGGCCGAAACCGGCAGATGGGAAATCTACGTGCAGCGCCTGCGTGATGGGCGGCGCGCGCTCGTGTCGAGCGGCGGAGGCGAGACCCCGGTTTGGACGAGAGGCGGCCTCTTCTACCAATCCGGCACGTCGGTCGTCCGGAGGACCGTCACCGTCGATCGCGACGCGATCCGGATCGAGAGCGCGCAGCACACGGCGGATAGGCGCGCCGAGCCTTATGCGACGCTCGAACAGCAAACGCTGCTCGAGGCCGTCTCACCCGACGGTCAGCTGCTCGTCAGCCGTGCTGATACAGCGGCCACGTCAGCGGTCGTCAGCCTTGAATGGGTCCGCGAAGTCCGCGCGCTGCTCGGCCCGCCGGCATCCGCGTTACCTCGGTAGAGTTCCGGGGCTCGGGGCTCGGGAACACCGGGGTCAGACCCCAACACCGGGGTCAGACCCCAACCCCGGGGGGTCAGACCCCAACCCCGGGGGGTCAGACCCCAGCACCGGGGTCAGACCCCAACACCGGGGGTCAGACCCCAACCCCGGGGTCAGACCCCAACCCCCGGGGGTCAGACCCCAACCCCGGGGGTCAGACCCCAACACCGGGGTCAGACCCCAACACCGGGGTCAGACCCCAACACCGGGGGTCAGACCCCAACACCGGGGTCAGACCCCAAACACCGGGGTCAGACCCCTCGGGGCTCGGAACCCCGGACGCCGAACCCGAACCCCGAACAAACTTGACAATATTTTAGTTATAACTAAAATATTGGCATGGTCGCTGATACAGCCGTCCTGGACGCCGTCGCCTCTCCTCGACGCCGCGAAATCCTGCGGCTGGTGTGGGACGACGAGCTGGCGGCGGGCGACATTTATCGCGCGATGCCGGACGTGACGTTCGGCGCCGTGTCGCTGCAGTTGAAAACGCTCACCGCAGCAGGGCTGGTCAGCTCACGTCGCGCGGGACGGCAGCGCTTCTATCGCGCCAGGCGCGAAGCCGTGGGACCGGTCGGGCGAGTGCTGGAGAGCATGTGGGGAGACGCATTATGGAAACTCAAGCTGCACGCGGAGCTGGTCGAAACTCGTCGGGGGCCACAGGCTCGGTCAAGCAAGACGCGCAAAGTCAGGAAGCCGTCATGAACGCACTTCCGCATCTGCTCGACCGGACGGTCGTCATTCAGGCGCGGCCTGAAACGGTCTTCAGCTTCTTCACCGATTCGGAACGCTGGGCCTCCTGGTGGGGCGCCGGCTCGACGATCGAGCCACGCCCGGGTGGCCGCATGTACATCCGCTACCCCGGAAACGTGGAGGCGTCCGGCGAAGTCATCGAGATCGTTCCGCCCGAACGGATCGTTTTTACCTACGGCTTCAACTCCGGGCAACCCATTCCGCCCGGCAGCTCGCGCGTGACCATCCGACTCGAAGCAACCGGCTACGCCACACGCCTCCGCCTCTCACACGAGTTTGCCGAAAGCCGCGTCCGCGACGAGCACATTCAGGGCTGGCGCTATCAGCTCGCCGTCTTCAGCAACGTCGTCACCAACCTTGCGAACGCGAATGCTGCGACGCTGGTGGATGCCTGGTTCGGCGCCTGGTCCGAGACCGACCAGGCGGTTCGTGAGAAAACGCTCGCCGCTATCGCAACGCCAGACGTCCGCTTCACCGATCGATTCAGCCTGCTGCAAGGCCTTGCTGATCTGCAGCCGCACATCACCGCCGCGCAGCGGTTCATGCCCGACACACACATGAAGCGGAACGGCGACGTCAGGCATTGCAACGGCACCGTGCTCGTTGATTGGATCGCGTCAGCCTCGGACGGCAAAGAGAAAGGCAAAGGCGTCAACGTCTTCACGTTCCGCGCCGACGGCCTGATCGAGTCCGTGGTGGGCTTTTGGGGTTGAGTCGTAGCCGGGGTCCGGGATCCGGCTCTTGCACCCGACGCTCACGCGATGAATGATTTGGCGGCCTGAATCCGCTGCTCGAACGGCGGATGCGTGTGAAACAGCCAGAGCGTCGTGGGGGATGGACGCGCTTCGGCCAGATTCTGCGATGCAAGGCGGCGCATGGCAGAAACGAAGGCGTCGGGACGTTCGGTTAGCTCGAGAGCAAACCGATCGGCGCGATGCTCGTTGCGTCGAGAGAGGGCGTTCAATCCGGGCCGCGCAACGAGCGACACGAGTCCGGCAACGAGCAGTAGGAGCGGCAAGCCCGCCACATCCGCGGGACCGTTCAACCCGAGCGGCCTCCACGATGCACCGAGTGCCACCGCGGCGGCGCCCATGCTCATCGCGATCATCGCCGCCTCGAGCAAGAGCCCCGTGCGAATATCCCGATGCGCATGGTGTCCGAGCTCGTGCGCGAGGATCACCTCGATCTCGTCGTCGGTGTAGTCGGAAAGGAGCGTGTCCGAGAGGAGGATCCGCCGGCTGCGACCGGTGCCGACCAATGCCGCGTTGGCGCGCGTGGTCTTCTCCCCCAGCCCCCACTCGTAGATGCCCAGCACCGGCAGGCCGGCTCGAGCTGAGAGAGTTTCGAGCCTGGCGCGCAGCACCTCGCGGTCGAGCGGCTTGAACCGGTAGAAGAGCGGCATCAACAGCACTGGCGCAACGCGCGCAAGTATCAGCGTCGCAAGAATGAACGCAACGGCCGAGGCTGCCCACCACCAGCGCGGCCAGGCAGCCATCGCGCTGTAAACGATCGCGGCCGCGACAAGCGAGATGATGAATCCCATCGCGAACGCCTTCACGTGATCGCGTATCCAACTGCGAAACGGCACCGCCGACAGACCATAGCGGCGTTCGAGAATGAACGTGCGATAGAAGCGGCTTGGAAGGCTGACGAACTCAGCGAGCACGAAGAGCGCTCCGGTATAGACCAGAACGGTCGCGAGAGTCTGGGAGGGCGTGCCTGTCAGCTGGACCGCCGCGTCGCGGAGCGGGATCGACAGGGCGCCGAGCAGCGTGATTCCGCCGGCGAGTTGCGTCGCCAGCCCCACCCAGGCAGTGCGCCGCTGCAACCGGTGATAGCGGGTTGATCGGTCTTCGTTCAAGACCTGAGTCCTGAGCCTTGCGCCCTGAGCCTGAGTCCCAGCCTCAGTTCAGCTGGACCGAAATCAGCTTCGACACGCCCGGCTCCTCCATCGTCACACCCCAGAGCCGATCGGCGATCTCCATCGTTTTGCGATTGTGGGTGATGAGAATGAATTGGGTGTGCTGCTGCATGCCCTGGAGCATCTCCACGAACCGCCCGATGTTGGCATCGTCGAGCGGCGCGTCGATCTCGTCGAGCAGGCAGAACGGGCTCGGACGGTACTTGAAGATGGCGAACATCAGCGCCATCGCGGTGAGCGCCTTCTCACCGCCGGAGAGCAGCTGGACGTTCTGGAGCCGCTTGCCGGGGGGCTGCGCGATGATGTCGATTCCGCTTTCGAGCTGGTCGGCTTCGTCGAGCAGGACCAGGCCGGCGCGTCCGCCGCCGAACAAGGTGGAGAACGTGTTCTCGAAGTTCTGGTTGATCACGACGAACGCTTCACGGAAGCGTTCTTTGGTGGTCTTGTCGATCTTGCGAATCGCTTCACCGGTCGAGGCGATCGCCTCGACGAGATCCTTCTTCTGCGCGGTCAGGAACGTATGCCGCGATTCGAGGTCGTCGAACTGATCGATGGCCATCATGTTCACCGCGCCCATCCGCTCGATCTTGGTGCGCAGATCGGTGACCATCTCGTCTGGCGTCATCGAACGCATCACCGCCGCCGGTTCGGGTTCGATCGCGGAGGCTTCCGCGGCGCCGGCCGCCGCCTCGTCATCCACTTCGGCGGCATCAGGACGGTCGTCGATCGGTCTCGGGCTCGCGAGCAAGCCCTCTCGCTCGAGCGCCTCGACTTCGACAGCCACCTCGTCCAACGTCGCCTGGACCGTTTCCACGCACGATGTGGCCAGGTGTGAGAGATCGGCTTCGGCGGTCGCGCGCGCCACTTCGAGCTGCGAGGCCTCGCTTCGAACACCATCCAGGGCGCGGCGCGCTTCGCGAATACGACCGTCCTGCTCGTCGAATCCAGCGCGCAATGTCTGCGAGCGCTCCTCGAGCATCTTCACGCGATCGCGCTGCTCGTCGAACGCCCTGACCCCGGCATCGAGCCGAGCTTCTGACGCGGTCACCGATTCCTGCAGCTCGGTGCGGCGCGAACCTGCTCTACGGAGATCCTCCCGTCGTGTCGTCAATCGAGTCTCGAGCTCGGCGGCAGCCTCCTCGAGACGCCGCAGCTCGGCGTTCAATGCGCTGGTGCGCTCGACGAGCGCGGCGTGCACCGCCTTGGCCTCGGCCGCCCGCGTGGACTGTGCCTGCATTGCTTCGCGAGCGTCGAACAATCGGCGCTGTGCTCGATTGAGCTGATCGTCGGCTTCCCGTTGGTCCGCTTCGATCCTCGCAATCGACTGGCGAGCCTCCTCCTGGCGCGCGTCCTGCGTGCGCTGCTCTTCCTCGGCCGCCCTGCGCTCCACTGCGATCTGCTCGCGCTTGCGCGCAATCCGATCCGCCGCCTCTGAAGCTGTAGCCGCCTGCAGCTCGAAGCCGACGATGGCCTTCTCCTGTTGGTGCATCTCACCCTGGAGCGATGAGAGGGAGGCCGCTGCTGCCGTAATGACCGCGTCGACCGCGACAAGCTGCTCGCGCACGCGTTCGACGTGCGCGCCCTGCGTGTCCACACGTTCGCGGAGTTCCTTGATCTCGCGCTTCGTGGCGAGGATGCCGCGCGCCTCGGCGCGAACGCCGCCCTCGATTACGCTGGCACCGCGAAGCACGTCGCCGTCGAGGGTCACGATTGCTGCCGGCGAAGCGGATCCTGGAGTGATAGCCCGCACTGCCTGACTTGCAGCGTCGAAGTCTTCCGCCACCCACATCTGCGCGAGCGCCGATATGATGGCCGCGGCCGCTGGGCCGGAAACACGAACGACGTCGCTCAAACGGACCAAGCCGGCCGGTGCCTCAGGCGCCGGCGCTACGTCTGCACTCGAATCGGCGATCACGAAGCCGACACGGCCAGCGTTGCGTTCGCGAACGAGTTGCAGGCCGGCCCAGGCGTGCGCGTGAGATGTGACCACGACGTGCTGGACCAGATCGCCAAGACACGCTTCAACCGCGCGCTCGTAGCGTCGATCTACTTCGAGGTAATCGGCTACGGAGCCGAGATGCTGCACCGAGTCAGGGGACTCGGCCAAGATCGTTCGCGCGCCGTCGCCGTATTGCTCTCGCGCCGCATCGAGTTCTTCGAGCGATGTGAGCCGGGCGCGAAGGGCGGCAAGCTCGTGCTCGATGGTCCGCAGTTCCTGCGCGTGCGCCTCGCGCTCCGTGCGCGCTGCAGCGAGCTCGGACTCGCGGGCGGTCCGATGACCACGCAACTCCTCCATCGAAGCCTTCGCGCGATCGAGGCCCTCAGAGGCAACCGCTCCCTCGGACCGCGCGCGCTCGGCCTCAACGCCCAGGTCGTGGTCCTCGGCTTCGAGGCCCGCGATCTGCTCGGCCATGCGCGCCCGGGCAGCCGCAGCATGCTCCATGGCGTGCCTGAGCGCAGTTGCCGCATTGACCGCCGCGAACACCTCGCTGCGGGCTGCCTCGACATCCGACTCGAGGCCTTCGATCTGGCGCTGCGCCACGACGTAGGCCGATTCTTCGGCCGCCAGATTCGTGGCCGCCTCGTCGCGATCCACTGCGGCACGCTGGGCCGCCTCGCCTCGCGACTGCAGCTCGAGCCGTGCCGGCTCCTGTCGTGACTCGAGCGCTCGTACTTCGACTTCGATCTCGGCGGCGGTAGTGCCAAGCTGCTCGATCTGCTGGCGGTCGAACGCAATCTGCTGTTGCAGGCGGCCGATCTCCATCTCGCTCGCATGCGCGGTTTCGCGCGCGGCAGTGGTTTCGCCGTCTGCCTCCATCAGCTCGAGACGCAGCCTCTCGAGAGTCGTCTCGAGCTCAGCAAGGTGCGCCGCGGCTGCAGCTTCCCGTTCGCGCGCAGCGGCTAACGACGTCCGCGCCGCTTCGATCGCGTCGCCGAGCGACCGATAGCGGGTCGCAAACTGGACCTTCTCCCACCGCCGCAGCTCTTCACGGAGGCGCTTGTAGCGACGCGCCTTCGCCGCCTGCCGTTTCAGCGTGCCTCGCTGCTTTTCGACTTCGAAAATGATGTCGTCGACGCGCGTGAGATTCTGCTGCGCCGCTTCGAGCTTCAGCTCGGCAGCGCGCCGCCGGCTCTTGTACTTCGTCACGCCGGCCGCTTCTTCGATCAGCTGTCGTCGATCGGTTGGACGGGCACTGAGAATCTGCCCGATCTTGCCCTGCTCGATGACGGCATACGCCTTGACGCCGACGCCGGCATCCATCAACAAATCCTGCACGTCGCGAAGCCGGCAAATCTCGCCGTCAATCAGGTATTCGCTTTCACCCGATCGATACAGCCGGCGCATCAATTCGACGTCGCGAACGATGAGGGGCGTATCGTCCTCGATCGCGTCGGACGGCAACGAGACGGCAACGGCCTCGGCTTGGAGCGTCCCGACGCCTTCCTCCTCCGCCACAACCGCGACGGCCTCCCCTGCCACCTGGACCAACCCGTGCCCGTTCCCGCCGCGGCCGTTCCCATTGCCATGGTGACCGTTGCGGCCGTTGCCATTGCTCCCCGGAACGCGTGCGGCAACGCCACTCAGCTTCAGCCGGACTTCCGCCGCGGCGGTCGGCTTCCTCGCGTCGCTGCCGCCGAAAATGATGTCTTCCATGCGCTCGCCGCGCAGGCTCTTGGCACTCTGTTCCCCGAGGACCCACGTCAGGGCGTCGACGACGTTGCTCTTGCCGCACCCGTTGGGACCGACAATGGCCGTGACGCCTTGCTCGAAGGTCAGTTCAGACCGATCGGGAAAGCTCTTGAACCCGGCGATTTCGAGACGTTGGAGCCGCATGAACCCGTTCCTTTTACTGGTACAAACAAAAAAGCCGCTCACGAAGCGGAGATGGACTCCGGCCCGGAAGCGGCTGGGTGCGCTTCGAATGGTACTTGGATTCTGGGAATCGACGTTTTGGAGTCAAGGACCGCGCTGCCAGCCTTCAACACCCTGCCCCAGCAGGATGGCCCCTTGAAGGCGGCGAGACGGCGGTCAGTCTAGCAAGCCCCTATTACATGGGGCAACACTAAAGTGAGCCCCCAAATATGGGGCCAAAGCCCTATCTGTCCTTGCTCCCTCCCGTGACGCGCGCGCGAGCCAATTCGGTCAGGCGCACGGCATCCGGAAACTGTTGCAGCGCAAACTGCGTCTGCGGATCCTTCGCGACGAGGTTGCGACGCGCCTCTTCGACGCCAAACAGCGCGATGTCGATGTCGTAGCGGATCATCGCGCGGATGAATGGCTCGTCCTTGGTAAAGGCTGCCTCGTCAATCACGATCTTGCGCGACTTCAACATTTCCTTGAAGTCGTTGACCATCCCGTCAGTCACCGTGAAGCCGCGCGAGATGCGCTTGCGATTCTTGTTCGCGAGGCCCATGCGGGTGTCGCCCTCGGCCGTGAAGTTGTCGGCAAAGTTGGCGAATTCCTGACGAGCGAACAGCGTCCGGGCGAAGCGCGTCGGGTTGAACCCCTCGACCGGGCCTGCGAGGAACTTGTCGGGTTCGATGCCGCCGCCACCGTACACCTTACGACGGGCGTCGGTGTATCGCATCTCGGCGGAGTCATGCGACCGGTCGGCCTTCTGCTCGCGTAACGAGTAGGTCAGGTACTCGTCGAAGCTGCCGTCCCACGGACGCTGAATCATCCGGCCGCTTGGCGTGTAGTAGCGGCCCGTCGTGAGCGCGAGACCCGCGGCGTTGTTGCCGCGTCCGCCGATCGTATACACCGACTGCACCAATGCCTTACCGAACGTGGTTTCACCGACGACCAGCGCGCGATCGTGATCCTGAAGCGCACCCGACACAATCTCCGACGCGCTCGCGCTGTTGCGGTTCACCAGCACGACGATCGGCTGCGTGAGATAGTCGCTCTCGTCGGTCGCGCGATATTCTTCGTTTGAGCTTGGCGTGCGGCCCTTCGTGAAGGCAATGAGCTCGCCCTTGGGCAGGAACCGGTTCGCGATCGCGATGGCCTGGGTCAGCGGCCCGCCTGGGTTGTCGCGCAGGTCGAAGATCAGCCGCTTCATGCCCTTCGCCGAAAGCTCTTTCAGCGCGTTCCCGACTTCGTCGTTCGAGGTCTCTGAGAAATCTCCGAGCTTGATGTAGCCCGTCTCCTTGTCGATCATGAACGCGCCGCGCACGGTCGTGATGTTGACGGCGTCGCGCTCGATCTCGAGGTCGATCAGGCCGTCGTAGCCGCGACGGCGGAGTGAAATCTCCACGGTCGTGCCCTTCGGGCCCTTCAGCTGTGCCACCGCCATGTCGGCGGTCCAGCCCTTGGCGTCCTGCCAGCCTTTGGCTTCGTCTTCCTTGGTGTTGGCGCTCTTGATGCGGGCGATCACGTCACCGCGGCGCAGGCCCTTCCGATAAGCCGGCGAATTCTCGAACACCGACATCACGGTGATGTCGCCGTCGATCGGCTGAATCTGAATGCCGAGACCGAAGTAGCTGCCCTGCTGCCGCTCGCGCAACTGGCGATAGCTGCGCGGATCGAAGAAGCTCGAATGCGGGTCGAGCGTCTTCAACATGCCGTCGATCGCGCCGTAGACCAGACGATCCGAGGGCACTTCGTCCACGTACTCCCGCTCGATCGCGCTCAGTGCCGACGTGAAAATTCGGTATTGTTGGGAGACCTCGTCCTGACGGGCAAGAAGGCTGCTGCCAAACATCCCCCCGACGATGGTCGAGAGGGTCACCGCAAGGATGGCTACAGGGAAGAACCGCGAAGTACGCATAATCAAGCCTAGCAACGAAGTGGCCGTATTGCAACGACTTCGGGGCGGTTGACAACGATAGCGGTTGACCCCCTGCCCGGCCCGTTTCTATAATCCAGGGTACGGCGTACAAGCGCCAGGTTTTTCAAGGATTTCCATTATGTTCGGACCAATCGGCATGCCCGAGCTGATCGTTATTATGGTGATCGCGCTGATCATCTTCGGGCCCAGGAAACTCCCCGAGTTGGGCCGATCCCTGGGGCGAAGCCTCAACGAATTCAAGCGGGCCTCAAACGAGCTCAAGCATACGCTCGACGAAGAAATCAGGGTCGACGAACAGCGGACCGCCGATCAGCGCGCCGCTGAGGCACAGCCCCGGACGACGTCGACCGTCGAGGAGCCCGGAATCCCGCGCGCCTAGGCCGCTCAGGCATGGCCCTCGTCCCGTTTCCTTCCAATAAGCCGGCTCCACATGAGCCGGAAGACGACGACCTGCGCGATCGAGACGATGAGCTCGATGGCGCAGGCGGAAAGATGTCGTTTCTGGAGCACCTCGATGAGCTCCGGCGACGACTCATCATCTCCGTCTACGCGCTGGTTGGCGGCTGCGTCATCTCGTTCATCTTCGTTGGCCGGCTCCAGGATTTCATCATGTTGCCCATCGCTCGCCTCGTCGGCGACGGGCAAACGACGGAAGTCCTTCAGATCCTCGCGCCAATGGGCGGGCTGATGCTGATGATGAAGATCGGCGCGCTCGGCGGCCTGTTCATCGCCTTGCCGGTCATCATCCTGCAGCTCTGGCTCTTCATCGCCCCGGGGCTGTACGCGAACGAGAAGCGGTTCGCGATCCCGTTCGTGCTGATGGGCACGGCCTTTTTTCTGCTTGGCGCAGCCTTCGCGCACTACATCGCGTTTCCGTACTCGTGGACCTTCTTCAAGAGCTTTGAAACGACGTACATGTCGTTCAAGCCCGACGTTGGTTACACGTTCTCGCTGTGGGTGAAGATGGTGCTGGCGTTCGGTGCCATCTTTCAGATGCCGACGATCGTCTTCTTTCTCGCGCGCATGGGCCTTGTGACGGCCCGGTTCCTGATCAGGCATTTCAAATACGCCGTTCTCATCATCTTCGTCCTCGCCGCGGTGCTCAGCCCGGGCACGGACGTGATCTCGCAGGCCATGATGGCTGGCCCAATGCTCGTGCTCTATGGCCTGAGCATCGTCATCGCTTGGCTATTTCAGAAGAAAACGGTCGAGGACTAGACAAGCTTCGAGCTCCGCGCTTTGAGTCGCTTGACCACCTTGTGACGCGGGCCGATCCGCTCTCTGCGGACAATCGCACGAAACGCGGATTCGAGTTGATGCTGGCGGTGCGCATCGCCCGCCGCACGTTCCCACATCAGCGCGAGCGGCTCGAGGCAGGATTCGTCGCCAATCAGCTGCAATGCACCCACGAACGATGAGACGCCGGACGCCGGAAGCGCGTCGCTCGTGGTGAGGCTTTCGCGCAGGTCGTACAGCGCGACGCGACTTCCCCGAAGCGCCAGAGCCTGATGAAGCGCGCCGCGCAGCGCACACCACGCCTCACGCGCTCGTGACGGCTCTCCTTGCTCGCGCACCCTGATCGCGTCAATGAGCTTTCGGAGAGTGTTCAACGGTGCCGTCGATGCGTGCGCTGAAAGCGCATTGCGGAAGAGGCGAAGGTCATCGGGCAAGCGTCCATCGACGGCATCCTGCCACATCGCCTCGAGCTGAGCTCGATCCGCGTCCTGCGGCTCGGCCGGCTTGCGGGCCTTCCCGCCTTTGTCCTCTCGAACCGTGCGGGCCACGCGCTTCCCTACTTCGCCAGCGGAGTCTTCAAGCGCTTCGATTGCCGCAAGTCGAACGCGCTGCTCGTTGCTCGCGTCGAGCGCGGTGGCGACGAGGGTGTCGAGCGCGTCCGACGCGGCCTCGTCGTGAGCGGACGTCAGCTGCGTCTTCAGCACGGCGGTCGCGGCAACCGCGAGGTCTCCTCCTTCAATCAAGGCACGTCGGGCGATGGGACCGGCGCGATCGTCGCCGATCGCTTCGAGGGATCGAAGAATCGCCACGCGCGTGCGCCGATGTGTCGCTTGCTCGAACGCGGCTATCAGCTTGTCAACCGCGCGAGCACCAATCACCGACAGTCGCGCGACCGCAGCTTCGCGAGCAACATCATCGTCACTCGCCAGCGCCGCAACCAACGTCCGCACCTCCACTGAGGTGGAGGCTTTGATGACCATGTTCGCTGCTCGCTGTTCGCTGTTCGCTGCTCGCTGCTCGTTCAGTACGCTTTCGCGAACCAGGGATCCCCGATCGAGATCGAGGGCCGACCGCATTTCACACACGTCGCCGCCGTCTTCTCGGAGCCAAGGGGAATGTTGCGCAGCGTCGCCTGCGTCTCGGCCTTGATCTGCGCTTCGCATTCTTCGCTGCCGCACCAGCCGGCAATCACGAATCCCGGTCTGCCCTCCATGACTGACTTGAACTCGTCGTAGCTCTCGACGCGAGTGGTGTGCTCCTCGCGGAACTTCAGCGCGCGTTGGAAGAGGGCCTGTTGAATTTCGTCGAGCAGGCTGCCAATTCGCGCCGTCAAGCCGTCCATCGACGTGGGCAGCTTCTCGCGGGTATCTCGCCGTGCGAGCACGACCTGCGATTTCTCGATGTCCTTCGGTCCAATCTCGAGGCGCAGCGGTACGCCGCGCAGCTCCCATTCGGCGAACTTCCAGCCCGGCGTGTAAGCGTCGCGGTCATCAAGGAAGACGCGGATGCCGTGGCGCACGAGGTCGTCGCGAACCTCACGCGCTTTCGGCAACACGGTCTCCTGCCAGTTCCCACGCTGGATGGGAACCATCACGACTTGGTACGGGGCAATGCGGGGAGGCAAAATCAAGCCGCTGTCGTCGCCGTGCGTCATGATCACACCGCCGATCAACCTCGTCGACACCCCCCAGGAGGTCGTCCATACATGTTGCAGCGTTTTGTCGCGGCCCTGGAACTGAATCTCGAACGCCTTCGCGAAATTTTGGCCGAGATTGTGGGACGTGCCGGACTGCAACGCGCGACCGTCGCCCATCAGCGCCTCGATCGAGTACGTTTTCGACGCGCCGGCGAACTTCTCGCTCTCGCTCTTCTGTCCGTCGACGACGGGCATCGCCAGTTCGGTTTCGGCGAACTCCTTGTAGAGCGCGAGGATCTTCATCGTTTCTTCCTGCGCTTCCTCGGCCGTTTCGTGCGCCGTATGCCCCTCCTGCCAGAGGAACTCGGTCGTCCTCAGGAACGGCCTCGTCACCTTCTCCCAGCGGACGACGTTTGCCCACTGATTGATGAGGACGGGCAAGTCGCGCCACGACTGAATCCACTTCGCGTACAGCGTCCCAATGATCACCTCGGATGTCGGGCGCACCACGAGCGGCTCGGTCAGCTCTTCGTCGCCGCCGCGCGTGACCCAGGCGACCTGTGGCGCAAAGCCTTCGACGTGCTCTTTCTCCTTCATCAGGAGGCTCGCGGGGATGAAGAGCGGGAAGTACGCGTTGACATGTCCGGTCGCCTTGAAGCGGCGATCGAGCCCCTGCTGTATCAGTTCCCAAATCGCATAGCCGTACGGCCGGATGGCCATGCACCCTTTGACCTCGGTGTAATCCGCCAACTCTGCGCGGCGGACGACGTCCAGGTACCAGCGGGAGAAGTCCTCGGACTGAGGAGTGATCTCGGTCACCAACGCTTCCTTCTTGTTATCGGCCATCTGATTCCAGTCTGCTTTCTGTTACTCGGCGACGCCAGTGTATGTCGTCGCGTTTTGGAAAATCGTCGCGAAAATGCGCGCCGCGGCTCTCTTCGCGCCGCGCTGCGGCACGCGCAATCAACCGCCCGACGGTCAGGATGCTCGCCTCGCGCCACCCGTCCGCGTCGAGCGCAGCGCCGTTTCGCAGCGCCTGGTCCATTTCACGCCAGGCCGGCTCCAACTGCTCGAGCGCGCGGTCGAGGCCTGCCTTCGTGCGAAACAAACCCACGTCGCGCCACATTAATTTCTGCACGTCTTGAGGTTCATGAGAACCTCGGAACCCAGAACCTTTTGGTTCTGCTGAGGAACCTTGTGGTTCTGCAGAATCTCGAGGTTCTGAGGCTCGAGTTCGCATGGCGCGTCCGGCCCGCGCGCCAAAAACGAGTCCCTCCAGAAGAGAGTTGCTCGCGAGCCGGTTCGCGCCGTGAACCCCCGTGCAGGCGACTTCGCCCGCCGCGAACAAACCGGGGACCGACGTACGACCGTCGAGATCCGTTTTGACGCCGCCCATGACGTAGTGCGCAGCCGGTCCGACCGGAATCGCATCGCGCGCCAGGTCGAGCCCGGCGTCCCGGCACGCGCGCGAGATCAATGGAAACCGCTCGTGCACGAAATCCGGATCCAGATGCGCGAGCGAGAGGCAGACGGGTTTTCCCGTGCGCCGTGATTCCTGCTCGATCGCGCGTGCCACACGATCGCGTGGCGCGAGATCGCCGGCCGGATCGTAGCGCAGCATGAACGGCTCGCCGTCGCCGTTGATGAGCCGCGCGCCCTCACCGCGCAGCGCTTCCGACAGCAAAAACCGCGGGTGACCCGGTACCCGAAGCGCGGTCGGATGAAACTGGACGAACTCCAGGTCCGCGACGACAGCGCCAGCTCGGTACGCCATCGCGATGCCATCACCAGTTGCGACCGAAGGATTCGTCGTATCGCTGAACACCTGACCGGCGCCGCCCGTTGCGAGCAAAACGATATTGGCTTCAACAATGCTCGTCGTGCCGTCCTCGTGCAGCACGCGAGCGCCAAGACATCGCCCGGGCTCACCGGATCGCGCTGGTTCGCTCGACACGAGTTCGACAGCCCGAGCGTGATCTGAAATCTGCACGCCTGGGAGCGACGATGCACGCAGCCACAGGACGCGACCGATCTCGCGCCCGGTCGCATCGCGAGCATGAAGCACCCGCCTGACACTGTGAGCGCCTTCGATCGCCAGCGCCGGCGACCCGTCAGGGGCGCGATCGAACGCCGCGCCCCACTCCATCAGCTCACGCACGTAAGCGGGACCGTCTTCGACCAGCACGCGAACCGCCTCGGGATCGCACAGTCCGTCGCCCGCCGCCGCCGTGTCACGCGCGTGCAGTTCCGGGGAATCGCCAGGGCCCACTGCCGCGGCAATTCCGCCCTGCGCGTAGCCGGTATTGCCCTCCCGCGGCTCGGCTTTCGTCAGGATCAGGACGCTGCCGGCGCCGGCCAGCTCCACAGCCGCGCGCAACCCCGCAATTCCACTGCCGATGATGAGGAAGTCTGCGCGCAGGCCCATTCTGGTCCGATCCAACTATCCTACCATCCGCTCGAATCGCGAATAAGCCGGCGGGGATGATGCGGATCGGTGCTAAACGCGCCGCGTCTGGCTGGAGATCAGCTGGGGTCTTCGTGCCGTAACGCACTCGCGGGGTCGACGCGAGTGGCGTGCAGTGCCGGCAGGAACGCCGCCGCCAACGCCACCGTGCTCAAAAAGAGCGCAACGAGCAGCAGCGTCGGCCAGTCGCTCGGGGCGACGCCGTACAGTTGTTGACGGAGCAAGCGTCCGGCAGCGAGAGCGAGCGGCAGGCCGGCGGCGAGCCCGAGAATCGTTGGCACTGCGCCGTACCGAGCCGTGCGAATGAAGACACTCCCTCGAGTGGCGCCGAGCGCGAGCCGGACACCGAGCTCGCGACGCCGCTCGGCCACCGCTGACGTCACGGTGCCGTAAATCCCGAATCCCGCGAGCAGTACCGCCGTCAGCGCGAAGGTCGCGACGGCTGACGCGTAGAACCCAGGCCGTGTGAGCGAACCGGCAATTACATCCTCCATTCGCAGGACCTGGGGTCGTGGCATCTCCGGTTCGAGCTCGCGCAAGACAGTCTGAATCGCCGGCGCGATGGCCGCCGCGTCAGCAGCGCTGCGAACGACCAGGTCGCGGGTCTCGTGGCGCATCCACGGTCCCTGAGTCTTGGGGGCGTAAATGACAGGAGCGGGCGGGATTCGCAGCGCAAGCTCCCGCACGTCACCCACGACACCCACGATCTCGACGTCCAACGGGGAGCCGCGATCGAGCGTGAGATGTTGGCCAATCGGATTGCCGACACCAAAGTGCGCGCGTGCGAATGTCTCGTTGATGACGGCCGCCAGCGGCGCACCATCGACGTCGCGCCTATCGAATGTGCGCCCCGCCACAAGCGGAATCCGCATCGTGTGCAAGTAGTCGAGACCGACGACACGCAGCTCCGATAAAGCGGGGGCTACATCGAGCCCGGAACGGCGCGATACCTTGAAAGGCACGCTCGCACCAAACCCGCTGACCGGGAGCCAGTCCACAACCGATGCACTCTCCACGCCGGGCAAGGCCCGCACACCTTCGACTGCGCGGTCGTAGAATCCGGCGAGGATTGGCCCAGCCGGGTAACGGGCCTGCGGCACGGACATCCGCGCGGTAAAGACCTGTTGGGCGTCGAACCCGGGATCAGTGAACTGCAGGGCGTAGAAGCTGCGGACAAGCAGCGCCGCGCCGACGAGCAACGCAAGCGAGAACGCCGCTTCCACGCCGATGAGGACGGCGCGAGCGCGTGCACGTCCGGGCGTCACGGCAACGGCGCCCCGCACGATGCGCAGATCGCGTGCGCGCGTCGCTTGCAGCGCCGCGACCAGCGCGCAAGCCGTCGTGCAGGCCAACGACAACAGCACGCCGGTCACGAAGGCCGCACCGCCCACGCGGATCTCCGACGCTCGAGGCACGCCAGCCGCCGCGGCGGCGCCGACGAGAAAGTCCGCGGCATAGAGAGCGAGCATGAAACCGGCCCCTGCCGCGAGCACCCCAACGAGCAAACTCTCGGCAATCATCTGGCGGACGAGTCGGCCGCGACTGGCACCGATGGCCAGACGTGTCGCGAACTCATGCTGGCGCTCGAGCGCGCCGCCGACGAGCAGGCCCGCGGCGTTGCCGCATGCAACCAGCAGCAGCGCGATCACCGCCGCCGCGAGCGCGTACAGCGACGGGCGGACGTCACGCGTCAACTGATCGAGCATCGACGTTGCCATCGCCCCGGTCCTCGCGTTGCTGACAGCGTATTCGGCCGCGAGCGACTTCGCGATCGCGTCCAGCTCCGCACCGCCCTGCTCCACGGTGACCGCAGGGCGAAGCCTTCCCACGACCCGCAGCATCCGCGCGTCTCGCCGGCCAACATTGGGATCGAGTCCAAGCGGAACCCAGACCTCAGGCATCCGCGGCCACATTGCCGGAGAGTGGAACCCTTCGGGAAGAACGCCGACAAGCGTATAGGCCCGGCCGCTCAACACGATGGCCTGGCCGATTGACGAAGGGTCCGCGCGAAAATGCCGAACCCATAAACCGTGGCTAATCACGGCTACCGGTGTGGTGCCCGGGCGATCCTCGGACGGTAGAAATCCACGCCCGTATGCCGGCTGCACGCCAAAGACGTCGAAGATTCCCGAGCTCGCCCGCGCGCCGCTGACGCGCTCGGCCTCTCCATGACCGGTCAGGGTGAACCCTGGCGGGTAGTACGCGGCCATGCGAGCGAAAGACGAAGCTCGACGCTCGAAGTCGAAAAAATCCTCGGGTGAGGTCAGGTGCTCGCGGCCGCTCTCTATGTCTCGCGACGAAATGGACACGAGTCGATCCGGCTCAGGGTGCGGCAAGGGACGCAGGAGCGACGCCTGTATGATGCTGAATACCGCCAAGTTGACGCCAATCCCGAGCGCCAGCACTCCGACGATGGCCGGACCGCGCGATCGGAAAAACCGGCGACGCGCGTAGCGAATGTCTTGCACCAATTCGTCGAAAAGCCGTTGCCCCCGCGCCGCACGCAGCTCCTCTTTCAAGGCTTCGGGGCTGCCGAATTCGAGACGAGCGCGGCGCTCGGCTTCGGCCCGCGGCACCCCGCTCTTGATCAAGTCGGCGGCGTACGCGTCGAGATGGAAGCGCAGTTCGTCCGACATTCCATCTTCAAAACGGCGTCTGCCGAGGGCGATGCCAATAGCGGACCGGATAGCGCGGAGTAGAGCCACGGCTGACTGTCTCCTAGACTAGCTAGGACAGTATGGCGATCGCTCTCCTAAGATGTCAAGGAGAGCGGAGCCTCCGCGTCGTAAACTGAGCTGTGCATCCAAACCCGGCATCATCTTCATCACCGCCAACCCGATTGCAGGTCAAGGCCGCGTCAGCCTCATACCCGATCGAGATTGCTGCCGGCATCGCCCAACGCCTGGTACCGCTTGCCGACGACCTCGGCTTGCCGAAGCGCCGGTTCATCGTCTCGAACCCGACGGTCTGGCGCGCCCACGGCGAGTCCCTTGGTAATCTGACCAGCGAAGAGCCAATCCTCCTGCCCGATGGCGAGCGCTTCAAGAACCTGCAGACAGTTGGCCGCATTTACGATGCGCTGATTCGCTCGGCCGCCGACCGCGCCAGCACCATTTTCGCGATCGGCGGCGGCGTGGTCGGCGACATCGCCGGGTTTGCGGCAGCCACATACCTTCGCGGTGTTCCCGTGATGCAGGTGCCAACGACGCTCCTCGCGCAGGTCGACAGCGCGATTGGCGGCAAGGTGGGCGTGAATCACGCGGCTGGCAAGAACCTGATCGGCGCGTATCACCAGCCGGCTGCGGTCGTGATCGATCCGGAATTTCTCTCGACGCTCCCACGGCGTGAATTCCGCGCCGGGCTGTACGAAGTGGTGAAGTACGGCGTCATCGCCAGCCGATCGCTGTTTGACGAGTTGCAGACCGACATGCCGCGACTGTTTGCACGCGACTCTGTCGTGCTCGCTCGCGTCATCGCCGAATGCTGCCGCATCAAAGGTGCCGTCGTCGAGCAGGACGAACGTGAGTCAGGACCGCGGCGTACCTTGAACTTCGGACATACGTTGGGCCACGCTCTCGAAGCAGTGACCAAGTATCGGCGTTTCCGCCACGGCGAGGCCGTAGGCTACGGCATGCTGGCGGCCGCTGCGCTCGCTGTGAACCGCGGCACGCTGCCGGCCGCAGATCGCGATGCTCTTGCTGCCCTCATCGCGCAGATGGGTCCGCTGCCCTCCGTCTCGGATCTTTCTGCTGCCCAGGTCGTTGAGGCAGTCGGCCGCGACAAGAAGGTCATCGCTGGCCATCTGCATTTCGTTCTGCCCGTCGGCATCGGCGCAACGACGACGGTCACCGACGTCACGACGAAGGAACTGATTGCGGTCGCACGGGGAATCGGGCTCGCGGAATAGGGCCCGGGATCCGGGGTTGGGACTATTCGAGGCGATGTTCTTTCAACTTCGCCAGTAACGCTTTGTAGCTGATTTGCAGCAACTCAGAGGCGCGGCCCTTGTTGTTGTCTGCTTCTTTGAGCACTTGCTCGATCTTCACGCGCTCGATTGCGGCAAGCGACCGCCGCGTCGCTTCCCCAAGCGAGCCGCTCAAATCGAGCTCCGCCAGCGGATTCACAGGTTCAGCCTCACGTTCCACCGACTTGAACGACAAGTTGAGGTGCCGAGGCAGGATCGCATCACCCTCCGACAGGATCACCGCCCGCTCGATGCAGTTCTGCAACTCACGCACGTTCCCGGGCCAACGGTACGAGGCAAGTTGCTCGAGCGCCGCCGGCGACAGCGCGATCGGCTTCTTCTTCATGTCGCGGCAGAAGCGATCGACGAAATACCTGGCCAGCAGCGGAATGTCGCCGGGACGATCGCGGAGCGGCGGCACAGTGATCGGAAACACGGACAGGCGGAAGAACAAATCCTCGCGGAATCGTCGCGCGGCTACCGCAGCGCGCAGTCCGCGGTTCGTGGCAGCCACCAGCCTGACGTCGACCTGCACTGACGCCGTGCCGCCGACGCGCTCGAATCGCTTTTCCTCGAGCGCGCGCAGGATCTTGGCCTGCAACGCCAGCGGAAGATCGCCGATCTCGTCCAGGAACAGCGTGCCGCGGTGCGCCATCTCGAACTTGCCCGGCTTGCGCGCAACCGCACCTGTGAATGCACCCTTCTCGTGACCGAAGAGCTCCGTCTCGAGCAGCGTTTCGGGAATTGCCGCGCAGTTGATCGCGACAAACGGCAGGTCGGTCCTTGTGCTCAGCGCGTGCAGCGACCGGGCAAAGAGCTCCTTCCCCGTACCACTCTCTCCTTCGAGGAGCACGGTCGTATCTGTCGTTGCCGCACGCTGAAGGCTGGCAAACACTTTCCGCAGCGACGCGTCCTCGCCGACCAGCTGCGGTGCGCCTCGCCGCACCGCGAGTTCTTCTTTCATCAGCAGGTTCTCGGTCACTATGCGGCGCTGCTCGAGCGCACGTGCGACGAGCAATGCAAGGTGATCGGGATCGACTGGCTTGGCGAGAAAATCGAGGGCGCCCTCTTTCATAGCGGCGACGGCATCCTCGATGCTGCCGTACGCCGTCATCACGATGACCGGCGTATCGGCGTCGAATTCTTTGGAGGCTCTCAGTACTCCGAACCCATCTCCAGCCGGAAGGCGAAGATCGGACAGTACGATGGCGGGATTTTGGTGGAGCATGCGTTCGGCCTCGGGCTGATCCCGGGCTTCGAGTACAGCATGCCCCTGGCGCTCCAATGCGTGCCGGAGCATCGTACGGAGCGAGTCCTTGTCCTCAACGATCAGTATCTGAGCTGGAGCGGCCACGAAAGAAATGCTATCGCAGCCAACCCGGGGGAACCCCGGCTTTACGTGCTTCTTCCTCGATGTCGGCAATGGCGCGGCGGCCGGCTTCGACCTCGGACTTCACCCGCGCGAGCTCGTCGAGCGCCTTCTGACGATCCTCGCCGATCTGCTGGCGTTGAATGGGATTGTCGCGATTGACGAAGTCGGTCGTGAGAGCATTGATTCGGCTCTGAAGCGCCTCCGCAAAGGATTCGTTGCGGCGAAGCGCTTCACGGGCGGTCGTAATGCGGCCGCGCCAGTAGTTTTCGCCTTGCGCCGGTGCGGAATCGCTAGCGGGCTTCTGCGCTTCGGCCGGCTTCTGACCCTCCGCAGCCTGCGCACCGCTACGCGGCTCCGGAGCCGCCGTGTTCGGCGCAGCCGTTCCACTCTCGGTTGATCCGGTTTTAGGTTTTCTCGCCGACTCCGGAAGATCCTTCGTGGTGATGACCTTCTTCGTGTCTTTGATCCCCTTCCGTCGCTCCGCTTCCTTTCTCGCGACCTCGGCAAGCGGTGGAGACGTCTGTTGTGCTTCGACGGCGATTCCGAGCACCAGCGTGCACGCGAAGATTCCGGCAACAAGCTTCGTGTTCATATGGGATAAATACCTGATAATTGTATCAGATACGGGATTTTCGGCCAAGCGCCTTGATCACCGCGGCCGGTGCCAGCTCCTTAGCCGCAATACGCCTTCTGGCGTCCGCTCGGCGAATGCTTCAACCGCCCGTCGCGTGCCCGCGCCACCAAGCGCAACCGCGTGCAACACTACGCGCTGATTGACGTCCCGCGTCGGATCGCCATCCCCATCCGGGCCGTCGTCTCCCACCCACACAACGAGGTAGACCGGCAGCGCTGTGACGCGTGACGCCAGCTGATGTATCGGCGCATGAGCTAGCAGCCGCCACTGCGGACTGTTCGGACCGAACAGCGGCCCGTCGCGCGCATCGCTTTCGCGCTGCCTCTCCGCGGTGAGAACCGACAAGTCGATCCGTCGGCCATCCGGCCCGATCGGCGTCATCGCGCCGTCGTCAAAACTCGACACGACATTGCCAGGTGGCGGCGCGAGCAACGGTGACCAATCTGGCAGCAACGCAAGATCGAGCAACGCCCGCTCGAGCGCCGCGTCCGCGCCATGCGCGGCCTCGTGCGCATGGCGATGGGCAGCACTGATCAGCGTTTCCGTTGTCGCCAGCGTGATCAGCCCGCCACCAATGACGACGAGGAGGATCATCAGCAAGAGCACGACCACGAGCGCCGCGCCGCGATCGTGATTGCTGAGTGCCGTCATGGTGGTTCCACCGGTGCGAAGAGGTTACGAGGCGCGACATCGAACGTGATCTCGAAGTCGGGCACGTAGCTGTAACCGCTACTCGACCGGCCTGGACGCGCGAAGAGCGATCCTCGCCCGCGCACGTCGTCCGCAGCCGCTTGGAGACGAAGCGTGACGCGGACGAGCCGAATGCGAAGGAGATCGGCGTCGAATCGATAGGGGCTGACGCCCAGAAACGGACCATCGGTGAACTCAGTTAGCGCCAGCGGCTGCAGGCCCGGCCCAGGGATCGCGTCGGCAAAGTAACTGAAGCGCAGATCGACGAGGTTGTCGACGAGCGGCACGTCACTTTGAAAGCCGTCGTAGACCATCAGACGCCGCGCCGCTCGGTCGAAGTAATAGATCCTCTGCACGACAGGCACGACCGCCGCATCTGCGGCAGCGTAGGCACGCGAGAAGGGCCCGTTCGGCGGATCGTGTAACAGCTGGCCCACATTCG
>Ga0114129_10003783_pt1 | contig 21339 bp, 12 predicted proteins | sample RhiMetdeltSRZDD1_FD_80071 | JGI IMG/M metagenome (GOLD analysis project Ga0114129, IMG submission 80071) | Populus rhizosphere microbial communities from Tennessee, USA - Rhizosphere MetaG P. deltoides SRZDD1 (version 2) (version 2) | ecosystem: Host-associated > Plants > Roots > Rhizosphere >... | reverse complement strand
GCGCCAGGTCCAGCACTGTTATCTCGACGCTGAGACCGGTCTCGAAGCGAAGCTCGTGAGCCAGAACGAAATGGGCCAGTCGTTCGAGCAGGAGCTCTCGGACTACCGCGACGTCGAGGGGATTAAAGTTCCGTTTTCGATTCGCACCTTGTCAAACGGTGTCCAGCAGGGACAGATCACCGTTGACAAAGTTGAGTTCAACGTGAAGATCGATGACGCGATTTTCAAGTTGCCCAAATCAGGCGATGAGGCGATGAGGCGATGAGGCGCGGACGTCTCAACAACGCACAAAGGACACGTTTCCGCAAGGCGGGGTGTTGCCGCGAGCGGTAACACACCGCCTTCCGGCTCTCGGTGCTTGAGCCGTTGATGATGCTATCGAGCCGGCGCCGTTCAAGTCTCGGCCTTCGAGCCTCCCAGGCTCCGCGCCTCCGAGGCTCCGAGCCTCACAACGGCTTCCCCAGCTTCTCCTGCAGCTTCTCGCGATAGCCGCGTGACAGGGTCAGCCTGGCGCCGTTGCGAAGGATCACGACGTACTCGCCGTTGAACCACGGCTGCAGTTCCTTGATCCGCTCGATGTTCACGATGTGGGAGCGGTGAATCCGGAAGAACGTCTCCGGATTGAGCCGCGATTCGATCGAGTTCATCGTTTCGCGCAGGAGGTGCCCCTCGGCGCCGACGTGCAGCCGCACGTAGTTGCCGGCCGCTTCGATCCAGTCGATCTCGTCGGCGCGGAGGAAGAAGAGGCGGCCGCCGGACTTGACGACCAGCCGGTCGCTTCGCTGCGGACGCTCGGACTTCAGGTCGCGCACCAGGGCCAGCAGCCGCCGGCCGAGGTCGCCGGATTCCTGACTGTCGATCTGACGCCGGACGCGCTTGAGAGCGCTCTGAAACCGATCGCCGTCGAACGGTTTCAGCAGGTAATCGAGCGCCTGCACCTCGAAGGCGCGGAGGGCGTGCTGGTCGTAGGCGGTGACGAAGACAACGGGCGGCATGCGATCGAGGCCGACCGTTTGAATGACTTCGAAGCCGTCGAGCTTCGGCATGTGAACGTCGAGAAAGACCAGATCCGGGGATTGCGAGAGAATCGCTTCGACGGCCTCGACTCCGTCCCGCGCTTCGCCGACGACGTCCACGTCGCTTTCGGCGCCGAGCAGCGTGCGCATGCGTTCGCGCGCCAGCGGCTCATCGTCGACGATCAGTGCACGAATCTTCTTCATACACACCTTCTCCACGACCTTCTGTTCTGACGGGTCCTCCAGGTCCGTCATCAGCGGGTCCATCGAAAGCCTCCCACCACGATTGGGCCAAAGGCCGAAGGCCGAAGGCCGTAGTGTCGAACGTGTCAGGCCCAAGGCCCTGGGCCCAAGTTCTAAGTTCGAACTTCGAAGTTCGAACTTCGAAATTCAGGCCGCGTTCTTCCGCGGCCTGTCATGCGACGCTTGCTTCCGCCTCCTGCCGGAACGGAATCGCCACGAGCGCCGTAAACCCCAAATCGCTCCGCTGGAACTCGAAGCGGAATCGCGCGCCGAACTGATGCGTGAGCCGCGCGCGCGTGTTCGCGACGCCGATGCCGGTCGAGAGCGCCACCATCGCGCGTTCCGACGGCCCGGGGCCCGTGTCGGTCACCAGCATCACCAGCATCTCGCTCTCGCGGCGCGCGGCCACCGTGACGCGTCCCGGACGCCCGAGCGGCGCAATCCCGTGCTTGATGGCGTTCTCGACGAGCGGCTGCAGGATGAGCGCGGGCACCAAGGCATCGAGCGTCTCCGGATCCACGTCGAACTTCATCACAAGACGGTCGCCGAGGCGCATCTGTTCGATCGCCACGTACTTTTCGAGGAACTCCAGCTCTTCGCCGAAATGAATCTCCGGCCGCGACACCGAGTTGAGCGTGAGCCGCAGCAGGTCGCTCAATTGCACGAGCGTCCGGTCGGCGGCGGCGACGTCGCGATGCATCAGCGTCGAAATCGCATGCAGCGTATTGAACAGGAAGTGCGGATGCAGCTGCCGCTGCAGCGTCTGCAGCTGCGCTTCCATCAGCCGCGTTTCGAGCTGGGCTTCGCGCAGGGCGCGCTGCTGCGTCTCGCTGTAGTAGAAGAACGCGTGCGCGAAGCCGATGATCGCGCCGCCGGCGACGAGCTCCCAGTCGATGAGCGACGTGAGCTGGAAAGGAAACATCATCTTCCACGTCGCCGCCCATGAGGTGGCGGCGTACGCCAGCGGCTTGGTCATCGCGAGGCTGTTCAGGTAGAGCTGGGTCCGAACACTCGCCTGCAGCGCCACGTGCGCGAAGGCGGCGACGATGATGGCCGCGACGTGGACCGGGACCGCGATCCGCGGCCGCCGATCAATCCGCAACCGGCTCACGAGCATCGTCAGCGGGAGCGCGAGAACGGCCCAGCCGTACCAGAAGGACGCGTTCAGGAAGACCGCCGACCACACGTTCGGTGCTCGGCCGGACGAGCGCTCCACCTGCACGGCGAGCGCCGCGGAGAACATGGCCGCGAGCGTAGCCGCCAGAAGAACGACCGCGACGATGCGGAGCCGGCGCCGCATTTCGTCACTATCCAGACGCGTCGGCCTGGTGTCAATGGACGTGGGACGAACGCGGTGACGAGGGTGATGAGCGGACAGGACTGTGTCCTGATGGGGACAAGTGAAATGGCCTGCCTTGGTGGTGTAACGCGGCCTGGAGTATTCTTCAGAACTCCGTCGGACGATAAGTGCTTGATGGCGAGGGTGATAGCAAACGAACTGACTCGAGCGACAGGCGTCACGCGATTCAACCTTTGACGCAAGTCACGGTCTAAGTTTTGCAGCCCCGGCGTCCGTTTCGGCATGGGCCGTCCCCTTCTCCGTGCCTGCATCTGCGCCCTGGCGCTGAGCCTCTATCCGGTCAGCGTCACCGTATGGGCCGTCGACCATCTAATCGACATCGAGGATTCCTACGTCAGCAATGATGGGAACGGCTGGACGATCGGGAATTCGTTGATCAAGTACTCGCTCGTCAGGGACGGCAACGCCACGAAGGTTCGCGGGATCCTCGACGCGCAGACCGACCGTGACTGGAATCGTTCGAACACGCCCGACACTTTCGTGGGGGTCAATCGTCAAAGGGTTGACGTCGGGTCGACCGCGACCCCTCTCCAGAATGTTTCCTTCAGCGAGTGGTGGGGCGGCGTGCGGCTCGATCTCCGTTACCGTTACGCCCCGGCCGCGCTCGAGATCACGAGGACCTACGTGTGCTATCCGGGCAGCTCCGTGATCGAAACGTGGAGCACGTTTCGCGTCACTGGCGCGCGCGCGGTTCAGCTGTCCGATCTGACCAACTTCTCGTTCGCGATCGAAAACGGCACGCTCCGCTGGATCCGTGGCATCAGCACGCCCGATGAGGACGGCGGTCCATTCACGCTGTCCGCCGGTGATCTCGAGGACGGTCAGGTCTTCGAGATCGGCGCGAGCCAGCGTTCGTCGGAAAACCACATGCCCTGGTTCGGCATGAGCGTCGAGGACGGACAGTTCTTCGGATCCCTGCTGTGGAATGGATCCTGGCGCTTCGTCGTCGAGCGCCACGGCGACGCGGCGCAGGTGCGGCTCGGGCTTCCGACGTTCACGACGTCGCTCGGCGCCGGCGCGTCGCTCGAAGGTCCGCACGCGATCTTCGGCATGACCACGAGCGAAACGCCGGAGACGTCGATGGCGCTGCGCTCGTTCATCGACAAGGGGCTCAGGCACGGCCGATCGCTGCCCGCGTTCGTGTCGTACAACACCTGGTACTCGTACGGCACGTTCGTGGAAGAGGCCTCGATGCTGGCCGAGATGGAGATGGCCGCCGCGATCGGCGTCGAGCTGTTCGTCGTCGATGCCGGATGGTGGCCGGGGATCAACACCGACGATCCAGGTGACTTCGCCCGGGCGTGGGGCTCATGGGAAGTCGATCCCGATCGTTTCCCGAACGGACTCGGCGCGCTGTCGGATCGCGCGCACGAGCTGGGGATGCGATTCGGGGTCTGGGTCGAGCCGGAACGGGTCGATCGGCAGATGGTCGGCCGGCCGGGACTGGCCGCCGATCGGATGCTGGCGATGCGCGACGGCCGGTACGATCCGGGGTTGCCCAACAACGAGCTCGGCTCTGCGCAGCTCTGTTTTGGCGACCCGCAGGCGCGCGACTTCATCCTCAGCAAGCTGTCCCGCTTCATCGAGGATGCCCGCCCCGACTACCTGAAGTGGGACAACAACTTCTGGATCAACTGCAATCGCAGCGGGCACGGCCACGGGACGGAAGACGGGAACTTTGCGCACCACCGCGGCCTCCGCACGGTGCTCGATCAGCTGCGCGAGCGGTTCCCGAACATCGACATCGAGAACTGCGCGAGTGGCGGCAATCGCCTGTCCCTCGACATGCTCGCGTCCTCGGACATCGGCTGGATCGACGATCGCACGTTCCCGTCAGGGCGGGTCCGGCACAACAACCAGGGCCTCATCGGCATTTTCCCGGCGCCGTACCTCTCCTCGTTCACGCTGTCGACGCTCGACGAACCGGTGACCGACGATCCGGCGTACGACATCCGGACGATGCTCCGGAGCCGGATGACCGGCGCCCTCGGGATCAGCTGGCAGGGCGGGTTCATGGGCGAGGGTACCCGCGCGGCGCTGTCCCGCGAGATCGCGCTGTACAAGCTGGTTCGCCCGATCATGCAGGGCGGCAGCTCGTTCCTTCTCACCGGCCAGGTGATTCAGTATCCCGATCTGCCGTTTTCCGGCTGGGACGTCGTCGAGCACCTTCAGCCTCAGACTGGCGACGCGGCGCTGCTGGCCTTCGACACGCCCGATGCGCCGGAAACGTTCGAAGTGCGTCCGAAGGGGCTGCGTCCGACAGCCCTCTACGAGGTCGAGTCCGCGGACCTCGGCGTCATCGCCACTGCGTTCGGCGACGAGCTGATGGCCAGAGGGGTCACTTTCCGGGCGTCAGGCATCTCCCGCTCACACCTCCTGATCCTGAGGGCGCATTGAGTGAGCAGACCCGTGTCGGTTCCGGGGTTCCGAGGTTCCGGAGTTCCGCGGTTCTCAAAATCGAGGTTCCGAGGTTCACGGTTACGACGTATTCTGATCGGTGACGTGACCATCCGAACTTCGGAACCCTGCTCTGAGAACTCCGGAACCTCGGAACCCCGGAACCCCGGAACCGAAAAAGTGCTTTTCATAACCCGTTTTCTCTTATTATTTGCCGCGTGAGTGCGACGAGTCGCGTAACCCGGACGTGGCGACACGGCGATCCCTGGACGACGACCGACGCGGCGGAGCTCTATGAGGTCGATCGCTGGGGGAAGAGTTACTTTTCGATCGGGCCGAACGGACACGTCCGCGTCCACGCGACCAAAGATCCCGAGCGCTGGATCGATCTCAAGCAGCTCGTCGATCACCTCCAGCTCCGCGGCATCGGCCTGCCGATCCTGATCCGGTTCCGCGACATCCTGCGCCAGCGCGTCGCCGACATTCACTCCGCGTTTCAGACGGCCATCGCGCAGCACCAGTACGAAGGACGCTATTTCTGCGTCTATCCGATCAAGGTCAACCAGCAGCGGCAGGTCGTCGAGGAAGTGCTGGATTTCGGCCGGCCGTACGATTTCGGACTGGAAGCCGGATCGAAGCCTGAGCTCCTGGCCGTCGTCGCGATGACGACGAACGACACGCCGATCATCTGCAACGGGTTCAAGGACGCCGAGTTCATCGAGATGGCGATGCTCGCGCAGAAGATGGGGCGGCGCATCATCCCGGTCGTCGAGAAGTACACCGAGCTGGGGCTGGTCCTCGAGTACTCGCGGAAGGTCGGCGTGCGTCCGCAGATCGGGATGCGCGTCAAGCTCGCGTCCCGCGGCGGCGGCCGCTGGCAGTCATCCGGGGGGTACCGCTCGAAGTTCGGGCTCACCGTCGCGGAGGTCCGGCAGGGGCTCGAAGAGCTGAAATCGTTTGGCATGCAGGACTGCTTCAAGCTGCTGCACTTCCATCTCGGCAGCCAGATTCCGAACATCCGCATCGTCAAGGGCGCGTTGAACGAGGCGGCGCGGATCTACACCGAGCTGGTCAAGGACGGCGCGGGCCTCGAGTACCTCGACGTCGGCGGCGGGCTGGGTGTCGACTACGACGGGTCGCAGACGAACTTCGAGTCGAGCGTCAACTACACGCTCGAGGAATACGCGAACGACGTCGTCTATCACATCCAGACGGTGTGCGACGACGCGGGCGTGAAGCATCCGACGATTGTGTCGGAGAGCGGACGCGCGATCGTCGCGTACCACAGCGTCCTGATTTTCAACGTCCTCGGCGTCGCGGGGTTCGGCGAAGAGGAGATGCCGCAGAACGGTCACGGCGACGAGCTCGAACAGCCGCTGGTCGATCTCAAGGAGACGTACCAGAACCTGACCGGGCGCAATGCGCTCGAGAGCTATCACGACGCGCAGGAAGCGCTCGACACCGCGCTCAATCTTTTCAACAGCGGCTACCTGCCGCTCGGCCAGCGGTGCCTGGCGGAAACGTTCTACTGGGCGATCTGCGGCAAACTTCGCAAGCTCGTTCAGCAGATGGACGAAGTGCCGGAAGACCTGCAGGATCTCGACGACACGCTCGCCGACACGTACTTCTGCAACTTCTCGCTGTTCCAGTCGATTCCCGACTCGTGGGCGATCAAGCAGCTCTTCCCGATCATGCCGATCCACCGGCTGAACGAGGCGCCGACGCGCGAGGCGGTGCTCGGCGACATCACCTGCGACTCGGACGGCAAGATCGATCAGTTCATCGATCGCCGCGACGTCAAGCGCACACTGGCGCTCCATCCGTTCAACGGCGATCCGTACTACCTCGGCGTGTTTCTCGTCGGCGCGTACCAGGAGATTCTGGGCGACCTGCACAATCTCTTTGGCGACACGCACGCCGTCCATGTGAGCCTGGACCAGAACGGCAACGTGATGCTCGAGTCGGTGATCAAAGGCGACACCGTACGCGAGGTGCTCGACTACGTCGAGTTCGACGCCGATATGCTCGTCCGCAAACTGCGCGACTCGGTCGAGGCAGCCGTCCGCGACGGCAAGATGGATTTCGAGGAGTCCGGCCGGCTGTTGCGCTTCTACGAGGACGGGCTCCACGGGTACACCTATCTGGAAGATCCGTCGGAGAGATAGGCCCGCCGCCCAGGTCTCATCGGTCCGGGTTCGCTTGCCAAAAGGCCAAGCAGACATGAAGGGCGGGTCTCGCACTCACCGCCAGGCCGCCGCAGGCGGCCGCCAGGTCAGCGCAGCCTTCATGTCCTTCATGATCTTCATGTCCTTCATGTGTGCTTTGCTCTTGGCCAGCCGCGCATAATGTCCGCAATGCCGATTCGCCTGGTGCGCGCGCTGACCGCGCTCGTCGTCGCCGTATTACTGTTCACCGGCGCGGCACGGCAGGCCGAGCGCCCGATCCTGATCCTGATTTCTCTCGACGGGTGGCGATGGGACTATCTCGATCGCGCGCAGACGCCGAACCTGCGTAAGCTCGCGGCCGCCGGCGTGCGCGCCGAGGGGCTGATTCCGTCGTTTCCGTCGAAGACGTTTCCGAATCACTACACGATCGTCACCGGCCAGTGGCCGGAACACCACGGCATCATCTCGAACACGATGGTCGACCGGTCGATCGGGCCGGATCGGTTCACGATGACGTCGGCGACCGCGAAAGATGCGCGATGGTGGGGCGCCGAGCCGATCTGGGTGACCGCAATCCGTCAGGGTCAACGCGCGTCCACCATGTTCTGGCCGGGCGCCGAGGCGCCGATTGGCGGAATCCGGCCGACCGACTGGCTCCCGTACAGCGACAGCTATCCAAACGCCGACCGTGTGAAACAGGTGCTGGGCTGGCTGGCGCGCCCGGAGGGGCAGCGGCCGACGTTCATCACCCTGTACTTCAGCGACGTCGATTCGGCCGGTCACGAGTCCGGTCCCGAGTCCAAAGAAGTGCTCGCGGCCGCGGCCCGTCTCGATGCGCTCGTCGGCACGCTCGTTGACGGCGTCACGCATCTCGGTCTGTCGAACCGCACGAACTACGTCGTCGTGTCGGATCACGGGATGTCGCAACTGTCGCGCGATCGGGTGATCACGCTCGACGACTACCTGGATCTCTCGACTGTCGACGTCGTCGAATGGTCGCCGGTACTGCAGATCATTCCAAGGTCGGGAACGGTCGAGGACGTCTATCGCGCGTTGAAGGGAAAACATCCCTCGCTCGCCGTGTACCGGCGCGAAGAGATGCCGGCACATCTCCATTACCGGACCAATCCGCGGATTCCGCCGATCATCGGCCTCGCCGATGACGGCTGGACGATCACGTCGCGTCTGCGAAACGTCGCGCGCGCGGTCGGCGGAGATGAGCGCGGTGACCACGGGTACGATCCGTACTACCGCTCGATGCTGGGACTATTCATCGCGAGCGGACCGCAGTTCCGTCAAGCCGCGCTGGTTCCCGCCTTCGAGGACATTCAAGTCTACGAATTGATGTGCCGCGTCCTCGCGCTGACGCCCGCGAAGAACGACGGCGATCCCGCGCTCGCCAGCCGGTTCCTGGCGCGCTGATCGATGCCCGCGGAGCTTCCGGCCTCTCGAGACGGTCCGATCCGCCGGGTGATCGCGACCGCGGCGCTCTGGTTGTCGATCGCGGCGGGCGTCTGGACGCTCGCCCTCATCGTCACGGGCGGCATCGACACGCAGATCGGCGGCCTGAAGATCACGTCGCACGACTTTCGCCGGACGCTGCTCTACGGCGCGGTGCTCCTCGCCGCGTACATCCTGGCCGGCGGCGATGTCCAAATCGTGGTGCGGCGCTTCATGTGGCTCGCGCAGGCGATTGGCGCCGCGATTCCGCCGCTGCAGCGGCTCTGGAACTGGATCCGGCGCGTCGAAGACCGCGTGTTTGCCGTGCTGCTGGCGCTGTGCGTGCTCTTCGTACTCGCGAACTGGCGCCTCCACAACGTGGGCGGTTCCGATGCGTACGGGTACCTGAGCCAGGCCGATCTCTGGTTGAGCGGACAGCTCGAAGTTCCGCAGCCGTGGGTGACGCGGATGCCGTTTTCACACGCCGACTGGGTCTTCACGCCGCTCGGATATCGTCCGCGTCCCGATCTTTCAATCGTGCCGACGTACTCGCCCGGCCTGCCGATGATCCAGGCGGCCGTGAAGTACGTCGCCGGCCACTGCAGCGTGTTCCTGATCTCGCCCGTCTGCGGCGCATTGCTCGTCCTGGCGACGTACGGAATCGGCCGCCGGCTCGGATCGAGCAAGGTCGGTCTCATCGCCGCCTGGTTCGTGGCGACGAGTCCGACGCTGCTCGACATGGGGATCATTCCGATGTCGGATGTGCCGGTCGCGGCGCTGTGGGCCGGCGTGTTCTGGCTGCTCCTCGGCAGGTCAACGTGGTCGGCGCTCCTCGCCGGATTGCTGACCGCGCTGGCGATTCTGGTCCGGACCAATCTCGCGCCGCTGGTCGACGTCTGCTGGTTGTGGCTCGTGTACGTTGCGTTCCGCGCCAAAGGCGACGCCCGGCGGGCTCGGTTGATGCAGCTCGCGGCGTACACGATTGGCGTGCTGCCCGGTCCGATCGTGATCGCCATCCTGAATGACTTCTGGTACGGATCGCCGTTGCGGTCCGGATACGGCCATTTCAACGACCTCTACAAGGTCGCGCGCGTCCCGCAGAACATCCGCAACTACACGGTGTGGCTCGTCGAAACGCAGACGGTTCTCGTCTTTGCCGGCGTCGCCGCGCTGTTCCTGCCGTTGCGGCGCCTCTGGTTCTATCTCGAGGATCGATCGATCGTCGTCGTGTTCGCGGCCTTTTCGTTCGGCGTCTGGTTCCAGTACCTGCTCTGGGAGATCTTCGACACCTCCGCGTACCTGAGATTCCTCCTGCCGTGCTATCCGTTCATCATGATCGGGCTCGCGACGGTGGTCTACTGGCTCGTATCGCTGCGGGTGCGTGTGTTGACGGTGGCGATCTGCATTGTCGTCGCCGGCTTCGGCCTTCGTGCGCGGTACTTTGTGGAGTCAGGTGGATTTCTGACCATCGGGAGGTCCGATACGAAATACGAGATGGCCGGCCGGCTCGTCGCGCGCGCGACGCCCGTCAACAGCGTCGTGATGACGATGCAGCACAGCGGATCGATTCGGTACTACGGCGGACGGCTGACGATGCGATACGACCAGCTGGACGAAGACTGGCTGGATCGCGCCGTCGAGTGGTTCTCGAACGAGGGCGTCCGGACGTACGCGTTCGTCGAGGACTGGGAGGTCCCCGAGTTCCGGAAGCGCTTTCCCGCGCAACGCCTCGGCCGCCTCGACATGAAGCCGATCGTCACGTATCGCAACGAATCGGCGGTGATGTACCTGTACGATCTGAACCGGCCTCGGGATGAAACCGAAATGGAGACGGTCGTGGAAACGTTCGACGGCCCGCTCTGCCTGAAGCCGGCGCCGCGGGTTCGCGTGCCGTTCAAATAGCGGCGGACTTGGAGATCAGTCCGCCCTACGTACGTAGCGCGGATTGGTTTCCAAATCCGCCATCCCGCGATCACTCATGAAGATCCTTCGCCTCGCGCCTGCAGTCGTGGTGGTCCTCGCGTCCTGCGTGCTCCTGCGCGACTGGGCCTCGGGGCAGACGATGTGGCTCGACGAGGAAATGATCGCGCTCAATCTGCGCGATCGCCATCTCGTCGACCTTCCAGGTTTATTGTGGCTCGGGCAAACCGCCCCACTCGGGTGGTTGGTCGCTCAACGTTTGATCCTGGTGATGTTCGGCACGGGTGAACTGGCGCTTCGCTTCGCGCCAGTGCTCCTGGGGATCGGAACGCTCTTCGCGGCCGTCTGGATCGGCCGACGGTGGATGACTCCTGCCGGAGCCATCGTTCTGGCGTCGCTCTGCGCGAGCAGCTACTGGCTCACGTACTTTTTTCTGGAGCTCAAGCAGTATTCCGCGGATACCTTCTGGGCTCTGCTGCTGCCGGCGCTTGCGGCGGCGGCCGTCGAGCCCGAGCCCGCACGCTTTCCGCGGATTGCCGCCTGGTGGGCAATCGCATCGATTGCCCAGTTGTTCGCGGTCGGCGGACTCCTCGTGACTCCGGCGTGTGCGCTCGCGATCGTCGCAACCGTTCTTGGCCGCGACGGCTGGCGGGCGGCAGTCAGGGCGGCGCTGCCCGGGCTGGGATGGCTGGCCGTCTTCGGTCTCCATTACTACCTGTCGCTGCAGTACGCGGCGAAGAGCGAGTATCTCTACAGCTATTGGTCGCCCAACATGCCACCGGCGGCAGCCGGCATCGCCGGAACGCTGAGCTGGCTTGCGGACCAGCTCCAGCCGTTTGCCAGCAAACCCGGTGGCGCAGAGCGGTGGGGACCCTTCTGGCTGGCGGTGGCAATCGGGTTCTTCCTCTCCTCGAGGCGTGCGGGACTCGGTCTGTTTTTCGGCGGCGTCGTGCTCTCTGGATTCGCCCTGGCGGCCCTGCGGCTGGTGCCGCTGGCCGACCGCGTGTCGCTCTGGATGATGCCCGCGCTCTATGTCGGCATCGCCCTCTGCGTTGACGCCGCGATTCGAATCGCTCGGCGCGGGTACGCCGCGCGCCGCTGGACAGCGTTTGCCGCGGCGTTGCTGGTTGGCGTCGTGGGTGTGAGTGCGAGCGTGGACGTCATGCAGGGCGCTCGTGGGTTCCTGCGTGGACGGCCGGCGAGCAACCAGGAGCTGGACGACAGGTCGGCCGTCCAGTGGTTGATGAGTCAGCGCCGGCCCGGCGATGCGGTGATGACCACGCACAACAGCTTGCCGGCGATCTGGTGGTACGGCTCGATTCCGATCGGAACTCCCGGCATCCGCGGCGGCGAGCACCCCGATGGCGGACCGATCCTCGAGCTGAGGTACGCGAACGAACCCTGTCCGAGCGCTGGGTTCAGAGATGCGCTCGGCGCCAGGCCGCGCGCGCTGGTCTACCTTGGATGGATCGATGACCGGCTCGGCGAGTTCGACCATCTGGTTCGGTTGCAGCTGGCCGAGGTCGGGAAGATCACTGAGGAACGCGGCTTCGCGCGGAGTCAGGTGCTCATCGTCGATCTCCGTTCGGATGGAACCGGGCCTCAGGATTCTGTGCGAGCCGCCGCAACGCCGGGCCGTCCGGCGGGCTGTCTCGAGGCGGTGCCGGCGCGGCGTCCACTGATAGCCCGGTAGGGGGTCCCCGCGAGCGACGCCGTAAGGGGGTCCGCGGGGGCGAAGCCCCCCGGCTAATGAACAGACAGCTCCGCAATCGACCAGTAGTACGTCGGATCGCGGCCGAGCTGCCGGAGGCGGATGTATCGCGCTTCGCGGTTGCCGAGCGCGAAGACGAGCGGCACGTGCTTCGGGTCGCGGACGGCCGTCGCGAAGGCGACGATCGTCGTCGGACCGCGCCACGTCTCCGTCCACGTCATCCGGTCGCTCGAGACTTCAATTTGAAGATCGCGCGGGAAGTCAGCTCCGAAGGGCCCCAACGATAGCACGATGGCCTCGACGCGCCGGGCCGAGCCGAGGTCGACGATCGCTTCTTCTTTGCCGGTTTGAGGTCCGGTGTCCCAGCGCGTCTGCAGGTTGCCGTCCGTCATGCCGGGAACCGCATCAGGCTTGACGTTGGCCGTGATTGCAATGATCGGGAGCGCGGGGCCCAACGACGCACGCGAGCTGGCTGCCGGCGGCTGACTGGAGCTCAACTGGTAGGTGGCGTATGACCCGACGGCACTCAGCCGCGTCGCTCTCGTACGGGTGTACGTGTCCCACGCCCCGTCCGGATCGAGCGTCGTGTCCAGCACGATTTCGGTCACTCCCAATGCGCCGAGCTCGTCGAGCAGCCGCGGGTCCTTGACCTCGAGGCCCATGCGCAGCGCCGGGTACCACGGTGGAAAGTACCCGCTGTAGCCGTTGACGATCGGTCTGCCGTGCCAGATCGTGCGGTACATCGCGGTGATATCGTCGCCGGGATCGCCGAGCGGCAGCGACAGGATGGCGCCCGTCGTGTGTGTCGCACCGCGCGGCCAGGGGTCGGGGGGCCGCTCGAGCGGCATCGCCTTCATCCAGCCGTCAGCCAGCAGCGCGATCGTCACGACGCCCGTCAGCAGTGCTTGAAAACGTGTTGCGCGCCCATTTTGAAATGCGCCCTTCGTCAACCGGCTGTACGCAAGCGCCGCGGCGATTGCGACACAGAGGACCATCAGCATCGCGAACCGCGCGGGCACCCGCAGTTCGAGAAAGCCGGGTATGTTCAGGAGCCAGGCGTAGGGACCGATCGGCAGGAACGGCTTGTTGAGAAGATTGATCGTCGGCCCCAGCGACATCAGCCACATCACTCCGGCCGCGACGACGTAGAAGGCGAATGGCGATCGGTGCCTGATCCCGTCCCGAATCGAGGGGCTCGCGAGAGCAAAGCAGGCGAAGCACGCCAGCGCGAGCAGCATCGGCTTCTCCGGATGGTTGGCGGAAACCGGGATCCCGACGATCGAAGTTTCTCCGGGCGCGACGACCGCTATCACGGCGGCACCCGTCAGGATCACGCCGAGGAGAAAGAGGGTGGGGGAGAGATATGCCCTCGGCCGAAACCCGAGGGCTTTTAGCCTCCCTACCAGCAACCCCGCAGCAATCAGCACCACCACGGTCAGGCCAGGGAACATCTCATCCTCGGGCCGATTGAGGCTGTGTACCCATCCCCAGACGGCGAGCAGCCCGGACGCATCGAAGATGGACGACAGATCCGCGCTGAAGGCGAGGACCTCGTCCAAGAGACGCCGGAAGCCGAACGACTCGTGCGCCTGGCGGTAGCGCATCAGGACGGGCACGAGCGCGCCGAATGCCAGACCCCACGCAAGCAGAATCGAGACGATCGTCCGCCAGCGATGCCAGGGCACGAACCAGACGATCCACATCGCGACCAGCACCGAGAAGAACGCCATGTAATAGCCGTTCGTCAGCGCCTGCAACAGCCACGTGACGACAAACAGCACGAGCCATCGGCATCCATCGCCGCGCACGAATCGATGGAGACCGAGAAGCGCGACGGGCATCCAGAACGCCGCCAGGACCTGGATGTGCGCCATCTGGGAAACGCGGTACGGCGCAAACCCGAATGCCAGGCCGCCGACGAATGCTGCGTCGCGCCGGCCGGTGAGGTGCCGGCACAGCAGATAGGCGGCGAACGCCGAGAGCGGAAACGTCAGCAGGAAAGCGACGTTGTAGCTGACGATCGCGTTGCCGGTGATCCAGTAGACGGGAGAGGCGATTGGCGCGAGGCCTGCGAGATGCTCGGAGAACGTCAGCACGTTCTCCGCGGGAAAAAACGCCGGCGCGTTCCACCAGCTCGACGTCAGCGGCACGTGGGTCGCGTTCCACCAGAGAATCCAGACGTTCAGCAGCGGATCGCCGAGATCGTTCGGGACGGCCGTCGCCAGTCTGACCGCCAGCGGGAACGTGAAAACGATCGCGAACAGGAGGTAGAGCGCGAAGACCAGAAGGTCGCGTTGCGCGTCTCGCGCGTGCATCGGCCGGCGTGTCAGGGGAGAATAGCACGCCGGAACCGGCGACGCAGTCAGCTGAACGATGAAACGGTTCTATCTACCCGTGGCCGTGTTTGTCGCAACGTGGACGATCCTGGCCGTCACGGCTCCCGGCATTCCACTCGTCTGGGACGAGCAGCAGTACCAGGGCCGGGCCCAGTACATCCTCGACTGGTTCACTCGCGAGCCGGCCCCGTTCTCGCGCGCGGGAATCCGGTCGCACTGGTTGTTCATCGATCAGTTTGAAGGACATCCTGCCGGCTTCGCGATCGTCATCGCGGTTGGAAAGTGGCTTGCCGGATCGCTGACCGATCCGCTGACGGCGGCGCGTCTCGGCCCCATCACCTTGTTCAGTGTCGCGTGTGCCGTAGTCGCAATGAGACTGAAAAAAGACTGCGGGACGGCGGCGGCCGTCGCCGCGCCTCTCTTGCTGGTGACATTCCCGCGACTGTTCTCGGAGGCTCATTTTGCGACTCAGGATGGGCAGTTGACCGCGTGGTGGCTGATGCTGTGGGCGGTCCAATCGTCCTTTTCATCTTCATCGACGACCCGCGGCGCCATCAAGCTTGGTGTGGTGCTCGGGCTGACGACCGCGACCAAATTCAGCGGATGGCTGGCCTGGGGACCGGCGATCGCATCACAGCTCATCCAGAGAAACGCCGTCGCGCTGAGAAAACTTCTCGTCGTCATACCGGTCGCGCTCGCCGTCTTCTGCCTTCTGAATCCGCCCTTGTGGCATGACCCGGTCGCCGGATTCCGCGAACACTTCTATCGCAACTTCAGCCGCTCCACCGTTCCGGACGTCCCGACGTTGTTTCTCGGCCACCGCTATGACGTGGAGCACTCGCTGCCCTGGTACAACACGGTGGTCTGGCTTGCGTTCGTCACGCCATTGCCGACATTGGTGCTCGGCATCGTCGGACTGTGGCGGTTGCTCTCGAGGCCCACGGTCTGGTCGATGACACTGGTATTGCACTGGGCGACGATGATGGTTGTACGGGCGCTGCCCGGTGCGCCGCCGCACGACGGCGTTCGACTGTTCCTGCCCGCTCTCGGTTTCTGGTGCGTCGTCGCCGCGATCGGAACGCAGTCGGTCGCCACGGCCATTGCCGCCGTCCGTTCGACGCCGGCGAGATGGGTGATGCGTTCAGCGCTGGCGGCTGCGCTGCTGTCGGGCGCGGTCACCGTCGGCCGCTACTATCCGCAGACGCTTTCACACTACAGCCTGGTGGCAGGCGGTCTGCGCGGTGCGGCCGAAAAAGGTATGGAACCGGCCTACTGGTGGGACGGGCTGGATAGCGAGACGCTCCGCTGGTTGAACAACAGCACCGCTCCCGGTGAGGCGATTGCGTTCTCGCTGATTTACGACCTCAACCTCTTGAGGGACTGGGGCCGCCTGCAGAGGCCGACGGTCGATCCGGAGCAGGCGCCCTTCAAATGGTACGTGCTCCAAAACAGACCTGGAATGTTCTCGGATCTCGATCGCCTTCTGATGAACGGCGAGAAACCGGCGTTCGTCAAGTTCGCGGGGCGCAACCGTGACACAGAGCATGTGCCCGGCGATCTGAATGTGCCGCTCATCTCCGTTTTCTCTTTCGAACAGTACCAACGGGCGCGGAAAATGCTGAACGGTCGATGACGTGGGTCGATTCCGGGTCGTCCTTTCGTCCATCGCTGTTTCGATCGCCTGCATCACGGCCGTGCTCGCCGCGGTGGTTCTGGTCACGGGCGGTCTTGGCACGTCGATCGCAGGATTGCGCGTGTCGGCACATCATCCTGAACGCGCCGCGGCGCTCGCCGCAACGAGCTTTCTGGTAGCGATTGTTCTCGTCGGGTACCGGAGTGCTGTCGGGATCGCGAACGGCTATCTCGTCGCGGTGTCCCGCGTCCTTCGACCCGAACGGCGTGTCCCTGCCTCAGTGATGCAGGTCTCGGATCGCCATCGGGTCGTGATCCTCGCGTTTGTTTTGGTTTCTCTCGCGGCGCTGGCGATGACGGTGGCGCGCAACAAACCGTTCTGGCACGACGAGATCTTTACCATCATGGTCTCCGGATTGCCGTTCGCCACGATGTATCGTGCGGCTGCCGACGGGATCGATCTCGCGCCGCCGCTGAACACTGCACTCACGCGCGTCGTCCACCTGGCCGGCGGCATCGGTCCGGTGACCACGCGCCTCACGCCGATGGCCGGTTTCTTCGCCGCCGCCTGTTTCCTGTTCCTCATCGTGCGACGTCGTGCCGGCACGCTGCCGGCACTGACGGCCGCGCTGCTGCCCGCGGCGCTGCAATCCTGGCCGTTCGCCTACGAGGCGCGCGGGTATGCGTTGAGCATGGCGTGCTTTGCCGCGGCGCTCTATGGGTGGTTCGAAGCGGCTGCCGGACGACGCGTCGGCGTCAACCTCGGGATCCTGACTGTGTCGCTTGCCGCGGGCCTGTGGACGCACTATTACTTCGTCCTGGCTTTCATGCCGGTCGTCATCGGCGAGATCGTCCGGCAGACGGCGCAGCGACGACTCGACGTCCGGCCGTGGATCGCAATGCTGTGTGCCGGACTCATGGCGCTGCCGCTGTGGCCGCTCGTTCGGGCCGCATCGGCACAACGCACGACGTTCTGGGCCAGGCCCGACGCGGGCAGCCCGCTTCTGACGCGCATCCAGGCGCTTTACCGTTACTGGTTCGAAACCCCGGAACACCAACTCATCGAAATTGTTGCGAACGTCGTCGTCACACTCGTCGTCATCGAGCTGGCATATCGCGTCGTGTGGCGCGACTGGCCCCGGCGTCTGCCGAGCCATGAAGTGGCGGCGCTCGGGATTTGTTTTCTGCTGCCGGTTGCGGGTCTGCTCCTCGGTGATTACCTCGGAGTTTTCACCGAGCGGTACTTGATCTTCACGACTGTCGGCGTGGTGCTTGCGCTCGTGCTCGGTCTGTGGTGGCTTGCGCCCCCAAGTGGGCTGGCCGAGATCGCCGCGGTCGCCGGGGTGATCGCCGCGACGGTCCACCTCGGATCGCGCATCGTTACGGATCCCGAACGGCCGCTGGATCCGATTCAGAGCCGCCCGCTGCTGGCGGGCTGGCTATCGCGATCGCCGGATCCAATCGTCATCACGGGCAGCGTGCACTATCTCGAAATCTGGTACTACACCCCGCAGGTGTCCCAGGCGCGTGTGCTGTACCTCGCCGATCCTGAGGGTGAAATGCGCGCGAACGGCGCCGACACCGTCACGCGCGGATACAGTGCCCTCGCGCGCTGGACACCGCTGCCCGTCATCCCCCTCGACGAGTTCGTGGCCGCGCACCCGCGCTTCTGGACGTACCGGGTCGGAAGCAGCTGGATCGATCAATCGCTCAGCGACCGTCGCGCCACGCTCATCGAGCATGGCCGCGATCGAAACGGAGAGAGCACGCTCTACGAAGTCACGATCGACAGATGACGATCAGGAGGATCCGGCCCGCGCTCGTCGTTGTCCTCGTCTTCGCCGCGGTCTGGGCAGCCGGCGTCGCGATCTCCGGCGGCTTTTTCTGGCAGATCGGCTCCTTCCGGATCTCGTCACGCGATCCATGGCGTCCGTTGATGGTGGCGATCGCCGCGGCGGCCGGTGTGCTGCTGCTCACGGACCCAGCCAGGATCCGTTCAGGGCTCGATCAGTGCGCGGAGTGGCTCAACGCTGCTGCGGCGCTCGTGAATCGGCATTGGCGTCGCGGCGCCTGGACGCTCGCGCTCGCGATGGCTGTGGCAGGGATCGCGATCGACGTCTATCAATGGTCGGGCGCGCTGACGTTCTGGCTGGACGAGGAGATGGTCGCGTTGAATTTCCGCGACCGGACGTTCGCGGAGCTGACCGGCAGTCTCTGGCTCGAGCAGAGCGCTCCGTATGGGTGGCTCGTCCTCCAGCGCGCCGTGCTGCTGACGCTCGGCGACAGCGAGCTTGCGCTGCGGCTCGTGCCGCTCCTGTTCGGCGTCGCGACGGTCATCGGTGCTCTGTGGGTCGGCCGGCGATGGCTGGGACCCGTCGGTCTGCCCGGCCTCGTTCTGCTGTGTTGGATCAGTCCGCTGCTCTCGCACTATCGATTCGAGGTGAAGCACTACACCGCCGACATCTTCTTCGGACTCATGCTGCCGGCGCTCGCCGCATGGGCGATCGAGGGCGCAACTGGAGAATCCCGGGCGCGACGTGCGTTGATCTGGTGGATCTTCGCCGCCGCCGGTCAGTTCTTCGCCAACGGCGCCCTGCTGGTGGCGCCGGGGTGCGCGGCGGTGTTGCTCGTCGCCCTGTGGTGGCGTGACGGCTGGCGCGCGATCGGCTTCGCTGCGGCCGGCGCAGTCGTGTGGCTCGGTGCGGTTGCCGGTCATTACGAGCTTTCATTGCGCTACACGTCGCATCTGCGCGATTACTGGGCCGACCAGTTCCCTCCCGGATCCGCCGCGCCCGCCGGCCTGCTGCAATGGCTCGTGGAACGGCTGGAGCGCCTGGCAGGCAATCCGGCAGGCACGGCCCTCTGGCCCAGTCTCTGGCTGCTGGCGCCGGCTGGATTCGTATTCGGGCGCGGCGGCTGGCTCAAGGCCGCGTTCGCAATCGTCGTCGCGTCGGTCTTCGTGTATGCGTTTCTCGGCGTCGTTCCGCTGTACGAGCGTTTTTCGATTTGGATGGTGCCGGCGCTGTACGTCGGCATCATGCTTCTTGCCGATCGGGCCGTGCGTGCGCTGCCGTCTGCCTGGCAGAACCGGCAGTGGGTTGCGGCGGCTCTCTCGATCGTCACAATCGTGCTGACGTTCCGCCTGGCGTCCGATGTCGTCGTGCGCGGCTATCATGATCTGGACATTCCGCACCCGACCGAGAAGCAGCAACTGAACGATCGCGCGGCCGTCCGATGGCTCCTCGCGCAGCAGCGGTCCGGCGACACGCTGCTCACGACGCGGCTCGGATGGCCCGCCATCTGGTGGTATGGCGGCATTTCGATCGCGTATCCCGACGAGAACACCAACCGCGCGGAGGGCTACGAAATGACGTACGAGACCCGATGCGCCGGTCCGCTCGAATTGCCGCCGAACACGCGCCGGCTGCTCGTCTATCTAGGATTTCCGGATGTGCCGAACGGCTTCGAAGGTGTGCTCAGGCGATCGCTCGATGAGGTCGGCGTCACAACGCGGTCTCAGAAGTATGCCGATCGCGGCCGGACGTTCGTCGTCGATCTCGATCGCCGTTCGCCGGTTGTGAATCCTCCGGCACCTGACGATCCCGACGCGGCCGCCAAGCAGCTTCCCGGCTGCGTCGGCATCAGGCCTCTGCGTCGCTGGTAGCGTCCGTAACCGAAGCGATCTAGCGCGGCATTCCGCGATCGGCTGGCGCAGCACACAGTGGTTGATGCTGCTCGAGCTCAGGACCGGGCCTGGCCGTCTGTCGATCGCGCCGCAAGGGATCGTACAAGAAGACCCAGCCGCGGACGCGCATCGATTGCCAGGCGACGGCCGGGGTGAACGACAGATCGCCGAGCGCGGACGATCCTCCGAATCGCGCGCTGAACAACGGCAGCTCCCAGTCCTCGATCAGAATGTACGGCGGCCGGCCGCGCGAGGCCAGCCAGGTCACCGCGCGATCGAGCCACGCCGGGTCCAGCACGTCGAAGCGCAAAGTCTCGCGCCCCGCGTAGTACCGAATCGTGCCCGCGTGCTGCGAGGTCAGGATCACGGCCTCGGGTTCGGTCGCGCCCTCGACGAGCCTGGCGACGCTGACGTACCGCCGCTCCTCGGCGCCGATGTTGAAGACCCCGCGCGCGGACGTGGTCCGCACGCCTGCGAGTCCTGCGATGACCGCAATCGCGACCGTGGCAATGCCCGCGAGGCGGCCACGCAAACGGACGGCATCGGCGACGACGGCCGTGGCCACGAACATTGCCGGCCACGCCGGCAGCAGAAACCGCAGATACCACCACTGCTCGTACGAGAAGTACGTCAGGTAGACGCCGGCGGCGGCGGCGACGACGAGTGCGAGGAGCAGCGGCAGTGACGCAGATGCCGGCTGCAGCCGGCCCGAGAGGCCGGGCGCAGACCAGAGGTGTCGGCTGGGCCACGCGAGCGCCGCAAGTCCAACGAGCGCCAATGGCGACGTCTCGACGAGCCAGCTCAGGTAGTGGGTGGCGTTGGTCCCGATTCGCGCCGTCGAAAACAGCTCACCCGTCGCGCCATACCCTGACGTCCATGGCGAGCCGTGCCAAGCGTTGTTGAGCCAGGCGGTCAGCGCCACGCCGGGGAGCAAGGCGACGCCAAACGCGATCGTTCGACGCCACCGATCTGATTCCCCACGCGTCCTGACGAGGTCGATGATCAGCCAGAGGCCGGCGGCTGCCGCGATCGCGGCGACCGTCGAGCGCGTCAGGATACCGGCTGACGCGGCGAGCCCCGCGCCGAATGCGGCACCGGGCGACGCTCGGAGCAGCAGCCACACCATTGTCGCTGTCCATGCGGCTGCGGGAATGTCGGACATCGGCCACATCAACATGAAGAGGACCGCGGGACTGGTGGCGACGAGCCACGCGGCGATGAGACCTGCCGCCGGCGATTTCACACGACGTCCTATTAGAAAGGTAAGAAAGACGAGCGCGCCGCCGGCGAGGGGCGTCACCAGGAATGCGGCGCAGTGTCCGGCGACGCGCTGTAGTGCGGCCATCAGCATCGGGAGACCGGGCGCCGTGACCGGAACGAGCGCCGGAGGATGAGCAGCCGTCGCGCGATATCCGAATGGCACGAAGGTCGCCG
>Ga0114129_10003781_pt1 | contig 21342 bp, 19 predicted proteins | sample RhiMetdeltSRZDD1_FD_80071 | JGI IMG/M metagenome (GOLD analysis project Ga0114129, IMG submission 80071) | Populus rhizosphere microbial communities from Tennessee, USA - Rhizosphere MetaG P. deltoides SRZDD1 (version 2) (version 2) | ecosystem: Host-associated > Plants > Roots > Rhizosphere >... | reverse complement strand
TGTACGCGTGCTGTTAGGGCCTTTGGTCTGGCTGGTGCGCTGTTCGTTTCTGGTCTGTCAGTGTCCGCTTTCGGACAGGAACCCGCCAAGCCAATTCAATCGGCTCCGCCGCCAAAGCGGCAGGCGAACACCACGCCTTATACATCGACCCTGCGCCTCACCGCTGACGAAGCGGTGAAGCTGGCGCTTGAGAACAATCTGTCGATTCAGACCGAGCGGTTGAACCCGCAGCTGCAAGCGCTTGCGGTCTCCCGTTCGCTCTCGGCGTTCACGCCGGAGGTGTTCGGATCGACGTCGAAGAGCTCGACTGTTGCGCCGCCGCGCGACTTCCTTTCACAGGGTGTTGCCATCACCAGCACCACCGGCCTCACAGGGGCGGCGGGTGTGCGACAGATCCTCCCCTTTTTTGGAACGCAATATTCGTTGGGCCTGAGCGGGCTGCGAACGACATCGGATGCACCGCGCACGCCGTTCTCGCCACAACTTGGGTCGGACCTCGATTTCAATTTCACGCAGCCTCTGCTCCGCGGACTGCGGATCGACAGCTTCCGCCAGGGCGTGCTCCAGAACAAGAAGCAGCTCGAGATCGCGGACGTTCAGCTCGCACAACGCATCACCGTCACCTCCCGCGGGGTGCGGAACGCGTACCTCAACTTGATTCTCGCGATTAGCGCCGCGGATGTCGCGCAGGGATCTCTCGATCTGGCGCGTCAGTCGTTGCGCAACAACCAACGCCGCGTCGAAGTTGGTACCATGGCGCCGATCGACATCGTCGAAGCCGAAGCGGAAGTCGCGCGTCAGGAAGAAGCCGTCATCGTCCGTCTAGGCCAGATCCAGGCGATGGAAGACAACCTGCGCACGCTCATCCTCAACCCGTCGCAGCCCGACTTCTGGACGACGAAGCTAGAACCGGCGGAGCAACCTGTGCTCACGGAGCAGCCGGTCGATCTCCAAGGCGCAATCCGGAACGCACTCGAAAACCGCACCGACCTCGTTCAGCTGCGGAAGCAGATCGAGAGTACGGATCTCGATATTCGCTTCAATCAGGACCAGAAGCTGCCGGCGGTCAACCTGTCCGCAAGTTACGGTCTGACCGGCGTCGCAGGAACGCAGTTTATTTATGGGCCCGATCCCGGCGACGGCACTCCTCCTTCAATCGTTCGGACGAGCCAGCGCAGCTTCACCGATGCGCTGAACGACGTCTTCCGAAATGACTTCCGGAGCTGGAGCTTCCGTGTCGACGTCAGCTACCCGATTGGCAGCAGCCAGGCGGACGTCGCGCTGGCGCAGAACAAGCTCTCCAAGCAGCAAGCGCAGGTCGGCCAGCGTCAGCTGGAAATTGCGGTCACGGCGCAAGTGCGCGATGCGGTGCGCGACATCTCGACGACGCTCGAGCGAGTGCAGGCGACGCGCAAGGCGCGGGATCTCATGGAAAAGCGGCTCGAAGCCGAGAACAAGCGCCTCGCCGTTGGTTTGTCGGACACGTTCAAGCTGTTTCAGGCACAGCGCGACCTCGACAACGCCAAGCAATCCGAACTGCAGTCGATCATCGACTACAACCGGGCGTTGATCGACCTCGAGGCGGTCCAGATCGTTCCGCTGGGCGGCGGGGGCGGATTCTAAAAAGGCAGAAGGCAGAAGGCAAAAGGCAGAAGGCAAAAGGCAGAAGGCAACTTCTGCCTTTCCCTTGTACACTAAACGACGTGAAGCTGACCGTTACGGTCATCACGCGGAACGAAGCGGCGAATCTTCAAGGGGCGCTCGAATCAGTCAAGTGGGCCGACGAGATCGTGGTCGTCGACTCACGAAGCACCGATGAAACGGTGCAAATCGCGCAGCAACACGCCACGCGTGTCGAAACGCACGACTGGACTGGTTACAGCGCCCAACGAAACTACGCCGCCGACATCGCCGCCCACGATTGGATCCTCGCCCTTGACGCCGACGAGCGCGTTCCTCCCGCGCTTGCTGCCGAGATCCAGCAGATCATGCAGAAAGGCCCGACGGCGAATGGCTACCGCATGCCGCGGATGTCGTTTTACCTGGGCCGTTGGATCATGGGCACGGACTGGTATCCGGACTACCAGCTTCGTCTCTACAACCGCAAGATCGGGCAGTTCAACGGCAAGCGCGTTCACGAGTCCGTTGAACTGACCGACGGCAAACCCGGTACGCTGCACCACGCGCTTCAGCACTATCCCTACCGGGACATATCCGATCACGTCACCAGCATCGACCACTACACGACGCTCGCCGCCGAGGAATGGTTCGCGTCGGGACGGCGCACCAACCCGCTCGACGTGGTGCTGCATCCACCGGCAGCGTTCCTGCGGAACTACATCCTTCGCGGCGGTTTCCGCGATGGCACGGCCGGATTCCTGATCTCGGTCCTCAACTCGTACTACGTGTTCCTGAAGATCCTGAAGTTGTGGGAGCTGCAGTGCGGTTATCAGCCGGGGCACTCGCCTGGATCTCCGGTGCGCCGCCGTAAGTTCGAGCGCGCTCCGAATGCCGACAGCCCGTCGTCGAATAGTGCGCAATCCGCACCCCAATAATGTTTTCGCTGCATATCGACACGGCACGGACGTGGCGTGGCGGGCAGAATCAAGTGCTGGTGACAGTACTCGGTCTCCGCTCGCTTGGCCATCGCACCATGCTGGTGGCGCATCCGGGAGGCGAGCTGCGGCAACGCGCCAAGGAGGGGCTCGACCTCATTCCGCTCGCGCCGAAGACCGAGATGGATCTCAGTGCCGCGTGGCGGCTGTCGCGGCTACTGAAGCAGCTCAGGCCTGACATCGTCCACGCGCACGATCCGCACGGCGTCGCGATGGCCGGCCTTGCGCTGTCGATGAGCACACAACTCGCGAAGCCGCCGCTCGTGGCATCGCGCCGTGTGGACTTCCACCTGCGCGGCGGTCGCATGTCGCGCTGGAAGTACCGTCAGGTCGACTGCTTTATCTGCGCATCGGAGGCGATTCGGCACATGCTGATCTCCGACGGAGTGCCGGAAGCGAGGGCCGTCACCGTCCACGAGGGCATCGATCTGGCGCGCGTCGCCGCGGCGCCTCCGGCCAAGCTCCACGAGGACCTCTTCCTGCCGCACGGCGCGCCAATCGTCGGCAACGTCGCCGCGCTCGTGCCGCACAAGGGACAACGCCACCTGATCGAAGCTGCTGCGCTCGTCGTCCGGCAAGTCCCCGACGCGCGCTTCGTCATCGCCGGCGAAGGGGAACTGAGACCGACACTCGAGCGAACGATTCGCGAGCACCGGCTGGAGAAACACGTGCTGCTCGCCGGATTCAGGCCCGACGTCCTCTCGCTTCACAAAGCGTTCGACGTCTTCGTGATGAGCTCGATCACCGAGGGCTTGGGCACTTCCCTCCTGGATGCGATGGCCGCGGGCAAGCCGATTGTCGCGACGAACACGGGCGGCATTCCGGAGGTTGTCGTGGACGGTTCGACCGGTTTTCTCGTCCAGCCACGCGATCACCAGGCGATGGCCGCCGCGATCGTGCGACTGCTGAAGGAGGGTGGCTTGAGACAGCAGATGGGAAACGCCGGCGCGGCTCGCGTGCACGACAAGTTCAGCGCCGAGCGGATGGTGGAGAAAACCGTCGAGGTGTATAAGCGGGTCGCGCTCGTGCCGCACCGGGAAGACCGGGATGAGGAGGACCAGCAAGAAAGTCTGAAGTCTGAAGTGTGAAGGCTGAACCATGAAGGGGGAAGGCTGAAGGGGGAAGGCTGAAGGCTAAGGCTGAAGTGGGAAAGCAGACTCTTTCAAGTATCAATACGGCACTCCGACGACCGCTCCCTTGCACCCCGACCGCCCCCGTGGACAGTCGTCGAACGTCACGGCCCGGCCATTTTCGGAGAACGTGACGCCTCGTGCGAGGCGCGTTTGGGCGGCCTCGTCCGTCATCAAGCGGACGATGCCAATCTCCTTGAGTGATTGGGCGTCGAAGAGTACGAGCTCGGCGCCGTTGGCCAGGAAGCCCACGCGCTTGCTGTCCGGCGTCCAGACTACTTCAGTTGGGTTCGACGATTCGATCGTCCGGACTTCGGTCGCCCCGGCTGCCGTTGCGCCAATGAGAAAGGTTTGGCACATATCCGCCGCGCATTTCTTCTCCGCGACGAAACCCACGCGCGCGTTGTCGGGTGAAGTCGAGCGGGCCAGTGTCCGCTGCGAACCGCGGCTCTGTTCGATCAACATGACGCCGGCCGCGCCAAGCGCGATCCCGAGCAGCAGCGCCGCGATCAGCGCGCGCGACGAAGGCGCGGATGACACAGGCCTCTGAGCGGACATTGGGAATCTCCCTGCCTGCGGCCGAAGCCGCATGCGTTCATCATGCCGACGTGGCACAGTGAAAAATCGAATCTCACCGGGTCGGCTGGATCCAGCCGGCGCAGCGACGCGGTGATGTCCGCCGCCATCTTCCATCCCGGGCTGACATAGCGCGTCAGCCGCAGGCAACGTCCGAGACGGATCACGTGCGTATCGAGCGGAACAATCAGACGCGCCGGCGTCACACGCGTCCACACGCCGAGATCGACCGCATCCCGCCTGACCATCCATCGAAGAAACAGGTTCAACCGCTTGCACGCGCTCCCTGCCGATGGACGCGGGAAGAAATAGCAGATACCCGGACGCTTTGGCACGCGACCGTACGCGCGGCGAATGTCGAGGGCCAGCGCGCGCGTCGAGAAGCTGTCGAGCCCCACACCCACGTCAGGGGTCTCGGCGACGTCTCCCTCGAGAAAGAATCCCTCGACCGATCCGGATCGTTCCAGCATCTGCCGAAGCACCCACAGCAATGCCGCGATGTCCACGCCGCGCGTCCAGCGATGCACCATCGCGCGGAGCTCCGGATGCGCGTCTGCCGGGTCGAACGCTCGAACGTATTTTGCCGGATGCGGCCCGATGATCCGGAAGAGCGTGTCGATCGAGTTGAGAACGCTCGCGACGCGGCCGAAGGCGAGCGCCGCTGCACAGAATCCGGCGATCTCGCGATCGGCCGGATCGGCAAAGGGACGGACCTTGTGAACTGGATCGCTCGCCGAGTCTTCGCGGTTGAAATCGCCGTAGAGCGTGTCGAGCGAACTGGCGAGCGTGGTCAAAGCGAAGAAGGATCTCAGAACACCGTGATCGGCTGCCCCGCTGTGCACATCGGGCACGTCGATGCCGGATAGTTCTCGGGCGCGCGGTAGTCGACGAGGGAATAGTTCGGCACGCCGGGACCAACGAACGCCTCGAGGCGATCGAAGATTTCGACGGTGGCGAGGACGATGCCGCCCGCGTTGCGCACGAGCTCGGCACACTGCTGAAACGTCTTCCCGGTGTTTCGTACGTCATCGGCCAACAGCACGCGCCGGCCGTTCATCAAGCGCCCATAAAACCCACGCAGCTCGAAGGCCTTCTCGCCGCCTTTCTGAACTGGCGTGAACGGCGCGAAGCTGCACGGCGGGTGGGTCAGCGGACGTCGCCCATCAATCAGGCCTGCCATCGTGTGAGCGAGCAACGCGCCGCCCATCGCCGGGCCGGCGACGATCTCGGTACCGTCAATCACCTCCGTGGGCAGCACGTCGAGCAAATCCTGTGCGAGCCGCCAGATCGTCGAGGGCTGGCGAAAGAGTTGATGCGGGTTGAGGTAAACGCGCCCGTGAAACCCGTTGCCATAGTCGAAATGCCCGTCCCGCATGAGGACTTCGAAGCCCTCGAGGCTGGCGAGCGCCTGTTCGCGCTTTTCCTCTAGACGATTAGCTGCCATCGTGATCACTGTGCGTTCCTGTAAACGATCCGTCCACCGACGATCGTCGCGGCGACACTGCCGCGAAGTTCCCATCCATCAAACGGTGTGTTCTTTGACTTCGATTTGAGCGCCGATGCGCGAATCGTGGTACGAACATCCGGCGCGAGCACCGTCAGGTCGGCGGCACTCCCTGGCGTCAGCGCACCACCCGGAATTCCGAACACTCGTGCCGGATTGACCGACAGCAGCTCGACCATCCGCTTCAACGTAATCCGCCCGGCATGCACGAGCTTGTCGAAGACGATCGGTACGGCGGTTTCGAGTCCCACGATCCCGAAGGGGGCGTGGTCGAACTCGAGCATCTTCTCGTCCGCGTGGTGCGGCGCGTGGTCGGTCGCGATCAGATCCACCGTGCCGTCGGCGATGCCCGCGAGCATGGCGTCACGGTCGGCCTCTTCACGGAGCGGCGGGTTCATCTTCAAGTTTGTGTCGTATTTCACCGGCGCTTCGAGCGCGGCGTCGGTCAACGTGAAGTGATGCGGCGCAACTTCGCACGTGACGCGGACGCCGCGATCCTTGCCGGCCCGAACGGCGCGCAACGACTGCCGCGCGCTCATGTGCGCGACGTGCACGTGGCCGTTGGTCAACTCCGCGAGCGACACATCGCGCTCGACCATCAGCGATTCCGAGACGCCTGGGATGCCGCGCAGCCCCAGCGCCGAGGCATAGTAACCTTCGTGCGCAACGCCGTCCCCCTTGAGCGATGGATCCTCGCAGTGGTTGACGATGGGCACGCCAAGCATCCCGGCGTACTCGAGGGCGCGGCGCATCAGCAGCGCCGTCGCAACCGGACGGCCGTCGTCGGTGAACGCCACGCAGCCCGCGGCCTTCTGCTCGCCAAGCTCCGCCAGCTGCTCCCCTTTCGAGCCACGCGAGACGGCGCCGATCGGATACACGTGCGCGAGCTGCGCTTCCGCCGCCTTCTTGAGGATGAACTGTGTGATGCCGGCGTGGTCGTTGATTGGATCCGTGTTGGGCATGCACGCGACGGCGGTGAAACCGCCAGCGACCGCCGACGCCACGCCGGTCGCGACGGTTTCCTTGTGTTCCTGCCCGGGCTCTCGCAGGTGCACATGCAAGTCGATCAGCCCCGGCGTGACGATCCAGCCTTTGGCGACTTCGAATATCTCCGCGCCTTCGGCCGGGAGATTCGGTTCAACCCGCGTGATCTGTCCGTCCTCGATCAGCACATCGAACGCGCCGTCCCGGCCGTTGGCCGGATCGATCACGCGCCCGTTCTTCAGCAGCAGCCTCATTCGCTCTCGCCTTCGTCCCTTCCCGCCAGCAGATACAACACTGCCATCCGCACCGCCACGCCATTCGACACCTGTTCGAGGATGACCGAGTACGGCGCGTCCGCGACGGCCGAATCGATTTCGACGCCGCGGTTCATCGGCCCGGGATGCATCACGATGACGTCGGACTTCGCTCGCCGGACCCGCTCCGGCGTCATGCCAAACAGTGCGAAGTACTCGCGCACCGAGGGGATGAAGTGTCCGTGCATCCGCTCGTTCTGAATTCTCAACAGCATCACGACGTCGGCGCCTTCCACAGCTTCGTCCACCGATGTCGTCGCGGTCGCGCCGAGGCGACCGATCCCCGCAGGCATGAGCGTGGCTGGCCCGCACGCCCACACTTCCGCGCCCATCGTCGTCAGCAGCCGCAGGTTGGAACGCAGCACGCGGCTGTGCAGTAGATCCCCGACGATGGCCACTTTGAGACCCGAGAGGCGCCGCTTGTGCTCGCGGATCGTGAACGCATCGAGCAAGGCCTGCGTTGGATGCTCGTGCATGCCGTCGCCGGCGTTGATGATTGTGGAGCGGCAGATTCGCGAGAGGAGTTCCGGAGCGCCCGATGAGGCGTGGCGCATCACAATCATGTCGGGCGACATGGCTTCGAGATTGCGGACGGTGTCGACGAGCGTTTCGCCCTTGGTCACGCTCGACGTCGCAGTGGCAATGCTCAGCGTGTCGGCGCTCAAGCGCTTCTCGGCAATCTCGAACGACGTCCGCGTGCGCGTGCTCGGCTCGAAGAACAGATTCACCACCGTGCGACCGCGCAGCGTCGGAACTTTCTTGATGGCGCGGCCGCCGATTTCCTTCATTGCCTCGGCGGTGTCGAGGATCAGAATGATTTCATCAGCTTCGAGGCCCGTGATGCCGAGCAAGTGGCGGGATCGGAGCCGCGCAGCGGCGCCTGGCGTCGGGTGCGCGCGCTCGACAGTTTCAGGTAAATCGGCAGCTCGCGTGGTCATGATTCCCCCTCGACGACGATTTCGTCCTTCCCGTCGATTTCTTGCAAGCGGACCTGAACGCTCTGACGCAGCGATGTCGGCAGGTTCTTGCCGACATAGTCGGCCTTGATCGGCAGCTCACGATGGCCGCGGTCGACGAGCGCGATCAGCTGGATGACGCGCGGCCGTCCAAAATCGATCAGCGCGTCGAGCGCGGCTCGAATCGTCCGGCCGGTATAGAGCACGTCGTCAACCAAGATGATCTTGCGGTCGTCGATCGAGAACGGAATCTCCGTTCGGCGGACGAGCGGCTGCGGCCCAACCGGATGCCGCATCAAATCGTCGCGATAGAGCGTGATGTCGAGCGCGCCGGTCGGCACATCGTCGCCGTTGATCTCCTTGAGCGCTTTGGCGATGCGCCGCGCGATCGGAACACCTCGGGTGCGGATGCCGACGAGCGCGAGCTCGTCGAGCCCACGGTTGCGCTCGAGGATCTCGTGCGCAATCCGTGTCAGAGCGCGAGACATCCGGTCCGCATCCATCACCTGCGGCATGGACAGCTCCAGCAGTCAGCAGTATTCAGTTGAGCGGAGAGTCGGGATGTGGCGGGCGTGTTCACGCTGAACCTCTTGCCGGCCTCTCAGGGCCGAGTTAAAGAGTCGAGGGGAGTATAGCACGTGAAAGTCTGAAGTCTGAAGTGGGAAGTGTGAACCATGAAGCAGGAAGGCTGAAGGTGGAAGGTTGAAGGGTAAAGGCTGAAGGCTGAAGGCCTTTTCATTCACACTTAAAGCTTCTTCAGACTTCAACCTTCAGCCTTCGCCTTCACCCTTCAGCCTTCAGCTTTCACCCTTCATGGTTCACACTTCACACTTCACACTTTCAAGTTTCAAGGTTCGCTCACCGTCCATGACTCGGGACGAACGCGATCGGCCGCGCTGCGGCGAAGGACGCGCGGAACAGGTCCGCTCTTGCGTAGCCGTCCATGTCACGGCCAACGGGGAGACCGAGGTAATAGAGAACAGTCGGCGTCACGTCGACGATCGAGCCACGTTGACGACGGCCTGGCTCGACGGCGGAGCCGAAGGCGAGCAGGAACCCGTCCGGCGCGCGCTCGTGGGTGCCGTTCATCGGATCTCTGAGAACCCACGCGATCAAGGTTTTCGCGAGGCTTGGCGACTGCATGCCGAACCCTGACACGACCAGGAACAAATCGCCTGGTTTCAGCGCGGCAAGCGCGCCGCCGATCTCGTCGTCGATGAAGGCATAGTAATCGTCGACCGCCTGCAGACGAACCCGCCGCTCTTTCTCGCCGACGTCGCCCAACTCCCGTGGTTGGGTGAATCGAAGGTTGTAGTGTCCAACCGTATCGAGCCCCTGATAGCGGACGGCTGCAAACTGCACGGGCCAGTTGGCATACAGGTCGCGCATCGCCCGGCTGTAGAAACGATCGCGGACCTCCGCCGATCGCTCCGGTCCGGGACGCGTTACGGTTCCCCGATCTGATGCACGCATGCCATCGCCGGCGGATCCGAGCTCGGCAAACGCTTGTTGCACGACCGGCATCGCGTCAGGCGGAAACGCGGCGCGATCGTTCAACTCGAAGAACGATCCGATCAACTCGTGGAAACGATCGCTCAAGATGAACCCGCGTACTGGCTGCACCGGATACGTCAGCGGCCAGCGCACGACGCCGACTGATACTCCCGCATCCGCGAGGATGCTCCACAGCGGACGGCCCCGAAGCGACGAGGAGGAGTTGGCTTCGCGACGAAGGAATCCGAGATGCACGAGAGCGTGGGAGAAGCAGTGATCGGGCAATAGCGTGAGCGGCCGAGAATCGCCGCGGACGTAGTAGAGTGCCGGCGCGCGCACGCCATTCTTGGACGGATACATCCCGGTCGCGACCGACGTCCAGACCGGATCCGGACCGGTTGGTCGCACGGTCGCCAGATCCATCGACGCACCACTCTCGAGCAGTCGCGCGAAGTGCGGCAGCCGCCCGCCGGCGGCTCGCGGCCAGATGTAATCGAGCGACGCGCCGTCGAGCAGAAACATGACGACGCGAGGTCCGGGCGATGCCCCTGGGTACGCGGATGCTTCGACGGAGCGCGGAGATGCCGGGGGCGGTGCCGACACGGCGGGCCCGCGCGCAGCCACGGGCAACGCGAGCGATCCGAATACAGCAATCGTGAGGAGCGCGGCGCCGACCCGGCTGCCGCGCCGGCCGAACGAGAAGTGCGCTGCCGCAAGACCGAGCAACACCGCCGCGGTCGCCGTCGTCGCGGCGGCGCCGGCGGTCATCCGTCGTACAGCGGTTTCGTCCAACGCCAGGGCGAACCCCTCAACGTTCGACCACATCAATGCTGCCGCGGCCGCAGCCGATGCGGCCCCCAACCACGCCAGCACGCGCACGCTCACCCAGCCAGGTGAGAGCGCGTTCATGCTGATGATCTCTCGCGCGACCAGCAGCAGATAGAAGATCACTGCCAGGTGGATGCCGTAGAACAATCCGAGCGCGGCGTACAGACGCCAGGTGGTGTCGGACAACCACGGCACGTGCGGATTGAGCTGCATCACGACGATCGTGAGGTACGCGGCGCCCAACGCGCCGGCGATCAACGAGTTCGTGAGCATGCGCAGGAACCGCATCACCCGAAGTGTATACTTCGAAGGTGCCCTGCGACATCGATGCCGTCGTAACCGCGAACACGCGTCTGTCCGACGATTACAACGTGTTGGCGCTGGCGGCGCCCGAGATTGCCGGCCTCGCGCGACCCGGACAGTTCGTGATGGTGAAGGCGTCTCCGAGCGCGGATCCGCTGCTCAGACGCCCGTTCTCGGTGTTCGAGATTCTTCGCAACGCAGACGGAACGCCCGCAGGCATTTCAATTCTGAACAAGCGCATCGGCACCGGCACCCGGCTGTTGTACGACCTCGAGCCTGGCGCGCGCGTGATGTGCCTCGGCCCGCTTGGGCAGCCGTTCGAGCCGGTCGAACTCCCGATGCACGCGTGGATGGTTGCCGGCGGCGTCGGTCTCGCGCCATTTCTCACGTTGGCCGAAGCGCTCGCCGCACGCGGCACACCTGCGACGCTCTTCTACGGTGCCCGCCGCCACACCGAGCTCTATTACGTCGAGGCGTTCGAGCGACTTGGCGTTCGAACAGTTGTTTCTACCGAAGACGGCAGTCGCGGCACGAAAGGCTTCATCACGGTGCCGCTCGAAGCGGCGCTCTCGGCCCTCGCTCCGGGCCAGGCCGTCCGGTTGTCTGTCTGCGGCCCAACGCCGATGATGCGCGCGGTCGCAGCAATCGCTCGATCGTACCGCCAGCCCTGCGACGTCTCGCTGGAGCAAGTCATGGGATGTGGACTTGGCGGTTGCTACAGCTGCGTGGTGCTGACGCGTGAGGCTGGCGCCACCCCGCATTTCGTTCGATCTTGCCTCGAAGGCCCGGTCTTCGACGCCGATCGCATCGTTTGGGAGGCCCTGACCCATTGACGGCCGAGAAAGATCTCTCCGTTTCGATCGGATCGCTGCGGCTGCCGAACCCATTGATCGCCGCCAGCGGATGCTTTGGCTACGGCGTGGAGTACAGCGACGTCGTCGACCTGTCGACGCTTGGCGGCGTGGCCGTGAAAGGTTTGTTCCTGGCCCCGCGCGAGGGACATCCACCGCCGCGCATCGTTGAAACTCCGGCCGGAATGCTGAACGCCATCGGGCTGCAAGGGATTGGCGTGCACCGCTTCATCCGCGAGAAACTGCCCGAGCTTCGCGATCGCCGCGCCATTGTCTTCGTCAACATCTGCGGCACGACGGTTGACGAGTACGTCGAGCTTGCCCGGATCCTCTCTGACGCGGAAGGCGTTCACGCCCTCGAGCTCAACATCTCGTGCCCGAACATCAAAGAGGGCGGCATCACCTTCGGCTGCAGCCTGCCGGGCACGCACACGGTCGTCAGCGCGGTTCGAAAGGTCACACCGCTGCCGGTCATTCCCAAGCTCACGCCCAACGTGACCGACGTTGCTTCGTTCGCGCGTCAAGCGGAAGAAGCCGGCGCGGACGCGATTTCGCTGGTCAACACGTTCCTCGCGATGGCGATCGATGTCGAGACGCGGCGGCCGCGGCTGACCAATATCGTGGGTGGTTTGAGCGGCCCGGCGATCAGGCCGATCGCCGTTCGGATGGTGTACGAGTGTCGGCGCGCCGTAAAGATTCCGATTATCGGGATGGGTGGAATTGCGACGGCGAACGACGTCCTGGAATTCATGATTGCCGGCGCGGATGCCGTCCAGGTCGGCACGGCGAACTTCGTCGATCCGTTCATCTGGCGCACACTTCTCGACGGCCTCCGTGCGTATATGGACCGGCACGGCATTGCCCGGCTCGCCGAGATCACTGGAACCATCGACACGACGCGGCAGGAGAAAGCGTGGATCAGCTCGTAACCGCCAAGGCCGAGAAGCTGCTGGTTGCCTTGGATCTCCCGAGCGGCGCCGAAGCGCTGGCGCTAGCGGATCGCGTGCGTGACGTGGTCGGCGGATTCAAAGTCGGCAACCGTCTCTTCACGACCGAAGGTCCTGACTTCGTCCGGGCGTTGGCACGAAACGGCGATCGAATTTTCCTCGACCTGAAATTTCACGACATCCCGAACACCGTCGCCACCGCCGTATCAGCCGCAACGTCGCTCGGCGTGTGGATGGTCAACGTCCATGCGTCAGGCGGTCTGAAGATGATGCAGGCTGCACGTGACGCGGCCGGCGAGACCGCGGCCGCCGAAGGCCGAACCGCGCCGCTCGTGATTGCCGTCACAGTGCTCACGAGCATGCACGACGCGGCGTTGAGTGAGACCGGCGTCCCAAGCCCGGTCCTCGATCAAGTGCTTCGGCTTGCGGATTTGGCTCAAACGGCCGGAATCGACGGCGTCGTGGCGTCGCCACAGGAAACGGCCGTGCTGCGCGCGCGCTGCGGCCCGGACTTCACCATCGTGACGCCTGGCATTCGCGGCGGCGCCGCCACCACATCGGGCAGAGACGATCAGGAACGGACGATGGGACCGGCGGAAGCGATCGAGGCGGGTGCCAGCTATCTGGTCGTCGGACGTCCGATCATTGCCGCCGCGAACGCGCGCAAGGCCGCGGAAACGATCGCGGCGGCAACGATCGGCTGAGATTGGCTACTTCGCCGTCACGATAAAGAAGCCGACGCGGTTTTCCTTCCAGCACGCCTCAGTATCTTCTTTGCAGAACGGCTGCTCTTCCCCTTTGCTGACGATGGCGATGCGATCGGTGACGACGCCAAGGCTCACCAGATAGTCACGCACCGCATCGGCACGGCGCTCCGCAAGCGCGAGGTTGTACTCGTTGGTGCCTCGGGAGTCGGCGTGGCCCTCGACCAGCACTTTCACAGCCGTGCGCTTCTTCATGCTGTCGGAGTTCTTCTGCAGAATCCCGCGCGCGGCTTCGGAGAGCGCGATCGAGTCGTATTCGAAGTACACAGGCTGCAGCCATTTCTCTTCGGTCAGCTGCTGGGCTGTCTTCTTCGCCCAGATTTCCTCTTCCGTCGGCGGCCGGTCAGGCGGTGGCGTGGTCGGCGGCGGCGGCGCGGGCGGCGGCGGCGTCGGCGGGGTGGTCGCGGGCTTCTCCGCCGGCGGCGGTTGTGGCGCTGGCGGTGGTGGTTTCTTGCCTCCACACGCACCGGCCGCCATCGCACTGACCAGCACTATCGCGACACCCAGTCTGAAGCTCGCTATCATCACCGTTGTTCTCCTCGGAGTAAGATGGTGCTCACGTTCCCGCGGTAAGCACGGGTCATTCTCTCACACACATTCATGGACCGACTGCTCGAGGCCACCGCACGCGCCGAGCGCGATCACTTCTGGTTCCACGGTTTTCGACGGTTTGTCTCGCCGATTCTCGCCGAGGCGACGCGCGGACGACGTGATGTCTCGATCCTCGACTGCGGGTGCGGCACTGGCAACAACCTGACGCTGCTGCGACAGTACGGCCGCGCCTGCGGGATCGACATCACGTTCAGCGGTCTCGCGTACGCGCGGCGGCAGGGCGAACGTCAAGTCGCACGCGCATCGGCCACGTGCCTGCCATTTGCTGCCGGCGAATTCGATCTCGTGACGTCGTTCGACGTGCTGTACGCGTTCGACGACCAGATGGAGCGAGACGCGCTCAATGAGATGTATCGGGTGTTGCGGCCCGGAGGACAGATCCTGATCAACGTTGCGGCCCTGAAAATTCTCAGGGGCAACCATTCGGTGCTCGGTGGTGAGGTTCGCCGATACCATCGCGCCGAGTTGAAGGACCATCTCGAGCGAACCGGCTTCACGGTTTCGCGCATTACTTACACGAATTTCACGCTTTTGCCGATCGTCGCCGCCGTCCGGTTCGGCCAGCGATTGGGTGGCCATCGTGAGTCAACGATGGAAATGACCGTTCCTTCGACACCGGTGAACCGGACGCTGTCCGGCCTGCTCGCGATGGAGGCCGCCGCGCTGCGCCTCGTAAATATGCCGCTCGGCAGCTCGCTCCTGGCGCTGGCCCGCAGGCCCGCGTAGGTCCCGCCCACACCACGAATCGCAACTCGTCTCACTCGACCGTTACCGAAAAAATTCGCAGTGCCAGCTTGCGGCGATCCTGCGTGCCTTCGCGCTCCCCGGCCACAAACGCTCGGTCGGAGCTGATGACGACACGCCCGCCGGCCGCCGCCAGAAGATCTGCAGGAATCGCCACCTCGGTTGTGAAATCCGCGGTAGGGCGGATCTCGCTGAGCGTGCGATCGCCCACACCGACACGGACGGCCGGCGCGTCGTCGAAATAATGCAGCGGGGATTCTCCGGTCAGCCGCAACGTCACTGGCCGCCCGGCGTTGCGCACGCTGACGACGGCATGATCCGTCATCCACCGCCATGACTTCGCGGTGGCCGGGTTGTACTCGGGCTCGAACCATCCTTCGTCGAATCCAAACAGGACACGATCGGCCGGTTGAAAGTTGAACTGCTCGACGGCGATCGGTGGCACAGGCGTGCTCGGCGCGGTCGCCGAGACGGTCAGCTTGGCGTACGTGCCCTGGCCATCGAGTGCGGCCGCGGGTACTTTGAGAAACTGAAGAAAGAACCCGGGGCGAATCGTCAGCGTGGCCACCGGCCGATCGTCGATGCTCACGTTCAGCGACACGGGAGGATCGCCGGCGAGGTGGCGACCACCGATCATCATCAGGCTCTCGGTCGAGCGCCGGCGCAGCCATCCAATGCTCGGCCGTCGATGCGGTCCCGAGCCGTCGCGGTCCGCAATGCCCGCGGTCTCGGGTGTGAGCGCCCAGCCCTCTTCGAGAAACCAGGCGGGGGCGTTGAAAATGTGCCAATCGATCTCGTTCGGTCGAACGCCGCCCACGTAGATCGAGCTGGTAAACGGCCAGCGGTATTCGCGGGTCCGCGTATGCGCGCGATCGATGAGCGCCAGATCGGTTCGGCGCGGATCCGCGAGAAACCACGTCTCGCCGTCCACGCCGGCGCGCCACGCGCGCGTCAGCTCGAGCCACTCGTAGTCGCGGGGCGTGGGCAGAATCTTGCCGGGCACGTCGCCAGCGTACGCGCGCGGGCGCCTCGTCTCGGTGAACACCCGGCGGTGCATCGCGACGGTCGGGTTTGCGCCGCGTTGCTGGAGCAAGCGAATTTCGGAGAGCATCGCGAACACGGGACTCGGTTCGCGTCCAAACGCCGCCGTCGCCGGCACAGCGAACATCAGGCTGGCCGCGACCAGCGCGGCTGTGCCGATCGCCGCTGCGCCACCCCGCGCTTCTGTCAACACGACAGCAGCGAGGTAGGTCATGAGCGGCATCAACGGCAGCGCATACCGAGTCGTGAGCGGCTCTTGAAAGAGCAAGTGGAAGGCGGCGTACGGGCCAAAGGCAAGCAGAAGCAAGTACAGCGTCCGTCGCGAGCGAAACCACAACACCAACGCACCCGCCGAGGCCAGCGCCAGCATCACGCCGCCGAGCACGGGCCAGTCCCACGGGCGCGCAAACGTGTAGAGCACGGCTTCGACCGCCACGCGCGGCGTCGGGTTGCTCCACAGCATGACCACGCCGGTGAAATCCTCGCCGGCCTGGCTCCCGAGCGCACGAAGGTAGCCCGCCGGACCTCCGTTCAATAGGACGAGCGGGATCGCCCAGACCGCGATCCCCATCCCCGCGGCGATGAGGACGTGGGGGCGGCGACGACTCGCCACCAACGCGAACACGAGCATCGGCGCGGTCAGGAACACCATCTGCGATCTGAATCCGACGGCGAGTCCAGCCAGGAACGCGCCGAAGAGCAGCGTGCGCGTTCCAAGCAGTGCCGCGAGCGCACCGAATGCGACGGCCAACCCTGCCATGTCCGACATCGGACGCGCCGCGTTGAACCACACCAGCGGACAACACGTGGCCAGGACGGTCGCAACCGCCGCACGCCACTCGCTCTCAGGTTCGAGCAATTTGAAAAAGAAGAACAGCAGGATCGTCAGGGCCGCGGCACCCAGCGCGCTCCAGATGGCGAGGCCGCGCACGTCCGCGGCGGGAACGCCCATCGACGCAAGCGCCGCGGTGCCGACTTTGGCGAGCGCGATGAACGCCGGATAGCCGGGAGGGTGCGGCTGGTGACGCGCGACGTCGAAGTCGCGCACGCCCATCGCAAAGTTCACCGAGTCGATATCTTCAAGCGACGGGGGAAGAACGGTGAGGTGCGCGGCCAGAGAAACAGCGGCGAGGCCAAAAACGAGCAGTCGGGGAGACAGTCACCCCTCCACGGGCTTCATGAACAGCGCGTCGTTGAGGCTGCCCAGTCGATAGCCGCGCAGATCGAGCGTCACGTGGCGGTAGCCAATGGCGCGGAGCGCGCGATCGATCGTCTCGGCCACCTCCGGTTCGAGCGCGCGCGCCATCTCATCGCGCCCGATCTCGAGCCTCGCCATCGCAGGCTCCGAGCCCGTTGTCTCGGCGGACCCAACCGAGTGATGACGAACGCGGCAGATCCTGAAGCCGAGATCGCGCAGCACCGCTTCGGCCTGCTCGATCATCCGCAGTTTCTCGTCGGTGACTTCGCTGAAGTACGGAATGCGCGACGAGAGACATGCCGACGCGGGCTCATCCCACGTTGGAAGCCCGGCGCGATGCGACAGCTCGCGAATGTCCGCTTTGGTCAGACCCACTGCATCGAGCGGACTGATCACGCCGAACTCGCGCGCCGCTTGACGGCCCGGCCGGTAGTCGCCGCGATCGTCGGCATTGCTGCCGTCGGCGATCGCCGGAATGCCGCGCTGCTGCGCGATCGCGGACAGTTCGGTGTAGAGCTCGTGCTTGCAGTAGTAGCAGCGGTTTGCGGGATTGGCCCGGTACTCGGGCCGCGCCATCTCGTTGGTTCGAATGATCTCGTGCTGGAAGCCGAAGTCGCGGGCGATGCGAAGGGCCAGCGCGCGATGACGCTCGGGATAGCTCGCGCTGTCGGCGGTGATGCACAGGGCGCGGCGGCCGATGGCTTGCGTGGCGGCCCACGCGAGATACGCGCTGTCGACGCCGCCGCTGTAGGCGACGATCAGCGCCGGCCAGGCTGCGAGGGCGCGGTGAAGGGCTGCTTCCTTTTCGGAAACGCCCATCCGGTCAGCGCCCGCCTGGGCGGCGGTCACTCTTCCCAGTCCTCCCCGTTCGAGTCGTCTTCGTCGCCATCGACATCGTCATCATCGAGATCGTCGTCGTCATCTTCGCGATCGTCGTCGCTATCGTCATCGTCGTCGTCGTCCTCGTCGACTGCTTCGAGCTCGACGGGGGAGGTCGTGGTGACTTCGAGGTTGGAGCCGCACTCAGGGCAGCTTATGAGATCGCCCTTGTCGACGTCGAATTCATCGACTTCGATATCGGCATCGCATTCCGGACAGGTGGCCATACAACTCCTCGACCCGCATCGCGTGGCAAAGCGCCAACACAGGGTGGCTGCCACACGATCGCAGCAAGACTTCGGATTATAGCGAGAACCTGATAAATTCTGCAACGAGCCTAACGCCTGGTTTGGCGTCCGCCGATATGTCTCGAAGCGTGACGGCTCCTGCTGTGACCACGACCAAGACCGTCATTGTTGCCGACGACACGGCGTTCGTACGCGACCGTTTTGCTACGGCATTGCTTGGTGCCGGTCATACCGCGTTGACGGTCAAGAGTGCGGCTGAACTGCTGGCCCGCGTCCGGGCCGATCTCCAGCGTATCGACCTGATCGTTCTCGATCTGCGATTACCGCACGCCGGCGGCGTCGACCTGGTGCGCTCGATCCGTAAGCTGGACGAGGGGCGGCTGCCGATTCTCGTCTTCAGCGGTACGATCGCGACCGCAGACGAGGTTCGTGATCTGGCCGCGCTCGGCGTGTCGGGCTACGTCAACGAGTACAGCGCCGTGCAGCATATTCTGCCCTCGCTGGCGCCGCATCTCTTTCCCGATAACTTCAACCGTCGCGGCAGTCCACGCGTCGTACTCGGAATTCCCGTGGCGTATCGCTTCGGCAATACGATCGCCGCGGCGCTCACGCTGAACCTGAGCAAGGGCGGCCTCGCGATCAGAACGATGAGCCCGTTGCAGCAGAATGCGAAGGTGCGCGCGCGCTTCCGGCTGCCAGGCTCGAAGCGCGACATCGAAGCGGAATCGCGCGTCGCGTGGAGCGATCGCCGCGTGGGGATGGGATTACAGTTCGAAAAAGTTGATCCGGCCGATCAAGCACGCGTCGACGAGTTCGTCGATCAGCATTTCTTCACGAACAGAAAGGCGTAGGTCTCAGCTTCCAGCTACTCCCGTAGCAGCCTGAGCGCATTCGCAATCACGATGAGCGACGCGCCCATGTCGGCGACGACTGCCATCCACAGCGTTGCTACGCCGGCCAGTGCCATGATGAGGAACGCCGACTTGAGTCCGAGCGAGAAGGCGATGTTGATGCGGATGTTGCGAGCGGTCGCGCGGCTGAGGCGCAACGCGTAAGGAATCTTCGCGAGGTCGTCGGCCATGAGCGCGACATCGGCGGTTTCGAGAGCGGCGTCCGTGCCGGCCACGCCCATGGCGATCCCGACATCTGCCGCAGCGAGCGCTGGCGCGTCGTTCACACCATCCCCCACCATTGCGAGAGCCCCGTGCCGCGAACGCAGCTCGGTGACGGCGTCCAGCTTGTGCTCCGGCAGCAGCTCGGCGCGATACTCCGAGATGCCAATCGAGTTCGCGAGCGTGCGCGCGGCGATTTCGTGATCGCCTGTGAGCAGCACGACACGATCGACGCCGTGATCGCGCAGCATCTCGACCGTGTCGCGTGCCGCCTCACGCACGTCGTCGGCGACGCCAACCACGCCGGCAACCTGCCCGTCGCGCGCGACAATGACCGTGCTTCGCCCTTGTCCGGCCAAGGTGTCCAACACGACGTTCACGTCCGGCGTGCAGAGCCCGCGCTCCTCGAATAACCGGCGGCTGCCCACGACCACGGCGCCGCGGCCAACCAGCCCCTGGGCGCCACGCCCCGGCAACGCTTCGACGCGGTCGGCTGTCGCGAACGAAATTCCGTCGGCCGCCGCGCGCTCGACGATCGCGCGCCCAATGGGATGCTCGGAACGCGTTTCGAGCGACGCCGCGAGCGAAAGAATCTCCGCCGGGCCAGCGCCGTTCAGCGGGACGACATCCGTCACGCGCAGCGAACCTTTCGTGAGCGTGCCGGTCTTGTCGAACGCCACGCAGCGAACCGCGGCGAGGCGCTCGAGCCGGGCGCCGCCTTTAATCAACACGCCCTTGCGTGCCGCCGCGGCCAGCGCCGAGACAATCGAGACTGGCGTTGAGATCACCAACGCGCAGGGGCACGAGATCACGAGCAGCACGAGCGAGCGGTAGATCCAGGTGCTCCAGAGTCCACCGAAGAACAGCGGTGGAACCAACGCAATCGCAATCGCGAGCGCGAGCACCACCGGCGTGTAGATCCGTGCGAAACGATCGATGAATGTCTGGATCGGCGCGCGCTGCGACTGCGCGCGCTCGACGAGATGAATGATACGGGCGAGCGTCGAATCACGGCGCAGCCGCGTGACCTCGACCTCCAGCACACCCCGGCCGTTGATGGCACCCGCGAATACTTCGTCGCCCGGCGCTTTCTCGACCGGCAGCGACTCGCCCGTGATCGGCGCTTGGTTGACGTAGCTCTCGCCGCTCTGAACCCGACCGTCGAGCGGAATCTTCTCGCCGGGACGAACGACGATGAGATCGCCGACACGCACGGTGTCGATGGGGAGCACGAGCTCGGCGGCGCCACGGCGGACCAGTGCTTCCGCCGGCGCGAGATCCATCAGCGCGCGAATCGCGCCGCGAGCCCGCTCCATCGCACGGCTCTCGAGGACTTGGGCGACCGCAAACAGGAAGACGACGGAAGCCGCCTCCGCCCACTCGCCCAGGGCGACCGCGCCCACGACGGCAACCATCATCAGAACGTGAATGTCGAGACGACGCGAGACGAGAGACGTCCAGGCGCGCTTGGCTGTCTGGCTGCCAGCGAGGAGGACGGCTGCGGCAAATGGAAGCCAGGTCCAGAGACCCGAGAAGCCAGCAACCTGCAGGGCGAGCCCGAGCGCAAGCGACACGCCCGACAACGCAACCAGGCGTTCACGCCAGACCGATTCGACTGCGGGGCGCGCCTCTTCATGCTCGAGCCAGGCGCGCATGCCGGTTTGAGCCACCGCCTCCGCAATCCGGGACGTCGTCAGTTTTGCTGCGTCATACTGGATACGGAGCCTCTGGCCCACAACATCCGCATCAAATGTCTCGAGTCCGGTCAGCCCTTTGAGCCGGTGTTCGAGGATCGCGACTTCCTCGTGGCAGTCCATGCCTTCGATTTTGAAGACGGACTCGGCGTGTAGCTCGCAGACGGTGCAGGTGGGCATGATCAGCTTCCAGCTTCCAGCTTCGAGCTTCCGGCTGGGGGCTGGGAGCTGGAAGCTGGGAGCTCCTCGACGTGCGTTAACGCCTGATGCAGCAGTTCGAGAATGTGGTGATCGTCGACCGCGTAGTAGACGAGCCGGCCGGCACGCCGCGAGCGCACCAGGCGCATGCTGCGAAGCAGCCGCAGCTGATGGGACACGGCCGACTCGCTGATGCCGACGAGCGACGCGATGTCGCAGACGCACAGTTCGCCCGTCGACAACGCGTCGAGGATGCGCACGCGCGTCGGGTCGCCAAGGACGCGGAAGGTGTCGGCGAGACTCTCGACCGTCCGTGCCGGCATGAGTTTCTGGCGGCGCGCGGCAGTCGT
>Ga0114129_10003780_pt1 | contig 21344 bp, 23 predicted proteins | sample RhiMetdeltSRZDD1_FD_80071 | JGI IMG/M metagenome (GOLD analysis project Ga0114129, IMG submission 80071) | Populus rhizosphere microbial communities from Tennessee, USA - Rhizosphere MetaG P. deltoides SRZDD1 (version 2) (version 2) | ecosystem: Host-associated > Plants > Roots > Rhizosphere >... | reverse complement strand
GAGCAGGACGGCGCGCTGTGGTTTCGCTCGACGGCCGTGCCCAACGCCGGCGACGATCAGGATCGCGTGCTGCGGCGGCGCACCGGCGAGCTGACCTACTTCGCCGTCGACGTTGCGTACCACCACTACGTCAAGTTCGCCGGCGTCGATCACGTGATCAACCTGCTCGGTCCCGACCATCACGGGTACGTGCCGCGCATGCGCGCGGCGATGGCCGCGCTCGGGCATCCGCCCGAGGCGTTCGACGCGCTCATCATCCAGCTCGTGACGCTGCTGCGCGACGGCCAGCCGGTGCGCATGTCGAAGCGTCGCGGCGAGTTCGTGCTGATGGACGAGCTCCTGGAGGAGGTCGGCCGCGACGCTGCGCGGTTCACGTTCCTCACGCGGCGGCACGACAGCCCGCTCGACTTCGACCTCGGGCTGGCCACGCGGCAGTCGAGCGACAACCCCGTGTACTACGTGCAGTACGCGCACGCGCGCATCCGCTCCATCCACCGCCAGGCGGTCGAGCAGGGGATCGCGATTCCGTCGTGGCGCGACGTGGATCTCACGGCGCTGGAGGCGGCGGAAGAGCAGGCGCTGATCAAGCGGCTGCTGGAATATCCGAACATCGTCGCCGGCGCCACCCGTGCGCTGGAGCCGCACCGCATCGCGTACTGGCTCACGGAGCTGGCGGGAATCTTCCATCCGTACTACAAGAATCACCGGGTGATCCAGGACGACCGCCGGCTGATGTTCGCGCGGCTCGCGCTCTGCAGCGCGGTGGGGCAGGTCATCGCGAACGGCCTTGCATTGCTCGGCGTGAGCGCACCGGAGACCATGTAGATGGCGTCGCGGCGCGGGCGCAGTCGCGGCGGCCTGTTCGTCCTCATCGGCTTTCTGAGCATTATTGGCGTAACATTCGGCGTCGGCGTCTATACCGGACGCATCTGGATGGCGCGCTCCGTGGTGACACCGATGCGCGTCGAGAACGAGACGCGGCGCGCGCCGGCGCGCCGCGCCGTGATGCCACCGCCGCCGGCGACGCCGCAGTTGAGCTTCTACCAGGAGCTGACCGCGCCGCTGACGCCGCCGCCGCCCCCGCCAAAGCCCGCGAAGACGCCGCCACCGCCGCTCGTCACCACGCCGCCCACCCAACCGCCGGCCGCGCTGGCGCGACCGGGCGAGCAGGCCGACATGCTGGCGGCCACGACGACGCCGCGCACCGCCGGGACGACGGCGCCGCGCTTCACCGTCCAGGTCGCGTCGTACCGTCTACGGCCGCACGCCGAAGCGCTGCGCGACGCGCTCGCCTCCGCCGGTCACGACGCGCGGGTGGTCGAGGGCGAAGCGCACGGCCCGGTCTACCGCGTCCAGATCGGCGAGTTCCCCACCCGCGAGGCCGCGCGCGCCGTCGCCACGCGGCTCACCGGCGAGCGCTCGTCGGTTGCGCCCATCGTCACGACCCGCTGACATGACGACCACGCCGCGCGCGGATGTGACGACGCCGCGTCCCGGCCGCGTGCTGATCACCGAGCAGGAGCTGCGCACCCGCATCACCGAGCTCGGCGCGCAGATCGGCCGTGACTACGCGGGGGAGACGCCGGCGTTGGTCGGCGTGCTGCAGGGCGCCTTCCTGTTCATGGCCGACCTCGTGCGCGCGATTCCCGGCGAGATCACCACGGACTTCATCGGTCTCGCCTCGTATGGCGGCGGGCATCGCTCGTCGGGGCAGGTGCGTATCGTGTCCGACCTGGCGATGCCGGTCGAGAACCGCCACGTCGTTGTCGTCGAGGACATCGTCGACACCGGCCTCACCATCTCCTATCTGCGCCGCAACCTCGAGGCGCGCCATCCGCGCAGCCTCCGCGTGTGCGCGCTGGTCGACAAGATCGAGCGCCGGCAGGTCGACGTGCGCATCGACTACGTCGGCTTCACGATTCCGAACGTGTTCGTCGTCGGGTACGGGTTCGACTACGGCGGGCTTTACCGCAACCTTCCCTACGTCGCCGCGCTCGCCGAGACGCCCGCCTGACGCGGCGTGTCAGCTTTTTTGCTGTGCTAGACTGGATGCGATGAACCAGGTTTACAAAAACCTCGCCCTCTGGATGGTCATCGGCCTCATCGTCATTCTCCTTTTCACCGTGTTCAGCAATACCCAGCCCGGTGGCCAGGAGTCGCCCAACTTCTCGGAATTCCTGAAGGCGATCGAGCAGGGGCGCGTCGAGTCGGTGGTCATCCGCGGCAACCTGGTGACGTACAACCTGCGTGACGGCTCGCCCACGCAGCGCACCTACATCGTCGACTATCCCGACCTCGTGAAGATGCTGCGCGAAAAGGGCGTGCGCATCGCCGTGAAGCCGCCGGACAGCAACCCGTGGTACGCCATCTTCCTCCAGTGGGTGCCGATGCTGCTGTTCATCGGCGTGTGGATCTTCTTCATGCGCCAGATGCAGGGCGGCGGCGCCAAGGCGCTGTCCTTCGGCAAGGCGCGCGCGCGGCTCATCAGCGAGAAGCAGAACAAGGTCACGTTCCAGGATGTTGCGGGAGTCGATGAAGCAAAAGAAGAGCTGCGCGAGATCATCGATTTCCTGAAGGATCCGCAGAAGTTCCAGAAGCTCGGCGGCAAGATTCCCAAGGGCGTGCTGCTCGTGGGCCCGCCCGGCACCGGGAAAACACTGCTGGCCAAGGCCATCGCCGGCGAAGCCAACGTGCCGTTCTTCTCCATCTCGGGCTCAGACTTCGTGGAGATGTTCGTCGGCGTCGGCGCCTCGCGCGTGCGCGACCTGTTCGAGCAGGGCAAGAAGCACGCGCCGTGCATCATCTTCATGGACGAGATCGACGCCGTGGGCCGGCATCGGGGCGCGGGCCTCGGCGGCGGTCACGACGAACGCGAGCAGACGCTGAACCAGCTGCTGGTCGAGATGGACGGCTTCGAGACCAACGAGGGCGTCATCCTCATCGCCGCCACCAACCGGCCTGACGTGCTCGACCCCGCGCTGCTGCGTCCCGGACGCTTCGACCGTCAGGTCGTCGTGCCGCGCCCGGACGTCAAGGGGCGCGAGGAGATCCTGCGCGTGCACGCGCGGCGGATCCCGCTGGCGCCGAACGTCGAGCTCAAGGTGCTCGCGCGCGGCACGCCGGGCTTTTCCGGCGCGGATCTGGCCAATCTCGTCAACGAGGCGGCGCTGCTCGCCGCGCGGCAGAACAAGAAGCTGGTCGAGATGCCGGACTTCGAGAGCGCCAAGGACAAGGTCCTCATGGGCGTCGAGCGGCGCTCCATGATCATCTCGGACGCCGAGAAGCGCACGATCGCCTATCACGAGGCTGGCCACGCGCTCGTCGCCGACTTCCTGCCTGGCGCCGATCCGCTGCACAAGGTGACGATCATCCCGCGCGGCCGCGCGCTGGGTCTCACCATGCAGCTGCCGATGGACGACAAGTACAACTACTCGAAGGACTACCTGATCAACCGCATCACCATCCTGCTCGGCGGCCGCACCGCCGAGGAGCTCGTGCTGCAGCAGCAGACGACCGGCGCCGGCGACGATCTCGAAAAGGCGACCGAGATGGCGCGCAAGATGGTGTGCGAGTGGGGGATGTCCGACAAGCTCGGTCCGCTGACCTTCGGCAAGAACGAGGAGCACATCTTCCTCGGCCGCGAGGTCGCGCGCCAGAAGGACTACAGCGAAGACACCGCGCTCGCCATCGACGGCGAGATCAAGCGGATCATCGTCGAGTGCGCGGGGCGCGCACGTCAGATCCTCGAAGAGAACATCGAGAAGCTGCATGCGCTCGCCCGCGCCCTGCTCGAGCGCGAATCGCTCGACTCCGAAGAGATCGCGCGCATCCTGCGCGCGCGTCCCTTCTCCGAAGCGCCCGCACCGGCTTGATTGTCGGGGGCGTTCCGCCCCTCGACATCCTCTGGGACGCTGCTCGATTCGAAGCGGCCCGCGCCATCGACCGGGGCCGCCGGCGCCGCGCGATGGTATCGTGAGACATGTCGCGTCGATCCCGCGCCGATCTCGCCGGCATCGTCCTCGGTGACGGAGCGCCCGTCGCAACGATGGGTGTGATCAACGTCAGCCCCGAGTCCTTTCACGCGGGCTCCGTCTATCATGGCGACGATGCGGTGCTGGCTGCGGCGCTCGCCATGGTGGAGGCGGGAGCCGCACTGATCGACGTCGGCGCCCGCTCGAGTGCGCCGTATCGGGACACCGCGCTCAGCGAAGCGGAGGAGACGAAGCGGCTGATCCGCGCGGTGAGCGTGCTCGCCGCCAAGCTGCCGGTGCCCGTCTCGGCCGACACGCCGCGCGCGGCCGTCGCGCGTGCCGCGCTCGAAGCGGGCGCGCGCGTCGTCAACGACGTCTCCGGTCTCGCCGATCCCGCGCTGGCGCGCGTTGCCGCCGAGCACGACGCCGGGCTGATCGTTATGGCGGCGCCCGGGCAGGGTCGCGCCATCGACGCGCCCGTCCCGACGGTGCTGCGCATCCTCGGCGCGGCGCTTGCGACGGCGCGCGAGGCCGGCATGGGCGTGGAGCGCATCGTGCTCGATCCCGGTATCGGGTTCTTTCGCGAGTCGGACGTGGCCTGGCATGCGTGGGATGTGGCCGTGCTCGCGGGGTTGTCGGAGCTCGCGGCGCTGGGTCGGCCGCTCTGCGTCGGCGTGTCGCGCAAGTCGTTCCTCGGTGCGATCACCGGACGCGAGGATCCGGCGGCGCGGCTGCCCGCGTCGCTCGCGGCGACCGCGGCGGCCGTGCTCGGCGGCGCCTCGCTCATCCGCACGCACGACGTCGCGGAGACGGTGGATGCCGTGCGCGTAGCCGAGCGCGTGCGAGGCGCGTCGCGATGCTGACGGCGGCCTTCGGCTGGCGCGACGCGCTCGACGTCCTGCTCGTCGCGCTCGTCATCTACCGCATCTTCACGCTGTTCCGCGGCACCCGCGCGATGCAGATGATCGTCGGCGTCGGCGTGCTGGTCATCGCGTCGATCGGTGCGCGTCAGCTCGAGCTGCACAGCCTCAGCTGGCTGCTCGACACGCTGTGGTCGTTCTGGGTGGTGGTGCTGGTCGTGCTGTTCCAGCCTGAGCTGCGGCGCGCACTGACGTCGCTGGGCCACGGGGCGGCGCTGCGCCACGTGCTCGGCGGCAGCCGAGCCGAGACGCTGCGCGTCGTCGACGAGATCGCGTCGGTCGCGGGCTCACTGGCCGAACGGCGCATCGGCGCGCTGATCGTCATCGAGCGCGGCACGGGGCTGCGGCAATACGCCGAGCTCGGCGTCGCGCTCGACGCGCTGGTCTCGGCCGATCTGCTGACGAGCCTGTTTCTGCCGTACTCACCGCTGCACGACGGCGCCGCGTTCATCCGGGACGATCGCGTGGTCGCGGCCGGCTGCTTCCTCCCGCTGTCGCGTAACAGCCAGCTCGCGCGGCACCTGGGCACTCGCCACCGCGCCGCGCTGGGGGTGACGGAGGAAACGGACGCGGTGGCTGTCGTCGTGTCTGAAGAGTCCGGGCGCCTCTCGCTGGCGGTGGACGGCGGTATCGAGGCGCTCCCCAGCGCGGACGCGCTGCACCGGCGGCTGCTGGCCCTTCTCGGCGCGCCGACAGACGGCGTGCCCGTGTTCTGGCGCGGATGGTTGCGCGCGGTACGCCTGCGCGCGCGGCCGGCAGGACCGCCCTCCGCGTCCGGGCGTTGATGCTGGCGGCCCTGACACGCCATTGGCAACTGAAGCTGCTCGCGGTCGTCCTGGCCATCGTCGTCTGGTTCTTCGTGGTCAATGCCGACCGCAGTCGCTTCGGATTCACCGCCCCCGTGGAATACGTCGGCCTGGAGCCCGCCATGGTGCTGCTCGGCGCTCCGCGTGAGGCCGTCGACGTCCAGGTCGAGGCCGCGCGCTGGGCCGCCGCCCGGTTGGCGCCCTCGGACGTCCGGGTGCGTGTCGACCTGTCGCGGGCACGCGAGGGCGACAACACGCTGCAGCTATCGGCGGACGACGTGCAGGCACCCGCCGGCGTCACCGTGATCCGGGTGTCGCCGAATTGGGTGCGGGTCACGGTCGCCGCCGCCATTACCCGGGCGCTGCGTGTCGTGCCGCAGCTCCGCGGCTCCCCGGCGTCCGATGTGCGGCTCGCCCGGGTCGTCGTCGAGCCGCCAACTGTCCAGGTGAAGGGGCCTCGCACTACAATTGAAGAGCGGGCGACGGTGGAGACGGCTCCCGTGGATGTCACGGACCTTCGCCAGAGCATGACGCGCACGGTGGGGCTGCTGCTGCCCGATTCCGTGTACCCCACGACCCACAGGACGGTGCAGGTGACCGTGGAAATTCGACGCGACCGATGAGTCAGCTACCGATGAGTCAGCTGATGGCAAGACCGAGGCGCGCCTGAGCCAGCGCCTGTTCGGAACCGATGGCATCCGCGGCGTTGCGAACGAGCCGCCGCTCACGCCCGACCTTGCCTACCGCGTCGGCCGTGAGCTCGTCGCCACGCTGGCGGCGCAGCGCGCCGACGGCGAGCGCACTCGTCTCGTGATCGGGCGCGACACGCGGCGCTCCGGCCCGCTCCTCGAGGCCGCCATGGTGGCCGGCCTGCTCTCCGCGGGCGCCGACTGCTACACCGTGGGCGTGCTGCCCACGCCCGGCATCGCGCTGCTGACGCGCGCCCTCGAGGCCCACGGCGGGATCGTGCTGTCGGCCTCCCACAACCCATTTCAGGACAACGGCATCAAGCTCTTCTCCGCCGAGGGAACGAAGTTCCCCGACGCATGGGAGGCGCAGATTGAGGCGCGCCTCACCGGCGCGGACGCAGCACCCCGCGCCCACGGCGCGGACATCGGCCACCTCGTGCCCTACGATCGCGCGGAGAAGTACTACGTCGACTTCCTCGCGCGCTGCTTTCCGCTGGACCTGGCCGGCGTGACGGTCGCCATCGACTGCGCGCACGGCGCGACCTTCCGCGTCGGACCGAGTGTGTTCCGCCGGCTGGGTGCGCGCGTGGTGGCAATCTCCGCGCGCCCTGACGGCACCAACATCAATGCCGGCTGCGGCGCGCTGCACCCCGAAGCGCTCCAGAAGCGGCTGCGCGCCGTCGGGGCGGACATTGGATTTGCCTTCGACGGCGACGGTGACCGGCTCATCTCGGTCGATCACCTGGGCGAGATCCGTGACGGCGACTACGCGCTGGCCATCGCCGGCCGCCACATGGCGCAGCAGCGCCGTCTCAAGGCCAACGTCGTCGTGACGACCGTCATGGCGAATCTCGGGCTCGACGAGTCGCTCCGCGCCGCCGGCATCGCGGTGGTGAAGACGCAGGTCGGCGACCGCTACGTCCACGAAGAGATGCTCAAGAGCGGCGCCAACCTCGGTGGCGAGCAGTCGGGACACTTGCTGTTTCCCGACCACATGCCCACGGGCGACGGGATTCTGTCCGCGCTCGCGCTGCTGTCGGTCGTGCGCGAGACGGGCGAGCCGCTCGCGTCGCTCGCCACCTGTATGCGGAAGTTCCCGCAGGTGCTCGTCAACGTGGCCGTGCGCACAAAGCCGCCGATCGAGTCCATCTCAGGTCTCGGCGAGCGCGTCGGCGCCTTCGAATCGGAGATGAACGGCATCGGACGCGTGCTGATCCGCTACTCGGGCACGGAGGCGCTCGCGCGCGTGATGATCGAGGGCGCCGACGCCGGGCGCATCCAGGCCATGGCCGACGAGCTCGCCGGCGTGATCCGGGCGCAGATCGGCCGGTGAGCGTTCGCGGCATCGGCATCGATCTCGTGCAGATCCCGCGCATGCGCGACGTCATCGCGCGTTGGGACGAGCGCTTCCTGCGCCGCGTCTTCACGGAGGGCGAGATCGCCTACTGCCGCGCCCGCCGCGATCCGGTGCCGCACTTCGCCGCGCGCTTCGCGGCCAAAGAGGCGGCGACCAAGGCCCTCGGCACCGGGTTGAGCCTCGGCGTGCGCTGGCGCGACGTCGAGGTGTGCCGCGAGCGCGGCCAGCCACCACGCGTCGTGCTGCACGGTCGCGCGCGCGAGATGAGCCTGGCGCGCGGCGGGCGTCACATGCTGCTCGCCCTGACGCACGACGGCGACTACGCCCTCGCGCAGGCGATGCTCGTGGACGATGAGCCGTATCGCGCTCCCACGACTCGTTAGCCTGGCGGCCGGCTCGCTCATGCTATTCGGCTGCGCGAAGCAGACCGTCGAGTTTCCGCCGCAGACGGCTCCGCCCGAGGCGCCGCGCGGCCACATCGCCGCGCGTCCCGGGCGCCCCGGGCTCGTGGTGGCGGCGCCGCACGGCTCGTCGGACGCGCAGACCGGCGAGATCGCCGCGGAGCTGGCGCGCCGCACGGGCTTCGGCCTCGTCGTGGCCACCGGCTTCACCATCGAGCAGGAGACGCGCGAGCGGCCGGGGCGGCGCTATCAGGTCAACCGGCCGTCCGAGGGCGTTCCGGGCCGTCCGCCCGCCGAAGACACGGCGACCAACGGCGCGCGCATCGTGTACGACACGTTCGAGCAACGCGTCCGTGAGGCCGCGCAGGGGCCGCTGCGCTTTTACACCGAGATCCACGGCAACAATCGCCGCGAGTCCGCCAACCGCATCGAGATCGCCACCGTCGGCATCGATCGCGAATACGCGCAGCGGCTGCGAACGCTCTGCGAGCTGATCCGCGACGCGCACCTGCGCGGGCACGCCGCCGCCACGCGGCTCGACGTGCTGGTGGAGCCCGCGGACCCGATCTTCTATGCCGCGTCCGGGGCCAAGCGCGACGGGATCTTGAAATTGCCCGAGCGCGCGCTGCACATCGAGCTGCCCACGGTCGCGCGCGTGGAGTTCCGCGACGTCTACACCGCGATCCTCGCGGACTTCGTCGCGCAAGCCGTGACGCTGCCGCGGGGCCGATAATGCGTCCGGTCCTGACGGCGGAACAGATGCGCCGGGTGGACGAGCGCGCCGTCTCGGATCTCGGCATTCCTGGCGCGACGCTCATGGAGAACGCCGGGCGCGGCGCGGCCGAGGCGCTGCTGGCCGCGCTGCCCGAGCGCGGGCTCGTCCCGCGCGGTCTGGGCGTCGCCATCGTGTGCGGCGGCGGGGGCAACGGCGGCGACGGCTTCGTCGTCGCGCGACGTCTCAAGCGCGCCGGCGCGCGTCCCGACGTCCTGCTCGCCGTCGCGCCCGGCGCGCTACGCGGCGACGCCGCCCTGAAGTTCGCCGAGATGCGGCGCGCGGGGATCGCCGCGCGCATCGTCGAGGACGCCGCGAGTGCGCGTGGGCGGCTGCAGCGCGCCGGCGTGATCGTCGACGCGCTGCTCGGCACGGGCGCACGTGGTGCACCCGGCCTGCTCGTGGCCGCGCTGATCGAGGCCATCAACGCGGCCGACCGCCCGGTCGTCGCGCTCGATCTGCCGTCAGGGCTGCCGGCGGATGGCGGGGCGCCCGGGGGCCCCGTGGTGAGCGCCTGGCTCACGGCAACGTTCGCGGCGCCGAAGCCTGGTCTCGTGCTCGGTCCCGCCGCCGAGCGGGCGGGCCGCGTCGTCGTCGTGCCGATCGGCGTGTCGGATGCGGAGGTCGCGCGGGGGGCGCAGATCTTCCTGCTGGAGACGCCAGACGTCGCCCGCGTTTTTCCGCCGCGCCCGCGTGACGTTCACAAGGGCACCTATGGCCATCTGCTCGTGCTCGCCGGTTCCGTCGGCAAGACCGGCGCCGCCGCGCTCTGCGCGCGCGGCGCGCTGCGCGCGGGCGTCGGCCTCGTCACGGTCGGCACGGCGGCCAGCGCGCAGCCGACGGTGGCCGCGCTCTCGCTCGAGGCGATGACCGAGCCGCTGCCCGAGACCGCGGCGCGAAGCCTCGCCATGAAGGCGCGGGAGCCGATCGTCGCGCTCGCCGAGACCCGCAGCGCCGTCGCGCTCGGTCCGGGGCTCGGGCTGGACGACGAGACGCGGGCGCTGGCGCGCATACTCGTGTCGAGCCTGCCGCGACCGATGGCGATCGACGCCGACGCGCTCACCGCGCTGGCGGATCATCTCGACGCGCTACGCGGCGCGCCGGCGGCGCGCGTGCTGACGCCGCATCCCGGTGAGATGGCGCGTCTGCTCGGCGGCACCGTGGCCGACGTGCAGCGCGATCGCGTGGCGGTCGCGCGCGCCTTCGCCACCACGCACGGCGTGCACCTGGTCCTCAAAGGCGCGCGCACGCTGATCGCGCTGCCGGACGGCCGCGTGCTCGTGAATCCCTCGGGCAACGCCGGCATGGCCAGCGGCGGCACCGGCGACGTGCTGACCGGCGTTCTCGGTGCGTGCCTCGCGCGCGGCATCGACACCGCCGACGCCGCGCCGGCGGCGGTCTATCTGCACGGTCTCGCCGGTGACGTGGCCGCCGAGCGCGTGGGTGAGGAAGCGCTCATCGCCAGCGACGTTATCGAGGCGCTCGGCGAGGCGTTTCGCCGGCTCGCGGGTGAGCGCTAGGCTCACGACGACCTCGCCGGAGGAGACCGAGGCGGCCGGCGCAGGGCTCGGCGCGACGCTCGGACCCGGCGACGTCGTCGCGCTCAGCGGCGAGCTCGGCGCCGGCAAGACGGTCTTCGTCCAGGGGCTCGCGCGCGCGCTCGACGTCCCCGGCAGCGCCACGAGCCCCACGTTCGTCCTGGTCAACGAGTATCGCGGCCGGCTGCGCGTACACCACGTCGACGCCTACCGCACCGGCAGTCTCGCCGAGCTGCGCGATCTCGGGCTGGAAGAGATGATGGACGGCGACGGCGTGACCGTCATCGAGTGGGCCGAGCGCCTGGAGCCGCTGCTGCCCGCCCGCGCCGTGCGCGTGCGCATCGCCGGCGTCGGCGACGAGCCCCGCGAGATCACGATCGAGCGGCCGGCGCCACGCCCGTAGGTCTCGACGCCGGAACGTCCTCCGTTATCCGATTCGAGACGTCTCGCATTCGCGGCGTTGACGGCGAGCGGCCGCGCGGCGTATCTCGGGGCCATGCCGCTCGACGACATTCCCGAGCCGGACCGGCCGCGCGAGCGTCTCTACTTCAACGGCCCGATGGCGCTCGCCGATGCCGAGCTGCTGGCGCTGCAGCTCGGCTCGGGCACGCGTGGCAAGGACGCGGTCGAGGTCGCGCGCGAGATGCTGGCCGCGTACGGCTCGCTCGCGGGCGTCGCCGGGCGCGAGGTCACGGAGCTCGCGCGGCGGCCCGGCGTCGGCCGCGCCAAAGCCGCGCGGCTGGCCGCGGCGTTCGAGCTCACGCGGCGGCTACGCGCGCGGACGCCGGGCGCGCGGCTGGCGCTGTCGAGCCCGGAGGAGGTCTATGCGGCGTTCGGTCCGCTGATGGAGGACCTCAGCCGCGAGGTGTTCCGCGTCGCGCTCCTCGACGCGCAGAACGGCCTGCTGCGCGATCTCATCGTGTCCGAGGGCACGCTGTCCGCCAGCCTCGTGCATCCGCGCGAGGTCTTCAAGCCGGCGATCCTCGAATCGGCGGCGTCGGTGATCCTGCTGCACAACCATCCCAGCGGCGATCCCACGCCCAGCCGCGAGGACATTCGCCTCACGCGCCAGCTCGTGGAGTGCGCGCATCTGCTCGATCTGCGCGTGCACGATCACGTCATCGTCGGGCGCGGCCGCTATACGAGCCTCGCCCAGCGCGGTATCATCTAGTCGCCATGGGCGAGCGCAAGCCGATCCGGGTTCGGAACGTCGGCCACGTCGTGCTCAAGGTGCGGGACATCGAGCGCTCGGCGCGCTTCTACTGCGACGTCCTGGGCCTCACCGAGGTCGCGCGCGGCGAGTTCGGCCGGCGGATGGCGTTCTTCTCGACCGGGGACAATCACCACGACGTCGCCGTGATGGAGATGGGACCGGACGCGCCGGCACCGCCGCCGGAAGCCACCGGGCTGTACCACATTGCGCTGCGCATCGGCACCACGCTGGACGAATTGCGCGCGGCGCGCGCCCATCTCGAACGCCACGGGATCACCAAGCTGCGGCTGCGGGATCACGAGGTGAGCCAATCGATCTACCTCGACGATCCCGACGGCAACATGGTCGAGCTCTACGTGGACGCCGACGCATCCACGTGGAGGGACAAGCCGGAAACGGTCGCGACGTCACGACCGCTGAGCCTCTAGCTCAGCCCTTCGCCAGCTTCTCGATCTCCTTCTTCGACATCGTCTGCAGGCGCGTCATGAGGTTCTTCACTTTTCGTTCCGAGGCATGGTCGGCGAGGATCGTCTTGCGCGATTTCGTCCCGTTCGCGATGTAGGCGACCCAGTCGTCGAGGTTTGGAGTCCCGCGAAACGCGACGGTGACGCCGCTCATACGCAGGCGACGACGCCCCTCGACCTTGGCCAGAGGTTTGCGACCGTCCATGGCTCCGTCGTCCTCTCAGCGAATGCCGGTCGGAGTCGACCGCGGTGCGATGATGGTGAGCGGGCCGTTCGGCACGGCGCACACCATACGAGCGCCGCGATTTGAGTGTCAAGATCAACTTCGCCCGCATCAGACGCGCGTTTCACGCACCGCGCGACGCTTCTCGCCCGTGATCATGCGCAAAATACTTCACATGTGCGTATCCGTGGACGAATCACGCGGTGTTTTTTGACCAGCCCCTCGTGAGGCCGCATGGATCCGGCAGATTTGCGCGTCTGTGGATAGCTGTGGACATGTGGATAAGGGTGTGCGCAATTCAGCGGCGCGCGAGGAGCGCATCCAGGATCTGGCGCGCGAGAATCGGTCCGCGCGTGATGAATCCCGTGAAGTAACCGACCGCGGTCGCGCCCTCGTCGAGCAGCGCGAGCGCTTTGTCGGGCGCGTCGACGCCGCCGGTAGCGATGATGTCGAGCGCATCGCCGAAGCGTTTGCGAATCGCGCGCACGTGCTCGAGCGTCGCGGGGAAAATTTCGGGACCGGAGAGCCCGCCCGCGCCCTGCGACAGCCGCGGCTCGGCGATGCGACGGGCGTTGCCGTAGTTCACGACGCGGATCCCCGCCTCGAGCGCGGCCGGCACGATGTCGCGCTCGTTGGCCTCCGCGAAGTCCGGCGAGAGCTTGAGCACGAGCGGCTTGCTGGTGGCCGCGCGCACCGCTTCGAGCATCGCACGCAGCTCGCGCGGCCGCGTCGCCCAGCCGTACACGAGCTTGGTGTTGGGCGAGGAGACGTTGAACTCGACGAGATCGCCGTAGGCGGCGAGCCCGCGCACCAGCGTCACGTAGTCCTCCGCCGACTCGCCGGCGACGCTCACGATCAGCGGTACGCGATGCGGCACGTCGCGCACGGCCTCGCGAAAGCGGACGAGGCCGGGGTTCGCAAAGCCGTTGCAGTTGACGAGCCCGGGCCCGGCGGCGCTCGTGCGGCGCACCAGATTCGGCTGAGGATGTCCGGGACGCGGCTCGGTCGTGATCGACTTCGCGGTGACCGCGCCGAAGCCCAGCCCCATCGCGCGGCGCAGGATTCGCGTGTCGTAGTACATCGCGGCGAGGATGAGCGGGTTGGGTAGTTGCACGCCGCCGAGGGTGACGGCGAGACGAGGATCTTCGCGGCGAAAGGCGGGCACGCGGTCCCACGGCAGCACGCGGAGCGCCTGCTGGCCGACCGCGACGGCCGTCGGCTCCGGGAGCCGGCTCAGGACGCCCTGATAGAGGACTCGGTAGAGCAGGGCCAGTGCGCGCGTCATTGGCCGGGTCCGGCCGAGGATAGCACGACCCGCTGGGTCCTTGACGCGAGCGGGGCGCCACAATTAGGGTGAGGCGATGAGCCGGATCGCGGTGGTCGTGCTGGCCCTGGTCACCGCGGCGTGCGCCTCTGCGTCGGCGCGGCCGTCGGCGCGGCCGGCGGCGGCGAGCGTGCCGGCGTTCAGCTTCGCCGCCGACACGTTCGCGTTCCCGAACATGATCCGCGCGCGCGATCCCCACCGAGACGATCTGTACGCCAACTACTGTTTCGTGCTCGCGCGCGCTCTGCGGCAGTTCCATCAGTTCGCGCGTTTCGAGCCGTCCGCGCCGCGCGTCGGCTCTGAGGAGTACGCGCGCCGCGTGCGCGCGGTCACGAGCCGGCCGCCGTGGGAGCCGCCGCTGCCGGACGCCGAGCGCGTCGTCATTCCCGGCTTCGCGAACCTCCGCGCCTTGTCCGCGGCGGAGGAAGCCGCGGTAAAGGCCGGGCTCAGCGGACGCTTCTGGACCTGGATGCACTGGACGAACTGGCGCGTGACCATGCCTCTGCCCGACGGTCACCAGGCCGCGGTGCTGGACGAGGTGCGCGATGAGCTCGCCGCCGGTCGCCTCGTGCAGCTGCTCGTGACCAACTGGCCCAAGCAAGAGCTCAATCACACGGTGGTCGCGTACGCCTATCGCGCCGTCGCCGACGGCGTCGAGCTTGCGGTCTGGGATCCCAACGATCCGTGGTCGCCGGGGGCGGTGCTCTTCGATGCCGGCCACGACCGCTTCGTCTCCACCCGCGTGTACGACACCAGCGTAGGTCCCATTCGCGTCTTCCGGATGTATTACTCGTGGCTGTTGTGACGCGCGCGCGCCACGCCGCCACGCTCGAGTCGTCGGACGTGGGGAACACGCGCGTATGAGCAGCCGCACGCGCGGCGCCGTGACGATCGTCGGCGCCGGTGTCGCGACGCCGCTCGGGCTCGACCTCGACAGCTTCTGGACGGCGCTGTGCACTGGCGTCGACGGAATCTCGGGCATCGAGCGGTTTCGCGTCGACGATCTTCGTGTCGGGCGCGGCGGGGAGATCAAAAAGCTGCGTGCGCCGCGCCACGGGCGTCTTCCGCGCTGCCGCGCCTCGGCGTTGCTCACGCTCGCCGCGGACGACCTGCGCACGCGCACGCCGCTCACCGCGGATCCGGCGCGCGTTGCGGTCGTCGTCGGCACCGCGCTCGGCGGCGTGGAGGAAGGTGAGCGCGCGCTCGCCGGGCGCGGCGCGCGCGCGGCCGCGGCGGCGCTCTACGATTCGCCCGCGCACACGCTGGCGCGCGCGCTGGGGGCACGGGGCCCCGTGGTCACCGTCTCGACCGCGTGCGCGTCCGGCGCTACCGCGCTGGGTGTCGGCGCCGACCTGCTCGCCGCCGACGCCGCCGACCTCGTGGTCGCCGGTGGCTACGACGTGCTCTGTCGCTTCGTCATGCGAGGCTTCGACGCGCTTCGCTCGCTCACGCGCGAGCGCGTGCGGCCGTTCGACCGGCGCCGCAGCGGCCTGCTGCTCGGCGAAGCCGCCGCGCTCGTGTTGATGGCGCGCGACGCGGATGCGCCGCGGGTGCGGCTCGGACGCCTGCTCGGTCACGCGAGCAGCAGCGACGGCTCGCACGTCGCGGCGCCGGATCCCGAGGGGCGAGGACTCGCGCACGCGGTGCGCGGAGCGTTGACGGCGGCCGGCGTCGGCGGCGATGCCGTGGATTTCGTCAGCGCCCACGGTACCGGCACGCCGCTCAACGACAAAATCGAGACCGCGGTGCTGCGCCGCGTGCTCGGCGCGCGCGCCGCCGCGGTGCCGGTGAACTCGATCAAGGGCGCGCTCGGCCACACCATGGGCGCCGCCGCGACGCTGGAGGCGATCATGTGCCTGCTTGCCTCGCGCGACGGCGTGGTGCCGGGCACCGCCGGCTACGAGGAAGCGGACCCCGCGTGCGACCTCGACGTGAGCGGCGCCGCGCGCGCGGCCAGACCGCGCGTGAGCCTCAGCACCTCGCTGGGGTTCGGCGGCTGTAACGCCGCACTCGTGGTCGAGGGCTCCGCGTGACGCGCGTGCTCGGGGTCGGCCTGCTCAGCGGCTGGGGAGAGGGCGTGGCCGCGCTCCCAGCGGATGCGCGCGGCGCGGCGGGCGCGCGGCGCGTCGTGCCCGCGGCGACCCCGGCCCTCAGCGGTGAGCGCTTTCGCCGAGCGACGCGCGAGTGTTTGCTCGGCGTGGCCGCCGTCGACGCGGCGTTGCGCGACAGCGGGCTCGAGCGGGCGGCGGTGGCGGGGCCGCGGACTGCGCTCGTGTACGCGACGGCGGCGGCGTATGGCGCCAGCAACCGGGCGTTTGTTGTCTCGGAGTCGGCGAGCGCGGAGCAGCGGGGAGGGCTGTACTTTCCGTATACCGCGCCGAGCTCGGTGCCGGCCGAGGTGGCGATCGAGTACGGCTTGACCGGCGGGTATGTCATTCTTGTGGGCGGGCCGGTCGCCGGCGTGGACGCGCTCTGGCAGGCGAGCACGCTGCTCGCCGCGGGACGCGCCGACCTGGCGCTCGTGCTCGCGGTCGAGACTTTCGACGAGTGCGAGGAGCTCTGGTCGCGCGGGCGCTGGACGACGCCGCGACCCCTGGTGGAAACGGCCGCGTGCGCCGTGCTCGCGGGCGATGGTCGGGAGCTGGGATACGGTGCCGCCGTCGGCGCCTCGACGCTCGAGACGCTCGCATCGCGACGGGCCGGCGAGACGCTCGCGTGCGCGCCCCTCGTGGCGCTGGCGTTGGCGCGTGCGGCGGGAACGCCGCGCGCCCGCGTCACCGGGACGTGGCGAGGCCGGTCCGCACAGATCGCGCTCGCAACATAGGAGGCTCATGGAATCCAAGGAAGTCCTCGACGAGCTGAAGACGATCCTGGTCTCGCGTCTGAAGTTCGACCCTCGCCGCGCCGCGGAGACGACGGAGTCCACGCCTTTGCCCAAGGGCGTCGAGGGCTCCATCGGTCTCGACTCGCTCGATTTCATCGAGCTCTCGATCGCGATCGAAGAGCGCTTCGGCATCGCGATGGAGGAAAACGAAGACCTCACCGAGCACTTCGCCTCCTTCGACACGCTGTCGCGCTTCATCGCGGACAAGATGCGCTCCGCATGAAGCAGGTGGTCGTGACCGGCCTCGGTGCGGCGAGTCCGTACGGAGCCGGTGTCGTCGCGTACTGGAAGGGGCTCACCGGCGGCGCCTGCGCGATTCGCGACCTCACGCTCATCGAGACCGAAGGCTTTCGCTGCCGCATCGGCGCCGAGGTGCCGGGGACGCTGCCGGGCTCGCCGCGCCGCACGCGCGCGGATCGTCTCGCCATCGCCGCTGCCGGCGAGGCGCTGACCGACGCCGGGCTTGGCCGCCGCGACCGCGAGACGGCCGGTCTCGTCGTCGGCGCCGTCGGCGGCGGGATGCTCGAGGCCGAAGCGTGGTACTGGCGCGACGGCCGCGACGGGACCTCGACCGCGTCGCCGCGCACCGTGCGCGCGGTGCTGCCGGCCGCCCACGCGGAGACGGTGGCCAGCCGCTTCCGCCTGGGCGGTCCGCGTCACACCGTGGTGACGGCGTGCAGCTCGGGCGCCGTCGCGCTGGCCGAGGCCGCCGAGCTCATCGCGGACGGCGTCGTCGACGTTGCGCTGGCCGGCGGCGTCGATGCGGTCACCCGCATCTGCTACATGGGCTTCAACGCGCTGAAGCTACTCGACCCCACGCCATGTCGTCCCTTCGACCGCGAGCGCCGCGGCATGTCCATCGGCGAGGGGGCGGGATTCATGGTGCTCGAGTCGGCCGACCGCGCGCGCGGCCGCGGCGCGCGCGTGTACGCGACGCTGTCGGGCCACGGGATGACCACCGACGCGTTCCATGTGACAGCGCCCGAGCCGGCCGGGGACGGAATGGTCCGCGCCATGCGCGAGGCGCTGCGGCGCGCGGGCGCGGCGCCGCAGGAAGTGCAGTACGCGAATGCGCACGGGACCGGCACGCCGCAAAACGACCGCATCGAGGCGCGCGCGCTGGCGCGGGTCTTCGGCGAGGGCGGGCTGCTCGTGTCGTCCAGCAAATCGATGATCGGCCACACGATGGCCGCCGCCGGTAGTCTGGAGGCCATTGCCACCGTGCTGGCGCTCGAGCACGGCGTCGTGCCGCCGACCGCCAATCTTGCGATCCCCGATCCGGATGTCCCGTTCGACTGCGTGCCGGTCGTCGCCCGCCGTGCCGGGCTCACGTGTGCGATTTCGAACTCGTTCGGCTTCGGCGGTCAGAACGTGACGCTGCTGTTCCGGCGCGGCGCCGCGTGACCAGATGCGCGGCCGCAGGCGTGGCGTGAGAGCGAGCGCGGTGTGACCTCCGACACGACGCGCGATGCGGTGGCGATCACGGGCGTCGGCATCGTCAGCGCTGCGGTGACGGGCAATTCGGCCGCTCTCGGTGCGTTCCTCGCCGCCCCGGCGCCGCCGCCGGACGAGGCGCTTGGCCCGGGCGCGATGGCCGCGCTCGTCGAGCCCGACGAGGCGCGGCGGCTGTCACGCGTGTGCCAGATGACCGTCGCCGCCGCGCGGCTCGCGATGCGCGAATCCGGCGTCGCTCCCGCGGCCGGCCTGGGTCTGGTCATTGGCACCGAGTTCGGTGATCTCGCTTCCACGCACGCGTTCGCCGACGGGTTTCTCGCGCGCGGCCCGGCGGGACTGTCGGCGTTGCTCTTCCCGAACACCGTGATGAACACGATGGTCGCCACGACCGCCATCGCGGTCGGCGCCCGAGACATGGCGCTCACGCTCAACGCCCCCACGGTCGCCGGCGAGCTGGCCGTCGCGCGCGCCGTCGCGGCGGTGGCGAGCGGCCGCGTGCCCGCGGTCCTCGCGGGCGGCGTGGATGAGCTCGACACGGTCGTCGAGCGCGAGCTCGCCTACCTCGGCCTTGGCGCTGAGCGGCGTGGTGAGGGTGCGGCGTTCCTCGTGCTCGAGTCGTCGGCGGTCGCGCGCGCGCGCGGCGCGACGGTGCTCGGCGAGGTGAGCGCGGCGGCGTGGCGCGCGCTGCCCACCCGCCCGTGGGGCGTGGGACGCACGCATCGCTCGCGGGCGATTACCGACGCGCTGGAAGCCGCCGGCGCGCGGACCGATGACGTCGGCTGGGTGTACGCGTCCGCCAGCTGCGACGAGGCGCGCGACCGCTGGGAGACGCGCGTGTTGGCCGGAGCACTCGGCGCCGCAGCACCCGTCTCGACGCTCGGCCGGCTGCTCGGACGCCACGCCGGTCTCGGCGTGCTACGTGTCGCCGCCGCGGCGTGGACCGCGCGCTCGGGACTGCTGTGCGCGCCCGACGGCGCGCGGCGCGTCGCGCGTGTCCGCCCGGGACGCGGTCTCGTGCACGGGCTCGCGCGCGGCGGGCTGCACGTCGCCCTCGTGGTGGACGCCGCGTGAATCCCATCATCGTCATCCCCGCCCATGACGAGGCGGCGACGATCAGCCGCGTGGTCCGCGGCGCGCGCGCGCACGCGCCGGTGATCGTCGTCGACGACGGCTCGCACGACGCGACGGCCCAGGCGGCCGCGCTCGCCGGCGCCGACGTCTGCCGCCACCCGCGGCGACTCGGAAAGGCTCAAGCGCTCCGCACGGGCGTTGCCGCGGCACGCGAGCGCGGCGCGACGCACGTCGTCACGCTGGACGCAGACGGTCAGCACGACCCGGACGACGTGCCCGCGCTGTTGGCCGCCGCCGCACCGCGAACGCTCGTCGTCGGCGCGCGCCAGCCCGCCGGCGAGGCGCTGACGGCGGGCCGTGCCGAGGCCGTCGTCATCGCGGGCTTCTTCGTGAACTGGGCGAGCGGCCTGCGCCTGGCCGACACGCAGTCGGGCTTCCGCGTCTATCCGGTCGCGATGTTCGACGACATCGCAGCCCGTCGAGGCGGCTTCGTGTTCGAGACCGAAGTCTTGTTGGCGGCGGCGGCGCACGGCTGGACCGTGCGCGAGGTTCCGGTGCGGGCGCTGCCGCGCGCTGCGGCGCGCAGCCGGTTCCGGCCCGTCGTCGATGGCGCGGCCATCGGCGCGCATCTCGCGGCGTGCTCGCTCGCGCGCATCGCGCGTCATCCGCGCCGCCGCCGGGCGATGGCGGCGGCCAGTGGCGTGCTCGCGCTGCCCATCGTCTTGCCGGTCCTGGCGGTGGCTGCGCTCACAGGATGGCGCACGCCGGCGACGAGCGCCCTCGTCGCGTCGCTCTATGCGCAAGAGCGGCTCGACGCCGACGCGCCGCAGCCCGCCGAGTCCGTCGATTCGCTGTGGACGCGGTCGTGATGGAGCGCTTCGACGTCGTCGTCGTCGGCGGAGGCCCGGGCGGCTCCAGCGCCGCCACGTTCTTGGCTGACGGCGGACTGCGCGTGGCGCTGTTCGAGCGCGAGCGCTTTCCGCGCTTTCACGTCGGCGAGTCGCTCATGCCCGCCACGATGCTCCTGCTCGAGCAGCTCGGCGCGAAGGCCGCCATCGAGGAGCGCGGCTTTCAGCTCAAGTACGGCGCCAGCTTTCACGACGAAGAAAACGACGCGACGCAGACGTTCTACTTCCTGCCCGGTCAGCCATGGCCGAACTACTCCTATCAGGTGCCCCGCGCCGAGTTCGACATGGTGCTGCTCGAGCACGCCAAGAAGCGCGGCGTCACCGTGTATCAGCCGGCGACGGTGGAGGAGACGGCGTTCGACGCCGAGGGCGTGACGGTGGGTGCCAGCGGCGCGGGCGCCGGCGGCCGCGTGCGCGCGGCGATGCTCGTCGACGCGACGGGGCGCGACGCGCTCATGGCCAGCCGCTACGGCAGTCGCCGGCGCATTCCCAACCTCGGCAAGGTCGCCCTCTTCGCGCACTTCAAGGGCGCCGCGCGGCAGTCCAGCTTCGAGGAAGGCAACATTCGCATCTACGTCTTCCGCGACGGATGGTTCTGGTGGATCCCGCTCGCCGGCGACGTCACCAGTGTCGGTGCGGTCTGTCACGCTCGCACCGTGAAGGAATGGAGCGGCGACCTCGAGGCACTGCTCGACGCGATGATCGCGCGCTGCCGCGGCGTGTCCGAAGGGCTCACGGGTGCCGTGCGCATCACGCCCGTGCACCGCCAGGCGAACTTCGCGTACGAGAACGCGCCGATCGTCGGCGATCGCTTCGTCGCCGTCGGCGATGCCGTCGCGTTCGTCGACCCGATCTTCTCGGGCGGCGTGTACATCGCCCTGCGCACGGGACAGCTCGCCGCCCGCGCCACGCTGGACGCGTTCCGGGCGGGGGACTTCTCGGCGCGACGCTTCGCCGGCTACGAGCGGGCGGTGCGCGCCGGGATGCACCCGCTGTTCAAGTTCATCCACAAGTACTACGAGCCGTCGTTCTTCGACCTCTTCATGCACCCGCGCAACGTGCTCGGGATGTACGAGGCGGTGCTGAACGTGCTGTCCGGCGGCAACTGGGTGACGTCGCCGTGGCGCGTGCGCATCGCGCTGCGCCTGCTCTATGGCGTGACGCGCATCAAGACCTGGATGCGCGGCCGCGCCGGCCTCCCCGTCGAGTCCCGGCTGGAATGGTAGTGCGAGCCGCAGCCGGAGGCGAGGCGAGCCTGTGATCCGGGGCGTGCGAGCCGCAGCCGGAGGCGAGGCGAGCCTGTGATCCGGGGCGTGCGAGCCGCAGCCGGAGGCGAGGCGAGCCTGTG
>Ga0114129_10003779_pt1 | contig 21352 bp, 18 predicted proteins | sample RhiMetdeltSRZDD1_FD_80071 | JGI IMG/M metagenome (GOLD analysis project Ga0114129, IMG submission 80071) | Populus rhizosphere microbial communities from Tennessee, USA - Rhizosphere MetaG P. deltoides SRZDD1 (version 2) (version 2) | ecosystem: Host-associated > Plants > Roots > Rhizosphere >... | reverse complement strand
CAAGTTCACCAAACACTATCCTCCGCCTATTCCCAACAATTTTTGGCTCCAAAATTTCATACGCGGATGGATTTCTGAGAATGGCCGCTAAATGAGTCCCTGCTTTATGTTTATAGGCACTATCTCCAACTATGGGTTTTGATTCTGAAGTAGCCAATCCCGTGTATGCAGTCACGGTCTTCGAAAGATCTCGTAACAAGTGTAATCTAAAATCATTAGGCGTTTGGTAGATTAAGGTAAGAGCCACAGAAGTCTCGGCAAGGGAAGGGATTCCAGTCCTCTCACCAAGGCCATCTATCGTTGTATGTATTTGATCTGCACCCGCCTCACATCCTGCAAGGGCATTTGACAAAGCCAGGCCCACATCATTATGGCAATGAACATCAACGGATGATTTAGACATGTCTAAATTATTGCACACCATTTTCACAAGATTGTACATACCATATGGCCGCAAGATGCCTACTGTATCGGGAATACTGATACGTTCTATACCGCGTGAGTTCATTTCCTTACACATTTCAATCAAGAAACCTGGCTCAGTTCTGCTAGCATCCTCCATAGTAAAGCGCGATTTCATACCATGAGACTTGATATAATCTGCAACTTCAAGCGCTCTTATCTTCGCCTCCTCACGTGAAATCTTTAGTTTGGCAGAGAGATGGATGTCCGAAATTCCCATGTATGTGGCCACCCATGTGGCACCACAATCTATAGCAATATCCACATCTTCTTTTACAGCCCTAACATGTGCTAATATGTCTGCTTTCAAACCTTGCTTTATTATGACCTTTGTAGCCTCCTGGTGATCACGAGACACAACTGGACTAATCTCTATTTGATCAACTCCAAATGAGTCGAGCATCCAAGCTATCTGTATTCTTTGTTTGTTGGTAAAAGCCACACCCGGATGTTGTTCTCCCTCCCTCAGCGTGGAATCAAGAATCCGTACTTTTCTACCGACTAGCGGTGATTCATTATATTGATGCGCATAATGGTTCGGATCATCTGATTTTAGTGACATTTATGATTCATAGTATTGCATTTCGAACAAAATATAAACCTTTTCGGACAAAAATGTGTATATAGGTCGGACCCTTAGGCTCAAGTACTTAATGTCTTCAATATAATGACGGTATTCGTATCTGATATACCTTCAATTCGCCGGATTAAGTCAACACTTTGATTAATTTCCGTGATTGAACTAGCAGAAATTATCACCGCTATGTCAAATTGACCGGTAATCTCATAAACTATCTTGACGCCATGAATAGCTAGAAGCTTCGAAGTTACACCTACTGTATCAGCGGAAGAGTCCACAGAAAGCAAAGTAATAGCGCTAGTCTTCTCTCCTGTATCCACCTCTAGAGTAAACCTCTTTATTGTTCCTGTTCGCAGCAAATTCTTAACTCGCCTTCGGACTGCTGATTCTGATAAGTTCAATTCTTTTCCAATATCTACAAATGACTTTCTTGAATCTATTTTTAGGATCTCCAAAATCCTGCGATCAATTTCCAAGCTATCTGTGTCAGACATTATGTTTTTTCTCCGCGGCAGTAAAAAGAGAATCCATAATTGAGAGGGCTTGGTCTACTGTGTTCTTCTCCATGACTAAGGGCGGCAGCAACCTGATTATGTTTCTTCCGGAGTATAACATCAATAGTCCCTTCTTAATCCCGTCGAGAAGAATATCGCGAACGTCAAATCGCATTTCGACTGCAATCATCATTCCCAATCCACGGACATCTCGAATTATTGGATGATTGCTCTTCAATTTAATTAGCTCCGATTTGAAATGGCCTCCAATGCTCGCCGCTTTGTTTACCAAATCCTCCTCACGTATTACATCTAATACTGCATTTCCAGCCGCGCATGCAATTGGATTGCCGGCAAAGGTAGATGAATGCTCCCCTACCTTCATGACTTCAGCTATTTCGGGTTTGACGAATGTTACTCCCATTGGAATACCAGCTGCAATACCTTTTGCTATACACATAATATCGGGGATTGAATTCCAATGTTGACCGGCCCACATCTTACCTGTCCTCCCAAGGCCGGTTTGAATTTCATCAAATATCAATACCAATTTTCTTTCGTCGCAAATCCTTCTCACTGAACCAATGAAATCTTCTGGGGGAATTATCACTCCCGTTTCACCCTGAATCGGCTCCAAAATGACAGTTCCAATATTTTCATGAATAGCATCATTTATCTCACCTACCTTGCCATAAGGAACAAATTTAACATCGTCAAGCAATGGGAGAAAGGGTTTTCGGTATTTCATATTGTGGGTTACTGATAATGCGCCAAGAGTCTTGCCATGATAACCACCATACATGGAAATAACGCCTGATTTCTGGGTATATTTTCGAGCAAATTTAATGCTCGCCTCAACAGATTCGGCGCCGCTATTGCTGAAAAAAATCTTAGACACTCCTGTCGGCGCAATAGATTTGAGTTTCCTTAAGAACTGCAATCGAGTATCATTATAAACAGACATATGACAAATTGTAATTTTTTGCAACTGCTCTTCAATAGCATTAATCACTCTATCATTAGAGTAACCTATTAATCCAACACCATATCCACCCATGCAATCAATATATTCTCTTCCACTCACATCCCAGATAGTCGAACCATATCCTCTTTCAACAGTAATTGGAAACCTCTGGTACAGTTCTAACAGATATGAGTCCTCGCCTTCTGTACTTGTCATTTAGAAATCACAGTGCAATTGTTGTGCATTATTGCTGAAGAGATCGGTTCAGAAACTTTTGCCGAAGATATAATAGCTTCCTTGGCCCCAAGAGCAAGAGCTTCTGTACAGGCAAGAACTTTCTTTTCCATTCCGAAACCAATTTTTGGTAGGATTGATTTTGCATCCTCCATAGAAATTGTCTGAACAAGCTTCTCACCTAGAATTAGCCCATTTACATTTGTTAGAAAAATTACTTTGTCTGCCTTTAGACTTCCAGCAATATAAGCCGCTGCTCTGTCTCCATCTACATTCAAAAAGTCAAATTCTTCGCTAAGAGCGACCGGAGAAACAACAGGTACGTATCCATGATCTAGTAACAAAGTTAATAATTCGATATGTACTTCACTTATTTTTCCGGTATATCCACCATCAATCAGCATTTTTCTTCCCTTTTCATTTACGATAGTTAATCTGTTCTTTCGAATTGCGACAAGAACACGGCCATCTACTCCTGTCAAGCCTACTGCATTAAGGCCCTCCTTAAGTAGCATTTTAACAATGAGTTTATTTATTTTCCCCGACATAACCATTGTATAAATTTCAGCCGTTTCCTTATCAGTATAGCGGCTCCTGATACCTCCAGGGGAAACTATAAACCGTTGTTCCTTACCAAGTCTTGTTGCTATAGATGTTACCTCATTACCTCCACCATGTACTAATAATAGTTTTTCCTGCGACGAGATTTTACAAAGATCTTTAATTGTGGATTCATGCAAATCGTTCAATATGCTACCACCAAACTTTACGACAATCATACCGGGGTCAATGGGGTATACCATAGGCCTTCAACTTCGCTGAACCCGCTCATAATATTCATAATTTGTAGTGCTGAACCTGCGGCGCCCTTCATTAAATTATCGGACGCAGAAAGAGCCACAATTCTCTTATTGTCTTCGTCGAGATCGAAACCGACGTCGCAAAAATTGGATCCAACCACAAATTTTGGATCAGGGAATTTGTACAGACCCTTTTTGTCCTTTATCAGTCTTATGAATGGCTCGTTCTTGTATGAATCTCTGTAATATTTCCACAAATCTATTTCTGACACAAATTCTCGCATAAAAACGTGATTGGTAGTTAATATTCCCCTGACCAGATTCACAGCATGTGGACTCATACTTACATTTACTTTATTATGTGCAAGTAAACTTAATTCCTGTTCGATTTCCCCCGTATGTCGATGCTTTGCAGGCTTGTAAGGTCTAATTACCCCATATCTCATTGCATGATGAGTTCCGCTACCTTCTTGAGCACCAGCCCCTGAGGACCCTATCTTGCTATCCACTACTATTCGATCAGTTTCGATTAAATTATTTTTGATTAGAGGGCTTAGAGCCAGTATTGAAGTTACAGCCATGCAACCAGGAGACGAAACAATCTGCGACAACTTTATTTCTTCTCGGTGCAGTTCAGGGATTCCATATGTGGACTTTGAAAGAAGTTCTGGAAAAGGGTGTTCCCATCCATACCATTTGACATATTCAGAAGGGTTTTTCAATCTGAAATCTGCTGATAGGTCAATTATCTTGACACCTGCGTCGAAAAGGTCTTTTACTATTTGAACTGCGGTTCCATGAGGGACTGCAGTAAATACAATGTCGCATTTATCCGCCAGTTTGCCTATGTCTAAGGGTGAAAAAGTAATATCTATAAAACCTTTGAGACTAGGGTGAACTCTGTGCACATATTCTCCAGCACGCTGACGAGAAGTGACCAAAGCTATCTCCACCTTGGGATGCACTACAAGCAACCTCAGAAGTTCTCCACCGACGTAACCTGAAGCTCCAACTACTCCAACTTTCATAATTTTTGAATCTTTAGAAGAGTCGTGACATTGCATCTTATGAATTTTATTATTTAAGACATACTTGAAGACCGACTGCTTTCTTAAAAAAAAATACCTTCGCTTTGAAGGAAATGTTATCGATTATTCTTACTGTCTACATTCCTTTACTAGGTAATCGATCATCGCTCCTGCAATATCATGGGGTGATACAGCGGCTGCGCCTCTGAATTCTACAGTATTATTTATTTCATGGACTAAATATCCCCGTTTTCGATCTTCCATTAGGTCGATTCCCAAAATCCCCCCGCCGACACATTTTGCGGCTCTGAAGGTTATCTCTTCTAGTTCTGAATTCATGGGCGCTAGTTCTGTCTTGCCACCAGTCGCGACATTTGTAATCCACTTATTTTCCGGTGCGAACCTGTAAACAGAAGCAACAATTCTATCTCCAACCACAATACATCTAATGTCCCTGGGGGGTCGATCAATCATTTCTTGAATATAATAAATTCTCGAAAAAATATTTCCTATTTCCTCTCGGCTGTCTATCAACATTTCCGCCGCTGACTTGTCCTTAATCAGATATACCCCTCTTCCCCATGATCCAACAAGAGGTTTAACAACTAAAGGGTATCCTAATTTGTCCATCAGTTTTGCGGCAGATTCTGAACTGAAAGCGAAGCTAGTTTGAGGCGAGGGGACATTATCTCTAGCTAAAGCCAGGCTAGTGAGAAGTTTATTTCCGCATATTTCACTAACATTAAAGTTGTTAATTACATTAAATCCTAAGGACTCTAAACAAGAAGTAACATAGAGCCCTCTATGATGGCTTATTTCTCGTTGTAAGATGATATCTCCTAAATTAAACCCGTTTTTCTTTGAATCAGAATCAAAAACCAGTGATTTGCCGTCGACAAAATTCGGTGAATATCCCTTTTCACCTATTTTCTTCAGTAACGCTTTTTCTTCAAATCGGATCTTGTCATATATTATACATAAACGGACCATCTACTGTCCCCAGTCTTCTCCGACTGATTCAGCAGGCTTAATTTCAACTGATTCACCCTCCTTGACGACAATTTCGAAATCTGCCCCACAATCCGGACAAGTAATAATTTCGCCTACCATGACATCTTGTGCCACATCAATTTCAGCTCCGCAGTCCTTACATTCCACTTTCATTTCTTATCCTCCTCTTCGTTCATTTCACTTTCGGATCTGACTGTTTTTAAGCTATTTGCCAAAATGGTTTGCATACCCCATAATTCTATAAAACCTTTAGCTACACGCTGGTCAAATTTTGACCCGGAATTATACGTTGCCAGATTATTTCTATAGATAGAATTTTCAGATTCTCTTCCTACTACACCGATAGATCTATTTTGCAACTTCATCCTTACTTTTCCTGTTACTCCTCTTTGGGTTGCATCTATAAATGTATCCAGATCCTTTCGAAGAGGATCAAACCAAAGACCACAATATGTTAACCAACTCCATTTCATGTCAACCAAACGTTTGAATTCTAATTCATGACTAGTAAGAATCATTTTTTCCAAATCCATGTGAGCATCTATAATCGCCACGGCTGCTGGTGCTTCATACACTTCTCGAGATTTGATCCCTACTATCCTATCTTCAATATGGTCAATTAGACCCACCCCATGTTTTCCTACCTTGATATTTGTGTATATAATTAAATCAGTCAAACTCATTTTCTTTCCGTCAACTGATATTGGTAGTCCATCCTTAAATTCAAACTCGATGTATTCCGTTGAATTATCTGCGTTAGCTTTAACTAAGTGAAGCACATCATCAGTGACCTCAAATGAAGGATTTTCCAATTTTCCACCCTCAATAGCACGTCCCCAAATATTCAGATCGATACTATGCTTCTTGATTTCAGAGCTAAGGGGAATCTTATTTTTTCTAGCAAAACTTACTTCAAGATCTCTAGTTAAATTCATATCTCTTATCGGTGCTATTATTTGGATTCTAGGGTCAATAGCTCGGAATGCCAAATCGAACCTTACCTGATCGTTCCCTTTCCCCGTACAACCATGAGAGACATAACTAGCTCCCTCTTTTTGAACAAGCTCCATAATCCTTGTTGCAATGAGCGGACGAGCTAAAGCAGTAGCGAGAGGATATTTTCCTTGGTATAGCCCATTTGCTCTGATCGATTTTGCAACATAATTATTCACGAAATCCTTCTTTGCATCGATATAGACATGTCTTATAGCTCCTAGCAATTCAGATTTCGCATGGATCTCATCGAAGTCATCATCTTGTCCGCAGTCAATCGTTGCGGTGATGACATCCATTTTATAATCAATTTGAAGATATTTTACGCAAACTGATGTATCAAGTCCACCAGAAAAAGCCAGAACCACCTTATCCTTTACCATGGCTAATGGAAGCGTTTTTTAACTAAATTTATGTTTATTGGTTGATCTAATATCCTGAATAGCAATTATCGAGCCTGCAATTAAGCTAGTTGATAATAGTCCATTTTGGAATGACAAGATTCTTTTAGTACTGTCAATCCGGTGGAACTTATTGCAATGCACAAACAATAACTACAAGGCTAAATCTTCCAAGAAAAATGTCCTAACATCGAGCATTAAGGATTTTTGCAATCAAGGTTCACAATTGACTAATTTAAATATTCTATAGTTACTAAATATGGGACTGAGCAAAAAAACTATTATGGTGAGCCTTGCCAATGTGTTGAAATAGTCTGTAAATTGTAGAGTCGGAAAGAGTCGGCCTATTCTGCACATAGTTGCAATTACGCTTGATTAGATTGCGAACTCAACATGACAACGTTAAATAACAGCAAGACACAAGGGACACCGAAAAATACTGACGAGTCATGAAATTGGTGCATAACGATTTCAAGGATTGATTGATCAACTTTTTCCACTTCTATTGGCCATGAAAGAGTTCTGCCTAATTTCGTTGGGATAAGATTTTAAGGGAAACCATTAAAAAACAGATTCCATAACTACTACTGTGTCATTATATAAAAGATATTCAATTGATGAAATAACCAGGAAGGTATACTCAGAACTGAGCGAAAATTCCTCTGGACTTTCTGGTGCAGAGTTAGCAACTAGGACCAAGATAAATAGGATGACTCTTGCAAAATATCTAGACCTAATGCTGGCAAGAGGATTAGTTCGAAAAAAAAAATTGGTAGTTTGAATATATGGTTTCTAGATAGAAATATTTCGCAACTTGAATTTCCAATTAATTATGTTGAAGTGCAGCAGAGATTATTAGATTCGTTACTTTCCGGCAACTATGTTGTAGCGATAAACCTTGTGTATAATCTTGTAACTAATGATGCAACCAAAGAACACTTATTGATTGATGTAATATTACCAACTTTAAATATCATAGACGATTTGTACAGTAGGGGAAGGATAGGTGAAAGTGAAAGACTAACTACCATTGCTTTCGTAATGGATCTGGTTGCCCTCATTAGATTAATCCCACCTGACTCAACGAAAAGGTTGAAGGCATCTTCATTATGCGTGGCTGGGTCAGAAGATTCTGTCAACGTTGCAAAGGTGTCATCTGTACTGATGCATCTGTCTGGTTGGAGCTCTGTTTTTATGGGAAATGTAGAGACTAGAATAGATCCTTTTTTCGATATAGATATCCAGAGGTACATTGTAAAGACATTTGGAAGCAAGAAAGGACTAGTCGCAATTATTATCTTTTCCTATTCAGAAAGCAGCTTAAGATTTTTGTGTAATGCATTAAAGAATTTGAAATCTCGATTTACAGGAGATTTACGATTAGTTGTTTTTACCAAAGAAGAATTGGATGGGATGGCAAATGCATTGGGCGCAGATCACTCAAGTTGGGAATTAAATTCCATCATTAGATGGTTAAATGGAGAATATAAGAAGACTTACGACTAGCTTACTCTTAAACACAATATAGGCAGAGGAAAAGTGTTTGACTCCGCAATATTAGATTTCGATGGGCCGAAAGGGATTTGGACCCTTGACCTTTCGATTATCAGTCGAACGCTCCACCAAGCTGAGCTACCGGCCCTCCAAAATTCTTTCCGTTGTCGTTATTTAATCGTGTGGGATTATCGTTTCTTATGTTGAAGTGTCCTTCTTGAACGCAAGGATTCATTGTAGTCTGAATCAATGCCTTTAAGAGTCACATTAGCACGTGGAAATAGGTACCGTTGAATATCTCCAAGGTAGGCGTAGTAACAAAACTTAATAATCCAGACGCATTGGAGGCAGCAAAAAAGATAGCAGATTTTTTTAGAGCGAGAAATGTAATAGTCTTTTCGGTAAATAAGATTGATCATCCAGAGGTGATTTCTGTATCACCAGAAAAAATTAGAGGAGTAAGTTTAGATTTGGTTTTTTCAGTGGGCGGAGATGGAACTACCTTACGCACGTTTAGAATGTTACCTAATTCTACGCCTGTCTTTAGTGTTAATATTGGAGGCACAAGGGGAATTCTCTCAGAAATCGCAGGTGATTTCGACATCAAAGAACAATTACAAAATATTGTAAAAGGTGATTACTTTCTTGATGCAAGAATTAGAATACAGGCACAAGCGGATGGTGAAATTCTTGGTCCTGCACTAAATGATATAGTAATTACGAGAACTGGCCTTACCCGAACACCAATTTTCAAAGTCTGTTTATTGGACGAATGCTTATCTATCAGAATGGATGGAATAATAACAGCTACGCCCACAGGTTCTACTGGACATTCACTTTCTTTGGGGGGACCAATTATACATGAACAAGTAAATTGCTTGATGATCCTTCCTGTAGCTCCAGTGAAGAGAATACCATGTTTAATTGTGAATACTCAAGAAATTTCCATATCGTCAACCCACGATTCAAAACTTGTGATTGACGGTCAGGAAGTTTATGATGTAAAGGCCGATTCTCGCATCCTAATATCACGTTATCGACATGATGGAATATTTCTACGACTTCGAAAAAGGGGAATAACTCAAATTGCAAAGTTGGGATTCTGACGTTTTCGTATTGGATGCGACTGCCTTTTATCAGGGGTTCCCACTGAGATCTAATTGCAAGTGTATTACTACTGAACTTATAGTCGAAGAAGTATCTCATCTAAAGAAGGATCTATGCTCAATAAACTTTCTAATAGAAGTGCAGAAAATATCCGTAATGCGACCAAAGGACGAAACTGTAAGCTATACTAGATCTGTGGCTAATAGGATAGGTGATTCGAAAATCTCGCCGTCAGATGTTTCAGTTGTTGCCCTTGCGATTGACTACGGGGGAACTGTCGTGTCAGATGATAATAGAGTCCGTAATTTGGCTACTACCTTGTCTATTTCTTGCCTGAATCTATCTGATATGGGAATAAGAGCAGTCAGGAAATGGACAAAGTACTGCAGAGTGTGTGCAAAGAAGCATTCATACAATGAAAATATCTGTTCTATCTGCGGAAACCAATTAAGGGTTAATTACAGAGATAAAAAAATTGCCGATAAGCATCGAGATTTATAGTTAACCACAACAATTTATTGATCTCCTTAGATCCATGCGAGTTACAGATTCAAGTAGAAGCTTGGAGTATAGGAATACTATCATAAATTAGTTTCCAATTACAAATATTCTCCCGAGTTGGTACCTATTAATGTTGACTCGACGTATGATTGGAACATGGTTCAGAACACATTTGCTACATCAAATTTCTTGTTAGGATTCGTTCTGGTGAATGAGGAAGATCAGAATTTGCTCTTGCCATGTCTTGTGATATCTGATCCGAAAGTTTTTCCTCAACAATTCTTTTCAATCTGAGCGCATTCACTAACATCTGATGATCAAGTCCAATAAGACTATTGACTTTCAGTGCTTTTTCCCATCTCTCTTCGAATAGGCGTTGATGCAAATCACCCACAATATCAAAGGAACTTGTAACTACTGCCTTGCCGTTGGTACTATCAATAGAAATTATCTTGGATGAGTCGATAGCAAGGGCACTATTACAAAAAGTATGAAGCCTAATATCAAGCCCTTTTGGAAGTGAATGAAGATATGTGTTGTCCAGACACTGAGACCCAATCAATAATTTTATAGTAACTCCTTTAGAAGTCGCTGATTTTAATGCATCACCACAGCGAGAAAGTAGATTCAATCCCCACGAATCTAGCATTGCATTAATGACAGACTTTGAGGCGAGAATGAGATCAGAAACTTTTTGATCGACAAACTTTGGATCGATAACAGTATATTTCTTTTCCTCGGTTCCAAATATTTTCTTCCTAGCTTCAATTTTCCCGAGTCCACTGATGATCTTCTTCATGTTCTTTAATCTTCTCTCATGCAACGATATTATTTCAATAAAAGCTTCTTCAGGTTTGACGGCAGAGGCTATCAATGGTTTATGGTTGCTCATTAACAAAAGCCCCTTTTTCTCTAGTTTTTTAAGTGTGGAGTATATCTTAGTTCGAGGTAAATTTGAATAGTATGCTAACTCGCTAGCACCCAGCATACCTTTTTCCACCAATGTCATATAAGCCCGAGCTTCATATTTTGAGAGACCAAATTCTTCAAGATTTCCAACCAAGCCAGACTCTATCGATGAATACTTCTTACTGAAGGGCATATGGGCATATAATATTTATTAAAAGTAAAGTTGGATGTCAATTACATTGTATTAAACTGAAAAAATTATCGAGCTCTGAATTCATATCAGTACAAAGCATAAGGTTACCATAATAAAGAACAATACTTTCTTTTTCTACAAACTACTGCATAGCTGTTATCATAGAACTCTGAGGCTATGACGGTTGACAAAGCCCAGTCCATAGGAGTATATCTCATTTTCTATGTAACTTGACCTTCGAGTTGTAAACGATTCTGCACTAAAATTTAGAGGACTAGTTCGGACAATAAGCAGCCCGAAAGCTAAAGCCATTCCGCACTCTTGTATGTGAATGTATCCAATAGCGTCAAGTCATAATTTCTGAAGTTCAGAAGAGAACTAGAATTAGAAAATTTCACAGATGCGTAAACTAGATTGGTGAAATTCTCAAACAAGTATCAATTGCGCTAATCAAGGCAGTCTCATTGCTGACTCGAATGAACCTAAACTGTGACCCACTATGTATTTAGTTGCTCCATATGTTGACTATTCTTTGAGTAAAGGAGGGAGGGATTCAATTGGTTTACGACTTTTATTGAATCTTGAATTGGTTCATTTTATTTTGTCCCTTGCACAATATAGATTCACAACATAGTACTTCAAATGCGGATCACGCATTTTTGATAAGGGTCGTAGCATTTTGAGTTTAGCTCCACAAGAATTAGAAAACAGTGCTAGTAAGTATGCCGCTGAAGCTATTCGATTAGATTCCCTAGGTTCTCGGGTACTAGCAATACAGGCATATCAGAGAGCTATCGAAGCTTTGGCGAAACTCATTCAGATATATCCTGACTACAAACTGAACAAGATCTATATGGAAAGGGCAAGTGCTTACCAAAATAGAATAAAAGCTCTACAAATGTCTAGTGGAATAACTGATTCTCATGCCGATCAAAATCAGAGGAGGATAAAGTCCACCCAACAAAATAGAGTTGACAGCAATGTAAGCAGCTCAGGAAAAATGGACAATGGGACAGAAAGTCTTGGGGCCGCTTTCGATGATTTAGTTATGAAAGACAAACCTCACGTTTCATGGGATCAAGTCGTAGGGTTGGAGGATGCAAAACGTGCCATCAGAGAATCCATTGTCTACCCAACAAAGCGCATGGATTTGTTTCCACTTGGGTGGCCACGTGGTATTTTGCTTTATGGCCCACCTGGATGTGGCAAGACTCTATTGGCCGCTGCTGCTGCTGCTGAAATAGATGGTTATTTTATAAATGTTGACGCTGCCTCCATGATGAGCAAATGGCTAGGGGAAGCGGAAAAAAACGTCTCGAAGCTTTTTACCTTAGCTCGAAAACTACATGATAATGAAGGAGTACCAGTGCTCCTCTTCATCGATGAAATAGATTCACTCCTTGGCTCAAGAAATGGAGAAGTTGGAGGCGAAGTTCGCGTAAAGAATCAATTTCTTACAGAGATGGATGGAATAAATGGAAAATCTAAGGATTCGAAGTTATATGTTATTGGTGCTACAAATAAACCGTGGACCTTGGAAGCAGGATTCTTACGCCGGTTTCAAAAGAGGATTTATGTTTCACTTCCTGATCAGTCTTCTAGATTGTATTTATTTCGTCAGTATACTGAACGCTTAATGATGGAAAAATCATTGAAGCCAGAGGATCTCGCAAAACTGACAGAGGGTTATAGTGCAAGTGATGTGAAGGATATATGTCAATCAGCTCAACTCCGTGTGGTAGATGAACTTTTTGAGAGTGGAAAAGCTTTGGAAACTGAAGCACATACGAGGTCTATATCGCCCTCAGACTTTAAGGAGATTCTCAAGAGAAGAAAGCCCAGTGTGAGTATAGACATGATGAGAGCCTACATTCGTTGGAGCGAGCAATTTAAGGCACTTTAGTTTTATTTACCACTATCTGCAAATCTTCTGAGCGCCTCAATTAGCTTTTTTTCGGCAGAATCTCTATCACCCCATCCAGTCACTTTTACGAATTTTCCAGGCTCAAGTTCTTTATAATGTTCGAAAAAATGTTTTATTTTATCTAGCAAATTAGAGGGAACGTTATGTATGTCAGTAATGTCAGAATAGCTCGGATCTATTTTGGATGTAGGCACACATATGATCTTTGCATCATTGCCCTCTTCGTCCTCAGTGAACAAAAGGCCGACAAGTACAACTTTCAGCATTGACAATGGTATCAGAGGTGAATCACCGAGTACCAAGACATCCACTGGGTCTCCATCTCCTTCCAATGTATTAGGAATGAAACCATAATTGCACGGATAATGCATAGAAGTATATAATTTTCTACTGACGGCGATAAATCCTGTCTCTTCATCAAATTCGTATTTGACATCGCTTCCCTTTGAAATTTCTATGACTACAGTGATATTTGAAGGAACTTCGTTCGCTGATTCAGGTTTATTCAGATCTGCAATAAATTTCATGTAATGACGATGGGTTTACTTATTTATAATCTGAGATGGTTAACCACGATATTATCAACTTGGTAGTTACTCTTCGTTTCACCTACGTTTCTATTCAATTCGATTGAAACGAATTTGAATGTCACCTACTCTAATGAATGCAACCGGTACAAATAAAAAATACGAAGCGGTATAGGGGATTTAGCATTTACTTAAATGAAATTATTTGATAAATTCGATGCAAAAATGATCGAGGACGAAGTTAGATCCTATCTCGAGGGAATTGATCAAGCTCGGTTGCTTCGTGATAAATTTTTAGGCATAAAATCATCAGTAGGGTATATTGAGGGTCCACCAACACTAAACGCAGAACCTCATTTAGGACATCTTAGAGGGCGTGTCATCAAGGACTTGTGGTACAGGTTCAAGACTATGCAGGGACATGACGTTGTTTTCAGAGCCGGTTGGGATACCCAGGGTCTACCAATCGAATTGCAAGCAGAAAAGCTACTGGGTCTAAGTGGCAGCAAGTCAGAGAATATCAGCAAAGTCGGGATTGACACTATAGTAGCAACTTGCAAGGACCTGATTCAAAAAAATGCTAAAAAATGGATAGAAGTTGATGAACTTCTCGGCATGTCATTTGACTATGATAAAGCATATTGGACATATAAGGACGAATACATCGAAAGAGAATGGCAATACCTTAAGAAGGCTTGGGAGAGAGGTTTACTTAAAGAGTGGTTCAGAGTAGTTGCGTATTGTCCTTCATGCCAAACCTCACTGAGTAACGCGGAGGTGAATCAGGGATATAGAAATGTGGAAGATCCTTCATTCTATTATAAATTCAAGCTGTCTGAAGAAAATGCTTATCTGTTGATCTGGACTACGATGCCATTCACTCTGGTGACAGACGAGTTGATAGGTGTGAATCCTGATGCCAATTATTTGTTTGTTAATGTAAACAATGAAGTTTGGATTGTAGGTTCGGAACGGTTAAAGCCCTTAATGGAGGAGCTTGGCATCAATAATTATGTAGTATTGAAAACCGTTTTGGGGAAAGAGCTTGAAGGGAAACGGTATATCCATCCATTACTACATCTTATTCCGGGATTAAAGAAATTAGCGAACGAAAAGCTTATTCACTTTGTTATTGCCGACAAAATAGTTGATATTATGACAGGAAGCGGGTTAGTACACCTTGCCCCTGCAAACGGAGAAGAAGATTTTGAAATTGCAACCCGAAGAGGTTTACCAATCTTTGTCCCCATCGATGACAAAGTAGTTTTTACAGAAGAAGCAGGAGTTTTTGGTGGCAATTTTGTGCGAGATACAGATGATATGGTTGTACAAACCACGCGCGACGTCAATGCTTTCGTTAGTTATGGAAAAATATTACATCAATATCCGACCTGCTGGAGATCTGGACACAAAGTGGTCTGGCTCGCGCGAAGAGAATACTTTTACATGGTAGACAAACTTGAAAATAAGCCACTACTAGCCGCGTCCAAGGTAGAGTACTTCTTTGATTCTCCACGAAATAGATTCTTGGAAATTATCAAGGAGAAGGTACCATGGTGTATTTCAAGGGAACGTGTCTGGGGCACGCCAATACCTATCTGGAAATGCAGTTCCTGTGCAAAGAAAGAACTTCTCTTCTCAAAACTTGAGATAGTTTCCAGAGCGAGTGATCTTCCTGATGGGCCAAATTTCGAACTTCATAGACCCTGGATAGACAGAATTGAGATTAGATGTACAAATTGTGGAAATATCATGTCCAGGGAGCCATTCGTACTGGACACTTGGCATAATAGTGGCGCATCCCCCTATGCTTCATTGAATGATAATGAATTCTTGAAACTAATCCCGGCTGCATTTCTGACTGAAGGAATTGATCAGACTAGGGGATGGGCCTACACGCTTCTTATTAACAATATAATAATGCATGACAAAGCTGAAAGCCCGTACAAAGCGTTCCTTTTCCAAGGACATCTCCTTGATGAGAACGGGAATAAGATGAGCAAGAGCCAAGGGAATGTAATAGATGCAAAGGAATTTTTATCTACAAATTCAGTTGACTTGGTGCGGTTTTACTTCTTGTGGAAAGCATCTCCAATTGATTCATTCAACTTTAGCCCTACAGAGCTTTCTACAAGGCCTTATCAAATATTGAATACGTTGTACAACCTTCACATATTTTTGCATCAAAATAGCAAGTACGATAGGTTTGACCTGAACAACTTAGATATCGAGAATATCAAAAAAAGTAAATTCTATGGACTAATCGAAAAATGGATCAATTCAAAATTACAGTTACTCGTTCATAACGTCACCAAATCACTTGAAACATGTAAATTTAACGAAGGCGCAAGGTCAATCGAAGACTTTATCATAAACTCTCTTAGCCAAACTTATGTTCCCTTTACGAGAGATGATCTTTGGGAAGATAATTCTGGTTCACTTGAACGCAGGAGTATCATATACACTGTACTAGGTGTGGCGTTACGAACCGTCGATATTCTCCTGCACCCATTTAGCCCGTTCATTAGCAATTATTTGTTTCTTATGTTATTCATGACAAGAAAATCAATTCTGCTCGAATCTTGGCCACCAGTAGTTGAAGAAGCTATTGATCTTAAGATTGAAAGTAGTGTTGGGAAAGTGAAGGAGATCATCTCATTATCTAATTCAGCAAGGATGAAGGCAAAGATAAAGAGGCGATGGCCAGTAAGTCAAGTTGTTATATTTCTAGATGGGGATAAAATATCACAGGTTGAAAATTTCTTGGACCTCATGAAAATCCAACTGAATACGGATAGGCTAGAAATTAAGTCAATACCTAACATACTAAGCATATACGAAAGGGTCAGTACGCTATTGGATCTAAGGATGATAAAGATGACTATGAAACTCAAGATAAAGAGACTCGCTCCTTACGTTAAAGATCGTCTATCTTTATTAGTCACCTCATTTGAGAGGGCGGATCAAATGGCGATATTACAGAGCTTGATATCACATGGGAGTTATCGGCTAAAGGTCGGCAATGACTCATTCGAAATAACAAAGGAGGACATTGACCTAACTTACATGGCTGCTGATGGATACTCGTTTGCAGAAACAGAATCTCGTGATACGGCGATTTTTATAGCGACTCTCCGAGATATGGATTTAGTTACCAAAGGTTTTGTGAAGGACCTGGCTAGAAATTTTCAGCAGTTAAGAAAGGAGATGGGCTACCTTCCAACTGATTTGTTGTCTTATGCGCATGTCTCTAATTTGAGCGAAAGCGAAGTGGCTTCCCTAAGAGCTTTCAAAGATGAGCTGGCTTATTTGGTACGGGCAAAGTCCGTTGAATTTTATCCACATACCGAGGAGGAAAATGGGTATAAGGAAATAGAAATTGACGGAAGAAAATTATTACTTTCAATTAAATAATTTAGGCGAAGGACCTTTTACTACCAGTAACTTGTAATGCTTGAATCTTGATTATTCCAAGAAATTCCTTTACAATATCATAACGGAACGCAAATTTTCAACTGTTAGATTTACTGCGAATCCAAAAATGATTATGATTAATATTTTAGTTCCGTTTATTTGTCTAAATTAGCACATGCCAAAGGGAACATCAGATTGCTGGGAGTTCAACTCACTCGAGAATTTGATCCTTGGCACGTAATATGACGAGTTAAGAGCGGAAAGAACATGGATCTATATGGGGATCCTATGTAAGTTAGGAGATTCTTAATGGAAGAGAAATCGGAACGGAATTATAGCCGCAATTTATGATATCATGGACGATAGAAAAAGGAACTGTATTTAGGCGAGTTCAGAACAGCACCTGTTTAGTCTTTGAACTAGTCAAGAGCTGAATTTATCGACTCGAAGTTTCTTTTCTTTGAATGCAAATGAAATGTACTTGCTTCGATGGTCAGAATGCATCGAAGATGGGTAAATATTTTGTATCAAATCTAGCCTACAAGTTAATGTAATTCTTGCGTATGTTAATTGGATGAATTTGGGCTAATTCTATAAAACAGAATATAAGTCAAAATATGTTCCTTTGATTCGAACTGTTAACATATTCTACCCGATTTATTACTAAACGTTATGATCTATTATGGCCCGTTCAACCGCAGAAATTGACTACCTTATGGATTTGCTTATCCTTAATTAATCCTTCGCAGAGGGAATGGTCATTAGATTCACACTTGGATGACTTCCACGACCACCGACTAGCATAGATAAACTCATACTATTATTACTATGAAAATGAAGTAATCATTAAATTTGATAATAGGTACATTTTCAGCATGAAAGTTTACTCTGAATCTAGGCCATGGGGACGCTTTGATAAATTTAACGAAAATGAACGTTGTACTGTCAAGCTTTTGTATATTAACTCTGGTTCACGTTTAAGTCTTCAGTATCATAAGAATAGACAAGAATATTGGAGGATTATAAAGGGTAATCCGGTTGTACAAATCCAGGATAAAGAAATTCAAAGCAAGGAGGGTGAAGATCTCTTTATCCCAGTGAAAGCCAGACATCGAATAACAGCTGGAAAATCTGACTGTGTTGTTCTTGAATTGTCAGTTGGCGAATTCGATGAGAATGACATAGTGCGTATTCAGGATGATTATGATAGAATGTAGGGGCAGTAATTTCAATTGTAAGAGCATTCGCACCGTAGTAAATGAAGCCACTCAGCTCATTGACTCTGATATCTAAGACCAGAATCAGGCTATAATCATTCAACCGAAGACGAAAAACACCCAAGTGATGCGACTAACGAAATACAAATAAAGCCCATGCATTGCTCTACCCATGATGAGCGCAAGTAAAAAGCCACACATGAACCTGGTAGTTGTTGGTCATGTAGACAATGGTAAATCCACTATAGTTGGTCATTTGTTGGTCGATATGGGGGTAATCGATCAGAGAACTATTGATGCTTTTGCGAAAGAATCCGAGGCTACAGGAAAGGGTGATACTTTCAAGTATGCGTGGGTTCTTGACAGCATAAAGGATGAGAGGGAAAGAGGCATAACAATCGACCTTGCATTCCAGAAGTTTGAAACGTCAAAATATTTTTACACTCTAATAGATGCACCGGGACACAGAGACTTCATCAAGAATATGATTACCGGTGCCTCAGAAGCCGACGCAGCCATAATAGTAGTCTCCACAAAGCCAGGTGAAACTGAAGCAGCGACAGAACCAGGAGGGCAAGCGCGAGAGCATGCATTTCTGTCAAGAACTTTAGGTGTAGGTCAAGTTATTGTTGCTTTGAACAAGATGGACGACTCCAATTATTCCGAGGCTCGCTATAAGGAAGTTAAAGAAACGTCAGAAAAGATGTTGAAACTGGTAGGGTATAATACGACGAAGATCAACTTTATCCCAGTTTCTGGGTGGAAGGGAGATAATCTGGTGAAGAAGTCCGAAAATATGCCTTGGTTTAAAGGGCCCACTCTTGCTGAAGCGTTGGATATGTTTGAACCTCCTGAAAAACCAATAGGAAAGCCATTAAGAATTCCTATTCAAGACGTATACTCGATAACAGGTGTCGGAACCGTTCCCGTGGGGAGAATAGAAACTGGAGTTTTGAAGGCAAATGACAAAGTTATAGTAATGCCATCAGGAGTTACGGGTGAAGTAAAGTCCATAGAAACTCACCATACCCAAATGGATTCAGCTGAAGCAGGTGACAATATTGGGTTTAACCTAAGGGGAGTGGATAAAAAATCGATAAAGCGTGGGGACGTTATAGGTCCTACAAATAATCCCCCTTCTGTTGCAAAGGAATTCGAAGCACAAATTATTGTAATTCATCATCCGACTGCCATGGCACCAGGATATACTCCTGTTTTGCATGCCCACACCGCACAGGTTGCAGCCACGCTGTCAGACTTTGTTGCAAAAATAGATCCAAAAACAGGCGGAGCGGTAGAAGAAAAGCCTAAGTTCCTAAAGACTGGTGACGCTGCTATAGTGAGGATAAAACCTGTTAGACCACTTGCAATCGAAACCTTCAAAGAGTTTCCAGAAATTGGAAGATTTGCATTAAGAGATATGGGTACAACTATAGCAGCCGGGGTAGTTAAATCGATAACTGAAAAGTTCGATCCCTCAGCCAAAGGCAAATAATTCGAGCGTGTGGTCCTAATTTATGGCACAACAAGCTCGAATAAAGCTCACTAGTACTAATCTCACCATGCTGGAAAGTGTTTGTTCAGAAATACGAGGCATAGGTGAAAAAAATGGTATTAAGCTACGAGGTCCTCACCCTTTGCCCACCAAGAAAATGAAAGTAGTAACACGCAAATCACCGTGTGGGCAAGGTACGAACACTTGGGACAAGTATGAGCTGAGAATTCATAGACGAGTTATAGATCTAGGAGCAGACGATCGTTCGATTCGCCAACTTATGCGTTTGAAGATTCCTGATGATGTATATATTGAGGTTTCACTAACACAGTGATCGTAATCGAAGTACTAAATTAACATGTTTAACTTATATGCCTAAATTATACAATTGAAATTGACGAATCGGCTCGTTACTTTTACGGTAGGTAATTGGGTTGAATCATTCAATACAGGGCTAATTTATATGAAAATTTCTTTCATATATTGCTGATTAAGGAATTTTTCGAATCGAGATTCATACGGTATAGAACTAGAAAAGAATAGGGAGAGTCATAGTTTTTTATATACGGCATATTCAATCTGCATTTGGTACAATTATAGATGACATTAGTTGGAGATGCATATAGATGGCTTGCTAGCAGAGTTTCCTCACGTCCTACAAATTTTAGTTGGGTCATCAAAAATCAATTAGCAGGCAGCGGATTGCCAATTACCGTGAATCAATTTAAATGGCTTATCGATCACGGGATTAGGACTATTATAACTGTTAGAGAAGTCCCTCTCCCCTTTGGATGGATTCAGCTTTCTAACCAAGATAAAGGCATTCAGGATAGTAGTAATACATCGACCATTAGTTACTTGCATGTTCCAGTTGAAGATTATAAAGCACCTACAATGGACCAAATTAAATCCACGGTATCATATATTGAACACCGTTTGGTATCTAATGGAAGTTGTATATTAGTCCATTGTGCCGCTGGTAAGGGCAGGACAGGAACGATACTGGCTGCTTATCTAATAAAGAAAGATCGACTTTCTGCTGAGGACACTATTAAAAGGCTTCGAACTCTACGACCTGGCTCCATACAAACGCAGATTCAAGAACAGGCCTTGTATGCGTATGCCGATTATTTGAACAGTACTTAACTATGGGATTTGAGTTTTGTATTATGCTTGGATTAGACAGTCAAAAATAATATGAATAATCTATGCTGCCCTTGAACATCATACTAATTGGCGTTCCACCCTTTTGTTAAAATACTAGCTCTGGTAAGGGAGTTTATGAACTTCGATAAGCTAGAAATTTATGCGAATGAGGCAACTGAAGCTAGACATAGAAATCAGAGTGAGCTAGGCAAGAAATTAGAGAATGATCTCATTAGAATGTTAACAGAACAAGAGCTGGCATTTCCGATTGAAGAGAACGTTCTTATAAATAAGAACTCTGCTTCCTTTATTTATAAAAATGGTAAAACATATCCTCATTTAATCGAATTCATAGCAATGATTCTTCATATTGAGATTCCGATTGAAATTGACCAGTGCAAATTTGGACCAGGAGAAATTGTTGTGTCCGCAAATAACCCTGTGGAAGCTCACAAGAT
>Ga0114129_10003778_pt1 | contig 21352 bp, 15 predicted proteins | sample RhiMetdeltSRZDD1_FD_80071 | JGI IMG/M metagenome (GOLD analysis project Ga0114129, IMG submission 80071) | Populus rhizosphere microbial communities from Tennessee, USA - Rhizosphere MetaG P. deltoides SRZDD1 (version 2) (version 2) | ecosystem: Host-associated > Plants > Roots > Rhizosphere >... | reverse complement strand
TACTCCACCGCCTCGGCGACCAGGCGCATGTCGGCGAGCGAGTTCTTCGGCGCGTCGCGGGTGTAGTCGGCGGTCTTGGGGGACTCGATCGTGGCGTCCACGATCAGGAGCGCCACGTGGATGCCCTCCTCGCGCAGCTCCTGCGCGGCGGCGTGCGTCATCGCGCGCGTGGCCTGCGCGCCGGCGGACCAGAGGCCACGGCCCGGCATCGCCCTGCGCGCCGAGCCGCCCGTGACCTGGATCAGGGTGCCACCGTCGCCCGACTCGCGCAGCGCGCGGATGCCCGTCGAGAGGAACACGAACGACTGCTCGGCCACCGCAGCCGCCCAGCCGCGGAAGCCGTCGAGCGTGGCCTCACCGATCGGCCCGCCGCCGAAGCCCTTGCCGTCGTCCGGCGGCCGGCTGGCGCTCACGGCGTTCACGATCAGGCTCGGCGCTCCGAGCTCGTCCCGCACCCGCGCGAGCGCCGACCCGAGTGCGTCCGCGTCGCTGGCGTCGGCCGCGATACCGAGCGCGCCGCGCTCGCGCACGGATGCCGCGGTCTCCTCGCTGCGGGCGATGGCGGCGCCGCGCCAGCCGCGCTCCTGGAGGTGGTCGATCATCGCGCCGCCGAGGTTGCGTGCGCCGAGGATCACAGCAACTCGCTCGCCGGTCACAGCAGCCAGACGATGACGAGGATGATCAGCGCGATCCCGACGCCGACGCCCGTGATGCTGACCGGAGTCCGGTTCTCTGCCCAGAAGCCGGGGTTCGCGCGGGAGCGCGAGTGGCGCCCCTCGGGCGGGGTTCCGGTCCAGTCGTCGTCGTCCCAGCCGCTCATGCATGCACCGTAGCTCGCGACGGTTTTCGGCGCGTGGTTGCACAGCCTTTTGACCGGGTACGCAACACGTTCGTAACCCAAAAGGGAGGCATTCAGACAAATGGCGGAACCGAACGCCAGGGACACGAAGTTGATCCAGTACCTCAACGAGGCGTACGGCAAGGAGAGGGAACTCGAGACCGCGCTCGAGGCCCACATCGCCATGACAACGCGGCCGCCGTACAAGAAGCGGCTCCGTGAACATCTGAAGGAGACCAAGGGACACGCGCGCCAGCTGAAGACGCGCATCCGCGAGCTCGGCGGCAAGGCCGAGGCGGGGCCGGTCACGGCAGGCCCGACGCCCGTCGTGGAAGCGGCCTCGACGCTCACCTCCGTGGCGAGCAAGGCCGTCGCCGCGGCGCAGGGGCCGCTGCACGCGATCCGCGGCACGGGCGAGTCCGAGAAGATGCTGAAGAACGCGAAGACCGAGTACCACAACGAGTTCGAGGAGATCGCGACCTACACGGGCATCGAGGCGCTCGCCGACGCCGTGAACGACAAGGACACGGCGAAGCTCGCCCGCGGCATCCGTCGCGAGGAGGAGCGGATGGCCAGGTTCCTCGAGAAGCAGATCCCGCAGCTCGCGAAGGCGGTGGCGAAGGAGGAGATCCCGGCCGCCGAGCGTCGCAACGGCAGGTCGCGGGCCAGCTCGCGTCGCTCCTCGTCGAGCCGCTCGCGCAGCTCGTCGAACGGCTCGAGCCGCTCGTCGAGCGGGTCGCGCAGCTCGGGCTCGTCGGCTAAGCGCTCCAGCTCGGCGTCGAGCCGCACCCGCTCGTCCGCGAAGCGCTCGTCCGCGAAGCGCTCGTCCGCGAAGCGCTCGACCTCGGCAGCGAGCCGTTCCGGATCGACCCGGAGCAGCGGCTCGAAGCGGTCGGGCGCGTCGGCGAAGCGCTCGGGCTCGTCGGCGAAGCGCTCCGGATCGGCCTCGAGCCGGTCGCGCTCCTCGTCGAAGGCCCGCTCCAAGTAGGCAATCAGGCTCAGCCCGTCCGCCGTGACCCGGCGGGCGGGCTTAGTCTTCGCGTGCATGGACGCTTCGAAGCGGGAGGACAGCGGGCGTGAAGAGTCCGAGAAGGAGCGGCTCGATCGCAACCTGGAGCAGCTGCTCGGCGAGCTGCGCGTGGCGCTGCCGGGCGTCCAGGTGCTGTTCGCGTTCCTGCTCGTGGTGCCCTTCAACCAGCGCTTCGCCGACATCACGAGCTTCCAGCGCACCGTCTACTTCGTGACCCTCCTGTGCGCGACGGCGGCCTGTGCGTGCCTGATCGCGCCGACCGCCCACCACCGCATCGAGTTCCGCGCGCAGGACAAGGAGCGGATCGTGATGGGAGGCAACCGCCTCGCGCTCGCCGGTCTCGCGCTGCTCGCCACCGCCATGACCGGCGCCATCACGCTCGTCACGGACTTCCTCTACAGCTCGACCACCACGGCGATCGCCGCGGGTGGGGTTGCGCTCCTGTTCTTCGTGCTCTGGGCCGCGATACCGGTCCGCCGCCTGCTGGAGAGCGACTAGCGCAGCGAGCGCGTCAGCTCGATCGCGCGCTCGCGGCCGAATGCGCCCTCCAGCCTCACCAGCAGATCGCCGCGCTCCACGAGCAGGACGTTCTGCGCGAAGCGAAGCTCGGCCTCCGCGAAGTCGGAGTCGGGTGGGCGGTAGAAGAAGAGGTGCGGGGCGCCCTCGATCCAGACCGCGCGCGCCCCGTCGATGCGGAGGCGCTCCGTGCTGGTGGTCTCGGCCACGATCTTGCCGAGGTACTGGGGGTGCAGGTCGCCGCGGAACTCTCCGACGAGCAGCCCCAGTTTGGTGGTGCCGGCCTCCGGCAGGCCCGCACGCGCGCGGTAGGCGAGCGTCAGCTCGCCGCCCGAGACCTCGCGCTTGACGAACACGGCGTCCGGACGACCGGCCGCGCTCGGAACGAGCGGCTCGAATCCGAGCGACTCGCGCGCCCGCTCGAGCGTCGTGCGCTCGCCGAGCCGGAGGGGACGGAACTCGGGCGCCGCCGGCAGCTCGTCGCGGCGCTCGATGGTGGCGCCCTGGAGCCCGAAGAACTCGAGCACCGCGTCGCGCACGCTCGGCACGGCCGCGAAGACGCCTCCCGCGAGCACCAGCAGCCCCACCAGCGCAATTGCAAGCGAGCGCCGCAGCCCGGCCGGCGGCAGCAGGCGGCGCCGCGCGCGGCGACCCTCCGCACGGCCCGGGCGTTCCGCGGCGGCCTCCACGCGCGCCCGTACGCCGCCCGCCAGCTCGGGGGTCTCGGGCCAGTCGAGCTCGCGGCCCAGCTGGGTGAGGCGCCGCTCGAGCTCCGTCATGCCTCCGCCTCCCCGAGCTCGACCCGCAGGCGCTCGAGCGCCCGCGAGAGCCTTGACTTGACCGTGCCGCGCGCGCAGTCGAGCGCGGCCGCGGTCTCCTCCTCGCTCAGCTCGAGGAGGTAGCGGCAGGCGATCGCCTCCCGGGCCGGCTGCGGAAGCCGCTCGATCGCGGCCAGCAGCTCGTCGCGCTGCTCGGAGTCGAGGAGCGCCGCCTCGGGCGACGGGACCGCGTCGTCCGGGCGGCGCTCCTCGGCCACGCGCTGCGCCAGGCGAACACGCCGGCCCGCTCCTCGCACCCGGTTGCGCGCCTCGTTGGCCACGATCGCGAGCAGCCAGGGCCGGAACGGCGAGCCCTCGCGGAAGCGCGGCAACGCCGCGTGCGCCTTCACGAAGCCGTCCTGAGCGGCCTCCTCCGCGTCGGCCGCCGAGCGCGTGATCACCCACGCGGTGCGGAACGCGATCGTCTGATGCAGTCTCACGATCTCCTCATATGCGTCCAGCTCGCCCCGCCTTGCACGCGCAACGAGCTCCGCTTCCTGGGGTGGCCGGTCCTCCACCGTGCCGCTAGTACAACGCGACAGCCGGACCGGTTCCAGCGCCGAGCAGCATCCGAAGGGCGCTCCGGGCGGCGCAAGTATTGTGCGGCGCCCTCGCGGGCTCTGACCCGAAATGACAACCAGCAGTAGACCCACCGAAACGAGCAGCAGTCGCGACGCCAACCGCATCGGCGCGGGCCGCGCCGGCCTGCACCTTGCTGCCCTCTGGGCCCTGGCGGTCGTGCAACCGCTCCTCGACCTACTTGGTCGCACCCCTGAGTTCTTCGTTGCGCGCGGCAACACGTCCGGGGACATCGCCGCGTTCGCCTTGGCGGTGACGATCCTCCCGCCGGCGGGAGGTGTCGCACTCGAGTTTCTGGTGTCGCGTCTGCATCGTGCGGCCGCCTGGTGGCTTCATCTGGCCCTTGTAGCGCTTCTGTGTGCGCTCGTCGTGCTGCCGCCGCTGGCGGATCTCTGTGGTCAGAAGTCGGCGCTCGCCATCCCGCTCTCGTTGGCGGTGGGAGCTCTATTGATGGCGGTATACGCGCGGCTCCCGCAGGTGCGCTCATTCGTCACGGTCCTCGCGATCTCGCCGGTCGTCTTTCTAGTGTCCTTCCTGGCGTTCTCGCCGGCCGCCGAGCTTGTCTTTGGGTCGGAGGCGCCGGTCGATGCCTCCCGGGGCGGCGGTGGCACCACGCCGGTGGTCATGATCGTCTTCGACGAGTTGCCGACCATCTCACTGATGGACCGCCGGGGACAGATCGATTCCCGACGCTTCCCAAACTTCGCTCGTCTGGCCCGCGACGCGGTGTGGTATCGGAATGCGACGACTGTCGCCGACGAGACAACCGAAGCGGTTCCGGCGTTGCTCTCAGGACGCATTTCCACGAAAGACGCGCTGCCCATCAGCGGCGACTACCCGCACAACCTCTTCACCCTGCTTGCCGGTAGCCATCGACTGGAGGTCGTCGAGCCCTTTACGGATCTGTGTCCCACCGACCTCTGCGGCGACGACGCCAGTGCCAGCGCCGCCACACGCGCTCGGGCACTCGGCTCCGATCTACTGGTCGTCGGACTGCATATCGTGCTGCCCGACGACCTGAGAGACAACCTGCCCCGGATCGACGCGGCATGGGAGGGCTTCGCCGAAGAGGTCGAGCCGGATTCGAAACAACGCCAAGCGCCCGACGTCCTTGCGGCTCTCGCCGCGACGGACGAGGTGGCGCTCTTCCGCGAGTTCACGAATGCGACTCGCGCGAACCGATCCGGGTCTCCACCCCTCCACTTCATTCATGTCTCGCTGCCGCACGGACCGTGGAACATGCTTCCGACGGGCCAGCAATATGCCGTCTCGAACGGCGACTTTCCAGGCCTAAAGGAGGACACCTGGACGCGCGACGCGAGCATCGTGGCCGAGTCGTTCCAGAGGCACCTGCTTCAGACCGGCCTTGCCGATCGACTCCTCGGGCGGGAGCTCGACGCGCTTCACCGGACAGGGCTATACCGGCGCGCGCTCGTGGTGGTAACCGCCGACCACGGGATTGCTTTTCAGCCGGGTGGTCGAAGGCGGCTAGCGGTTCCCGCGAACTTGCCGAACATCGCCGGCGTCCCTCTCATGGTCAAGGAGCCGGGGCAACGGCGCGGACGGATCGACGATCGAGGAGCTCGCACGATCGACATCCTCCCGACGATCGCCGAGGTGACCGGCGCAAAACCAGGATGGAGATTCGATGGCGCGTCCTTGAAGTCCGATCGCGCCGCACGGGTAACCGTCGAGATCTTCCGAGACGGCGAGGTGGCCGTCTCGTCCGCTCTTGACAAGTTCATCAAGTCTCGAGACGCGCGAGCGAGGCGTGCGGCCGACCTTCTTCGCAGCCGCCAGGGACCCGACGCGCTGTACTTAGCCGGTCCGCGGCCCGACATGCTTCGTCGACACTTGGCCGATGTTGTAGTCGCGGACCGCCGTCCCGGTGCGGACTTCGATACGCCCAGCGCGTACGCGAACGTCGATCCACGCTCGCCAACGCTACCGGTCCAGATCAGCGGCTCCCTCCGCGAGGGGCGTCCAGGTCAACAGCTCCTCGTGGCGGTCAACGGCACGATCGAGGCGACAACCGAGGCTGTCGAGACGGGCAATGAGGTGCGCTTCTCGACGTACCTGCCGTGGCCGGCCCTGCGTGAGGGTTCGAACGAAGTCGCACTCCTCGAGCCCACCACGCAGGGAGCGCTGAAGTTGCTCGCCCGCACGTCCCAGCGTGTCTATCAGCTGGCGGCTGACCCGCCGAGCGTGATCTCACCGAACGGCAGGCGCGCCGTCGTTGAACCAGGTGCGAACATCGGATTCCTCGACGACGCGACGGTGGACCGCGGCGTCGCGCGACTCCGCGGCTGGGCTGCCGTTGGCAACCTCAGCCGCCCGGTCGATCGGATAGTTGCATTCTCAGGCGGAGCCTTCCGAGCTGCGCTCCGGCCATCGCTCGAGCGCCCCGACGTAATGGCCGGATTCGACGACAGGCGCACGCTTCTGCGCTCAGGGTTCTACCTGGACATTCCCGTCGCGCAGCTCGCCTGCGACCAGCCCACGCAGAAACTCACCGTCTTCGGCATAGCCGACGACCGCGCCTCCGAGCTCAGGCCTGCGGGCAACGTCGAGGCGCGCCTGGCGGCTGCCTGTCCTTAGGATGCAGGAGCGCGCTCGCCCCGCGTGGCTCGGAAGTAGCCGTTGATCGTGCGGAACTCGCCGGGCGGGCCGGGACTCTCACCGAACTCGCCGACCACGTCGAATCCCGACGCCTGGATCATCCAGCGAAGCGCGAGCTGACCCGGTACCCACCACCAGGTTCCATCGCCGTAGTACTCGGTGGGCACGAAGCGCACGTGCTCCGCGAGTCTGCGGTCGCCAACCATCATCGAGCCGAGCAGCAGGGTGCCGCCAGGCTCCGTCATGTCCGCGAGCCGCCGCAGCAACCCGATCGGGTCGAGCTCGTGGTAGAGGACGCCGTGGCAATGCACCAGATCGAACCTGCCGTGCCGAGCGGGGTCGAGCTCCTGCCAGCCGATCTGCTGGAAATCGGCACCGCTCTGGTAGATCGACTCGAGGAAGCGGGCTTGCCGGATGAACTCGTACGGCTCGCATCCGAGCACGTATTCAGCTCCCCTCAGGCGGAACATGAACGGGTCGTAGCCCGCGTTGCAGCCGACGTCGAGCACGCGCCGGCCGCTCAGGTCAGCTTCGAGCTGTGCCCCAAGCGCGACCCAGCGCTGGTCGTTTCGCCAGAGACCCCCGACGACCAGGTCGCCACCCAACAGGAAGGGGCCCTGCAGCCATGGCTGCAACTCCTCGGCACGCCGGGCGAGCGAACGCCGCTCGTCTTCGTCCAGCCGGGCGGGGAGGCCTGCGCTGAACCGGACCAGCGACTCCGCGTCCAGATCGGGGCCCGAGGGCCGCTCCGTGCCGGACTGCCGCTCGACCGCAGCCCGGATCGCGGCCATCGCATCGTCCGGGCGCTCAGGTTCGGTCCCGCTCACCCGCGCACCGTCCCCATGCCGAAGCGCGACGCCCAGGGCACGGGCACAGTGCGCAGCTCGCGGACTCCCGTCACGGGTGCGCGCGCATGCATGTACCCGAGCAGCTCCTGAGAGCCATATCCCAGGTTCTCGGCCTCCCCGTCTCTCCTTGTGAGCAGCTGGTCGCCGGTCACCGGGTGGTACGCCGCGAACAGCGGCACGGTTGCGCGCGTCGGCGACTCGAGCAGCCAGCCGGCCGGCGGGCCAGTCGGCGTCCCGGGCGTCCGCGGCCGTGCCAGCGTGAGCTGCCGAGCCGCGGTTCCACCGCGCCGAAGCATCGCGCGTGCCGTGGACAGCGGTCCCGCCACCCCGGCCCATCGCGGGGAGGCCGGCGCGAGCATCCAGCGAGCTGCTCCCTTCGCGCCGGGACGTACGCCGGGTGGCTGGTGCCGGTCGGTGACCACCGAGTCGTCGACGATCCACACGGGTATGGCCCGCGCAGGGGCGCTCGCGAGCATGGCGCCGAGCTCGCCCACCGGTTCGCCGTCCGCCACGCGCCCGGCGGCGTACCGGTGCCGGCGACCGCGATGATCCACCGCGATCGTGAGCCCGATCAGTCCGGTGGACCGGTCCGCGTGCGGTGCGAAGCGCGGCGCGACCGGGAACGAGTCGATGTATCCGAGCGTCTCCAGCGGCTTCACCTCTGCAGTGAGCGGATCCAGTGAGCCGCACACGAGAACCTGCTGGGCGGTTGGCCGGTGAACGCCCAGGATCAGCGGCTCCAGGAGCGGTAGCGGTGCGCGCTCGACGTAGCCCAGGGTGCGTGCTTCCAAAGCTTCGGATTCGTCGACGGTCCGGTCGATGGTCGCGTAGGTGCCGTCCTCGCGGGCCACGAGCTGAGCGGTCCCGCGCAGCGAGAAGATCCGCACGTACCCGAGGTCGTACTCGAGCTCATAGCCCCTCGGCGGCTCGCGGTCCTGGGTCACGAGGCGTCGCTCACCGCCGCGCTCGCGATGACGGCAGAGAACCGCCGACTGCGGCGGCGCCCACGTGGGCGCATCCACCCAGCGCCGGACCGTCCCCCAGCGCATGCCCGGAATCGACGGCGGCCGTGAGATCCGCTCTTCGAGCCTCTCCTTCTCGTGAGGCGGAAGCTCACTGGCGACGGGGAGACGGATTGCGTCGCCACTCCGCCCCGGCCCCCGTTCCGCCGCGAAATGGCGCCACTGGACACGTTCCGCAACCGCGACGCAGCTCTCCACTAGCGAGCCGACGGGATCCCCGCAATCGACCGCGAGCGGAGTGATGAGGTCCTCTTCGAGCTCCTCGACGGACCACACGATGGTGTGTGGTGGACCGGCCTCGGCCACGCTGTCGTCGACGAGGCTGAGCGGTACGCGGCTCTCGCCGCCGGCGTCGACCATCACGACGGCGGCCAGCGGCCGGTGGTCACGCTCCGCCGCCGCGAAGATTCGGAGCAGCTTCTCGACCATCGCGCGGTCGCCGAGCAACGTCGAGCCGGTGCCGGCGGTGACGGCGTTCAGTCGACCAAGGGCGTGCTCGCGCGCGTGCCTCAGGGCCTCTCCCGGGCTTTGCGCCAGCCTGGCCGGGAACCGTCGCACGGGCGGGGCTCCATCCGGGATCAGCCACTCGGGTGGCGAGTCCGGACCGGGCGTGCCGGGCCATTCGCCGTCGTATCGCGCGAGCAGCTCCACGTCGCGGCAGCTCTGAGCCGCGAGCCGCTCGGCGAGCCGCCACCCTGGCTCGGTCTCGGGATCGACGGTCTCCAATGCGATGAGCGAGAGGGCCGGAGACCAGTGGGCCTTGAGCTCGCCCTCGATGAGATTGAGGGGCGACTGCGCCCGCACCGCGGCGTGAAACGCCTCCGCCCCGTATTCGACGGCGTCCGAGCGGTTGAAGCCCCACTTGTTGTAGAGCAGGGTCTTCCCGTGCGCCGGCTCTCCGCGAATGCCGAGTGCGGCCAGGCGCAGCACGAACTCCCAGTCCTCATGACCGAGACGGATCCGCTCGTCGAAGCGCTCGCCCGCATCGAAGATCTCGCGGTCGAACAGGGAGCACACATCGCAGGTGTTGCGCCCGAGCAACCCGTACAGATCCCAGTCATGCGCGCGGTAGTAGTCGCTTCGGTTCCCGAAGTACTGAAGATTCGGATAGATGAACCCGACGTCATCCGCGGCCACCCTCAGTTGGGCCACGAGCCGCTCGATTGCATCCGGCAGCAGCACGTTGTCGGAGTCGACGGGAAGCACGAATCGCCCGCGGGAGCGGTCGAGAGCGGCGTTGCGGGCGCGGCCCGGGCCGCCGTTCTCGGCGAGGCGAATGGTCGTGAGGCCATCCTTCCGCTCGAGCGCATCGAGCAACTCGACCGTCTCCGTGTCCGTCGACCCGTCGTCGACGAGAATGGTTTCGACCTCGGGATGGCTCTGCCGCTCGATCGCCTCGAGACATGCCGGCAGGAAGCGGCCGTGGTTGAAGCAGGGGACGATCACGGACACGAGCGGCGTGCCGGACACGGACCGGTTGCGGAAGCGCAGCGGCGATGAGGGAAAGCTGTTCCTTCGGCCGGAGGGGGCGGCCGGTCGCGCTGGCGTGCGCTTCTCCCTGAGCCGGTCGTAGAGGCGCACGTGTTCGTCCGCCATGCGCCTGACCGACCACGCTTCGAGCATTCGCTCACGGCCGCGGTTCCCGAGCTCCTCGCGTGCCTCCGGCGAGTCGATCAGGGAAGCAAGCGCCGTCGCGTAGGCGTCCACGTCGTCGCGGGGCTCGATCAGCCCACCCGCCACGCCGCTGAGCAACTCCCGATTACCGGGCAGCGCCGGCGCCACCACCGGGAGTCCCATCGCCATGGCCTCGTAGGCCACGTACGGCACGCCCTCGAACTCGCTCGTCATCAGCAGGATGTCACTCGCGGCGTACCAGGGCTGGAGCCGGTTGGTCGCCGGATGGACCAGCACAAGGTCACCGAGCTCACGCTGCTCGATCCGGCGCCGCAGCTCGGCTTCGAGGTGTCCGTCGCCGACCGCGTGGATCTGGAAGGCGTAGCCGCGATCACGCAGCCGAGTCGCCACCTCCGCCATCAGGAGCGGATCCTTCTGCTCGACAAGTCGCCCTGGGTAGAGGATGTGAACCCGGTCGGAGGCGAGCCCCGCGACCGGCGTCGCCCGGTCCGGCGAGAACTCCGCCTCGGCGTCCACGCCCGTATGGATCACGTGGATCCGGTCGCGGGCGACCCCGTACTGGTGAACCGCATCCGCGAGGTGCTGGCTGGTGACCGAGAAGGCGTCGACCAGGTTGCCGTATCGCGTGGTCACGTACCGGACGTAGCCCGACTGATCCGGCTCCTCCACGTGCAGCTGCACGACCACGCTGGGCGGTGTCTCGAGCGACGCCAGGTCGGGCAACAGGTCGTACCCGAGCCGCGAGTTCATGATGTGCAGGATCTCGACGCCGCGCGAGCCGAGAAAGTCGAAGATGAAGTACGCCATCTCGGATCCCGCCATGAGGTCCGGCAGGGCCCAGACCTCCTCGGCGTACGGCAGGACCTCGCACAGCCGTCGGTTCGCCGAGGGCTGTGTCGTGATCAGCGAGGGCGCGTACCGGTCCCTGTCGAGCCAGCGGAACCAGTCGATCGTTCCCTTGTCGGTCCCCCCGACGTCGACCCAGGGGGCGAGGTGTAGCACCGGCGCGCGGCGCGAACTGCTCACGGACGACGGGCAGTCGCCGCGTAGCCGAGTGGAAAGACGCAGCGCGCGTCGAGCGGCCCGAGCTCCGCGACCTGCTCCGCGAGCTCCGTGAGCAGGCCGGCGGCGGCCTCGCGCCGTTCGCCCAAGCCATCCTCGGCGCGCCCCATCGCGCTTCGAATGTTGAGCATCAACTGCGCGATCGTCGTGAAGCAGTCGTTCCGAGGCTCGACCACCACCGGGTCGAACCCGGCCGCAGTGAGCAGGTGATCGAGGCCGGCTGACGTGTAGCGGTAGTAGTCGTGCGGCAGCTCATGCAGCTCCCAGGCGAGCGGCACGGTGATGTAGAGGCACCCGCCGGGCTTCAGAATCCGGTGCAGCTCTCGGAGCACGCGACCGGGCTCGGGCACATGCTCCAGCACCTGGGTGCAGAGAACGACGTCGAAGGCGCCGTCTCCCACTGGAATGGCGTCGGCCGAGGCGGTGAGGTCCACGTCGACCCCCTCGTGCAGAGACTGCTCCCAATCGATCGCGGTGTAGTCGGCGTGGGCAAACAGCTCCCGATAAGGCGCGTCGCCCGCGCCCACGTCCGCCACGCGCGCTCCGACCGGCGTCTCGCGCGCCGCGCGGAGCACGAAGTCGAAGATCGAGCCTCGCTCGTGCGGAAACTCGGCGACGAACCTGCGCAGCGGCTCGGAGACTCCTGCGCGGCCGGGGGCGGTCTCGACGCGGCCGCTGGCGGTATCGGTCACGCGCGCGATGGTAGCCAAGGGTCGGAAAGCCTGGGACCCCTACGATTCCCGCGGTGCCGAGCACGCCAGCAACCACGCCTGCCGTCGCGGTCGACGGCGTTTCGAAGACCTTTCGCATACCGCACGAGCGGATGTCGACGCTCAAGGAGCGCGCTCTGCACCCGTTCAAGCGGTCGACCTTCGATCGCTTCGACGCGCTGCACGACGTGTCCTTCGCGGTCGAGCCCGGAGAGTTCGTCGGAATAGTCGGGCGAAACGGCTCGGGCAAGAGCACGCTCCTCAAGTGCATGGCCGGGATCTACCGGACCGACACAGGCGCGATCTACATCAACGGGCGCATGTCGACGTTCATCGAGCTCGGTGTCGGCTTCAACCCCGACCTCGCGGCGCGCGACAACATCCTCATCAACGGGGTCATGCTGGGACTCTCGCCGCGCGAGGCGCGGGAGCGGTACGACCGCGTGATCGACTTCGCGGAGCTGCGCGAGTTCGAGGAGCTGAAGCTGAAGAACTACTCGAGCGGGATGCAGGTGCGCCTGGCCTTCTCGGTGATGGTTCAGGTCGACGCCGACATCCTGCTCGTGGACGAGGTCCTCGCCGTTGGCGACGTGCGCTTTCAGCAGAAGTGCTTCGACGTCTTCCACCGGCTGCGCGACGAGGGCAAGACGATCCTCTTCGTCACGCACGACATGAGCGCGGTGAGGCGCTTCTGTCACCGCGCCCTGCTCCTCGAGCGCGGCGAGATCATCCGCATCGGCGAGCCGGCCGAGGTGGCCGCCTCGTACGTCGAGTTGAGCTTCGCCGAGGGGGGCGAGCAGCCTCCCGACCCCGACGCCACGCGCAGCGGAGACGGCGCCGCCGAGATCGTGGACTCCTGGTGGGAGGACGAGCACGGGGAGCGTCAGACGGCGCTCCCGCAGGGCAGGCCCTGCTCCTTCCACGCCCGCGTGCGCTTCCACGCGCACGCGGAGCATCCGGGGATCTCGACCGTGTTCGAGAGTGAGGCGCACCAGCCACTGATGGCCACGTCGACCGACAACACGAGCGGGGAGACCGGCCTGTTCGAGCCGGGCGACGAGGCCGAGTTTCAGGTCCGCATGGACATGGTGTTCGCACCCGGGCGCGTGCACGCGTCTCCGGCCGTCGCCCATCGCGGCGGGCACCGGATCATGGACCGGCGCGAGCGGCTCGCCTCGGTCGTCGTGACCGCCGCGCGCGTGTCCGGCGGGCTGATCGACATACCGCACGACGTGCGCCTGACGCGCGTCGAGCCAGTGCTCCAGCCGGACCGGGAGCTCGGATGACGACGGCGAGCTCCGCACCGCTCGGAAGGGCCATCAAGGGACCGTCGGCACTCGGCAGCGACCCGCGCCGGGTGCTGCACCTGGCCGTGACGTTGGCGGTGATGGAGTTCAAGCTGCGCTTCTTCGGCTCGGTGCTCGGCTACCTGTGGCAGCTGATGCGCCCCCTGCTCTTTTTCGGGGTCCTCTACGTCGTCTTCACGGAGTTCGTCCGCATCGGCGAAGGCGTGCGCTACTACCCGGCGATCCTGCTCATGGGCATAGTCCTGTTCACGTTCTTCTCCGATTCGACGTCGCGTTCCGTGACCGCGGTGATCGACCGCGAGAACCTGGTGCGCAAGATCGAGTTCCCGCGGCTCGTGGTCCCACTGTCGGTGGTGCTGCTGGCCTACTTCAACCTCGTCCTGAACCTGCTCGCCGTGCTCGTGTTCGTGCTCGCGACCGGCGTCGATCCGCGCCTCGAATGGCTTGCGTTCCCCCTCCTGCTGATTCCGCTGGGGCTGTTCGCGGGCGGGCTGGCCATGCTGCTCTCCGCCCTCTTCGTCCGCTTTCGCGACGTGCAGCCGATCTGGGAGGTGCTGCTCCAGGTGCTCTTCTACGGATCGCCGATCCTGTACGTGCTGGACATCCTGCCCTCCGACGAGCTACGCGAGCTGGTGGTGCGCTTCAACCCGCTCGCCACCATCCTCGTCCAGGCACGGCACACGCTGATCGACGAGCAGGCGCCCAACGCGTGGGACGCGGCCGGCGGCTTTGTGTACCTGCTGATCCCGGCGACGATCGTGCTGGTGGTGCTCGCGCTCGGCTTTTGGGTGTTCAACCGGGAGGCCCCGCGCATCGCTGAGGAGCTCTGAGCGTGTCGGAGCACCTGCGCCAGTTCGTCGCCGCCGCGGCCGAGGCCACGGCGCCGGGAGCGCGAGTCCTCGATGTCGACGCAGGCGGCGCGCCCTACGGCGAGCTGTTCGAACACGCGGCCTATGAGACAGCGGACTGGGACGGCTCCGAGGCTCTTCCGGTCGAGGAGCGCGCATTCGACGTGGTCCTGAGCACGCAGGCGCTCGAGCACGCGCCCGAGCCGCAACGGGCAGTGGGCGAGCTCCACCGCGTGCTCGTCGAGGGCGGCAGCCTGTACCTGAGCGTGTCGCTCGTGCGGGAGCTTCAGGAGCCTCCTCCTGGTGACTACTACCGGTATACGCCGTCATCGCTTGAGTTTCTGCTCGCGGGCGCGGGCTTCGAGGACGTGAGCGTCACGCCCCTGAACGATTGCTTCGCCACGCTGGCGCAGCTCCTGCTGAACGCGCGCACCACGATGGGGCGGAGCGCCGACGGGCTCGACGACCGTCGCGAGGAGGCGGCGGCGGTCCTGGAGGGACTCGCCGAGCAACTCGCGCCACTGGGGCCCCTCGACGTGCGCTGGGAGCTGCCACTTGGATTCGCCGCGACCGCGCGCCGTCCCGCGGGTTCTACGGCATGATGGTCCCTATGCCGAGAGACCTAGTTCGCTGGGGCGTGCTCGCCGTCCTTGCGGGGTGCGTGCCCTGGCTGGCGCAGCCGTCCGCAGCCGCGGCCGCCCAGCCGCTCGAGACCGCCGTCGTCGACCCGTTCGCCTTCGTCGGGCCCGACGGCGACCGCCTGATGGCGCGTGTCCGGGCGTCGGGGGCCTCGACCGTGAGGATCCAGGTCAGATGGGCGCTGGTGGCTCCGCGAGGCTCCACAAGGCCCCCGGGCTTCGACCCCGCGAACCCCACGGATCCCGCCTACCTGTGGGCGGACGTCGACGCCCAGGTGGTGTCCGCGGTGCGCCATCACCTGAAGCCGATGGTCGACTTCTACATCGCGCCGAACTGGGCCCAGCGCAGCACCGACGGGCCCTTCGGGACGCGCACCCCTGACCCCGCGGAAGTGGGGTCGTTCGCGCGCGCGATCGCTCGCCGTTACAGCGGGAAGGTCCTGGGGCTCCCGCGCGTGCGCCTCTGGCAGCTCTGGAACGAGCCGAACATCTACCGGTTCCTGACCCCGCAGTTCGACTCGCCGTTAGCGGCACCCGTGCCCTCGGGCGCGCGGGCGCTGTCGCCGGGCCTCTACCGCGACATGCTCAACGCCTTCGCCACTGGGGTGCGCGGAGTCTCCAAGCGCAACGTCGTCATCACGGGCGGGATGACGCCCTTCGGTCGCGCCTTTCCGGGGTCGCCCGCCGTGGCCCCACTCCGGTTCATGCGTGAACTGCTCTGCCTCACTCCTCGTAACCGGCCCGACCCGAACTGTCGGCAGCGCGCGAGCTTCGACGTCTGGGCCCATCACCCCTACACCGACGGCGGGCCGAACCACAGCGCGGAGGACCCGCAGAACGTCTCGCTCGGCGACCTTCGCAAGATGAAGCGTGTGCTCGCCGCGGCGATCCGCACCGGACGCATCCGCTCCCAGCAGAAGGTCCGCTTCTGGGTAACCGAGTTCAGCTGGGACACGCGGCCGCCCGATCCGGGCGGCGTGCCCGTCAAGACGCACGCCCGCTGGGTGGCCGAGGCGCTGTACCGCATGTGGTCAAACGGCGTGAGCCTCGTCACCTGGTACTCGATACGCGACGAGGCGAGGGACGGCCGGCCGGACCCGGAGGTGTACCAGTCGAGCCTCTACTACAGATGTGCGTCGGGCGTCGCCTGCGACCGTCCCAAGCCGGCGCTGACCGCCTTCCGCTTCCCGTTCGTGGCCCTCCCGAGCGGCCGCCGCACGGTCGCCTGGGGGCGAACCCCGTTCGGGCGTCGCGCGCGCGTCAGGCTCGAAACGCGCCGTGGCGGCCGTTGGCGTCCCGTCGCGACCCTGCGCACCGACGCGCACGGGATCTTCCTGCGGCGCCTGACCCAGCCCCGCAAGGGCATGATGCGAGCCGTCGTGGTGGGCCGTGGTGGCGCGCGTTCGGGGAGTTTCCGGATCGGTCGCACCCGCGACATGGAGGTCCGCCCGTTCGGCTAGGCGCCGCCGCTCCCGTCGGGCGCGCGCTTGTAGGGTGACGCGGGTGTCCCGTAGCCCGGATCGGCGCCGCGTCAGTTGCATCATCACGACGTTCAACTACGCGCACTTCCTGCCCCAGGCGATCGAGAGCGCGCTGGGGCAGACGTACGGCGAGGACGCGCTCGAGGTCATCGTCGTGGACGGCGCCTCGACCGACGACACGCCGCGCGTCGTGGAGCCCTACCTACCGCGGATCACCTACATCCGTGAGCCGCGCAACGACGGTGTGGTCAGCTCGGCGAATCGAGGGCTCGAGGCGGCCAGCGGCGACCTGATCGCGTTTCTCAACGCCGACGACGCCTGGTATCCGACCAGCGTGGAACGTCTCGCCGAGGGGCTCGCGGCGCGGCAGGACAGCGGACTGGTCTACGGGGAGATGGAGATGATCGGCGCCGACGGGAGGTCGCTCCATCCGTCGTATTTCGAGCGCTTTGGAATCCGGCCGCAGAGTGGGCGGCTGCTCGGCAGGCTCCTGAGCGGGAACTTCATCGCGTCGGGCTGCTTCATGTTCCGCTCCGAGCTCCTGTCCGCCTGCCACCCGATCCCTGATTGGGTACCGTGGGAGGACTGGTACATGATGGTCCGGCTGGCCGAGGTCGCTCGCTTCGAGTACCTCCCGGTACCCGTGCTGCGCTACCGCTTCCACGGCGCGAATCAGGTGCTGATGGCGGAGGGCGAGCGCCTGCTGGGCACGTGGCAGAAGGAGCTCTCCTTCCGGCGCCGGCTGCTCGTCGAGGTCGCTCCTCGGTCGGTCTCCGCCGGTGATCTGATCGCTGCGGTGGCCGCATTCGACGCGGTCGCGCGGCAACTGGGCGAGGCGGCACCGGAGCGGCTGGCCGACGTGCTCGCGACCGACGAGGCAGGGCGCGCCGAAGCCGCGGCGGAGGCCGCCGCGGCTTCAGAGAGCGAGCGGGATCGCGATGACGCGGCGATGGTCTTCCAGCTGGCGCGAGCGCTCGCGCATGAGCCGCGCGACCAGGACCACCGGCGCCGTTTCGTGCGAGCCGCCACGCGGCTGCTGGAGGACGAGGCCCAGCTGGCAGAAGAACAGCGAGCGGCGCTCGAGACGATGTCGCAGCCCGTGCCGGCGGCTGAGGAGCCGCTTCAGACCATCCGGGCGCTTGGCGCGCGACTCGCTGCGGTTGGCCCTGGCCACGAGCTCGGCGGGCTGGGAGCGCACCAGCGGCGTCACGAAGCGCTGCTCGCAGAGCTGCCGGATGACCTGGCCGGGCGCCGGGTGCTCGACGTGCCGAGCGAGCCCGCCCGCTTCCATGACCAGGCCGTAGCGCTCGAACGCCTCCTCTCCTCCGGAGCCGAGTTCCGGCGGCTCGCGTGGGAGGATCTCGACCCGCGCGAGCAAGGCCGCTTCGACCTCGTGCACGCGGACGGTCTGCTCGATGGACACTTCCGACCGCTTCCAGCGCTCCAGCACATACGAGAGCTGCTCGCCGACGACGGACGTCTCTACCTCGGCTTCACGCGACTCGCAGCAGCGGAACGCTCCCCGTACGTCCAGCTCGTCGACCCGGGGCCGGACGGCCACCTCGCCGGGCTGCCCGGCCGGGCGGCACTGAGCTGGATGGTCGAGGCCGCGGGCCTGTCGCCGCTGCGCGAGATCGGGGTAGAACCATCGGAACTGGACGGCATCCCGGTCGAATGCGGCTACCTCGAGTTGGCGGCATGAGCGAACAGAGCGAAGAGATCGCCCGGGCGCACGCCGCGGTCGCGGAGGCGCAGGACAGGAGCTACTGGCTCGACCGCTGGCACCTCGATTTGAATGCGCTGATGCGCCGCCGCGGAGCGAGCGAGCTGCGCGCGGCCATACGTGCCGCGCGCGCCGTCTACCGCGGGCTCTACAACGCGCGCGTCAGCACGCGGCGTGCGATGCGCGTGGTGCGCAGGCGCGCGGCCGCGGCCGGGCGCGTGCTCGGCGAGGAACAGCACCGGTATGCGCCCCTCACCGGCCCCGCACCCGGGGCGTCCGCCAGGCTAAAGGCCGGCGCGGTGAGCGAGCGGCTCGGCGACCGCGTCGACGCCGACGACCCGCACGCGCTCGTGGCGCTCCAGCGCGCCGACGTCCTCGTGAGCGCGCTTGACCGCACCGGCGCCGAACCGGAGGCCGGGCAGGAGTGGCTCGGGCTCGGCGAAAGCGCCGACACCGTGCTGGGTCTCCTCGGGGACGCGTTCCCCGGACTGCGGCCGAGGCTGGACGGAGCCGGAGACGGAGCGGTGGATGTGGCGTTCGCGCTCTCGGACTGGAGGTCCGGCACGGGCGCGCTCGAGCAGGTGGACGAGCTGCGTGACGCGGTGCGGCCGGGCGGACGCCTGATCCTCACGGCGCCGGCGCGCTCGGATGGCCAGCCGGTGACCCCCGCGGCGGTGCTCGCGCACTGCACGCCCGACTGGCGCATCACGCTCTACGTGCCGGGCGGGATGGAGGGCGGCCGCGACCTGTACGTCCTCGAACGCGCGTGACCTCGGTCTCCGTCGTCATCCCGGTCAAGGACGGAGGAGCGCTGCTCGAGCGCGTGCTCGCGGCCGTGCGCGCGCAGGGCGACGTTGAGCTGCTGGTGATCGACTCGGGCTCTCGGGACGGCTCCCGCGAGCTGGCGCGGGCCGCCGGGGCGGAGCTGATCGAGATCGCCCCCGAGGACTTCGGCCACGGGCGCACGCGCAACCTCGGCGCCGAGCGCGCGTCGGGCGACCTGATCGCGTTCCTGACCCAGGACGCCGTGCCCGTGGAGGGCTGGCTCGACGCCCTGCGCGAGGCGTTCACCGTGACCGATCGGGTCGGCGCCGTCTTCGGTCCCCACCTGCCCTTCGACGACACGAGTCCGATGATCGCCCGCGAGCTGACCGAGTTCTTCGGCGGCTTCTCGCCCAACGGCACGGCAGTGGTCCAGCGGCGTGGCGACCTCACCTTCCTGTCGAACGTGAACGCCTGCTACGCCCGCGACTGCTGGGAGGAGATTCGATTCCCCGACGTGCCCTACGCCGAGGACCAGGCGTTCGGCCGCGCGATGCTCGAGGCGGGCTGGGCGAAGGTCTACCACCCCGGCGCGGCCGTCCTCCACGCGCACGACTACGGGCCCGTCGAGTTCATGAAGCGCTACTTCGACGAGTACCGCGGGCTCCGCGAGACGAGCGGCCACGTGGAGCCGCTGCGACCGCTCGACGCCGCGCGCGGGGTGGCGCGCGACGCGCGCTGGATGCGCACGCAGCGGATGCCGCCGACGCAGCGCGCGCGCTGGCTCACCCGCTCCGCGGTGCACCACTCCGGCCGCCGCGTGGCGTCCGCGCTGGGCTCACGCTCGGAGCGGCTGCCCGCCTCGCTGCAGCGCCGGCTGTCGCTCGAGGGGCGCGGATCTGAGCGCCCGGGGCAGCCGATCCCGGCGGGTGAGCGGGTGCCTTCCGCGCCCGGACTGGGCCGGTACCAGGAGATCCTGCGGCTGAGCCGCGAGGGAGCGACCCCGCTGGAGGCGCCGGTCGCAGGAATGGCCACCAAGGACATGCTCCACGTGGCGGTGCTGATACCGCCGTTCCAGCGCGGCAGCGGCGGCCACAACACTATCTTCACGCTGATCGCGGCGCTCGAGGAGATGGGCCACACCTGCACGATCTGGATGTACGACCCCGGCGGGCGCCACCACGAGGAGGCGTCCGTGCTGCGCAGGCGGATCGTCGAGGAGTTCCGCCCACTGCGCGCTCCGGCGTTCAAGGGCTTCGACGCGTGGCACGGCGCGGACGTGGCGGTCGCGACCGGGTGGGACACGGCCTACCAGGTGATGCTGCTGCCGGGCTGCCGGGCGCGCGCCTATCTGATCAACGACCACGAGCCGGAGTTCTTCTCCACGTCGGCTGAATCGCTCTGGGCGGCGCGGACGTACGAGCTCGGCATGTACGGGATCTCGGCGAGCCGCTGGCTGCGCGACCTGCTCGCACGGCGCTACGGCCAGCGCGGCGGCTGGTTCCGGCTCGGCGTGGATCACGGCATCTACCACCCGCGGCCGGTGGAGCGCAGGCGCGACACGATCGCCTTCTACGGCCGGGTCTACACCGACCGCCGAGCCGTGCCGCTGGGGGCACTGGCCCTCGAGGAGCTGCTCCGCCGCCGGCCCGAGCTGCGCGTGGTGGCCTTCGGCCACGAGGCCGACGAGCCGCTGGAGCTGCCGTTCCCCTCCGAGCAGCTCGGGGTCGTGCCTCCCGAGCGCCTGGCGTGGACGTACTCGGAGGCCACCGTGGGGCTCTGCCTGTCGCTCACCAACTACTCGCTGCTCCCGCAGGAGATGATGGCGTGCGGGCTGCCGTGCGTGGACCTGGCCGGAGGGAGCACGGAGGCGGAGCTGGGACGCGACGCGGGCGTGGAGTACGCCGAGGCCGACCCGGTCGCGCTCGCCGACGCGATGGAGGCGCTGATCACCGACACGGAGCGCTGGGAGCGGCGCTCCGAGGCCGGGCTCACGATGGCGGACAGCGCCTCGTGGGACGTGGCGGCGCGGCAGGTGGAGCACGGGCTGCGCGAGGCGCTGCGCGAGCAGGAGCTCGCGGCCGCCGGGCAGCGCTAGCTCGGCTTGACGGTCTCCACCCAGTCGACCGTGGAGCGGCAGGCGTCGCGCCAGTCCCGCAGGTCGGCGCTTCTCATCTCGGGCCGGCTCGCGAGCGGCTCGAACACGATGGCGCGCAGCGCGCCCGGCATGTTGTCGCCCGGGCGGAGGCTGCCGCCGCCGCGCACGATCCGCACGCGGTTCCGTCCCGGCTCGAGCGTGGCGTCCATCGGCGTGCCGTAGTTGCCGTCGTTGCCGGTCTCGTAGGAGACCTGGCCCACGAGCTGCCCGTTCACGTACACGCGCAGCTCGCGCCCGAACTCGCCCTTGAGCCAGATCCGGTAGCGGCCCCCCGTGTTCACCTCCACGTTCGCCGACAGCTCTCCCGGCGTGTAGAGGCCAATCCCGCCGGTGGTCTCCGTCCAGCCCGCGGTGCGCTTCGCCTTGACCGGGTTCACCACGGGAAGCCGCGGTCGCGTGACGTAGGACAGCGTGCTGCCCGGGCCAGCGTCGGACGCCGCGCGCCGAACGTCCGCGCAGTTCACGCGCCCGGCCGCCTGCAGGCCGCTCCCTGCGGGCACGTGCGCGAGGATGTCGCGGTCGCGGCGGTTGCGCCAGACGTCGTAGAAGCGGCCGCTGAAGACTCGCTCGAAGGACGAGGGCGGGCGGCTCGCGTTCGGCCGCCGGCGGGCCACGATCGTCTCGTAGCTCTCCACCGCCTGGGGCGGGATCTGGTCGAGGTCGTAGCTCAACCCATAGCCGGCCGGCGTGCCGTCCACCAGCAGCCCGAGCTGCGGGTTCTTGTACGAGAAGCCGGGCCCGTCCGGCGGCAGGTCCTG
>Ga0114129_10003777_pt1 | contig 21355 bp, 20 predicted proteins | sample RhiMetdeltSRZDD1_FD_80071 | JGI IMG/M metagenome (GOLD analysis project Ga0114129, IMG submission 80071) | Populus rhizosphere microbial communities from Tennessee, USA - Rhizosphere MetaG P. deltoides SRZDD1 (version 2) (version 2) | ecosystem: Host-associated > Plants > Roots > Rhizosphere >... | reverse complement strand
CGCCGACTCCGACGGCTCGAGGATCAACGTCGAGAGCGGGGCGCTGTATCCGCAGGTCGTCGCCGATGCCGTGGCCGCAGGGGGCGCCGACGCCGGCGTGGCGTTCGACGGGGACGCCGACCGGGCGCTTTTCGGTGACGCGGGCGGTGAGGTGATCGACGGGGATCAAGTGCTGGCGGCGTGCGCGGTGGCGATGCAGGAGCAAGGGACGCTCACCGCCGACACCGTGGTGGCGACCGTGATGTCGAACCTCGGGTTCCATCGGGCGATGCGCGAGCGCGGCATCCACGTGATCTCGGCGCCGGTGGGGGACCGGTACGTGCTCGAGCAGATGCTGGAGCACGAGGTCGCGCTGGGCGGCGAGCAATCTGGACACGTCATCTTCCGGGACCAGGCCACGACGGGGGACGGACTGATCACGGCGGTGCGGTTCCTCTCGCTTGCCGCGCGCCGGGGCGTGCGCGTCCGCGAACTGGCCGCGGTCATGCGGCGCTTCCCCCAGGTGCTGGTCAACGTCGAGGTCGCGCACAGGGAGCGCCTCGATCAGGCCGGCGAGATCTGGCGGGCCGTGCGCGAACAGGAGTCCCGACTGGACGGCTCCGGCCGGGTGCTGGTCCGCGCGTCCGGGACCGAGCCGATCGTGCGCGTGATGGTCGAGGCCGAGACCGAGGAGATCGCGCGTGAGCACGCGGACGCGGTCGCCAAGTACGTCGCCTCGGCCCTTGCCTGAGGGCACAGGTCGGGGCTCGCGGGCGACCGAAGTCCGGCGGACGCGTTCAACACAGCCGGCTGCTAGGCTCGGCCTTCCTATGTGCGGCATCGTGGGCTACGTCGGCCCCGACCAAGCGCTCCCGATCGTGCTCGAGGGTTTGCGGCGCCTCGAATACCGAGGGTATGACTCGGCGGGCGTCGCCATGCTGGACGGCGGACTGTCGATCGTGAAGCGCGCTGGCAAGCTGTCGGAGCTCGAAACGGCGCTCGAGGCGGTGGGCGCCGTCCCGGGTTCGGTCGGGATGGGCCACACGCGGTGGGCGACCCACGGCGCGCCGACCGACTCGAACGCGCACCCGCACACCGACTGCGCGGGCCGTATCGCGGTGATCCACAACGGGATCATCGAGAACTTCACCGAGCTGCGTTCGGACCTGGAAAAGCGCGGCCACGTTCTCGCGTCCGAGACCGACACCGAGGTCGTCGCCCACCTGATCGAGGACAAGCAAGGTGTGCTCGCCGACCGCGTACGCGAGACCGTCACCCAGCTCGAGGGCGCGTACGCGCTCGTCGTGCTCGGGATGGACGACCCCGACGTCATCGTCGGCGTCCGAGTCTCCTCGCCGCTGATCGTCGGCCTTGGCCACGGCGAGAACGTGCTGGCCTCCGACATCCCCGCCGTCCTGCAGAAGACGCGCACGGTGCTGCCGATCGACGAGCATCAGGTCGTCGAGGTGCGCGCGGACCGCGTCCGCGTAACGGACCTTGACGGCAAGGAGGTCCAGACCGGACCGTTCGAGGTTGACTGGGACGTCGCGCGCGCCCAGAAGGGTGGGTTCGACGATTTCATGCTCAAGGAGATCCACGAGCAGCCCTCGGCGATCCGCGACACGCTGGCGGGCCGGGTCGACGATCAGGGCCTGCTCGCCCTGGACGAGCTGCACACCGATACCGACGTCCTGCGAGAGGTCGACAAGGTCTTCGTAGTCGCCTGTGGCACGGCGTTCCACTCGGGCCTGGTCGCCAAGTACGCGATCGAACACTGGACGCGGATCCCGGTCGAGATCGACATCGCCTCTGAGTTCCGGTACCGGGATCCCGTGCTCGGGCCCCACACGCTGACCCTGGCGGTGAGCCAGTCGGGCGAGACGATCGACACCCTCGAGGCCGCCCGGCACGCGCGCCGCCAGGGCTCGAAGGTCCTCGCGGTCACGAACACGATCGGGTCCTCGCTCGCGCGCGAGGCGGACGCGGTGATGTACACGCACGCGGGCCCGGAGATCTGCGTCGCGGCCACCAAGACGTTCGCCACGCAGATGGCCGCGCTGCACCTCGTTGCCCTGTACCTCGCGCAGATGCGCGGCGCGATGTTCCCGGTCGAGATCGTCGACATCGTGAACTGGATGCGCGAGCTCCCGGGACAGGTGCGCCGGACGCTCGGGCTCGCGGACCAGATCCGCGGGATCGCCGAGGAGCTTCGCGACGCGCGCGACGTCCTGTTCATCGGCCGGCACACCGGCTACCCGGCGGCTCTCGAGGGCGCGCTCAAGCTGAAGGAGCTCTCGTACCTGCACGCCGAGGGCTACCCCGCGGGCGAGCTCAAGCACGGGCCGATCGCGCTCGTGGAAGAGGGCGTGCCGGTGGTCGCGGTCGCGACCGAGTGCCACGTGTACCCGAAGATGCTGTCGAACATCCAGGAGGTGCGGGCTCGCGGCGCCCGTATGATCGCCGTCGCAAGCGAGGGCGACGAGGAGATCGCCGCGTACGCGAACCACGTCGTGTACGTCCCCCGCGTGCCCGAGTTGTTCGCGCCAGTCGTGGTCACCCCGCCGCTGCAGATGCTCGCCTACGACGTGGCCAAGCTCCGCGGGTGTGACGTCGACAAGCCGCGCAACCTCGCCAAGAGCGTTACCGTCGAGTAGGCCCGCAGGTCACGGGGTGCGCGGATCCCCGTCTTGAGGATTCGGAACCGGAGCTCCACCAGGGACCCGGTCTGACGGGGAGGCGCCGAGAACCCTCCAGGTAGTCCGGTCCGGATCGGGGAGGCGTGGACCCTCCCCCACTGTGTGGGTCTTCGGGCCGAGTCGCTCAGTCCGCCGAGGCGGAGTGCACCGAGCCCCGTTCGCCAGTGGGTTGTCGCGGGCCAGCAGATGTCCGGACATCGCATCTTCAAGAATTGAGTGACAGGAACGGGGCGAAGCGTGCCGGCCGGATAGCAGGAACGATCGAGAACACGTAGAGTGACCAACCGCACGGTACATGTTGACGGCGCGGGAGGTCATCGGGTGAGTAGCGGGTCGGTTGCCTTCCGGCCTAGGGCGACCACCTCCAGGGTGGTAAAGCTCGGGCGGCGATACAGCCTCCACCACGCTGGCAATTGGTATGTCGTCTCCGACGACAAGCGACCCTCGCAGCCCGGAGAGCGCTACCCGGACCGGGAACGGGGGCAGGCGCTGAGGAGATATCGGGAGCTGGAAGACCGTCATTGGCGGCGCTGGGGTGCCTTGAAAGCGGCACTTCACATGTCGGAGAGGACGCCTGTTCCAGCTCGTTTCCAGATCAGCAGGCTTGCGGTCGTTGCTATCGGCGTCCTTTGCGTGGCCGGATTCTTGAAGACATCGGGTAACGCCGATTCCCTGCCTCTCGTGGGAGCGTTCTCGATCGAAGTGGGGCCCAGCGGGGTGCCGTACCTCGCGTACATCCCAAGCAGCCCGGGAACAGAGGTAAGCCAAGCCGTCACCATGGGTGATGACGGGAGAGGCAAGGACAAGGGCGCTCCGGTACTGCTGTTGCCCTTAGGAGACCTCCTCGCATTCGGTGGGCCTGTCTTCCCAGAGGGGACCGCACCCCATCCGGCACCCGGGCCGGACCCGGGACCAGGACCGCAACCGGGACCTGGCCCGCAACCGGGACCGGGCCCGCAACCTGGCCCTCACCCCTCGCCGAGCCCGGATCCATCGCCGTCGCCGATCCCAGGGCCAGCGCCTGGACCGCAACCTTCGCCGGATCCTTCCCCGGATCCATCTCCCACACAGTCCCCCGACCCGTCGCCGGATCCTTCCCCGGATCCATCCCCGACACCTTCCCCCGACCCGTCCCCATCACCAACATCGGATCCGCCCCCCCCGACCGGACCCACCGGACCCAGCCTTTCCACGTCCGGCACGGCCGTGATCTAGGGAAAGAGACGCGAGACACGCGGGCGACGAGGTCTGCGATTGCGGCGTCACCCGACTGAGATCCGGCTCGCGCGGCATCGTCGAGACCTCTGACGCGACGGTGTCCCCGCACGTCTCGCCGCTTCCGGCCTGGCTCCTTACGGCCGCGTCCACCTTGGCGCAGTCGTCGATCCATACGCCAGGCAGGCTGCTCATGGCTATCGCGGCTACCCTAGCCGCCGTGGAGATCCTCGGCCTCGGGGTCGACATCTGCGAGATCGCGCGGATGGAGCGTGCTCTCGAGCGACATCCGACCATGCGCGAGCGGGTGTTCACGCCCGAGGAACGCGCCTACTGTGACTCGAAGGCACGGCCGGCCGAGTCCTACGCCGGGCGGTTCGCGGCGCGGGAGGCGGTGATCAAGGCGCTCGGCGGCTACCGGAGCCGACGCTGGCAGGATATTTCGGTCGCGCGGTCGCCGTCGGGGGCGCCATCGATCCGCCTCGATGGCAACGCCAAGCTGCGTGCGGACGCGCTCGGTATCTCGAACGTCATGATCACGTTCACCCACGAGAAGACGAGCGCGGTGGCGTTCGCCGTGGCGGTGTCCGGGTGAGGGTCGTCCTCACGCCGGCGGAGGCGGCCGAGCTCGATCGCGCGACGCAAGCGCGTGGCATCCCGGCCGCCGAGCTCATGGAGGCGGCCGGTCGCGAGGTCGCCGACGCCGCGCTCCGACTGATCGGCGGGGCGTACGGGCGGCGGGCGGTGATCGTGTGTGGGAAGGGGAACAACGGGGGAGATGGGTTCGTGGCTGCCAGGCATCTGGAGCGCGCGGGGGTTCGTGTCACCACGCTCTTGCTCGAGGAGGGCCTGCGGGAGCCGGCGGCATCGAACCTTCGGCGGCTCGCGACCATCCCCGTTCGGCGCCGGCCGTTCGCACGCGAGGCGTTGGACCGCGAGCTGGACCGAGCGGACGTCGCCGTCGACGCGATCTTCGGCACCGGCTTCCGGGGCGTTCCCGAGGGGGCGCATGCCGATGCGATCGCTGCGTTGAACGCGTCTTCGGTGCCAGTCGTGGCCGTCGACATCCCCTCCGGTGTGGATGGCCGGACCGGGGCCGTCGAGGGTGAGGCGGTGCACGCCGACCTGACGGTCACGTTCGGGGCGGCGAAACCCGGCCTGGTGCTGCTGCCCGGGGCGTCGTCCGCGGGCGTCGTCGAGGTCGAGGCGATCGGGTTCCCCGCGGACCTGATCCGAGGTGACCTTCTGCTGGTCGAGGCGGAAGACGTCGCGGCGATGCTCCCGCGCCGGGCGCCGGAGACGCACAAGCGCGCGGCCGGGTTCGCCGTCGTCGTCGGCGGCTCCAGGTTGATGACGGGCGCTCCGGCGCTGGCCTGCACGGCGGCGTATCGCGCCGGGGCGGGGTTGGTCGCAGCGGCCGTTCCCGAGGGCGTCCTGCCGGTGGTCCAGGGCGCGCTCCGCGAGGCGGTCTTCGTCGGGCTGCCAGAGACCGACTCGGGGACGGCGTCAGGAGGCTCGGCGCGCCTGGATGAGGTGCTCGGGCAGGCCGGGGCGCTCGCGATCGGTCCCGGGATGACGACAGACGAAGCGACATCCGGGTGGATCCGCGAGCTCGTGCGTTCGAGCGAGGTGCCCGTGGTCCTGGACGCCGACGGCTTGAACGCGTTCGCCGGGCGCCCGGACGATCTGGCCGATCGCAAGGCGGACCTGATCCTGACCCCGCATGCGGGCGAGTTCTCCCGGCTCGCCGGCGTGCCGACGAGCGAGGTCGGGGCCGATCGGGTCCGGCACGTCCGGGACCTCGCGGCTCGAACGTCGGCTACGGTGCTCCTGAAGGGCAGCCGAACCCTGGTCGCCTCGCCCGACGGCGTCGTTCGGATCAATCCGACCGGCGGCCCGTCGCTCGCGACCGGCGGAACCGGCGATGTCCTCACGGGGATGATCGCGGGGCTGATCGCGCGTGGGTGCTCGCCGATCGACGCGGGTTCGGCGGCCGCCTTCGTCCACGGCCTGGCCGGGCGGATCGCAGGCGACCGTCGCGGCGAGGGCGCGACGGCGGTCGACGTGCTCGAGGCCGTCCCGGACGCGATGCTGGAGGTCCTGGCCGGGTGACGCGGTATCGACCAACAGTCGTCGAGATCGACCTCGACGCGGTTCGGCACAACGTGGGTCTCATCAAGCCCGAAGAGGCCGAGCTCATGGCCGTCGTCAAGGCCGACGGCTACGGGCACGGCGCCGTCCCCGTCGCCCGGGCGACGCTGGAGGGGGGGGCGTCGCGTCTGGGCGTCGCGCTCGTGGAGGAGGGGCTCGCGCTGAGAGAGGCCGGGATCGCCGCCCCGATCCTGGTCATGACCGAGTGCCCGCCCGGATCGGAGAAGGAGGCGCTCGAGGCGGGCCTGACGCCGTCCGTTTACTCGCATGGCGGGCTCGAGGGGCTCGCCGAGGCCGCCCACGCGGCCGCGCGCCCCGTCGCCGTCCATCTGAAGCTGGACACCGGCATGCACCGAGTCGGGCTGTGGCCACCCGAGGACGCGGCCGTGTTCGCGCGGCGCATCCTGGACGCCGGCCTGGAGCTCGAGGGTGTCTGGACGCACTTCGCGGACTCCGAGCGCGACGACGAGGGGACGCTTCGCCAGCTCGCCTCATTCCGCTCGGCCGTCGACGCCCTCACGGCCGCCGGCGTCCGCCCGGGTCTGCTGCATGCCGCGAACAGCGGCGCCACGATCCGCCTGCCCGAGACGCGCCTGGACCTCGTTCGGCCCGGCGCCGCCGTGTATGGGCTCGACCCCGGTGAGGGGCTCGCGGAGCGGTCGGGCCTGCGGCCGGCGCTCGCCTGGCTTTCGGCGGTCGCGATGGTGAAGCGGCTGCCGGCGGGCGAGCGCCTGTCGTACGGGGGCAGGTACGAGCTCGGGCGTGCGTCGACCGTCGCCACCGTGCCGGTCGGCTACGACGACGGGTACCCGAGGACCGCCGAGGGGGCCGAGGTCCTGATCGGCGGCGCCCGCAGGCCGGTGGCCGGGACGATCACGATGGACCAGATCCTCGTGGACTGCGGCGACGCGGACGTCACACCCGGCGATGAGGTCGTGCTGATCGGCGCCCAGGGCGACGAGCGCATCACCGCCGACGAGCTCGCCGACCGGGCCGGCACGATCGCGCGGGCCATTGCGACCGGCATCGGCACGCGGGTGCCGCGGGAGTACGTTTCGACGGAGGGCTCTGGATGAGCCGGAAGCGGACCGCGCTGGTCACAGCGGGGATCGCGGCCGGCGCCGTCGCCGGCGGCATGATCGGCCGGACCGTCCTGAACGCCCGCCGGCGCGGCGACCCCGAGGCTGACGAGCACCTGTCCGAGCTGCCGCCCGAGCTTCTCGGGCCCGTGCTCTCCTCCGACGGCACCGGGCTCGCCGTGCGCGCCGCGGGCGCTCCGTCGAAGCCGACGATCGTGTTCGTGCACGGCTTCAGCCTCGACATGACGACGTGGCACTACCAGTGGACGAGCCTGTCCGATCGCTTCCGGTGCGTCCTGTTCGACTTCCGCTCGCACGGGCGGAGCGCGAGGGCCGCCGGCGGCGACCTGTCGCCGCTCGCGTTCGCCCACGACCTCGCGGCGGTGCTCGAGACCGTGGGCGACGGGCCGGTACTGCTCGTCGGCCACAGCATGGGCGCGATGTCGATGCTCGCGATGGCCGAGACGCGGCCGGAGCTGTTCGGCGATCCGGTCGCGGGCGTGGTGTTCGTGGGCTCGGCCGCCAACGACCTCCTGCGAGGCGCGTTCGGCTCGGTGACGGAGCTCCTGCGGCCCAAGCTCGGGTCGCTTCGTCAGGCGGCCGGCCGCGTGAACCGGCTCCGCAAGGTCGTCCTGTCCAGCCCCGCCGACGTCGGGCAGATGGTCGCCCGCGCGACGCAGTTCGGGTCCGACGCGTCGCCGCACCTGGTGCGTTACGTCGTGGGCCTCGCCGCCAGGACGCCCTCCGAGGTGTGGACGGAGGGGCTCGCGGGGCTGATGGAGATGGACCTGCGCCACGCGATCGAGCACATCGGCGTCCCTGCGCTCGTCATCGTCGGGGATCAGGACCGGATGACCCCACCGTCCTCGTCCGTGGCGCTGGCCGGCGAGCTGCCGCACGGCCGGCTCGAGATCGTGGAGGGCGCGGGCCACTTCCCGATGATGGAGCGGCACGAGGACTTCAACCGCCGGCTCGCGTCGTTCGCCGGCGAGGTCCTCGCCCCGCGCCGCCGGAGGCGGAAGAGCGCGTGAACGGGGACGGCTCTTGGTCACCCGCGTAGGCGGCGTTCGGGTCGGCCACGTCACCGACCGCGAGGGGATCACCGGCTGCACGGTGGTGCTGTGCCCCCCCGGTACGACGGGGTCGGTCGATGTCCGGGGCGGCGCGCCCGGCACGCGCGAGACCGATGCGATCCGACCCGGGACGGCGGTGAACGAGGTGCACGCGATCGTGCTCACCGGCGGGAGCGCGTTCGGCCTGGCGGCGGCCAGCGGTGCCCAGCGGTGGCTGGAGGAGCGCGAGATCGGGTTCGACACGCGGGTGGCGCGGGTGCCGATCGTGCCGGCCGCGGTGCTATTCGACCTCGGCCTCGGCGACGCGTCGGCGAGGCCCGACGATGCCGCCGGCTACGCGGCGTGCGAGTCCGCCACCGACGGGGACATCGAAGAAGGCAGCGTGGGCGCGGGGACGGGGGCGACCTTCGCGAAGCAGCCCGACCCCGTGGCGTGCTGGAAGGGCGGACTCGGCACGGCGGCGGTCGAGGAGGGCGACCGTGTGGTGGCGGCCCTCGCCGTCGTGAACGCGCTCGGGACCGTGGTGGACGAGGACGGCGAGCCCATCGCCCAGAACCGCAACCCGGATGCCGAACCGGAGCTGTGGCCCGGGACCAACACCACGCTGGTGGTCATCGCCACGAACGCATCGCTGTCCAAGGACCGCGCGCAGCTGCTGGCCCAGGCCGGGAGCGAGGGCGTGTCGCTCGCCGTGACGCCGGCGCATACGATGTGGGACGGAGACACGGTCTTCGCGGTCGCCACCGGCGAGGTCGACGCTTCCCAACGCGACCTCGAGCAGATGGCGATGCGCGCCGTCGCAGAGGCCATCCGCCGGGGGGTTCGATCGGCCGTGTCGCTCGGAGGCGTTCCGGCGGTGGGGGAGCCGAGGGGAGACGAGGTATGAGGACGCTCGACGAGGCGGCGCTCGACGCGTCGACGTGCACGAGGTGCCGGCTGGCCCAGGGACGCACCCAGGTCGTCTACGGCGTCGGCGATCCGAACGCGGACCTGATGTTCATCGGGGAGGCGCCCGGGTTCCACGAGGACAAGCAGGGCGAGCCGTTCGTCGGGGCGGCCGGGCAGCTGCTGAACCAGTTGCTATCCGAGATCGAGATCTCGCGCGAGGCCGTCTACATCAACAACGTGATCCTGTGCCGGCCGCCGGGCAACCGGGACCCGTTGCCCGACGAGCTCGAGGCGTGCCAGCCCTGGCTCGACGAGCGCGTCGCGATCATCGACCCGGCCGTCGTGGTGACGTTGGGCAACTGGGCGACGCGGTACATCCTGGGCAGGCAGGTCTCGATCAGTCGGGTGCGCGGACAGCGGTTCCCGTGGCGCGGCAGGACCGTGATCCCGACCTTCCACCCGGCCGCGGTCCTGCACGGCGGCGGGCAGGCGTCGTCGCAGATGACCGCGCTTCGCGCCGACTTCGACGAGATCCGCGCCGCCTTAACCGAACGCCCGCAGCCGGCCGAGCAGCAGCTCGGCCTGTTCTGATGCACGGCCACTCGCGCCGCGCCCGTTGATGAGGCTCGACCTTCGAGCGTCCACGGCCGAGGACACGCGCTCGATCGGCGAGGGGCTCGCCCCGCTGCTCGTCGCCGGTGATGCGATCGCGCTGACCGGCGAGCTTGGGGCCGGCAAGACCACGTTCGCGCAGGGCCTCGCGCGGGGGCTGGGGTTCGGCGGGCAGGTACAGTCGCCCACCTTCACCCTGGTGCGCGAGTACCGGTCTGGCAGGCTTCCGATCGTCCACGCCGACGTCTACCGCCTCGAGCGCGTGCAGGATGTCGTCGAGCTTGACCTGGAGGTGTCCGCGGAGGACGGTGTCCTCCTGGTCGAGTGGGGCGACGTCATCGAGGCCTTGCTGCCCGCCGGCCATCTGGTGATCGAGCTCACGGTGCCCGAACCTGGGGACGAGCGAACGGTGCGCATCGGCAGCGAGGGCCATGTCTGGCTGCCCCGGTGGGAGCGGCTCGAACGCGCGCTGGAGCCGTGGAGGTCCGCCGCGTGAGGGCCGGGGAGACGCCGCCGACATGATCGTTCTCGGCATCGACACGTCGACCAGCCAGACCTCGGTGGCGCTCGGGGCGCAGGGTGAGCTGGTGGGCGCGATGCAGTTCGCCGGCGTCCGAAAGCACGACGACGTGGTTCCGGCGGTCGGGCGGCTCCTGGAGTGGACCGGCATCGAGCTCGGGCACGTAGGCGGGGTCGCCGTCGGGATCGGGCCCGGCTTGTACACGGGCCTGCGGGTCGGGGTCCAGGCAGCCAAGACGCTCGCCCAGGTCCTGAGCGTCCCCATCGTCGGCGTGTCCTCACTTGACGTCCTCGCGTTCGCGGTTCGCACTACGCGGCGGCGGATCGGCGCCGTGCTCGACGCGCGGCGGGGCGAGGTCTTCTTCGCCCTCTACAGAAGCGTCCACGGCGGGGTGATGCGCGAAGGGGAGTACCGGGTCGACCGGCCCGAGGCTCTGGCCGCAGAGCTCGAGGCCGACCCCCAGGAGGTGCTGCTCGTCGGCAACGGTGCGATGCTGTATCGGCGGGTGTTCGAGGAGCCCAGCGTGCATGTGGGGTTCGCGCCGGCGGCGCTGGCCCACCCATGGGCGTCGGCGCTCGTCGAGCTCTCCGCGGCCCGGTTCATCCGGGAGGAGACGGACCGGGCGGTGGACGTGGTACCCCTATACCTGAGGAAGACGGATGCGGAGATCGGTTGGGATCGACGAGCTCGGGGCGCCTCGGCTTGAGGTGACCCGGATGCGGCGTCGCCACCTGCGCGGCGTCATGGCGATCGAACGTCAGGTGTACCCGCGCCCGTGGAGCCCGAACCTGTTCATCTCCGAGATGTCCGAGTCCCGCAACCGCTGCTACCTCGTCGCGCGCATCGATCGCGAGGTGGTCGGCTACGGTGGCCTGATCTGCTACGGCGAGGAGGCGCACGTCACCAACGTCGCCGTCGATCCCGAACGCCAGCGGGAGAAGGTCGGCACGCGCCTGATGCACGACCTGGTGATGGCGGCCGTCGACATGAACGCCGAGGCGATCTCGCTCGAGGTCCGCGTGACGAACTGGGGGGCGCAGCGCCTGTACGCTCGGTTCGGCTTCCGGCCGGTGGGGATCCGCAAGAACTACTACCAGGAGATCGGGGAGGACGCGCTCATCATGTGGCTCGACGGCATCCGCGGGCCGGAGTTCCGATCGCGCGTCCAACGGCTGACCGACGAACTGCCTGAGGGCATCCGCCCGGCGACCGCGTGAGCCCCGGCCTCCACGCCGGCCGGCGCGAACCCCGAGGGTGCGATCGATGAGGGTCCTGGGGATCGAGACGTCGTGCGACGAGACGGCCGTCGCCGTTGTTGACGACGACGCCGTGCTCGTCAACCTCATCGCCAGCCAGGTCCGGCTGCACGAGCGGTTCGGGGGCGTGGTTCCCGAGTTGGCGAGCCGGGCGCATGTCGAGGCCCTGACGCCGTTGATTGACGCGGCGGTCGAGGAGGCGGGCGTGGGCTTCGGCGACCTCGACGGGGTGGCTGTGACGGCCGGCCCGGGGCTGGTCGGCGCGCTCCTGGTCGGGATCGCCGCCGCCAAATCGGTCGCGCTCGCGACCTCGGCCCCCCTGATCGGCGTAAACCATCTCGAGGGCCACATCCTGGCGAACGCCGTCGAACATGGACGCGACCTCGTTCCGGCGGTTTGCCTGGTGGTCTCGGGCGGACACACGATGCTGGTCCACATGCCCCAGCCCCACCGCTACGAGATCCTAGGGCAGACCGTGGACGACGCGGCGGGGGAGGCGTTCGACAAGGTGGCTCGGTTCCTCGGGCTGGGGTTCCCCGGCGGTCCCGCCGTCGACCGCCTTGCGCGGCACGGCGATCCGAACGCGATACGGTTCCCGCGGGCGATGGCGGACTCCGGTGACTACGACTTCTCGCTGTCCGGTCTGAAGACCGCCGTGCTTCGACACATCAAAGCCGAGCGCGACGCGGGACGCGAGGTCGACCCCGCGGACCTCGCGGCGTCGTTCCAGGAGGCCGTCGTCGACGTGCAGGTCTCCAAGACGATGCAGGCGGTCAAGGATCGCGGCGTCGAGACGATCCTGCTCGGCGGCGGCGTTGTAGCGAATTCCAGGCTTCGCGAACGGATCGAGAAGGCCGGCGCCGAGTCGGGCCTCCGCGTACTGATCCCCTCGATCCAGCTATGCACCGACAACGGCGCGATGATCGCGCTCGCGGGTGCGTGGCGCCTGGAGCGGGGCGAGCGCTCGTCGCTCGGCATCGGCGCCGACCCGTCCATGGAGCTTCGATGACCACGGTCCTGGTAACGGGCGGGGCCGGCTTTATCGGGTCGCATCTATCCGATCGTCTCCTGGCCGAGGGTCATCGCGTGGTCGCGCTCGACGACCTGTCGACCGGCCGGATCGCGAACCTCAACGAGGCCCGCGGGTATGGCAACGACTTCACGTTCTTCAACATGGACATCCGAGCCGACGGCCTGCTTTCGCTGTTCGAGCGCCATCGCCCCGAGATCGTGATGCACCTGGGTGCCCAGGCCGCAGTGGCAACCTCGGTGGAGGATCCCATCCTCGATGCATCGATCAACGTGATGGGGACGTTGAACGTCCTCGAGTGCGCACGCCGAACCGGTGTTCGCAAGGTCGTCTACGCCGCGTCGGGTGGAACGCTGTACGGCGAGCCGCGAAAGCTCCCGGTGAAGGAAACCGCCCTCAGTGGGGGGCGGCCTGTCTCACCGTATGGGGTCAGCAAGAGGGTCGTTATCGACTACCTGGATTTCTATCATCGACGTCACGGGATCGGGTGGACGGCACTCGCGCTGGGGAACGTCTACGGTCCTCGGCAGGATCCGCACGGAGAAGCGGGGGTCATCGCGATCTTCTCCGCTTGCATGCTCACCGGCACGAGTCCGACCATCTTCGGTGACGGGAACCAGACACGCGACTATGTGTTCGTCGATGACGTCGTCCATGCCTTCGCCCTCGCGGCGGAGCGCGGAGACGGTCGTCTGGTCAACATCGGCACCTCGGTCGAGACCTCGGTGAATGGCTTATACCTGATGCTTGCGGACATCATGGGTGTCACTGGCGAACCCCGACCCGGTCCAGCCAGGCCCGGGGATCTACGCAGGAGCGCGCTGGACATCGCGCTCGCGGCCGAGGCGCTTGCTTGGCGGCCCTGGACGCATCTCGAAGATGGCTTGCGCGAGACGGTCGCGTTCGCGCGGGGCAGATGATCGGCAAGCTCAGGCTTGGCGAAGCGCCGGCTCGACCGCCTGCATGAAATCCTCCACTCGACGCCCAGCCGCCGTGGCGAGCACTTCGAGGTCCCCATCTCGCAGGGAGATCGCCTCCCGCGCAGGCTGCTGACGGAGCGCGACGACCTCGCGGACGAAGCCGGCAAGGATGGCCCCCTCGACACCGCCGATCGTGTGTGCGGCCCGTACGGCGACGACGATCGGGGGCCTCTCCTCGACCCGCCGGGAGATCTGGGCAATCAGTCGCGACGGCCGGATGCCGTAGAGATCAGCCAGCAAGAGGAATCTCTCGACGGACAGCGCGCGATCTCCGCGCTCATAGCTCGCGAGCGAGGAGGGTTTGAATATGCCCGAGCTCAAGATCGAGGCGTTTCGAAGCGTCAGTCCTCGTGCTCTTCGAGCCACACGCAGGACGATGCCGATCTCCTTCGCGAGCCTCTCCGGCATGCTCTCCCCCACGAGCATCGCGACTTCAGAGGTCTTCGACCCCCTCCCTTGCCAAGGTGTACCACCGACGCGACGTGAATCAACAACGTTGCCGATATCGGTCGCAGCGGTCGGCAAGAGATCTACCGACGGGGGAAGCCCATTAGAATATTTTGCTTCGCGGATACGCAACCCCTGTGGTCTTTCACTCGTTATATACGGCGGAACCGGTGGTCCCCCGTATGGTTGATTACCTTGACACCCCGAGCACTCTCCGTGTAAATAATATGCCTTAGGAAACGAGGTACGCTCGATGGCGGATGAGCGGTCACGCAACCCGATGCCCACTTCAAGTGGGGGCGTGATCCGCGCTAGGCGCACGGCAAGAGTCTCAGCAGTTCATGGCGGGCGGCGAGGTCAAAGCGCACAGGCGGATGTTCTCAGCACAAATGAGGAGTGACATGACTGGACCCAGGCACATTCGGAGGGACGTTCCATCTGCCGGCACAAAGCCGGGGAGCCCGGATGCGCCAATCTCCGTCCTGATCGTTGACGATCACCTGCTGTTCGCCGACGTGATCCTCAGGACCCTCGAGGGCGATGGCATCGAAGTGATCGCTGCCGTTGCGACCGGCGCCGAAGCCCTGAGGGTATTGAACGACGAGCGTCCCGACCTCGTGTTACTTGACCTGTCCCTGTCCGACCGAAGCGGCCTCGCCGTCGGCCAGGCGATCACCGAGCGGTCTCCCGGCACTGTCGTTGTGGCCCTTACGGCACTGGACGACCCACGGCTCGTAGAGCAGGCGATCCGTGTGGGTTTTCGAGGCTACGTCAGCAAGGACTGCCGGGTTTCACAACTCCGAGAGGCGATTACCCAAGCGATGGGCGGGAGTGTCGTCGTCGCCCACCCGAGCCCTCGGGTGGGCAGCCGATCCAGCGGCTCGAAGACCGAGGGGGTGGCGCTGCTCGCGGACCAACTCACGCAGCGCGAGAGGGAGGTTCTTGCCCTACTCGCGCAAGGGACCAGCAGCGTGGATATGGCACGACGCCTAGAGATCAGTCCGAACACCCTGCGCACACACGTCCAAAGCGTGCTCACGAAGCTCCAGGTTCATTCCCGGCTCGAGGCTGCATCGTTCGCCGTACGCAACGACCTCGTGATGGAGGACGACTGGCGTCGGGAGTCGTCCGTTCAGCGTAGTCGGGCTGCGTCATAAGCCGGGCGAATCCGTACGTGGGCCCGGGCTACGCTACGGCTTCCAGACCGGTAGGAGGGTTGGTGGGCGAAGACGCAACCGTGCCTATCCGCGTCCTCGTAGCCCAGGAGCGCGGGTTGTTTCGTGAGGCCCTCCGCATCGCACTGGAGGGGGAAGCGGATCTCAAGGTCGTAGGCGAGACTCAAGATGGTCCGGAGACCGTGGACGTGATCGCCCGAACGTTGCCCGATGTCGCCGTGATCGGCGCCAGGCTCCCGAAGCTGGACGGGATCCGTGCCACGGCGATGATTGGAAAGCGGACCCCCGATTGCCGTGTCCTGGTGATCTCCGAGAAGGATGACCTGGAGATCCTCGTGGCAGCACTCGAAGCCGGTGCAAGGGGGTTCCTCACAGGCGAGAGTCCTCTTCACAACCTGATCGGGGGCGTGCATTCGCTTCACCGGGGCGAGATACTCGTCCCGCCCCGGATGTTGGGGGGGCTCCTATCTCACCTCCTTCGACGTCGGAACGAGCAGGAAGCGAACGCTCGTTGGCTCTCGAGGCTGACGAGGCGGGAACGCGAAGTCCTCGCGCTTCTCGCGGAGGGAGCGGACAACGAGAGGATCGCAACAGCGATGTTCATCAGCCCGCATACTGCTCGGACCCACGTACAGAACCTGATCGGGAAGCTGGGCGTCCATTCCCGCCTTGAGGCGGCGATGCTCTTTGCCCAAAGCGGGATGCGAGATGAGCTCGAGCTCGTAGACGGGTAACCCCAGCCACGACGTCGGACCAGTCGGCTGGTTGGGTGGCCGCTGACGACTACGGTTGGTCGCCGATCAGCATCGGAGTGATGCCCCCTTGGACGCGACTGTTAGGGGCGCATCAAACACTCCCAAAGGTAACCCGATTGCTGCGTTCGGCGTAGGGCTCATACGACAGGCTGAGCGTGCAACGGAATCTCCCGTTGTGGTGAGGTTCTCCGAGATTGAGCGGAGGGCCAGACCACGTGGACGTGATCCCAAGGGTGCGTGTGCTCCTCGCCGAGTCGCAGTTGCTCTTGCGCGAAGCCATGAGAGTCGCGCTCTCGAAAGCCGGTGGCATCGAGGTCGTCGCCGAGGTGGGCGACGGGCTGGGGGCGGTCGCGGCGGCGAAGACCGCCGAGCCGGACGTTGCATTGATCGACGTAGCACTGCCCGGGCGCGATGGCGTGCAAACCACCAGGATGATCGGGGAGGCCGTGTCCTCCTGTCGAATCGTCGTCTTCGGCGGAAAAGAGGACGAACGGCACATGATGGAGGCGTTGGAGGCCGGAGCCAGCGGGTATCTGACGGAGGAGGCGGCGCTCGGAGATCTCGTCGATGCCACCAAGGCGGTCTTTCGTGGCGAGGCACTCGTTCCGCCCCGGCTGGTCGCAACACTCCTCAACAAGCTCGTATGGCACCGCCGACAACGCGATGAGGCGATCTTCCTCCTGTCGCAGCTCACCCGCCGGGAACGACAGGTTCTCGCGATGCTCGCACGGGGGGCCGATAACCGAAGCATCGCCGAGGCGCTTTCGATCAGCCCGGACACCGCCCGCACGCACATCCAGAACCTGCTTGGGAAGCTCGGGGTCCACTCTCGGCTCGAAGCGGCTGCGTTCGCGGTGCGGAGGGGGTTGAGCGAGGATCTCTTCAGGCTTGACGATCCGACAAGCGTAATCGTCAAGCTTGCACGGTCCGAGGATCCGAGCCGGGTTGAGCCCGTGATGCGAGGAGCGAGCTGATCATATGCGAGGAGCTAGAGCTCGCTGACGGCTCGTCGGTCCGAGCCTGCTCCTGGGGGCCGCGCGTCGATCAGCTCTGGGGGCCCTGTCTCGGGGATGCCGCCTGCTTTGACTCCGAGTCGGGCGCCGACCCGTTGCCATCGCTAGGCCTGGAGACCCGCCGACGGTACATCAGCCCGATCCGATAGGCGTTGGAGCCGTATCCGGCCGCCGCCCCCGCCGGGTCGAAGGCGTTGAGGACGCCCCCGATAAGGTGGCCGCCCGCCTGGTCGAGTTGGTAGGCGGCCGCGCCAACCGACGCAGCTGTTCCCTTCCTGGCATCGGCGACGATGATGATTCCGTCGACCATGCTGGCGAGCGGCAAGCTATCCGCGACGCCGAGGACCGGTGGGCTGTCGATCAGGACGAACTCCGCGTCCCTGCAGAACGCCAGGACCTCGAGCATGGAACCCGACTGGAGCAGCTCGGCGGGGTTCAGGAGCGTGATCGCTCCCTGTTCTCCCGCGACTCGAGCCTCACGCCGAGAAACGGCTCCGCTCGTGAGCACCCGCAAGTGCGGGACCTCGGACGCGCGTACCGAGTCGGCGACCGAGAGCTCGCCGGCAAGCACCTGCGCAAGGCCTTCATCGTTCGGCATGTCGAAGAGGGCATCGATGCGTGGGTATCGCATGTCTGCACATATGAGAACAACTTCCTTGCCCGCCAGGGCCAAGCAGACCGCGAGGTTCGCCGCGATAGTGCTCTTCCCCTCCTGCATCTCAGCGCTCGTAACCAGGATGGTCTTGAGCGACCGAGGCCTGAGCCTGCTCCGAGACCCGGTCGTGGGCTGCTCGTGCACGCCCCCCCTGCCTTGGCCCGAGGAAGAGCGATTGCTGACGGCAAGCAGATTCGTCCGAAGCGCACGGTATGCCTCCGCCCCGCCACTGCTGGGCTCGGTCAGGGAGACCAGTTGCGCCGACTTTCGCCTCGAGGCACGGAGCCGCGGAACAACCCCCAGCACCGGAACGCCGGTCGATTGCTCGAGGGCATCGGCGTCGGTGACCCGATCTCGGTAGCGGTCCCGAGCCAGAGCCACCACGACCCCGAGAACCAGGCCCAGGAACAACCCCATCGCGATATCGAACGCGTGTCTTGGGCTGCTGGGCGTGCTCGGTAGCTCGGCCTTTTGGATGACTTGTCCCGGATCCACACTCACGGTGGTGGCCGTTGCAAGTTGCTCCTGGAGCGAGATCCGCGTCGCCTCGAGCGAGTCGAGCTCGCGGTTGGCCTCGCGCCAGCTCTCCGAGCTCGGATCCAGCTGACCGATGGTTCGATTCTGTGCCTCGATCTGAGTGTCGAGACCACTGATCTGCGTTTGCAGGGAGTTCGCATACCGTGCCACGGTCTCCGTAGCCTGTTGGGATCTGAACCGGAGATAGGCCTCGGCGAACGCCTGCGCACCTGCTTGCGCCGAGGCAGGGTCGGTATCCGAGAAGGTGATCTCCATAACGTCTGTTTCGGCTGGAACAGTCACGGAGACGCGATTCAGGAGCTGCGCCGGGGTGGCCGACGATTCGAGCAGCGTGCGCGCGATCTCGGCGACGGCCGTTGAGTCGACGACCCTGGCCTCGGTCTGGAGGTTGACGTCGGGGGAGGAGGAATCGAAGGGAGAGGTGAGGGTGGACTTCGCCAGCACTTCAGCGGTCGAGGTGTACGTGGGTGTCCGTGTGAGCGAGTAAGCGGCCGCCAGCATGGTCACGAGGAGAGTTACACCGAGGACGGACCACCTCTGACGGCGCAGAGTCGTCATGACATCGTGAAGCGTCACGGTGGGCCGGTCCGTCGGGCTCCATCCCCGGGTGTTTTCCAAGCTCATCCTCTCCATCCCAAGCTCGCGCGCCGGTCGGTTCGAACCCGCGAGGAACGACCCGGCGCCCGATCGGAGCCTACTGGGCATAACTCCCCGGCCCATCTTTCATCCGGCGTACGAGCGCTACGCCGACGGGCGTGGCGAAGGATGCATTGGATGACGGTGAGGTCACTCATCCGATCCTCGCTCTCGTTCCCGCGCCGCCAGCAGACTACACGGCCCGGAGCTGGATCCGATCCTCGTCGAGCAACTGGCTGTCGCTCGCTCGCTCGAATGCGCGGACCGCCCGGACGACCATCCCCGCGGCACCCACCGGGTCCGTCCCGACGGCGGTCTCGGCGGCCAGCACCAGGCCGTGGACGCCATCCAGCAACGTGTTCGCGATATCGTTCGCTTCCGCGATCGTCGGCATCCGGCTCGTTACCATCGACTCCAGCAGGTTCGTCGCCACGTAAACCGGACGGTTCCAGCGGTTCGCGCGCCGGATGATCGCCTTCTGATAATAGGGCACGAACTCGAGGGGGATCTCACGCGAGAGATCGCCCCGGTCGATCAACACGGAATCAGCAGATTCGATGATGGGGTCCATCTGCCGTACCCCGAGCCTGCTCTCGATCTTGGCGATGATGTGGGCGGCGGGAGGAGCAAGGGCACGAAGCCTCCCCACATCCTCCGCGGCGCTCGCGAAGGAGAGGGCGTAATGCGTGACCCCGTAGCCGATGCCGATCTGGATCGCGTCGATATCCTTCTGGCTGAGGGCCGGGAGGTCCGCGGCGGGGTCGATCGTCACCGCCTTGTTCGACCCGACCCGCCCCGAACGGACCACCAGCGCATCCGCCTCGTCCCCGTCGATGTCGATGACCCGGAGCTGCGCCCCGTCGAAGTCGATCCCGACGAGCGAGCCCGGTCTGAGCACGTGGAAACCCGCTCGCGGCCAGAGCGCCAGTTCGTGCTCGGTTCCCAGGGTCAGCTCCGCCATCAAACGCACATGCCGACCCTCCCGCAGGGTGACCACGCCCTCGACCGGACCGCAGCGGACCTGCGGCCCCTCGGAGTCGAGGCAGATCGGCGTCTCGGAATACCGGCGGACGAGCTCGATCGCGCCGGCGACATCCTCGGCGGGCGTATGCGACAGATTGATACGAAACAGGTCCACGTCGAACCTGTCGAGCCCTTCGATAACCTCCTGGTTGAAGGACGCCGGCCCCAGGGTGCACAGGATCTTGATCTTCATGCGGCCGATTCTAGGGGAGGAGATCGGACGGGAGGTACTCCAGACGGAGTACCTACAATGCGGCGATTGAGCGAAGTTGCCTTCCGGGTCCACCGAGAGAATGGCGGTCCCGAAGAGATCCAAAGGAAGGGGTTCCGTACATGGCTGAGGGCTGGTCATCCAAGAAGGTGCTCGTCACCGGGGGCGCTTCATTCATCGGATCGACGCTGGTCGAGGCCTTGCTTGCCAGGGGCGCCGCGTCGGTCCGGATCATCGACGACTTCTCGAGCGGGGCCATCGCAAACATCAGGCATCTGCTCGGGGAGGGGTCCGTGGAGCTGATCCGGGGCGATCTCCGCGACCCGGCCGTTTCGGCGAAGGCGATCGAGGGGATGGACGTTCTCTTCCACCTGGCCGCCGACCACGGCGGCCGAGGGTACGTCGACCTACACCAGTATGCCTGTTCCACCAACCTGGCCCTGGATTCGTTCCTCTTCGGAGCCGCCCTGCGCGCCGGCGTGGAGAAGATCGTCTACGCCTCGTCCGGGTGCGTCTATCCGCTGTATCTGCAGGCAGACCCGCGTGAGACGCTTCGCCTGACCGAAGACATGGTGGCGTCGCCCGGCTACGACCCGGACGGTCTGTACGGCCTGGCCAAGCTGGCGGGGGAGCTCACGCTTCGGGCCATGCACGACGAGTTCGGCGTGAAGACCGCGTCGTGCCGCTATTTCACCGTCTACGGGCCCCGAGGGGTCGAGAACCACGCCGTGATCGCGATGATTGCGCGGGCGTTCCTCCGCCAGGACCCCTTCCACGTCTGGGGGAACGGAGAGCAGATCCGCAACTGGACGTACGTCGACGATATCGTCGAGGGGACCATCCTCGCGGCGGAACGGGTCGAGGACGGTTCCGCGATCAATCTCGGTACGACGGAGCGCGTGCGGGTGATCGACGCCGTCCACAGGGTCTGCGAGCTTGCCGGCTACAGCCCTCGGATCGTGCTCCAGCCAGACATGCCCACGGGGCCGATGAACCGCGTCGCGGACAACTCCCTGGCACAGAGGGTCCTAGGGTGGGAGCCACGCGTCCCGTTCGCCGAGGGGCTCCAGCGCACGCTCCAATGGTATTTCTCAAGCAAAGACGCGACCGAGGTCTCGGCGATCCTCGAGCGCATGCTGACCGGCCGTGGGCATCCGGACGAGGAGCTCGTTGAGATCGCCGCCGCGCAAGAGTGATGGAGGCGACGACGCGGTCATCCCCTACGGCAGGCGCCGTAGCGATAATCCCTCGTTCGTCGGAGGGCCTTTTTCGACCTCACTCCCCACAATCACCGAGTTGTCGTTGGATGGAGCAACGCCCCGATCAAGTCGAAGCTTGATAGTGGCAGCAGGTAGCTCGTTGTTGATCGTAGATCGAGATAGGTGACCGATGCAGAAGCCTAGAACACGTCGCTTCGTCGTGCG
>Ga0114129_10003776_pt1 | contig 21355 bp, 21 predicted proteins | sample RhiMetdeltSRZDD1_FD_80071 | JGI IMG/M metagenome (GOLD analysis project Ga0114129, IMG submission 80071) | Populus rhizosphere microbial communities from Tennessee, USA - Rhizosphere MetaG P. deltoides SRZDD1 (version 2) (version 2) | ecosystem: Host-associated > Plants > Roots > Rhizosphere >... | reverse complement strand
TCCTTGAACGCCGCCGTGTTCGACCACAGGCGTTCGAGGCGTTCGGGCTCGTCTTGGATGATGTCGAGCGCCTCGATGCAGGCGGCCACGGCAGCGGGCGGCGCGCTGGTCGAGAACAGGAAGGGCCGCCCTCGGTTCTGCAGCCATGCGATCAGCTGGCGGGGGCCGGCGATGAAGCCGCCCAGGACCCCGATCGCCTTCGACAGCGTGCCGACCTGCACGTCCACGCGCCCGTGCAGCCCGAAGTGGTCGACGGTGCCCGCACCCCCGGCGCCGAGGACGCCGGAGGCGTGCGCGTCGTCGACCATCATGATCGCGCCGTGGCGTTCGGCCACCTCGACGAGCGCGGGCAGCGGCGCGACGTCGCCGTCCATCGAGAACACGCCGTCGGTGATCAGCAACTGGCGGCGGTCGGGTGCCCTCGACTCCTGCAGGAGCCGGTCGGCATGGTCCGCGTCCTTGTGCTCGAACACCTTGATCTCGGCGCGCGACAGGCGGGCGCCGTCGATGATCGAGGCGTGGTTGAGGCGGTCGCTCACGATCACGTCCTGCTTGTCCAGGATCGCGGCGACCGTGCCGGCGTTGGCGGTGAACCCGGACTGGAACATCACGGCGTCCTCGGCGTGCTTGAACTCGGCGAACCGACGCTCGAGCTCCCGGTGCATCGTCATCGTGCCGGCGATCGTGCGCACCGCGCCGCTCCCGGCCCCGAGCTCGGACGCCGCCTTCGCGGCGGCCGCGTTCATGCGCGGATGGTTGGCCAGGCCGAGGTAGTTGTTCGACGCCAGGTTGATCACGTCGCGCCCGTCGAAGCGCGCCCGCGCGCCGGTCGGCCCCTCGAGGGTCCTGGTGTGCAGCAGGAGCCCCTGCGCGTCGAGCTTCGCGAGCTCCTCGTTCAGGTAGTCGAGCGCGCCCGGCATCGGGAACCCACGCTACCGCATTAGGCTGTGCCGGCCGGCGGCGCGCAACACAGCCAGGAGATGGGGATGGACATCGAGCTCGACGGGTTCCTCGCGGATTCGGTCGCCGCGGTGCAGGGCAAGCTGTACGCGCTCGGGGCCGGTTGGAACCGCATCGGGGTCGCCCAGTTCCCGGCGCGCCACGATCGCGTGGGCATCGGGCTGCTGTTCCGGGTTCCAGCGGGGGCGCCGGCCGAACCCCGTCGCTTCGAGCTCCGGCTCATCGGACCGGACGGACTGGAACAGACACTGGCCGCGGGGCCCGAGGGCCCGATCAACCGCATCGGCGGCGAGTTCACCGCCGGCGGCGGCGAGGAGCAGATCGTCCCGATCGCGCTGAACCTCAACGGCCTCGCCCTCCCGGGCGCGGGCGCCTACCGCATCGTGATCTCGATCCAGGGCGAGGACGCCAAGACGCTGGCGTTCACGGTGGTGGCTATCGCCCAGACCCGGCGCGAGCAGCAGCCGGTCGAGAACCGGGACCAGCCGCCCGCCACCGGGACGGCCGGCTACCTCTGACCGACCGCTAGAGCGCTCGGCCGTCCGGGAAGACGATGACCTTTGCCGCGTGCCCCGACGCCGCCGTCTCGAACGCCTCCCGGTAGCGATCGAGCGGGAACCGGTGCGTGATGACCGGCGAGATGTCGACGCGGCCGGTCGAGAGCAGCGTCGTCGTCTGCTGCCACGTCCGGAACATCTGGCGGCCGGTGATGCCCAGGATGCGGGCCTCCTTGAAGATCACCTGATCGCTCAGGTCCAGCGTTACAGGCCGGTCCGGGAGCCCGAGGAGTGACATCCGCCCCCCGCGGGCGAGCATGCGCGTGCCCTGGTCGATCGCGGTCGCGTTGCCGGACATCTCCAGGACGACCTCGGCGCCGTTGCCGTCGGTCGCGTCCATGACCACCTCGACCGGATCGTCGGCCTTCGGGTCGACCAGCAGGTCGGCCCCCATCTTGGCCGCGAGCGCCCGCCGCTCGTCGTTCGGCTCGATCGCGATCACCTTCCACGCACCCAGCGCCCGCGCGATCCCGACCGAGAACAGCCCGATCGGGCCGCATCCGATCACCGCCACCGGGTTCGTGAGCAGGTCCTCGCCGCCCTCGGTCCCGAACGTGGCGTGGACCGCGTTGCCGAACGGCTCCATCACCGACGCGTGGTCGGGCTGGATGCCCTCGCCGACGATCCAGGCGTTCTCGGCCGGCACCACGACGTACTCGGCGAACGCGCCGTCCGTGTCGACCCCGAGGATCTTCAGGTTCCGGCAGATGTGCGCCCGGCCGGTGCGGCAGGTCGAGCACACGCCGCACGCGATGTGCGTCTCGGCCGCGATGAAGGCACCGGGGTGGACGTGATGGACCTCGGGGCCGACCTCCTCAACCGTCCCGGCCAGCTCGTGACCGAACGTCATCGGGGTTCGGATCCGACCCTGCGCCCAGTCGTTCCAGTCGTAGATGTGCAGGTCCGTGCCGCAGATCGAGGCTGCGTGCACGCGCACCAACACCTCGGCCTCGCCCGGATCGGGGATCGGGACGTCCTCGAGGTCTGCCCCCGGGCTGGGCGCCGTCTTGCGCAAGGCCCGCATCGGGAACAGCCTAGCGCGGGGGAACGCGTTCCCGAACGCGGAACCATCCCGCCCCCGCGCGGCGTCGAAGCACGACCCCGACCGACGGAGGACGGATGAACGCGAAGCGGATCGGCATCACGATCGCGGCCCTGGCGGTCCTGGCGGCGGGGTGCGGCCGCCTGAACGAAGGCTCGGGCGGTTCGGGCGGTTCGGGCGCGACCGGCAGCGCCATCCCCCATCCCACCGGCGCCGACGAGCTCGTTCTGCGGGTCGAGTACCAGGGCGGCTTCGTTCCCTATGAGTTCACGCTGTCGAGCATGCCGGTGTGGTCGCTGTACGGCGACGGCACGCTGATCACGCAGGGACCCCAGATCGAGATCTATCCTCAACCCGCCCTGCCCAGCCTGGTCCGTACGCACATCACCGAGGATGGCGTCCAGGCGATCCTGGAGGCGGCGAAGGACGCCGGGCTCATGGACGGCGACGCGAACTACGGCGACCAGTGCATCGCCGACGCGGCGACCACGGTCTTCACGACCAACGCCAACGGGTCGACTTCGGTTGTCTCGGCGTATGCGCTGGACGTGGGCGAACCGGCCGGGACGTGTGGCGGCAAGCAGGACGCGAAGGCAAGGGAGGCGCTCGCCGAGTTCCAAGCCAAGATGGGCGACCTGAAGAGCTGGTTGCCTCAGGGTTCGGTGGGCGCGGACGAGCCGTTCGACCCCACGGAGATGCGCGTATACGTGCTTCCCTACCAGGGCGACCCCGAACTGCCGCAGAAGGCGATGGACTGGCCACTGGACACGCCGCTGTCCGCCTTCGGCGAGCCGCTCGCCGACGGGCCCCAGACCCGGTGCGGCGTGATAACGGGCCAGGAGTTCGAGCAGGTCTACGGGGCGGCGCAGTCTGCGAATCAGCTCACCCCCTGGGTGAGCGAGGGGACGAAGTACCGACTCATCCTTCGGCCACTGTTGCCCGACGAACACACCTGCTAGGCGGCCCGCCGATCTCGTGACACGTGGCCCTACCGCCTCGGGGGAGGGTCCCTACGCTCGCCTCCACGAAGAACAGACGGGAGGCGTCACGGGACGGAGAGTGCATCGCCTGACCGCGGTCGTTGCGAGCGTCGCCGCGTTGAAGCTGGCGGCGGGGGCGGCTTCGACGGTCGACGTGACCTTGCAGGAGTTCGGAATCGACCCGTCCGCGGCATCGGCGCCCGCGGGCCACGTCGCGTTCGACGTGACCAACCAGGGTCCGAAGGAAACGCTCGAGTTCGTCGTGATCAAGACCGATCTCGCGCCGGACGCGTTGCCGACCAAGGCTGACGGTTCGGTGAACGAAGAGACCGACGGGCTCCAAGCTGTCGACGAGATCGAGGCATCAAGGTCGGCGATACGCCGACACTGAGTGTCTCGCTCCAGCCGGGAAGCTACGTCTCATCTGCAACATCATGAACGAACAGGGTGGAAAACGATCGCGCACTACCAGCAGGGAATGGTGGCTGGTTTCACCGTGGAATAGCCCACACGAACCGAGCTACAGCACGCGACGGCGCGGCCGGCGCAGTCCCGAACGCCGGCCCGCGCTCGCGGAGAACACCACGCGGGGCGGAACGACCTTCATGCCCTCCTCCTCGAACGCCTCGTGCAGCTCGAGGCGTGCGGCCATGCGTCCGACGTCGCCCTGCTGGTCGGCCGTCACCAGCGTGATGCCGGTTCCGGTCCGGCCGGCGCGAGCCGTTCGGCCGACACGGTGCACGTATCCCTTGTCGTCCTGCGGCGGGTCGTAGTTCACGACGTGGCTGATGCGTTCGAGATCCAGTCCTCGCGCGGCCACGTCGGTCGCGATCAGCACGCGCACCGACCCTCGGTCGAACCGCTCCAGCGCGCGCTGTCGAGCCCGTTGCGGCATGTCGCCGTGCAGCCCCTCGGCCTTCACGTCCTTCTGCCGGAGCTTGTGCACGAGGCGGTCGGCACCGCGCTTGGTGCGCACGAACACGAGCGTCAACTCGCCATCGTGCGCGAGGAGCTCGATCAGCGCCTCGACCTTGCTGTGCGCGTCTACCTGGACGAACCGGTGGTCGAGCCCCTCCACGGTCTCGGTCGAGGACTCGACCTCGTGCAGGATCGCATCGCGCGTGTACGCGCGCGCCAGGTTGCCGACCGCGCCGTCCAGTGTGGCCGAGAAGAACATCGTCTGCCGGTCCTTGGGGATCCGCCGCACCAGGCGGTCGACCTGAGGCTGGAACCCCATGTCCAGCATCCGGTCCGCCTCATCCAGAACCAAGATCCCAACGCGTTCCAGACGAACGCTCCCGCGTTCGACCAGATCCTGCAGACGGCCAGGCGTCGCGATGAGGACGTGCGCTTTCTGGTTGCGCTTGGCCTGCTCGCTGATGCTCACGCCGCCGTACGCCACACCGACGCGAAGCCCCTGCACCTGGGCGATGTCGGCGAACTCGTCGGCGACCTGCTGCGCGAGCTCGCGCGTGGGCACCAGGACGAGCGCCGAGGGCGTTGCGTCGTGCGGGCGAACGGTCTCGACGATCGGGACGGCGAAGGCCAGGGTCTTGCCCGAGCCCGTGGCGGATCGAGCCAGGACGTCTCGTCCCGCGATCGCGTCCTCGAGCACCAATGTCTGGACGGCGAACGGTTCGGTGATGCCTCGCCGAGCGAGCGTGCCGCGCACGCGCGCGGACACGCCGAGATCCGAGAACGTTCTGGTCATGCTCTCTCCTTCGTGCGGCGCGCCGAACGCACCACTTTCTCGGAAGCCGTCCCGACGCCGGGCGCCGGCAGGCCTCGTAGGTCATTGGGAGGTTCGGCCTTTGCTCCCGAGACCGCGCGGCCGTCGATCGGCCAACGATTCGAAGGAGGAACGAAGAACAAACCTCACGGACGGCAATCGCCGTCCTCGCCCATCACGATACCAGTTACCGGTTACGGGGGAAGCAGGATCAGCAGGATCATCGCGTAGTGGCAGCAGGCGGCCGCGACCATGAACGCGTGCCAGATCTCGTGATAGCCGAAGGTGGACGGGGCTGGGTCCGGGCGCTTCGTCGCGAACACGATCGCGCCCGCCGTGTAGAGGAGGCCGCCGGTCACCATGAGCACGACCTCGGCCGTGGTCAGCTGGGTGAACAGCTGTGGGAGCGCGATCACGGCCAGCCAGCCGAGCGCCATGTACAGGATCCCGCCGATCACGTGGTGCCCGTCGGGCTGCGCCATCTTCAGGGTGACGCCGGCCACGGCGCCCACCCATGCGAGCGAGAGCAGCACCGCCTCCCAGGTCCCGCCCAGCACTAGCACCGCGATCGGCGTGTAGCTCGCGGCGATCAGCACGAAGATCATCGAGTGGTCGAGCCGCTTCATCCAGCGGCGGGCACGATCGGTCCATCGGCCGCGGTGGTAGGCGGCGCTGGAACCGAACACGGCAGCCAGGCTCACCGCGTACAGGGCGGCCACCGCCGTGGCCATGGGGCCGTTGGCGAGCAGCACCAAGATCACGCCGGCAGGGATCGAGGCGAAGAACGCGACCTGGTGGATCCGGCCGCGCAGTCGCGGTTTCGGCAGCGTGTCGGCGGTCTGCACGGCGAAAATCCTACCGTGAGGATCGCGCCCGAGGACTTCGGCGCGGATCAGGCCGGGCGGAGCTCGGCCAGGTCCCGCTCGAACCCGGATCGGAGCGTCCGGCGATCGGCGGGATCCAACCACGTCGCCTCGACCCCGTCGAGCGCGACGGCGGCCATGTCGTCGAACGACATGCCGAGCGCCTCGGCGACCGATCGGTACTCCTTGCCCAGATCCAGATCGGTCATCGCCGGGTCGTCGGTGTTGAGCGTCGCGAGCAGCCCTTTCTCGCGCATCCGGCGGAACGGATGCTCGGCGAGCGTAGGCACCTTGTTGGCGATCAACACGTTGCTGTTGGGGCACACGTCCAAGGGGATCCGTTCTCCCGCGAGCCGCTTCGTGAGCTCGGGGTCCTGTAATGCCGACAGACCGTGGTCCACGCGCTCGATCCCGAGCGCGTCCAGGGCCGTCGCGATGTTCTCCGGCCCGGTGTCCTCGCCCGCGTGGGCCGTTCGGCGAAGGCCGAGGCGACCCGCGAGCTCGAACGCCGGCGCGAATACGCGCGGATCCACGCCGAGCTCCGTCGAGTCCATCCCGGTGCCGATCACGCGGTCCGCCGCACCTGCGCGCCGCAGCTCGCCCAGGCGTTCGATCAGGGCGAGGCCGGCCTCGGGCCCGAAGGCGCGGTCCATGTCGAGGATCAGCATGGCGCGCACCCCGGTCTCGGCCTCGGCCTGCTCGAGGCCCTCCGTCAGGCCGGCCACGATCTCGGAGAGGTCCTGGCCCATCTCGAGATGCCGAGCCGGAGTGAAGAACGTCTCCCGATAGCGCAGACCGTGCGGTGCGGCATCCACCACAGACTCGTATGCGATGCGGCGCCAGTCGTCGCGGTCGGCGAGCATCTCCTGGACGAACCAGAAGATCTTCAGGAACCCGTCGAGCGAGTCGTAGACATACAGCTGCTCGACGTCGTCGACGGGGAGGGCGCGTCCGTTCTTTGCGGCGAGCTCGGCCACCGTGGAGAGACGGATCGTTCCCTCGATGTGGCAGTGGAGCTCGACCTTCGGGATCGCGTCGAACAGGTCCGGCATGGGCGAGGATGCTACCGCCCGCCGGGCGAACCCGGCCTAGGCGAGCAGCTTCCGGACGCGTTCGGCGATCCGGCGCGCGGAGATACCCGCCCAGTCGCGTAGCTCCTGCGGAGTGCCGGAACCCGGCATCTCGGTCACCCCCACCTTGACGACCCTGCCGAAGGGCGTGCCCTGCTCGGCCAGGGCGGCGAGCACCGCGTCGCCGAGCCCGCCCTCGATCCAGTGGTCCTCGATCGTGAGCAGCAGGCCGGTCTGGGTCAGCGCCGCGCGAAGGGTCGCCTCGTCGATCGGCTTGATCGAGTAGCAGTCGATCACGCGGGCCGAGACGCCGTCCCCGGCGAGCGTCTCGGCCGCCGCGAGCGCCTCGTGCACCGTGATCCCCGCGCCCACGAGCGTCACGCGGTCCTCGCCCGAGGACCGCAGCGTCTTGGACCCGCCGACCGGGAACGGGTCGCCGGGGTCGTAGAGGACCGGCGTCTTCTCGCGCGTTGTGCGCAGATACGAGATCCCCGGGAGGTTGGCCATCGTCTGGACCAGGGCCGCGGTCGCGTTGCCGTCACACGGGTACAGGACGGTGGAGGCGTGCACCGCGCGCATCATCGCGATGTCCTCGAGCGCCATCTGCGACGGCCCGTCCTCGCCGATCGAAACGCCGGCGTGAGAGCCGGAGATCCGAAGGTCGGCCCGGCTGATCGCGGCCATCCGGATGAAGTCGTACGCGCGCGCGAGGAAGGCCGCGAACGTTACCGGGAAGGCGACCTTGCCCAGCGCCTGCATCCCGACCGCCATCCCGAGCATGTTCTGCTCGGCGATGTAGCCCTCCACGAAGCGCTCGGGCGCCACTTTCTGAAAGTCCTCGGTGTGCGTGGAGTTCGATACCTCGCCGTCGAGCGCGACGACCTCGGGACGCGCCGCGAGCGCCGCCAACGCCTCACCGAACGCCTTGCGCGTTGCGATCGGCTCACGGTATTCGGGCAGCACGACGGCGGCGCCGTTCGCGGGCGGCGCCACACCCGTCTCGGGCTTGGGTGGCGTGATCGAGATCTCGCGAGGCCCGCCGAGCTCCGCGATCGCGCGCTCGGCCTCTTCCTCGGACAGGGCCTTGCCGTGCCAACCTTCCCGGTTGGCCAGGAACGAGACACCGTGGCCCTTCTCCGTCTTCGCGATCACGATCGCGGGCCGGTCGGCGCGCTCGGCCTCGACGAACGCGCCATCGATGGCCTCGGGGTCGTGTCCGTCCACCTCGATCGCATGCCAGCCGAACGCCAGGGCTCGCGCCGTGTACGCGTCCAGGTCCCACTGGAGCATCGTCGGCCCGCGCTGGCCCAGCCGGTTCACGTCCAGGATCGCGATCAGGTTGTTGGCACCGTGGTACGACGCGTTGGCCATCGCCTCCCACACCGAGCCCTCCGCGACCTCGGAGTCTCCGAGCAGGCACCACGCGCGCGCCGCGATCCCGTCCATCTTCATCGCCAGCGCCATCCCGAGCGCGATCGGCAGACCCTGTCCGAGCGAGCCGGTGGCCACGTCGACCCACGGCATGTCCGGCAGGGGCACGGGATGTCCCTGGACCGGCGAGCCGAACCGGCGGAACGACATCAGCTGCTCATCGCCGATCGCGCCGACCGCCTTCAGCACCGAGAACATCAGCGGGGACGCGTGACCCTTCGACAGGACGAAGCGGTCGTTCGCCTTGTTCTTCGGGTCGGCGACGTCGTAGCGCAGGTGATCGGACCACAGCACGGCCAGCAGGTGGGCAGCCGAAAGCGACGACGTGGGGTGACCGGATCCGGCCGCCGTCGAGCAGCGGATCGAGTCCACCCCGAGCTGGCTTGCGAGCTCGTTCCATTCCCTGACCGTGCTCACCGCAGACCTCCTCGCCGTCGTGGCCCCTCGCGCCCCGGAGTCTACGGTCCCTCCCGACGCCGGGGTCCACAGAGAGACCGGCCCGGCCTTTGCTACCCTTGTCCGCCATGGCCGAGTACAAGCAAGTTCGCATCGAGCGCCTGTACCTGAAGGTTCCCAACACCGAGAACCTGCGCAAGAGTGCCGCCGGGCGGCACAAGCACCTGCTCGCCGACGGGTGGCGCGAGATGGAGCGCCGGCGCGAGGTGGATCACATCTGGGTCCGGTACGAGCGGACGGGTCCGACGCCGATCAGGCTTCGGATGCCGCGCCCGGACAAGGACCAGGGGCGGTTCGAGCGGCGCCCGCGCATGGGCGGCCGCGACGGCGGACGTGGCGGCCCCCGCGGCCGTCGCTGACCTCCCGAACGACCCCTGCGGCCCGGCCACGCTCGCTCACAGGTCGTGAAATGACGGGGACCCGCTCTTCGAGCGGGTCCCTCGTCGACGTCCGGGGTTGGTCGGTCAGACCATCCGTACGTTTGCCGCCTGCGGGCCCTTGTCGCCCTGGGTCACGTCGAACTCGACCGCCTGACCCTCTTCCAGGTTGCGGTAGCCCTCACCCTGGATCGCGCTGAAATGCACGAACACGTCGGCGCCGCCCTCCTGGGAGATGAAGCCGTAACCCTTCTCGGGGCTGAACCACTTCACGGTTCCGGATGCCACGAGCCATCCCTCCTTCCTTGGCCGTCGGGGCCTGTGACGCCGCCCGTCGAGCCGAACCGGCGCTTCCGCGCCGGGAGGGAACTGCCCGTGTCGCCGAACAACCGTGTGCTGAACAACCGTGTGCTGAACCCTCGCCCACGACGATAGCACCTGGTGACGTCGTCATGACAGGGTGAATCCGCTGGCGAAGATCCTGCGGCCACAGGGCCGATTGACCGGACGAACTGCGGGTATCATCCTGTCGAGGGCCGGTTCGTCCGGCGCACCACCCGGAACCCATCGTGCGGCCGTGGCCGCCGGACCCGACGGAGACCATCATGAGCGACCAGACCGAACCGAGCCCGCAGCGCCCGCGCCGCGAGTCGGGCCACGCCCACGCCTCCGAGCAGCCCTTCTCGTACCCCCTGCGGCGCGAGTACGTCGAGCCCGACTGGCAACGCCTGCCCGGATACCGTGACGTCACGAAGGAGCAGTGGACCTCGGCACAGTGGCAGCGCGCCCACACGATCAAGAACCTCGTCGAGCTCAAGCGCGCGCTCGGCGACCTGCTGACCGACGACCTGTACCAGGACATCGAGCGAGACCAGCAGGAGCGCGCCACGATGTCGATGCTGCTACCGCCCCAGATGGTGAATACGATGGACGAAACCAACCTTCGGACCGACCCCGTCCGCCGCTACATGGCGCCGGCCCTGTCGGACCGGGAGGCCGAGTTCCCCTCGCACCCGATGGCCGGGCGCGACTCGCTACACGAGGCCGAGATGTGGGCGGTCGAGGGGCTCACGCATCGCTACCCGACCAAGGTGCTTGCGGAGCTCATCCCCACGTGCCCGCAGTACTGCGGGCACTGCACCCGGATGGACCTGGTCGGCAACGACACTCAGCAGGTCCTGAAGTACAAGTTCGAGATGAAGCAGAACGAGCGCTGGGACGCGATGCTCGACTACCTCCGCGCCACGCCGAGCGTCCGCGACGTCGTCGTGAGCGGCGGGGACATGGCCAACGTCCCGATCAAGCGGCTGCAGGAGTGGCTGTTCAAGCTGTTCGACATCGAGAATGTGCGCGACGTCCGCATCGCCACCAAGGGGCTGATGGGCATCCCCCAGCACTTCCTGCAGGACGACGTGCTCGAGGGTTACGAGGCGATCGCCGGGCGCGCCCACGAGCGCGGGGTCGAGGTCGCGATCCACACGCACGTGAACGCCGCCCAGCAGGTCACGCCGCTGGTCGGCTCCGCCGTCGGCAAGCTGCTGGATATGGGCTACCGAGACGTCCGGAACCAAGGGGTGCTCCTGCGCGGCGTGAACACGACGCCGAACCAGATCCTGGAGCTCTGCTTCATGCTTCTGGATCACGCCAAGGTCATGCCCTACTACTTCTACATGTGCGACATGATCCCCAATGCCGAGCACTGGCGACTCGCGCTGTGGGAGGCGCAGCAGCTGCAGTTCTCGATCATGGGCTATCTGCCGGGGTTCGCCACGCCGCGGTTCGTCTGCGACGTGCCGTTCGTCGGCAAGCGCTGGGTGCACATGGTCAACAGCTACGACCGGGTCAAGGGCATCTCGTACTGGACCAAGAACTACCGCACCGGGATCGAGTTCGACGACCCCGAGGCGCTCACGCGCGAGCACCCGTACTACGACCCGATCTACACGCTGCCCGAGGACGGGCAGCGCTACTGGCGCGAGTTCCTTGCGCAGGCCTCCGGCAAGGAGCTCCAGCCCGCCTAGCGCGCGAACGCCGACGGGCGTTCGATCAGGGCAGCAGGTGCAGGCTGTGCTGGCTGTTCCCCGTGTCGTCCACGATGACCACGGTCGCGGCCCCGCCCACGTTCTCGAACTCGCCCGTCCCGCCGGTGATCGCGAGCTGCCAGGTCCCGCCGAGCTTGAGCTGCGAGACCGGGATCATCCCCAGCGCGGTGATCGTGCCGCGCTGGTCGAGCTCGTACACGTGCGAGCAGGCGTCCTGTTTGGCGAACTGCACGACGCAGTCAACGAACAACTGCCCGACCCTGACGTCCTGATCGTCGCGGAGCACGCTGCGGAACAGGTAGCGATCCCCCGGGTTGAACGCGTCGGGTTTGCCGACAAGGTCCACGGTGCGCCCGTTCACCGAGTGCTCGGCGAGCACCAACGTCTCCTCCTGCGCGATCTGCGTCGCGGCGAACGCGGTCGAAAGTCCCGCGCCGACCAGGCCGATCACGGCGGCCAACACGAGCGTGAGCAGACGTCGCATGTCACCCTCCCCTGCCAGGCGGCGTTGATTCGGAGCATCATGCCCTCGTTGCTTCCTTATGGCAACGGTCCTGCCGGGAACGCGCGTTAGCCGTTCCTCATAGGGCCACCAGCCGTTAGTCCAGCGGGCTCCCGATCGTGCGCAGGAACGGCCAGGAGGCCCGGAACTGCGTGGTGGAGGTCCCGTACGGGCAGTCCTGCCGCAGCGGCAGGACGAGCTTGTCGAAGTTCGGGTTCGCGAAGTCGAAAGCGCCGGACAGTGGGTCGGCGGTGCGGTCACGCTCGGTCATCGGGTCCAGGCCGAACAGGTGCTCGATGAACGCAAGGACCGAGGAGAACTCGTAGACCGTCGAGTCGACGGCCCCGCTGTCCGGGTTCGAGCCCTGGCGCGCGTAGGGGCTGATGATGAGCGCCGGTGTACGAGGGCCGAGGCCCATCACGTCGTAGTGGGGCGGCGCGACCGGGTCGTAGAACCCGCCGAAGTCGTCCCAGACCACCACGATCGCGGTCGAGCGCCAGTACTCGCTCTTCATGATCGTGTTGACCTGCTGCACGGTCCAGTTCTCGCCCGCGCAGGTGCTCTTCCCGGCGCCCGGATGCTCGTTGTAGGACTCGGGCGGGATGATCCAGGACACGGCCGGCATCCGTCCCTGCTTCACGTCCTTGACGAAGTTGTCCGGCGACTGGACCTTGCTCCACATCGGGCCGTAGCGGACGTGGCGGATCATCTGCAGGACGTTCATCCACGCGTTCTCCTCCGCGTAGTACTTCCAGGAGATGCCCTGCTCCTCGAGTTGGTCGGGCAGCACGGGGATGTCGAAGCACAGCCGGATGCTGCCCCAGTAGTCCGCGATATCGTAGACGTTCGAGCCGTTCTTCGTGATGTCGCGCTCGAGCCGCATGATGCGCCCCTCGTTCTGGCGGACCTCGTGCGGCTCGAAACGCGTCGCGTTCTCGGTGGGGTCGTCGCAGTAGCTTCCCTCGTGATCGGTCGTGGACTTGTTGTCGACCAGGAAGTTGGACTGCGCGGCCACGGCGTACAGGTGCTCGGGGGTCGTGGGCCCGTACATCGAGGTGAAGAAGTGATCTGCCAGAACGAACCGGTCGGCATAGGCCCAGTAGTTCGGCACGCCGTCCCGGTCAAGGTAGGAGTAGCCGCTCATGTCGGCGCCATACAGGTCGGCGTTCTCCGACTGCGGGATCGGGCCGTTCATGCGGTTGAAGCCGTTCATCTTGCCGTCGTTGATCGCGGTCAAGCCGCACCGGAAGCAGTGCGTCAGGTCATGGGGATAGATGTCGGGGCCCCTGGTGAGCCTGACGACCGGCCCGTCCTTACATCCGCCGTCGGTGCAGCGGATCGTGCCGCCCTCGGTGGCGCCCTCGGCGCCGGGGTAGGTCGCGAAGTAGTTGTTGAAGGTTCGGTTCTCCTTGACGATGAACACGACATGCCTGATGGGCGTCTCCCCCGGCACGATCGTGCCGGCGCCGCCCGTCGATCCGCCGCTCGTTCCGGTTCCGCCGTTCGGCCCGGTGGCGGCCGTGTTCCCGCCCGTCTGTCCCGACGCGTTGGTCCGGCCGCCGCCACGTGTGGCCGCCCACCCCAGCGCGGCGATGACGACCACCAATACGCCCAAGAACGCCGCGAACCCGCGGCGTCGCGCGGCGCGCCGTCGCGAGAAGCGAAGGCGGCTCTTCGGGACCTGCGACCCGGGCCGCGACGGTCCGGACGAAGTGCTCATGGCGGCCTAGCCTATCGGGCGACCCCCGTTTTTCGGGAGCGTCGCCTCGCGAGCAGAGCCTCGGCGATCACGAGCGCGCCCAGCACGCCGAACGCGATCGGGACACTCGTCCCCGTTCGGTCGGCGTAACCGGGCGGGACGGGCGAGCAGAGCTCTCGGAGGCGTTCGCGCCGATCCGCCAGCACCTGCCGATCGGCCCGGTCGCCCGCGAGGTTCTCCAGCTCGTACGGATCCGCGCGCAGGTCGTACAGCTCCTCCTCGCCGGTCGTGTAGCGGACGTACATCCAGCGCTCCGAACGCACCGCGCAATACGTCGGGACCGGGTTGGTCCCCTCGAGGTGTTCGACCAGGAAGTCCGAGCGCCACGAGGGGTCGCCGGCCAGGACCGGCAGGAGGCTGCGCCCGTCCGTCGGTGGATGGGGAACCCCGGCCGCGTCGGCGATCGTGGGCGCGAAGTCGATGTTCAGGGCGAGGGTGCCGGGCATCTGGGCGCCGACGTTCCAGCCGGCCGCGTCCCACCGCATCACCAGGGGCACGCGGATCGCCTCCTCGTACGGCGCCTCCTTCTTCGTCCACCGGTGCTCGCCGTGCAGGATCCCGTTATCCGAGGTGAACACGATCAGCGTGTTGTCCAACCGGCCGGTCTGCTCCAACGCGTCGAGGATCCGCCCGAGCGCCCGGTCCAGACCCAGCAGCGAGCGGTACTGGTCGCGCCGGAACGCGTCGACCGCCGACACCTGCTCGGGCGAGAGCCGCGGCAGGTCGCGGACCCAGGCCGGCTTGTCCGACCCGTCCGCCTCGCCGAACGAGGGCGGGCGTGCCGGCTCGAGGTCCGCGACCGCGGTCTCGTCGCCCGGCGTGGGCATCGGCGGGGCGGGCGGCACCGACGGCGGGACCTCGACGGACAGCGGACCGGTCGACCCGCGGATGAACGAGACGACCTGGTCGGCCAGGACCTCGGTCGCGTGGTCGGCCGGTCCGTGGCCGAAGGACCGTACCTCCCCGTCGAAAGTGAGCGAGTAGTCGACCTGCGCCGAGTGGACGAAGGCCACCCACCGATCCCACCCCGGCGGCACGTACCCGGTGACGGCCGCATGCTGGTAGCCGTCGAGGTACTTGCCGAACAGCCCCGTGCGGTAGCCGGCGTCGTGCAGCCACGTCGCCAGGGTCGAGCGGTCGTCGAACCACTCGAAGCGCCCGAACGGAGGCGCCTGCCGGTACACGAGATGCGTGTGGGAGTAGTCGCCCGTGAGGATGCTCGCGCGGCTCGGACAGCAGAGCGGGTTGGTGACGAACGCGTCGGGGAAGGTCACGCCGCGGCGAATGAGGCGTTCGGTCAGGATCGGCATGGCCCACAGCGTGTCGAATCGCTGGTCGTCGGACACGACCAGCACGATGTTCGGGGGCGCGTCGGGTGCGGCCGCCGCGGGACGCGCCTCGGTGACGGCGGGAACCGCCTGGGCAACGGCCGACGCGGGACGCGCCTCGGCGCGGGCGGAGCACAGGAGCACCAGAGCCCCTACGAGGAGCGCCGCCGTTCGGCTCACGCGCTCCGATACGCGTCGAGAGCGGCCGCGAGACGGGCGACATCGTCGCCGAACGACGGGACCTTGGCCACGTTGACCAGCTCCGAGGGATCGTCGCGGAGCGCGTACAGCTCCCGTTCGCCGGTCCCGAGCTCGACGTAGGCGAAGCGCCGGGTTCGGACCTCCCACCACGGCGGGATCGTGTCGTCGCCCACGAACTCGGCGTACAGCTCGCCGGGCAGCCCCTCGCGGCTCCCGGTGGTGAGCAGGGGCGCGAGGCCGACCCCGTCGATGTCGCCGGGGGGCGTCGCCCCGGCGAACTCGGCGATCGTGGGCGCGAGGTCCACCGCCGAGACGATCGCCGGCTCCGTCCGGTGCCGGACGCCGGGAACGCGGATCATGAGCGGCACGCGGACGCACGCGTCGTACGGGCAGCTCTTTCGGACCCAGCGGTGCTCGCCGAACGCCAGGCCGTTGTCCGTCGTGAAGACCACCACGGTGTCCTCGAGCTCGCCGCGCGCCCGCACCGCCGCCATGATCCTGCGGATCGCGTCGTCCACCGCCAGCAGCGCGGCGTAGGAACGTCGGTGGTTCGCTCGGATGGCCTCGCTGGTGGCGGCGTCTGGCTCGGGCAGGGCGCGGACCCACCGCGGCTTGTCCGAGACGTCGGCCTCGCCGAACGCGGGCGCGACCGGCAGCGGGAGTTCGGCGAACGCCCCCGCGTCCCTCGGCGCGGGCGTCCACGGCGGGTGGGGGGCGGTGGGAGCGAACCACAGGAAGAACGGGCGATCGGAAGGCGCCTGTCGGATGAACGCGGTCGCGTCGTCCGCCAGCACGTCCGTCGAGTAGTCGTCTTCGGCGTGGCCGTAGCCGACGGCGCGGGTCTGCTCGATCAACGTGTAGTCGTAGTACAGCGTCGTCACCGGCCCGTGCCGCCGGGCCGTCCATCGATCCCATCCCGGCGGGACGTACCCCGGACCGCCGAACGGATAGTGGTTGAGGTACTTGCCGACGAGCCCCGTGTGATAGCCCGCGTCGTGCAGCCAGGTGGCGAGCGTCGAGGACTCATCCAGCAGCTCCGCGTCCTCGTTGTCCTGGACGCCGGTGTGATGCGCGAATCGCCCCGTCAGCATCGTAGCCCGGGACGGACAGCAGAGCGGGGTGTTGACGTATGCGTGGTCGAACACGACCCAGTGGTCGTTCGGATCCAGGGCCCGGCCCTGCAAGAACGGCATAATCGGGGTCGGGTTGGGGATCGAGTCTTCGGGCTGGTCGTCCGTCAGGATCACGATGACGTTGGGCGGGCGATCCTCCCGGCCGTGGACCTCGGGCAGGAACACCACGCTCCACGCGAGCGCGAGCACCGCCAACGCGACCGCGGCGCCCGCCCTGGTTCCCGAACGACGCCCGGTGCTCGCGGACGGGAGCCCCGAACTCATCCCAGCTTGCGGAGCTTCCAGATGTTCTCGCCCGGCCAGCGGCGCGCCCACTCGAGCGGTGCGTAGTCCACGTAGGTGGTGCGTGGACGGGAGGGCGGCCGGAGCTCGATCAGGTCGAGGATCTCGAACCCGTTGGCGCGGAACAGCCGGATCCACTCGCCGTACGGCAGCTGGAACTCGACGGTCTCCCACGTCTCGCGGCGCATGCCGAAGTAGCTGCGGACGAGCTTCGGACCGGGTGGCTCCTCGCCGTCGCCCCAGCAGAGCCAGATCAGCGGGGTCGCGATGTTGAACGCGAACAGACCGCCCGGGCGAAGGATCCGCGAGACCTCGGGGACGGTGCGGACCGGATCGGCGAACGTCATCGCGCCGTGATCGCAGAAGATGATGTCGAAGCGCTCGTCGGCGAACGGCGTTCGCTCCGCGTTCGCGTTCACGAGGGCGACGCGCGCCGACGCCTCCCGCACCAGCCGCGTGGCGTGCGCAAGCTGGCGGATCGACAGATCCAGCCCCACCGGGCGCGCGCCCATGCGTTCGAGCGCGATCGACCACTGGGCGCCGCCACACCCGAACTCGAGCACGTCCTTGCCCGAGACGTCTCCGAGCACGCCGAGCGTGGAATCGGGGATCCCCCACGCTCCCCAGCGGGGCCGGTCGAACCGGTTCAGCTGCGACCCGTGCTCTCGCTGGTAGTCGTCGGCCTCCCGGTTCCAGTTCGCGCGGTTGCGTGCGATGTAGCGCGGCTCGGCTGTGGCGGTGGACGGCGGCGCGCTCCTCCGGGGGCGGGTCGGGATCATCGGTCCAGCCAGCCCGCGTCGCGCTCGTTCGCGTCGGCGACCAAGCCGGCGGCGATCGACAGCGCGATCTCCGACGGGCGGCGGCCGCCGAGGTCGACGCCGAGGGGCGATCGGATCCTCGCCAGGTCCTGCTCGCCGAAACCCATCTCCCGCAGCCCGGCGACATACGGACCCACGTGCCGCCTGCTCCCCATCACCCCGACGAACTTGGCGGGCGAGCGCAGGGCCGACGCGAGCCCCTCGGTCACCCCGGGCGCGTCGTGGTCGGTGAACACCACGCGGGCATCACCGTCGATCACCAGCTCGTCGAGCGAGGGCACGACCCGCACCCAACGGCGGTCGGTGTCGGTGACGCGCCCCGAACGGCTCTCGACCAGGACGGGCGTGAAGCCGAGGCCGGGCGCCAGCGCCACCAGCTCGCGCGCGACGTCGGTCGCCGACACGATCGCGAGGGTCGGCGCCGCGCGGTGCGGCTCGAGGTAGACCTCGACGTCGCCCTGCTCGTGATGGTACGTCCGCGTCTCCGGCAGGCCGGACGCCAGGATCTCGGCCGCGTCCGTAACGGCCGACTCGTCGAACTCGGCGCACCCGAGCGTCCCGTGCACCTCGCCGTCGGGCACGATCCGCATATGGTTGCCCACCCGGCACGGCGGCGAGCCGTGGATCTTCACGGCCGTGACCTCAACCCACGGCGCGTCGGCGCCGTCGTCGTGAGCGTGCACGTGCGCCCCCGACTCCTCCTCGTGGCCGGTCGGGTGCTCGCCCGTCGCGCCGCCGAGCAGCTCGATCGCGTGCGGCACGACCGGGAGAAGGGCATCGAGGCCCTCCCGAACCCCTTTCGGGCTCCCGGGCAGATTCACGATCAGCGTCGAACCCCGCGAACCCGAGATGCCGCGCGACAGCGCCGCCATCGGCGTCCGCCGCAACCCGTCCAGTCGCATGAGCTCGGCCAGGCCCGCGGCCTCGCGTTCGATCACGTCCCGAGTGGCCTCCGGCGTCACGTCCCGCGGCCCGAACCCCGTCCCCCCGGTCGTCACGACGAGGCCGAACCCTCGCTCGTCGGACAGGTTGCGCAGGATCGTCTCGATCGCGGGACGCTCGTCCGGGACGACCTCGCGGGCCCCGACGTCGAACCCCGCGCCGCGGAGCAGCGCCTCGGCGAGGTCTCCCGACGCGTCCTCGCGGGTTCCACCGATAACGCCGTCGGAGACCGTCACGACGGCGGCGCGCATCCCGCTCATCGGGCTCATCCTGCCAGACGGGCGCGGGACGCGCCCCGGGCGGAGCGGTACGGTTCGGGCCCCAAGGACAGAAGGACCACGGAAGGGACGGAGACTCGATGGACGTCTGGATCGATCGGCTGGCCGAGGCGCTCGGCGAGGACCCGCTGACCGATGCGGAGACCGGCCGCCTGCTCCGCTCATCCAGGGAGGTCGCCCACCGCACCGAACGCAAGACGACGCCGCTCGCGGCCTTCCTACTGGGCTCGGCGGCCGGGCGGGCCGTGGCAGAAGGGGCATCGCGTGAGCAGGCACTCTCGGCGGCGCTCCAGACGCTGGAGTCGCTCCTGCCGCCGTCGACCGAGCAAGGGCGGACCGACCGCTAGGTCTGGGGAAGCAAACCCCCAATCGCAGTAGGCTGGAGGTGCCGATGGATGCCTGGCAGCCACCCACCACGCCCGCTCCCTCCGAGGGGCCGCTGGTCGACACGTTCGGCCGGGTCGCGGACGACCTTCGCATCTCGGTGACCGACCGGTGCAACTTCCGCTGCACCTACTGCATGCCGGCGGAGGGTCTGGCGTGGCTGCCCAAGCACGAGATCCTGACCTTCGAGGAGCTGACCCGGCTCCTGGGGCTGTTCGTCCACCGCCTGGGGATCCGTTCGGTCAAGGTCACGGGGGGCGAGCCCACCGTCCGGGCCGACCTGCCCGAGCTGGTCCGCATGTTCCGCGAGGCCGCGCCGGGGATCGACCTGTCGATGACGACCAACGGCGTCCTGCTCGATCGCCTGGCCGGGCCGCTGGCCCGGGCGGGGCTCGACCGGGTCACGGTCTCGCTCGACTCACTCCTGCGGCACCGGTTCGAGGAGATGACGCGGCGCGACGCCCTGAGCCGCGTGCTGGCCGGCATCGCCGCCGCCGAGGACGCCGGGCTGGTCCCGATGAAGATCAACTGCGTCGTGATCGGCGGGACCAACGACGACGAGGTCGTCGAGCTCGCCGCATGGGCCAGGGAGCACGACCGGGTCGTCCGGTTCATCGAGTACATGCCGCTGGACGCCCAGCACGCCTGGGAGCGCGCCAAGGTCGTCTCATCCGCGCGCATCCTGGACGCGATCGACGCGGTCTTCCCCCTCGTCTCGGAGCACCCCGACGCCGAGCCGGCCACGAGCTACCGGTTCGCCGACGGCGCGCCCGGCGGGATCGGCGTGATCGCCAGCGTGACCGAGCCCTTCTGCGACACGTGCAACCGGCTGCGCATCACCGCCGAGGGCGAGGTACGCGCGTGCCTTTTCGCGCTCGAGGAGACCGACCTGCGGGGGCCACTACGCGCGGGAGCCTCCGACGACGAGCTCGAGGCGCTGGTGCGCGAGAACGTATGGCGGAAGTGGTCGGGGCACCGGATCAACCATCCGGACTTCCGGCAGCCCGAGCGCTCGATGTCCGCGATCGGCGGCTGACCGAACCTAGCCGCGCGTCCGCGCGCGGCCGACCCACCGCTTGATCGTGTCGCCCGCGAAGAACCAGCCGACGCCGACCGCCACCAGGCCCATGATCGCGAACAGCACGATCGCGAACCCGCGCGTCACCTCGAGGAAGCCGCCCACCGCGTAGGTGCCGGGGATCGACTCCGTGTCGCCGATGTTCACGATGGCGGTCACGATCCCCCAGAGGCACACAATGGCGAGCACGAGGAACCCGAGCCCCAGGACGAACGAGATGCCCTCGAGCCAGTCGTGGGCCGCGGTCGCCTCGCCCAGCCGCCGCCGGAACGTTCGGTAGGTCATCGCCTACAGCCCCGCCAGCCGCGCGAGGCCCGAGATCTTCTGCAGGACGAACCGCCGTCCGTCGCGCTCCACGTAGCCCCGGCGCTGGAAGTCCGAAAGGATGCGCGTGACGTTCTCGCGGCTCCCCCCGCACAGGCTCGCCAGGTCCGCGTGCGTCACGATCGAGGGCAGGACCGCCCCGTCCTCGGGCAGGTCGTCAAGCGATGGGGTGACGAGCTGCAGCAAGCGCTTGGCCACCCGGCCCTTCAGGTCGAGGTAGAGCAGGTCCTCGACGAACGCCTCCTGCGAGAGCACCTGGCGGGCGAGCGCACGCAACATCGCCTGGGCGGCGGGGGGCTCGTCGGTCAGGAACGCCAGGAAGTCGGCGGCGTCGGCGCGCCAGACCTCGGTCTCGTCGAGCGCCAGGGCCGCGGCCGACCTCGGCTGGTCGCCCAGGACGCCGAGCTCGCCGAAGAACTGGGGGGTCTCGAGCGTGGTGTGGAGCTGGCGGTGACCGTTCGAGGTCAGCGAGCTGATCTCGATGCGCCCCCGAACGAGGAAGTGGATGTCGGGGGCGTCGTCGCCCTGATGGAACAGGTAGGTCCCGCGCCGGAAACGTCGGATGACGCCCTTTCCGGCCAGGCGCGAGATCGTCGTGGCCGACGCCCCCTCGAACAGCGGCGTCTGCGCCATCGCCTCGACGACGTCCCCGCTCACCTCCCCTGTGGCCACGTACGCAAGCGTAGTCAACCGGTTCCCCTCGTGGGATGCCGCCCCGGAGAAACGAACGGGCCGGGTCCCCGAAGGCGACCCGGCCCGTCTCAGGATCTGGAAACAAGACTACTTCTTGACCCGCTTCATTCTCTTCTGGCGCTTCAG
>Ga0114129_10003774_pt1 | contig 21371 bp, 21 predicted proteins | sample RhiMetdeltSRZDD1_FD_80071 | JGI IMG/M metagenome (GOLD analysis project Ga0114129, IMG submission 80071) | Populus rhizosphere microbial communities from Tennessee, USA - Rhizosphere MetaG P. deltoides SRZDD1 (version 2) (version 2) | ecosystem: Host-associated > Plants > Roots > Rhizosphere >... | reverse complement strand
GCGTTCCTTGGCACACCGTCCACGACGGCGCCGTGGATGCTGCAATTCGGCGGGCATCATCTCGCGATCAACCTGACGCTGGCGGGCAGCCAGGCGAGCATGACGCCGAGCCTGCCCGCGGCGCAGCCCGCAACTTACACCTTCGAGGGGCGAGAGATTCGTCCGCTCGGCAAGGAGAACGACAAGGCATTCGCGCTGGTCAACGCACTCGACACCACGCAGCGAGGTCAGGCCGTCCTCAACTATCGCGTATCGGATCTCGTGCTCGGTCCCGGCCGGGACGGACGCGTCATTCAGCCCGAGGGCGTTCGCGTGTCGACGCTGTCGTCAGCGCAGCAGGGCATGCTGCTGGAAATCATTCGCGAGTGGGCCGGCATCATGCACCAGTCGTTCGCCGAACCGCGGATGGCCGACATTCGCGCGAAACTGCCAGACACTTACTTCGCGTGGAGCGGACCGATGACGAACGGCAGCGCGGCGTACTTCCGCATTCAGGGACCGACGGTGATCATCGAGTACGCGCCGCAGGGCAGCGTCGATCACATCCACACGATCTACCGAGATCCGACGAACGACTACGGAGCGAAATTCGTTGCGAAGTAGCTGCATCCTGGCGTTGACGCTGCTCCTCGTCTCGATCGCGGGACGCTCGACGTCCGCGCACCGGCGAGACGAGTACTTGCAAGCGGCGCGCGTGGCCATCGATCCGGACCGAGTGGACATGGTGCTGGATCTGACGCCGGGCATCGCTGTCGCGGAGAACGTCCTGGCCGACATCGATCTCGATGGGAACAAAACGATCTCGCCCAGGGAAGCCGGGGCCTACTCGGCGCGCGTCCTGAGCGGCGTCGCACTCGACGTGGACGGCACGCCGCTGCGCCTCGAACTGATCGACAGCGCCTTTCCGGCAATCGAGGCCGTGCTGAAGGGCGAAGGGACGACCCGCATTCATGCCGCGGCGCGACTGCCTGCTCTGGCCGCCGGTCCTCATCACCTGCACTTCCGCAACATGAACCGTGCTGACGTCGGCGTCTACCTCGCGAACGCCATGGTTCCGGCGAGCGATCGCGTGGCTGTTACGGGCCAGCAGCGGGATTTCGATCAACGGGACCTGGTGGTCGACTACGTGCTGCGCGCCGATCCAACAATTCGTACTAGTCGATGGCTGTCCTCAGGCATGATTGCCGTCCTCCTCTGGATCGCGGCGTTGCGGCGGCGCCGCTGACGCGCGAGGACAACGCGGAACGCGCCGCCGACGCGGTTCAGCTTGCCGGTCTACGCGACCGCCGCACGCCCCGTGGATCATCGGGGTTGAGCTAAGATCGATGGCATGGCCCATTGCCTCGTCACCGGCGGCGCAGGCTTCAGCGGCTCGCATATTTGTGAAGAGCTCGTCAGGCGCGGCCACCGAGTTAGGGAGCCCTCGCTCCTCGAGAATCGCTCGCCGAAGATCTACGGCGATGGCGAGCAGACGCGGGATTTCACGTACGTCGCAAATGTCGTCGACGGCGTGCTGCGCGCGTGCGCGGCCCCGGGCGTGAGCGGCGAAGTGATCAACGTCGCGACCGGCGGACGCATCTCGCTCAACGAGTTGTTCCGCCAGATGCGCGCGCTCATCGGCGCGGACGTGGAACCCACGGACACGGACGGCCGCGCGGGGGACGTGCGCGACTCGCGGGCCGACATCAGCAAGGCCCGCCGGCTGCTCGGCTACGAGCCCATCGTGTCATTCGAAGAAGGCCTGCGGCGTACCGTGGAGTGGTACCGCGGCGCCCCGGCGGCGGCGACCGCCTAGGAGACTGCCGTGCGGGCGCGAACCATCCTGCTCGTGATCGCCGTGGCGGCAGGCCTCGCCACCACCACGATCAGTGCCCAATCGCGGGCGAGCCTTGGCCCCGACAGGATCTGGTTCAGTCCCAATCCTGGCACGCTCGACCTGCGGCGCATGTTCGAGCACCCCGAAGAATGGTCGCACGCGCGGGCGCTCATGAGCGTGTTCAACTTCACTCAGCAGCACACGTTCTCGGTTCCTGCTCCGATCGTCGGGCCCAACTCGTACGACGCGCTGGTCGCGGTGGACGCGTTTCGCAAGCTGGGACAGTGGGGAAAGAAGATCTCACTGGGGGTCGGCGCTGTAAAGGAGTTCTATTGCACGGAAGATGCGAGCGGCATGAACCAGGCGGTGTCGGACACGTTGAAGGCGATTGCCGCGGTGACGTCAGCTGGCGGTACGGTGAACTATCTCTCGATGGACGAGCCGTGGGTCTCGGGACGCTCGAAGCGATGCGGCGGGCCCGCGCTCGAGCCGACCGCGGATCGCGTGCAGTTCTATATGTCGTCGGTCAACCGCGCGCAGCCCGCGGTCAGGATTGGCTTGATCGAGGCGTATCCGTTCTCGAGCGCCGACCAGATCGAGTCGATGCTCCAGCTGATGCAGTCGCGCGGCGTGCCGCCCGCGTTCCTCCATATGGACGTCGACTGGCACGCGCTCAAGCCTGGCGACTTCTCGCGCGATATGAAGCGGCTGCAGACCGTCTGCCGATCGCAGAAGATTCCGTTCGGCATCATCATCACGGGATACAACGGTGACGCGGATGCGCTGTTCGCCGTCGATGCGTACGGGATCGCCCACCTCATTGCCACGACCTTTCCTACGTGGGCGGATATGCCGGACCACTTAATGTGGGACAGCTGGGTCCAGACGAGCGCCGGCCTAAACATCACGCCCACGAATCTGCCGGACGATCAGCCGTTCACGCAGACGAGCCTACTGTGGGACATCTTTCGGTACTTTCGCGGAATGAGTTCGAATGGGTCGAACGGGGTGGCGGTGCGCCGGTAGCCCTGCTGCGCCCCACGAATGTTCTGGCAAGGGACTCCAACCCGGAGCTAGGCCAGGATGCCGCACATAGCTGAGGCCGCTGTGTCCAGCCGCGCCTGGCGCGTGGTGGTGTATGCAGCGTACGCGTGGGCCGTCCTGAACTCCCTATATGTCTACCTGCTGGCACACGGTGCGCGGGTGTACCGAGTGGAAGCAGCCACCTTCATCTATATCGCAGCACTGCTGCCACTGCTGTTCACCCGTGCGGCGCAGGGAACAGAGGCACGGCCCTGGCCGCCCGCCGGACGGCTATTGGTGCTCACGGCAGCGGCGACGCTGTGGATCGTTTCTGTAGGGCCACTCGTCGGATTTCCATTTCTCAGTGACGACTACGTTTTTCTCGATCGGTATCGAACGGCGTCGGCCGCGCTTCACCCTCTATCCTTTGTTCGTCCCGTTTTCGCGGTGCTGTTCTGGTTGTTACGCACTGTCGGTGGCGGGAGCACCGTACCGTTCCATGTCGTCGGATTTGTCCTTCACGTTGTGTCCGCTGGATGCGTGTACAAGCTGACCGAGCGGATCCTGAAATCCCCAGATGCCGCGACCATCGCGTCCTCGATCTTCTTGTTGAACCCGTTGCAGCTCGAAGCGACTCTATGGGTATCCGGTCTGCAGGAAGCACTGTGGACATCGTCCTTGCTGACGGCGGCAGTCGTGTATACGGCCGAAGGAGTGTTGACGACCCGGCGAATCGCCGCGACTGCAGCCCTGACCGCCGCCGCGCTTCTCTCGAAGGAGACCGCCGCCTGTTTCGTCCTGATTTTTCCGTTACTCGACCTTGCCATCGGCCGATCTACCGGCGAGTGTCTCGTCCGAACTGCATACATAGTGTTTGGTCTCGAACTGGCCGCCTATCTTGGACTGCGAGCCTTTGTTCTTCCATCGGTTGATCAACAGTTTGTGGTTCATCCAAATCGTTACGTACTGAAGGAGTTCGTGGCAACGCCCTACCGGGCGTATCTCTTTCCGTGGAATCCTTCCGCAGTAGCCGTTCCTCGCGTGATCACGTGCGCGCTCGGCGTAGCGGCGCTGACGGCATTGCTCCGGACGGCGAGGCGCCCGGCGTTGCCCTTGGTGTGTGGTCCAAGTCTAATACTGGCATCGACGCTTCCATTAGGTGGGTACTTCTATGTTGGCGCCGACTTGGTGTCTGCTCGCTATCTGTATTTCGGTGCGGCGGGGTGGTCGCTGTTGTTAGCCGCGGTTATCACCCGTCTCGTCAGGCGGCCCTCATGGCAGGTGACGATCGTCTCTGGCCTAGCTGTGGCCCTCTTTCTCGTACTCCAAACAAACCTGGCGCCTTGGAGGACCGTTGGCGAGTTTGTGCGAACTCTCGATGTTGAGCTTCGGCGCGGTGTGCAACCAAGGACGGCGATCGACAATTGGCAACAGCAGCACCATGTGACGTTTCAATCGAATGAAGCCGGCATTCCACTTAGCTACCACGGCGTCTATGTCTTCACGAACGGCTACGCCGAATTTGTACTTGCTCCGAGAACGGAGTGATGCAGCGCCGAGAGTGAATTGCGCCAGTGTAGTCAGACACGGCATTGTTTCGAGCATGCCGACAAGGACCTAACTGAAGCCGGGACCTATCGTTCATTTTCAGCGGCGCGCGTCAGGACCGAAGTGCTCGGTGAGATACGCGACGAGCACAGCCTGATCGTCGTCTTGAATTGGCGTGCCCCAGGTCCGCATCTGCGTCACCGTTCGTCCCCAGGCCGCCGCGTCCTTCCGCTGCTGCGTGATGAGCGCGGCGCCGTGGCACAGCAGGCATCGGGTGCTGACGAGCGTTTTCCCGGGGCCGTCGGGAAGCGCGGAGATCTCGGCGGCCTCCGCAGTTGAGAGGAACGTTTTCAGTGCGGCATCCGGAGCGGCGCTCGCGCGGGTGCTCGCAGTTCGACAGCCTGTGAGAAGCGCCGCAGCAAGAAGCGCTGACGCGATCGCGCCCGCCACGAGAAACCGACGCGTCTCAGCTTGCACTGAAGCGCACCTCTTGAATCGAGTTGTTGCCATAGCCGCCGGGATTCGGAGGCGTGCGCTCGGGCTGTATGTGTCCGGCGGAATCGCCGGCGCGAACACGCACGCGCTGCTCACCGGTTGACCCGATTGCGAGGTCGGCTTCCCAGAGGCGCCAGGCCCCCGGCCTCGGGTCCGTCGTGAAGCGCGTTGGTTGCCACGTTCGACCGCCGTCGCTCGAGATCTCGACGTGCGCGACCGTCCCTGTGCCGGTCCACGCGACGCCTGTCACGCGGATCGTCCGGCCGGCGACGCGCTCCCCTTCGCGGGGCGCCGTGATGAGCGACTTCACCCGCATGAGATCCACGGGGCTGCCGTCTGCGTACCGGTACCCGCGCACCATGAAGTGATTGTCGGATTCCGTGGCGTGCGCGTGCACGTGCGTGAGCCATTTCGTCGATGCCATGCCGTACCACCGCGGCACGATGAGGCGCAGCGGGCCGCCGTGCAGGAGCGGCAGCGGCTGGCCGTTCATCTCGTACGCCACGAAGGCCTCGCCGAGCGCCGTCTCGCGCGGAAGACTGCGGATGAACCTGGGGGTTGCAGCCATCGGGGCACGATCCGCCCCCTCCATCCAGAAATGCAGCGCCGACGTCTGGACGCCGGCACGTTCGAGCAACGTTGCGAGCGGCACTCCAGTCCATGTCGCAGTGCTCACCGCACCGAATTGCCACTGCACGCCCGAGGTTGCAGGCAGCTCGAAACGGCTGCGGCCGTTGCCGGCGCACTCGATCGTTACGCTGCGATGCTCGGCGCGCATGCGGCGGATCTCGTCAAGTGGAAGCGTGATGGGCCGCGCCACCTCGCCGTCGATTGTCAGGGTCCAGGGCGTGGCGATCTCGGGCAGCGGAAGATGGCTTCGGACGAAAAACAAATCGTTGTTCGTCTCGAACGTTCTCAGCGCTTCGATCGGCGCCTCCGCGTCGAGCGGCCGCGCGTTCTGGATGACCAGCCGCGACCCGCCAACGCCCGCCCCGGCGCCAGCCTGACGTGCGCCGAACAGGATCTCAGCGGCGCGCGCGGGCCGGACCAGCGTTCCAACGGCAGCCAGGGCGACGGTCAGCGCCTCGCGGCGACTGATGATTCGATCTGACATGCGTATCGCTCCGCCTTCGGGAACCGGCGCGCCAGCTGAAGCTCGTTACGATCGGGATCGGCGGATGTTACCTCGGTTCTGCTCTAAACTGGTGCGTTCGGCGATCAAAAGCTTCCACCGGAAATCTCACGAGCTTAAGGTCAGCCGTCAACCTGCACGGTTCTTGCGTACAAGTGCATTGACGCACTCAATAACCTGCATTTCGGTCGTCGCGACGACCCAGGAGGATGAGTATGAGGCACAGCAGTGTAGCGAGATTCGCGTTCGCGGGGGCCATCGCGCTGGCGCTGGCCACGGTCCCGCTCAGCCTGTCGGCGCAGGGCGACAAGCCGGCCGCGCATAAGAAGGGGGGCGGCGGCAGCCACAGCATGACGGGCTGTCTGGCGAAGGGGGAAACGGCGAACACCTACAAGCTGACCAACGTCGAGGGCACGGGTCCGAAGGAAGTCGAGATCGTCGGAATGTCGAAAGGGGTCGACCTCGCCCCGCATGTCGGCCATAAGGTGACGATTACCGGCAGTGCGGTCGGGCGGAAGGCGGCAGCAAAGGCGGAAGGCGAGAAAAAAAACGCGAAGGAAGAGGCTGGCGAACACCACATGCGGGTCACAACGCTGAAGATGGTTTCGCCGACCTGCCCGTAAGGTTCACGGCCTCATCGGCTGACGTAGGTAGAAACGGCGCTCATGCATTCCGGCGCGCCGGTCATGCATGGGTGCCGTCGCATGTCACAAAGAGTTCGCAATCGCAGCCCGGCAACATCACAATTCCCGGATGCGCTCGCAGACCGCTCTTGGTGCGATTGCCGCGGCCATTTTCACCAGCCTCATCGTCCGATCGATCGCTCAGCCGCCTCAGGTGCGATCGCTCGACGAATCCAATCTTCGCGAGTACGCAGGCGTCTATCGGTGGAATGCAGACGCATTTGTGTATCTGCAGCTGTGGAACGAATTCACTGGATTCACGAAGCCCGCTCAGCTCGTCGCGTTCGACGAATCCGGCGATGTTCGGACGTTGTATCCGACCGATCGCGATCGATTCTTCTCCGGTCCTGGCGCCGCGGTGTCCGCCTCGGTCGAGTCGCGAATCGAGTTTCAGCGCGACGGCGGCGGCCGGATCACTTCGCTGACGTGGCGCCGGGAAGGCGCTCCTCCACGAATCGCGCAACGCGTCGAGATCGAGAAGCGTGAAGACGTCCGTTTCTCGAATGGCGACATTCACCTCGCTGGAACGCTGATTCGCCCTGCTGCGAGCGACAAATATCCCGCCATCATTCTCGTTCACGGATCGGGCGCCGAGAATCGTGAATACATGCTGCCGTTCGCGCGCTTCCTGATTCGCCGCGGCATCGCCGTCCTTGGGTACGACAAACGCGGCGTGGGCGAATCGACCGGGGACTGGAACACGGCATCGTTCGACGATCTGGCCGGCGATGTGGTGGCGGCTTTCGAGTACCTGAAAACCCGACAGGACATCGACCGGGCGCAGATCGGGCTGCTCGGAGTAAGTCAGGCGGGGTGGATCATGCCGCTTGCGGCCGTTCGTGCCAGAGACATGGCCTTCCTTATTAGTATCTCGGGTGCCGGCGTATCGGCGGCCGAGACAACCTTGGACCAGGCACAGAACGAGATGACGATGACCGGCATGCCGCGGCCGGCGGTCGATCAGATCATCGGCCTCATGAAGCTTCAGTACGAGTTCGCCCGGACGGGCCGCGGATGGGATGAGTACGCGGCCGCACGCGAGAAGCTCGCGGCTCGCATGGGCAAACCGCCCGAAACGTTCCCGGGAACGCCGGACCATCGGTATTGGCAATTTATTCGACGACTGTACTTCTACGATCCCGCTCCCACGCTTCGTGACCTGCGCGTGCCGACGCTCGCGATCTTCGGTGAGCTCGACAACAACATCATGGCCGACAAGAACAAAGCGGCCTGGGATGCGGCGCTGAGGGCCGGTGGCAACCCCGACTACACGCTACGGATCCTGCCGGGGGCGGATCACTATCAGTTCCGGGCGAAGATCGGGAGCAACGCGGAAATGCCGTCACTGCAGGGATTCGTACCGGAGTACTTCACGACGATCCGGGAATGGCTCGCGACACGTCTTCCGTCGCTGCGTAACAGTCGCTAAATCTGCATTCCCGCCCGCTCCCGATGACATCTGCGCAGGGTGCGCACAGGGACTCATTGGGATTTGGCCGGATCAGGCGGTATCGCCCGGAATATGCGACTGAGGGTGGCGCGAAACTTGCCTTAGGTTGAGTCGCATGTCACAGAAGACAGTTCAACTCGTGATTGGTTGGATCCTGACCGATGAAGACCTGCGTTCGAGCTTCACCGACCGTCCAGTTGAAACCCTTACGAGCCTGCGCGAGCGAGGGTACGAGCTGAGCCCCGATGAAGTCGACGCGCTCGCTCTGAGCGACCCAGGCGCGTGGCCCGCGATGGCAAAGCGGATCCATCCGCGACTCCAGCGTTGCAGCCTTCAGCCGGAGGGATCGCCTAAACGCCGCTGACGACCAATCAACCGGAGGCTCTTGCCGGCGGCTCGAGGTCGTACTTGCGCAGTCGCACGTACAACTGCGTTCGAGAGAGGCCGAGACGCCGGGCGGCTTTGGCTTTGTTCCAGCCGGTCTGCCGCATGACCTGCTCGATCGCTTCGCGTTCGACGCGGTTCAAGTTGGTTGCCGCTAGGGACTCCGTTCGCCGCACCTTTTGAAGAGACAGATGCTCGGCCGTGATGAGACTGCCCTCGCAGACGATGGCCGCACGCTCGAGGGCGTTGCGCAGCTCGCGCACGTTCCCGGGCCAATCGTGCTGAAGGAGCGCCGCCTTCGCTTCGCGGGTCAGTCCGACCGGTGGGCGTCCAAGCGAACCGCCAATCTCCTGCAGGAACGCGTCGGCTAGGACCAGGATGTCGGCCGGACGCTCACGAAGCGGCGGAATGGCGACCTCGAACACGTGGACGCGGTAATACAAGTCTTCCCGGAAGTCACCTCGTTCGACCGCTTTTTGCAGGTCTCGATTCGTTGCCGCGATCACTCGGATGTTCGCCTTCAGCGGCCGCGTTCCTCCGAGGCGTTGGAACTCGCGCTCCTGAAGCACGCGCAGGAACTTCGCCTGCGCCGAGAGGCTCATCTCGCTCACCTCGTCGAGAAACAGCACGCCTCCCGATGCCAATTCGATCTGCCCTGGCTTGGACTGCTGCGCACCGGTAAAGGCACCCCGCTCGTAACCAAACAGCTCGGATTCGAGCAGGTTCTCCGGCAGCGCCGCGCAGTTCAGGGCGACAAACGGTCCATCCTTGCGGTTCGAGGCGCGATGAATGAGTCGGGCGACGACTTCTTTTCCGGTTCCCGACTCGCCGGTCAGGAGAACGGTCACTTCAGTGGGCGCGACCTGCGCCGCCTTCGTGAGAACACTTCTCCACTCAGGCGTGCGGCCGAGGGCACGGCCATGTCCGGCTTTCCAGTCGAGCTCCTGCGAGAGCGATTTGACCCGCACTTCGAGACGCTCGGCGCGCGCGCGTGCCTCGGCGACTTCATGGGCCGCCTCGGCCAGTTGTTCGTGGGAGACCGCGAGCGCGACGTGGTCGGCTATTCGACGCGCGATCGGCACGTCCTCATCGCCGAACGCGCCAGTCTGCTTCGACCAGAACTCGAGGCCGAGCTCCTGCTCTCGCGCTGACGCGTGGACCGCCAGCAGCGAACGATAACCCGCGGCTACGAGCTCGGTCTGGAGGTCCGCAGGCTCGGCGATCGGCAGTTGCTCGCGTTCGAGATCCTTCACAATGAACACGCCGTCACGGCCTTTGGGCCGGGGACCAACGTGATCCTGCAGCTTGATGCGATCGACGCGGACGAAGTCACCATGCGAGCAGGCCCGAATCGTGATGGCGCCGTTGCCGTCGCGGAACGATAGCGTCATGCGATCGTGCGACAGAACCTTGTTCGCGATCTCCGACACGCGTGGAAAAACGGTCCGGATATCGAGGGCGTCACCGATGGCGCGGAGGAGTTCGACAGAGCTTTCGACCTGCATGGCCCGGTCGAGCTCGATGGCGGCGCCCCGCGCTCTCTCGGCCAATCTCTGGTGCGACACCGCAATCGCCAGGTAATCAGCAACGCGCTGGGCCAAACGAAGATCGTGCTCCGTGTAAGCGTTGGGGCTGCGTGAGAGGAAGACCAAGACCCCGATTAGCTCACCTTCCATCTCCACCGGCACGCGGAGGCCGGATCGGAGTCCCCGCTCGCAGCCGCGGCCATCGTTGAAGAGAGCGGCGGCAGCGGGATTGAAGTCGCTATGAGCGCGTGAACAGATGAGGTCGGGTCTTGCTGGGTCCGCGGTGCTGGCGTAGAGCCGAAAGTGATCGCCGTCTTCGGTCAGGAGGGCGAGGTCGGCCTCGTCATGAGCAATGATGCGCGCGACAACCCTGCTGATGCGCTGAAACACGTCCCGGACATCGAGCGCACCGCCAATCGTCGACAGAAGTTCGTGAAATGTTTCTCCAGGATCGCTGTCGGCCAGCGGCCGACTCATCCCAATCGACAAAGACAACCCGCGCCTCCCTTCGGCCATCGCCAGACTACCCCGCGCGAATTCATCGTCACGAGCGGCGATCGGATGGCTACACCACTCATTGATCCGATAGACGCCCGAATTCCGGGAAGCGATCCCGAGGGCTCACGTCCCAGAACAGGTCACTTTCGCGCGGCGACGGTTGAGTGGTTCGTCTTAAGAATGTCGAATGAAGAGTGTCTGAATCGACATGGTGAGTCGACGACGATCGCGACACGACGGAGTTTCTCGGGCTACACGAACACTGGGACTGAGTTCTAGTCGGATACGAGCGCACGCGCGCCCGTTCACTCGCGCGTCACACGGGGTGGCAACAAAAAGTCGGAGAGACCGGCTCGCTCGATCGCTCTGCGCGCCCGTGCGCTCGGATTCGCGACATGAAGCGTGCCGTCGACTGCGCGGGCCATGTTGTACGCACGCACCAACTCGCCAATCCCGGCAGCGTCGATGCTCGTCACACCCGTCATGTCCAGAACGATTTGTCGCTCGCCGCCGCGCAGGAGCGCTCCGATTCGGTGGCGGACTCGACCGCACATCGGCTCACCAAGCGGTCCATCAATGTAAAGGATACGGCCATCGGTGGAATATGGCCGGCTCAAAGGCGTCACTGTTCCCTCTGACATTATGACGCGCTATCAGCGCGTCTGGATCCAGCGGCGTTATGCCAACAGAAAATCGCCAAGACCGACGCGCTGAATCAGTGCACGCACCCACACGCTCGAGTTCACGACGCGAAGCGTGCCGTCGACCGCGCGAGCCATGTTATAGAGACGAACCAGTTCGCCGAGGCCGGCAGCGTCGATTCTCGGCACCAGTGTCAAATCCAGGACGATCCGTCGCTCGCCACGGCGAATGAGCCACCTGACCCTGTGGCGCAGCGCGGTGCCCACGGGGGTACGAAGTGGTCCATCGACGAAAAGGATCTGTCCGGTGGTCGAAGTCGCCTCGGTCATAGTCGCCTCTCAGCCCTCTACCTCTTGGACGAACGGCGACGGCTCGGATCGACAATTAGGCGCGCCTGCCTCCTTTCTTCATCCAGCGTGGCAGCTTGAAGGTCGCATCCGGGACGTCCTCGGGAAGCGGAAACTCCCTGTCGTTCATCTCCGCGACGCACCGATTGAGGTCGTCCTCTGTTCGAAAACTCATGTGAATGACGCCATGGTGATTCGTCTTCATCAGCTCCCGTCCGTGATCCGGAACCACGTACAGGTCGTCACCCACGGACCATCCAAAGATGGTCGTACTGAATAGCAACGTGACCACCTTGTCGTATTCGGCTCGCGAAAACTCGACAACCGCATTGGTGCCAAGCGGAAGTCCGAGCCCTTCGAGGATCCGCAGGTCGACGACGTCGTTGATGCGTTCCGGAACAGCAGATTGCGGCCAGCTTCCCATGTGCCTCCAAACGTAACAGGCCTGCCAGTCGCCCATGCAGTCCAGTAGCGAAGCGATGAAGTACGGCCGCCTTTCGGGCGAAGCCGGTACCTCCCAAAACCGATCGTGATCGGGATCGGGCCGAAACGTCAGGACTGCCGAATGCGGGTAGCCAGGGTCAATCTGAAATCCTGAGCGCTCGGCCCACGCGATGAAGTCCTCTTCACGATGCGTCTTCATAGGGTTCGTTACGCCGATACATTGTTCTCCGCGTCCCGTCGAAGCTCGATCAATCCCTCGAGCGTGCGCTCCGGTCCTGGCGCGCCCTCGGGCGGCGTCCAGTCCAGCGGCGATCCCGCCGCGATGAGGAGCCGGGCGACGGCGACGTGATCGACTCCGGGATGGTTCGCGTTCGCGTTGCTGCGGCCTTCGACGGCCCACACGAGGGGCGGCGCCGCGAACATCCCGTCGAGCGCGGCCACGTCCGCGCCGTGGTTCAATAGTACTCGCACCGCCTCGACGTGGCCGCCCATTGCCGCGCGGTGCAGCGGAGTGACGTTCTCCTTGTCCTTCGCCTCCGTATGGAACCCGCACGCGAGCATGGTCTCGAGGATCCGAGCGTTGCCGCTCTCGGCCGGGCGGTGAAGCATCAGATGGTGCTCGGGACGCAGTTCAGATCGCAGCCCAGGCTGAGACGCCAGGATCGCTTCCGCAGCGGGGCGATCGGCGCGCGCGCATGCAGCAATGAAACGTTCGAGCGATGACAACTCGTCGGTCGCGCCGTGCGCCAGCAGCCACGCGGCGATCTCCGGGTTGCCATGGAGCGCCGCGAGCGTGTGCGGCGTTGCGCCGTCCGCGCGGCGTCGCGAGACATCTGCGCCATGCTCGACGAGCCGTTCGACCATCGGCACGTCCCAGCGGCGCGCGGCAACGTGGAGCGGCGTCTCGCCGCTGTCTCCCCACGCGAGGTTGGCGTCCGCACCGTGATCGAGCAGCCACGATGGCCCAGCAGGATTCTCGGACCACAGCATCATGTGCACGAGCGGCGGTACTCCGCCAGGAATGCCGTCGACGTTCATGCCATAGCGGTGCAGCAGTTCGAGTGCATCGAGATTGCCTCCACCTCCAGCGATGTGCGCCGTGACGCCGTCAGTCGGGTTGGCTCCTGCCGCGAGCAGGACGTCCGCAAGCGGGAGGTGTCGGACGGCGCAGACGGCTGCCCACAATGCAGTGCGCGGAAGCTCCGGGTGCCAGTTCCAGTGATACTCGGCGTTGGGATTCGCACCAAGCGCGCAGAGACGGCGCGCGATTGCGACGAGTCCCTCCAGGCGGGCCGGATCGCCCTTGGCCATGGACGTGTGGCACGCGTAGAGCAGCGGTTCCCAGTTTTGCGGCCCTCCTGCCTGCTGCGCGAGCTCTGGATGATGTTTGAGGCGATCCTCCACCGCCGCGGCGTCGCCGAGGACGAGAGCCGTCTGCAGCGTGGCCGATGCAAGGCGCGGATGGAGCGCGAGGAGTCGTTCCGCACGGCCGATCGCGCCGCCGGTGGCGCAGCGGACGAATTCGTCGACGGCCGCCTCGAACGAGAGTGTGCGCGACTCGACTTCTTCGCGCAGCGTGTTCCAGGACGCGAACCCGTACTCGCGCGCCACGACCGACTGCGCGTCATGGAGCGCCAGATCCGACGCGCCGATCTCATCGAGGGATCGGCCTTTCAACGAGGGCAGGACGCCGAAACGTCGGAGCGCGTCACGGTCGCGAGCCTTCGCCGCGTTGAGCAGCGACTTCGCCTGCTTTTTCAGTTGTTCGAGGTTCGGACGTGGGGGGAGTTCTCGTGACGGCATACAACCTCCATGCTTCAGCTCTGTGGTTCGCAGACAGGCAGCACGGCGGTGTAGTGGCCGTTGGTCGAGCAGCTATGACGGTGGGCTTGGCCCTTCGCGCGAACCCGCGGGCGCCCTTTTCAGCGCACGTCATCACAGTAGTCCGGACGTCGGCGACTGTCAATGACGGTTCCGATTTCAAGTAGACTCGCCAATACCATGAACGGTTTGTCGATTGTGGCAATCGCACTGAGCATCGCGTTCGCATCGCTTGGTGTCTCCTCCAAACGGATGTCGGACGGCAAACAGTGGACGACCGACAATCTGAACGTCAACACTCCCCTCTCCTATTGCTACGAAGACTCCGAGCAGAATTGCCGTCGATACGGTCGTTTGTATACGTGGGAGGCGGCACGGCAGGGATGTCAGTCGCTGGGAGAAGGATGGCGTTTACCGACGAACGACGAATGGCGCCAAATGGCGAAGCACTATGGTGGAGTCCGCGAGGATTCCAATGACACAGGTCGAGCGGCGTACGAGACGCTCCTGATCGGAGGCAGTTCGGGATTCAATGCCGTGCTGGGTGGCAACCGTTCGATTGATGGCCAGTATTCACGGTTGGAGGCCCATGGCTTCTATTGGACGGCGTCAGAAACCGATCCCGCCAGCGCATGGCTCTACAACTTTGGCAAAGGCGGGCTGTCTCTCAATCGTCATCACGACGGCGACAAGCGGATGGCCATTTCCGTGCGGTGCGTCAGGGATTGACGGGTGAATAAGAGCCGAGAAATGGACCGATCGCAGGAAGAACGCAATCGTCGGATGCTGCGCGCGAGGGATGCGATGGACCGCACATTTGCGGAGCCGCTCTGCATTCGACGCCTCGCGGGGATTGCAGAAGTGTCCGAGGCGCACTTCATCCGCACCTTTCGCGCGACGTTCGGCGAGACGCCGCACCGCTATCTGCAGCGCCGGCGCGTGGAGCGCGCGATGTTCCTCCTGCGGTCGACGGAGCGCAGCGTCACCGACATCTGCTTCGACGTCGGCTTCAACAGCCTGGGCACTTTCAGCCGGACGTTCCAGGCGATCGTCGGCGAATCGCCGACCGCCTTCCGCCAGCGAGGGCGCATGCCGGCCGTCCCGACATGCTTCATGATGGCGTGGGCGCGACCGAGCAGTTTTGGAGAAGCGCGCGCGTCCGAGCCACGCTACAGTGACTGCCGAATCGAAGGGAGCTCCTCACTTGCTGAACGCCATCCACATCTCGCACGTCTTCGTCGCCGATCAGGACAAAGCTCTGGACTTCTACGTCGGTAAGCTGGGCCTCGAGGTCAGTAACGATCAAGATCTTGGATTCATGCGCTGGCTGACGGTTCGCGTGCCGGGGCAGCCCGGACGCGACATACTGCTCGAAAAGCCGGGCCCCCCGGCGATGGACGAAGCGACGGCCCGTCAGGTCCGCGAGCTCGTCGCGAAGGGCGCATCCGGTTTCACGATCGGGTTCACGACGAGCGACTGCAGAAAGACGTACCAGACGCTGCTCGCCAAGGGTGTCGAGTTCACTCAGGAACCGGTGGAGCAGCCGTACGGCATCGACGTCGGGCTGCGCGATCCGTTTGGGAACCACATTCGAATCGCGCAGCTGAAGTCCGGATCGTAACCGAACGTCACCGCTTCGGCTCGACCGGCACGAAGCTCGATGGCTGCTTCGGATCGCCCTGCCCGGAGTAGCGCGCCAGCAGCGGATATGGGTAAATCGGCCGCGTTCGCTCGGTGGCGCCGTTCACCTTGCGGCTCGCCATCAAGACGTCCGGCGCCTGACCTTTCTCGACCCAGTTCTCCAGCAGCGTCAGCGCGTCGAATTCGGTGAGTCCCGGGCCGCCGCCGCAGTGATGTACGCCCGGCACGAGGAACAGCCGGAAGAAATCCTGCGTCGCCGCACGGCCGCCCATCAGTTTCTCGACCTGCTCGTAGTACCCGACCGACGAGGTCGCGAGAATGGACGCATCGGAGAGGCCGTGCCACATCAGCAGCTTCCCGCCGTGTGCCTTGAACCGTCGCAGGTCGGGCGACGTCGCGTCGTAGAGCTTCCGCGCACGCGCGAGTGTCGACGGACCGCGATCGAAATCAAAGTTCAACGGATCGACGTCTCTGCGGACCGTCGGGTCCGCCATGTACTTCAGGAACTGATCGTGGAGGATGTAGTTTGCGTAGCCTCCCGGGGCGGCCGGATTGTTGCCGCGTCCGTAGTGCCAGCCAGCCCATTCCGTCGCGGTGCCGGCGATCTCACCGTACGCGTACACCACTTCTCCTTTCGAGTTCACCGCGGGGCGCATGAGTTGCTTGATCGCCTGGACCTGACGATCGGTCAGACAGCCGGACTCGACCTGGCTTGCCGTGCACGCGATCGATTCCGGCCCCCAGTCGCACGAGGCGGGATCGGTCACGAGCCCCTCGTCCACGCCAGCCTGCGCGCCACAGCGCGCCAGCACCGATTTCTGAACGATTTGGGCGACGTCGTTGTTGAGCACCGACGCGCGCTGCGCGTCGGCGACCGCCTTCGCGTACCACGCGCCTGCCATGATCCGGCCGGTCAGATCGTAAACCGGAGCGATCGCCATCAGCGCATCGAAGTCCTCCGGAAACCGCTGCGCCTCCATCAGCACGGCGTGGCCGCCCTTCGAGCAGCCGGACATGTACGACCGTGCGATGGGTTGACCGTAAAACTTCGTCGTAATCGCCTTGCCCGCGATAGCGATCACGTGATTGTGCCGCCAGGCGAAATCCTCCTGCAGGTTGGGACTGTTCGCGGCCCAGACGCCGTCGAAGACGGGGGATCCGTCGTGGCCGCCGTTGCCCGTGATCGAGGCGTACCCCCTGGCGAGCGTGAAGTTGCATGCGAATGAGTTCACGCCGCCGCAGAAGCCGGCGCAGGGCGAGAGATGAAATCGCTGGTTCCACTGGGAAGCCAGTGGCAGGCGCAGCTCGAACTTGTTCTGCGGCGACACATACCCCTGGACCTGGCAGAACTGCTTGATCGAACTCGCGGCGAGCACTCCGGGCGTTTGCGGATCGGCGGGTGGTGGAACGTCGACGAGCCGCGCCGACAAGACTCGCGTCGGCGCATCAGGAAGTCCCTCGAAGTCGGCCGTTGCCAGCGCCGCGCATCGCTGCGCGTCGGCACTCGGCGGCGTGGCGGCAGGCTGACCGGCCTGTGTGGCGCGCCCAGTCTCGGTGAATGACAACCCAACGGCGAGCAGGATCGCCGCTGAACAAATGCCGGACGCCGAAGATCGGAGAGTCATGGTGCGGTGATTCTAGCGTGAAGCGGAGCGCAAGGCTCTCGCTTGATCGTGGAGCCTGTGACCGGCCCCCGCTGTTTCGAGGATCGCTTCAGTTCGGGCAACTGAATCCGCGATTAAGATACGCGTCGACGCGATTCGCAATGATCGCCTTCAGCAGATTCCTGACGGCCGTCAGGTGCTTTTGGCGAAGGAGCGCGAGCTCGTTCACGAGTTCAGGAGTCCCGGCGATCGTTGCAAGATACTGGTCGCCGTCCGGAAAGGCCACCCAGTCGTTGCCGGGAAAGGCAATGCCTGCTCTTGCCGTGGTCGGAGTTCCGTTGTTCTTGAGCGGAAAGTACGTAGCCCGTGGCTCGGTCTCCACCGCCGCGGCGAGGCCGGAAATAAAGCGTTGTTTGGTCACGGCAGGTTGCAGAAACAACATCGAGTTGTTCGTTGGCGAGTCGTCAAAATCGATTTGCGTGAAGCCAGCGAACTGGCCGCTCCACAACGCGGCGTCGATCGTTCCGAGCCGGTCGAAGAACAGGCGAGCTTCATTGCCGCTCAGCGTCCCCAGAAAGGTCACGACCGCGTAGTCGAGGACGAAGGCATAGGCCTTGGCGTTGTCGGCGCTGAAATGCACGGTACCGCCCTGATTCAGCACGTAGCCCAGAGCATTGTCGAGCACGTTGACATCGCGCATGCTCGCGGCACCTGGTCCGGAATCCTGAACGGTGAACACATACGACGGGTTGGTCGCCGCCTCGAACCCTCCGGCTGCGACGAGGAAACGGGTGTTGGTCGGGGTGACCGACGCGATCGCGCCGTGCGCAGTCAGCGCCTCGATTACTCTGTCGACCGCGCGGCACTCCGTGAGGAGCAGCTGGCTCCATCGTTCGAGATGGCTGTAGCCGATGCTGCGGATGAGCGCGAGATTGGCCTCACCCACGACATCACGGTTGGGAATCGGCTCCACCGAAATGTACGTGGTGGCCGAAAGTGTGTGAACGGCCGTTAGAAGGACGGCAACGACCAGTCCAGCGCTTCGCTTCGTCCGACGGCGGTGTTCTGAGCGTGACGTCGGCATCGAGACCCTCCAAGGCAAGGTGAAGAACTGTAGCCTACCGGGGGCCGAAAGTGTTACCTATGACATGTTGGCGTGAGACTCCTGCAACGCGCGCCATCGCGTCGACGGTCACTCGGCCCTGCCGTCGGACGACGCTCGCCGCCAGCCCCTCGACATCGAGCGCTCCCGCTCGCTGCCGGCCCCGCCCGAGTCGCGCCAGCAACACCGATTCCAACACGTCGATGCGCGCTGCTTCGTCCAACTCGCAGAGTTCGTTCGGCAGCCGCGAACCGGCCGTTCCCCACACGGCGTCGATTGCGATGATTCGGTCTGTCAGGTCCGAGATGGAGACGCGCAGAAACGGCGCTGCCCGCCCCGGGCGAAAAAACACGCCGATCGTCTCGGGGAGGTCGCCGCCCTGAGTCCGCCCGACCGCACTGAGGGGCCCGATGACCGTCCCGCGCAACAGCCGCGAATCGACGTACCAGCGCCCGTCCACGTCGCACGTCTGGCCGAGTTCGAACGACAGCGACACGTGCCCATCGGCAAATTGTGGCGCGCAGAGCGGCGCGGCACCGAACATGATCTCGCGCCGTAACGGACGGTGAGGCCGTACTGGGGCCGGTTCTGGGACGAACGAGAAAAACGAGTAGACGTCGGCCTGTAGCGCCTTGCACGGTACGAACTCGCGATACCGCGCAATCGGGTCCAGCATCGGCCCTGTATAGCACGCCGGGTTCCATTTCTCCTATCCATCGATTCGCTGTGGAACTAGCCTCGAGAGAACGCTTCTGGAGGTGAAGTCATGCGTCGAAGAACATCCGTTGCAATGGTCTTTCTTGCATTCGCATTCGCCGGGTCCTGGGCCGCGACCGCGCGCGAACAACAAGCCGACGCCGACGTGATTGCCACCGAACGCGCGGCGCTCGAACGGTGGGTCAAAGGAGATCCGGACGGCTTCCTGACCACGTACGCTCCAGAGATCACGTACTTTTCCCCGACAGAGGAACGCCGCGTCGACGGACTGCCGGCGATGACGGCCCTTCTCGCTCCGGTGCGCGGAAAGATCCATATCGACCGATTCGAAATGCTGAACCCGAAAGTGCAGCGCCACGGTGACGTGGCGGTGCTGACGTACAACGTGGTGAACTATCAAAGGCAGCAGGACGGAACCGAGCGTCAGACGACGCGTTGGAACTCAACCGCGGTGTTTCGGCGCATCGATGGCAAATGGCGAACCATTCATTCGCACTTCTCGTACACGAAACCGGAACTGAAATAACGATGCGCGAACTCCCCGTCCGAGGCGCCGCGCTGTTCGAAATCGCGATGGCAACCGCGCAGGCGCGCCGGTCTACTGTCCGGATCGTTCGAATCTGGGACGCGCTACGGCCTGTGAAACTGCGCGTTTCGAACTGCCGTAATACATCTGGAAGTGCCTCACATGCGCCTGGGCCATCGGGTGGTTCTCCTTGCCGCGCTTGCGATGCTGTATCGGCCAGCGGCCGGTCAGGGGCCGGATGCCGCGCCGGTTCTCGCCGCCGCGCGTGAAGCGCTCGGAGGCGACCAGAAGCTCTCGGCGGTCAAGAGCTTCATCGCCACGGGCAGAACGCGACAGCTTCGCGGAAACAACCTCGTCCCGATTGAATTCGAGATCAGCTGCGAATTGCCCGACAAGTTCGTGCGCACGGATGAATTCCCCGCTCAGGATTCCGACGAGACGACGATTGGTTTCAACGGCGATGCGCTGATCCAGGTGCCGCCGCCACCATCCGCGCCGCAATCCGCGCCCGGTTCGGGACGAGCGGGTGGACGAGGCGGTGGGCCGCCGCGAATCGTTGGCGTGAAGCAAGACTTCGTTCGTCTGACTTTGGGGATGTTTGCGGCGTCCTTCGCCAGCTATCCCCTGGCGTTCAAGTACGCCGCGGTCGGCGAGGCCCCGGAAGGCAAAGCCGACGTACTCGATGTAACGGGGCCTGCCAACTTTTCGGCCCGCTTCGTCGTCCAACGAGCGACACACCTGCCGGTGATGCTGATGTGGCAGGTGCCTTCTCCCAAGGGACCCGTCGAGCACCGGATCTACTACGGCGATTTCCGAGAGGTGGACGGATTGAAGCTGCCATTCCGCATCAGGCGCGCGGTCGCCGTTGAGACGACCGAGGAAACGACATTCGATCGATACCGGATCAACCCGAAGATCGATCCGCGGAAGTTCGCGCCACGAAAATGACGGCTCGCCTCCTCGCCGCGTGTTTCGCGCTGTCGGTGTCGAGCGCATTCGCCCAGTCAACGGGATCAGGCACGCTCCGCGTCACCGTCGTCGATCCGAGCGGGGCCGTCATTCCCGGCGCGACGGTCACCCTGGCGAGTGCCGAAGATGGCCAGAGCGCTGTGGCGATCGCGCCGGCACGGACGTCAGAGGCTGGCGTCGCGACGATTTCCGGCCTCACCCCCGGCCGTTACACCGTTCAGGCGGAGTTCCCCGGATTCGAGACGCGTGTGATCAAAGACGTCCGCATCCGCAGCGGCGAGAACAAGCAGGTCGCGGTGCTGTCGCTGTCGAAGGTTGAAACGTCGGTGACGGTCGCAGAGGACAAGCAGCGCGCCGCGGCGGATCCACGCCTGTCGTTCGGCACGACGCTGACTCGCGAGCAGATCGAGGCGTTGTCGGACGATCCCGCAATCCTGAAGCAGCAGCTCCAGGACATGGCCGGGCCGGGCGCCGTCATCAGCATCGATGGATTCGAGGGAGGCGCGTTACCCGCGAAGGCGCAGATCCGATCGATCCGGATTTCACGCGATCAATTTGCGGCCGAATTCCACAGCGCGGGCGGCGTGTCGATCGAAATCATCACCCAACCGGGCCTCGGGCCGGTGCGCTATTTCACGAACGTGCGGCGCCGCAATGGATCGTTGAGCGGCCGCAGCCCATTCGTGGCCGTGAAAGGTCCGGAAGGGAATATCGGGTTCGGTGGCGGCGCCGGCGGGGGTTTGATCAAGGACAAGAGTTCCTTCAACCTCAACATCTTTACGATCGATTCGTACGACACGCCGAACCTGAACGTGGCGCTGCCCGGTGGGATGCGTTCGGAAGCGCTGCCTATCAAGGCTCCGCGCGACAACGTCTTCATCAATGGCCAGTTGGATTACGCGCTCACGCTGGATCAGACGCTCCGCTTCGGCTACAACCTGTCCCGGTTCAACAACCACAACCTGGGTGTCGGCGGGTACGACCAGATCGAACGGGCGTATTC
>Ga0114129_10003773_pt1 | contig 21371 bp, 19 predicted proteins | sample RhiMetdeltSRZDD1_FD_80071 | JGI IMG/M metagenome (GOLD analysis project Ga0114129, IMG submission 80071) | Populus rhizosphere microbial communities from Tennessee, USA - Rhizosphere MetaG P. deltoides SRZDD1 (version 2) (version 2) | ecosystem: Host-associated > Plants > Roots > Rhizosphere >... | reverse complement strand
CGGAAGACTTCGCGCGGATGGGCCACCGTTGAATCGAGCGAACCACTGGACACGAGCTTCACCTGCAGCAGCCGGTGTTTCGTGTCGAGCAGCACGATGCCGAACTGCTCCACCGGCCGGGCGGCATAGCGCGGCATCAGGTAGTCGACCGCGTCCTGCGGCCGGCGGATCTGCAACCGGGCGCGTGGCGCGTGCGTCAGCGTTCGCCGCCCGAGCTCCATGGCCGCCACGATCTGCGCGGCGCGCGCTTCACCGATGCCCGCGATTCGCATCAGATCGCGGCACGTCGTCCGCGTCAGCCCGTGGAGCCCGCCGTGTGCGGCCAGCAGCGCGTTGGCGACGCTCAGCGCGTTGCCGCTCCGCGAGCCGTTGCCGAGCACCAGCGCGACCAGCTCGTTGTCGCCGAGCGCCGCCGCGCCGTGACGCAGCAGCTTCTCGCGCGGCCGATCGTCGGGCGACAATTCTTTCATCTTATCAGCTCTCAGCTCTCAGCTCTCAGCTGTGTCATCGGTGGACGCAACGCTGCATCGGCCGCCGCCTTGCTCGAACGGCGAAGACGGCGCCGCTTCTCGATGCCGGAGAGAAGCTTGCTGGCAAGACGGCCGAGCATTCGTTTGATCTGTATGAGCTTTCCGAGGATCTGCTCCTGCATCGGCTCTGTGATGAAGGCCAGATCGAAGCTCAGGATGGTTCGCTTCTCCTTTCAGAGCCGAAAGCTGATAACTGGAAGCCGAGAGCTGATCCCGACCGCCAAAAACGCGCCTGCTATACTTGCCGCATGTCGTTCGTCCGACGTCTGCGGCTCCCGCTCGTTCTCACGGCGGTGCTGCTGACTTCGGCCTGCGGCGATCCTCCTGACAAAGAATTGCAGCAGGCCCGCAGCGCGATCGAGTCGGCCCGCGGCGCCGGCGCCGATGTGTACGCCCGTGACGAGTTCAGCGCGGCCGAGACGGCGCTGAAAAACGCCACCGATGCCGTCGACCAGCGCGACTACCGGCTCGCCCTCAACCGCGCGCTCGACGCGCGCGAACGCGCGCAGAACGCCGAGAAGGAAGCGGCCAGCCGAAAAGCCGCGGCTCGGACGGAGGCGAGCCGTGCGGTGGCTGGCGCCGGCCGCGCCCTCGACGAGGTGCGCGCACGACTGAAAACCGCCGAAGGCGCGCGCGTGCCTGCCCGGATCGTCGCGGCCGCGCGCCGTTCCATCGCCGACAGCGAAGTCGCCGTGCAAGAAGCGCGCACAGCGTTCGGTCAGGGGGAGTACGCCCGTGCGACGGAGGTCGCCGGAGCTGAAACCACACGCCTGCGCGGGTTGGCGAAGGATCTCGAGAGTGTGACGGCTCCAGCCGTCCGCCGCCGCCGCTAGCTGTCAGTGGAAAAACTGATCGGCCGTCCCGAGCGGACCGCGCAGATTCTTCAACGTCGCCAGTCGCCGTCAAACAGCACTTCTGCCCAGCCGGTGAGGTGAACGTTGTCGCTTCCCCACTCGACGCGCTGGGTGCCGCCCGGGGCGATGACGTCAGCCGACCGCTCCGCCCCACCGAACGCCGCCGCCGCAATCAGCGACGCGCACGATCCCGTGCCCGACGACAGCGTGGGTCCGACGCCGCGCTCCCAGATGAGGATCCGCACGGATTCAGGCGAGTCGACGTGCGCGAACTCGACGTTGGTCCTGGCCGGGAACATCTCGTGACGCTCGATCGCGGGCCCCAGCCTCTGGAAGCGCGCTTCGTCAGGCAGAGGACCTAACACAACCGCCTGCGGGTTGCCGAAGTTCATCACGACGACGTGCAGTTTCTCGCCGACCGCGACGAGCGAGGTTCGACGCAGGTCGGTCGGCCACCCCATCGCTGCGCGGAACATCTGCCGCGATCCGTCGACTCCCGTGCGCGCCAGTCGCTTGACGCCGGCGTCGGTGTGAATCGCCACATCGGCTCTCGGTTGCCCCTCGTCACGCAGGAGCAGCGCCGCCAGGCCGCGCACTCCGTTCCCCGACACTTCCGAGCGGCTGCCGTCAGCGTTGAAGAGGCGCATCGCGCAGGCCAGGGACGGAGGTTCGGGTGTTTCGGTCGGACCTCCGTCCCTGACGGGCTCGTACAGGATCAGACCATCCGCGCCGATCCCGGTGTGCCGGTCGCACAATTCACGCGCGAGGGCATCGACCGGGCGACCCGATGCGTCCTCAGCACGGACGTAGAGAAAGTCGTTGCCGTAGGCGTGCGCCTTCGAAAACTTCATTTCTGACAGAAGGCCAGTAGATGCCAGCCGAACCGTCGGACGACTGGCCGCGGCAGCGCGTTGAATATGCCGACGAACAACCCGTTGTACAGCGCTCCTTTCCATCCTCCGTGCAGTCGCGACCTGACTGGAAACCGTTCAGGGACGATCGTCACCTCCGCGAACTGGCCCAGGAGGCTGCGAAACTCACCCATGCTGAACTTGAGCAGGACGGGCGCATCGTCGTGCTCGAGCCCGACCTTCATCACCTTGGACAGCAGGTTGAGCCACGAGACCCGGTTGTAGACCTGGAATACAGCCCGACCGCCGAGTTTGAGCACACGGCGGCACTCATCGACGAGTTGGCGGGGGTTGGCAGTGTACTGGACAACCCCGTGGGCGTACACCATGTCAAAGGTGTTGTCGGGGAACGGCAGGTGCTCCCCGTCGGCGACTTCGAACCGGCCCTGCAGGCCCTGCTGGGAGAAGTTGGCATGCGCCAGCTCGATGGCCGATGGCGCGAGATCGACGCCGGTCACGTCGGCGCCGCCCTTCGCAAACCGGGCCAGGTCGACACCCGCGCCGCAGCCGACTTCAAGAACCGTTCGGCCGCGATAGCCGTCAAAGTCCACGAGTCGTAGCAGGTGATGGAGCTTTTCGAAGTGATACTGGTCGAGATCGTCGAAGAACCCGCGCGAGCCGACGGGGTGCCGCGTAATCTCCAGATCGTGAATATGCCGGTTCCAGTACTCACGGACCTCCGCCGTCGTCGCCACGTCACAACTATATACACAAGCTGTCAGCTCTCCGCTCTCGGCTATCAGCTGAGAGCTTCCTGCGGGTGCAGCTGAGGGCCGAGAGCTGACAGCTGATAGCTATAGGATGTCTGCATGATTCGCGACCTCGACGAGCTCACCGGCCGCGCCTTCGATCTGCTGGTCGTCGGCGGCGGCATCTACGGCCTGACGATCGCATACGATGCGGCGCAGCGCGGCCTGTCCGTCGCGCTCATCGAGCGCGACGATTTCGGCAGCGGCACGTCCTTCAATCACCTGCGGACCATCCACGGCGGCGTGCGATACCTGCAGACGCTGGATCTCTCTCGCGCGCGAGAGTCGGTGCGCGAGCGGCGGACGATGGCGCGCATCGCGCCGCATGCCTTGCGGCCGCTGCCCTTCGCGGTGCCGCTCTACCGATCGGTCACGAAGGGCAAGCTGGCGATGCGCGCCGGGTTTCTGCTCGATCGCATCGTGGCGGTGGGACGCAACCGTGGAGTGGGCGTCTCCCATCGGCTGCCTGCCGGCCGCGTCACGTCGCGAGGCACCGCCGTGCAACGATTTCCGGGACTCCGCAGGCAGGGGCTGACCGGCGCGGCCGTGATGCACGACTACATCACCACCGAAGCCGATCGCCTGACGTTTTCGTTTGCCCTCGCCGCGGTCGAACACGGCGCGGTGATCGCCAACCACGTCGAGGCGCTCGCGCCGCTGGTGAACAGTGGACGCGTCGCCGGCGTCAGCGCCCGCGATGCGCTGGACGGCCGCGCGCTCGAGATTTCGGCGCGCCTGACGGTGAACGCGACCGGCGCGGCCGTGGATCGTCTGCTCGCGCCGATCGGGCTGTCGTCGGGTGTGCCCATGGTGAAGGCGATGAACCTCGTGACGAAGCGCGATGCCGGCGATGAAGCGCTCGGCGGGCGCTCCACCGCTGGCCGCTACCTGTTCCTGGTCCCGTGGCGCGAGCGCGCCCTCTTCGGCACATGGGAATCGGATCGCCTCTGCGATCCCGGGGACCCGTCGGTCGCGGAGCGCGACGTGGCATCGTTCATCGCGGAGCTCAACCAGGCCTTTCCGGCACTCGATCTCTCGCTGGCCGACGTCACGCTCGTCCACCACGGCGTGGTGCCGGCGGTCGTGAGAGGCGGGCGCGCGGCGCCGGCGGGTCATGAACAGATCCGCGATCATTCGGCGCAAGGGCATGAGGGGATCATCAGTATCGCCGGCACGAAGTACACGACCGCACGCGCCGTCGCCGAACGTGTCACCGACTTGTCGCTGTCGAAGCTGAAGAAGGCGGCTGTCCCGTCGCGGACGGCGACGACGCCTCTGCCCGGGGGGAGCCTTCGTGACGTCGGCCTGGCGATTGCCGACGCGCGCCGCGAGCACGACGAGGGCCTGCCGAGCGATACCATCCCCCACTTGATCGGCGCGTACGGGTCCCGTTACCGCGACGTGCTGGAGCTCGCGGAAGGACGGCCTGAGTGGCGGACCCGAATCGCCCCCGATTCACCGGTCATCGGCGCGCAACTCGTCCTGGCCGCGCGGAGTGAGATGGCGCTCACGCTGGCGGACGCCGTCATTCGCCGCACGCCCATAGGCGCGCTGGGCTATCCGGGCGATGCGGCCCTCGAGAAAGCCGCCACGATTGTCGGCGGAGAGGTTGGCTGGTCAATCGCAAGACGGAACGACGAGATTGCCGCGGTGCGGCAGTTCTATCATGGGGCTGTGCAAAAAACGTAGAGGAGATAGCCACGAAAGCACGAAATCACGAAGCCAAACGATTTTTCGTGTTTCGTGTGTTCGTGACGTTTCTCATGGGATTTTGAACGCGCTGAACACATAAGTGAACCCCGCGGTGAACCCGATCGTCGGATCGATGGTGGTCAACCCCACGTAGGCGCCAGCGTCGAAGCGAACCGACGCATGGGTGTATCGTCCGCCGAGCTTCAGCAGGCCCCGGCTCTCCGTTCCGGGAAACGGATCGCCGCTCCGAGTCGAGATTCGCCCGTTCAGCTCGCCGACGATCTCGGTTGCCTGCGTCATCGCGCGTGCGAACGACAACCCGTACGTCAGCACGTCGTTCTGCCGGTTGCCGTTGGTTGGGTCCGCGAGAATGCCGAAGCCGAAATTGCCGACGATGCGAATCGACTCGACGGTCTTCGCACCGAGCAGCGACATAGAGAAGTCTGTGGTGTCCAGACCAAGGCCGCTCTCGTTCGAGGCATTCGGCAGCTTGGTGGCAAAGCGCACGCCCAGCGCGGGCCGGCCGGCCGACTCACCCGTCAGCCGGATCTTCGTCGCCAGGACGATGTCCTCGACGTCATGAGTCGTCGTGTCGGTGCCGATCGTCAGCAGATTGCTGAGCGGCGCCGTGCGCCGCTCCGTGATCGTCAGCTTGTCGTACAGTCCGCCGTCGATCTGCAGCTCGGCAATCGAGCTGATCCCGATGCTGATGCCAATCGTCGGGATGCGCCAGAGATTGCCCTTCAGTCCCGACACCGGGTATTGCTGGTTGTGCGTGGCGTCGATCCCGCCCTCGATAAGGAGTCGTCCCGCGCCAATCGGTTCTGGGTCCTCGGTGACGAGCGGTCGCTGCTGGGCAACAGCACGGCCAGGTAGAGCGATGATTCCGAGCACCGTCAGAGCGGCTATCTGCGACCGACGTGAAACGCAAAGGCCGAAAAGACCACGGTTCATCGTGTCACTCTCCGATCAGAATCGCTTGCGGCTGTCCAGGAGCAGCGTGACCGGGCCGTCGTTGACGAGCGAGACCTGCATCAGCGCCTGAAACTCGCCGGTTGCCGTGGTGACGCCGCTGGCCCGCAGCTCCTGAACGACGTCCTCGTACAAGGGCCGTGCCACATCCGGCGGCGCGGCCTGGTCGAACGAAGGGCGGCGCCCTTTCCGGCAGTCGCCCGCCAACGTGAATTGGGAGACGACGAGGACCGACCCGCCCACGTCGCGAATCGACAGGTTCACATGTCGTGAGGGATCGGTTGGATCCTCGAAGACACGCAACTCGCGGATCTTGGCCGCGACGTACTGCACGTCGGCCGGGCCGTCGTCGCGTTCAATGCCGACGAACACCAGCAGCCCGCGTTCGATCTGCCCCGTTGTACGGTCCCCGACGGTGACGGCCGCCCGCAACACCCTTTGGACGACCGCTCTCACGAAACGGCTGTCGCCACACGCGCGCGCAGCTCGCCAGGCGGGTTGAGGCGCGCGTCGAGCAGGTGCTTCGGGACGACATTGCTGAGCGCCTTCAGCATCGACTGCTTCACGCCCGGGTGCTCGCGCTCCAGCTCCATCAGCAGGCGCTTCGCGCGCTGGCGCTGCAATCCGAGGTCGCCGCAGGCTGGACAGCAACAGCCGATGATCGGCAGCCCGCACTCCTTCGTGTACGCGCGTGCCTCCACTTCGCCGACATAGACCAGCGGTCGGATCACGACGTGGGCGCCATCGTCGGAGACGAGCTTGGCGGGCATCGCCTTCAAGGATCCGGCGAAGAACAGGTTCAGGAGGAGCGTTTCGATGAAATCGTCGGCGTGGTGACCGAGTGCGATCTTCGTCGCGCCTACTTCCGTGGCGATTCGGTACAGCACCCCGCGGCGGAATCGCGCGCACAACGAACAGGGCGTCGCGCCCTCGTCCAGCATGTCATCGATGAGCTCGCCGATGTCGGTGTGCTGGATGTGCAGCTCCCATCCGCGCGTCTTACAAGTGCTCGCAATCGGCTCGTGTTTGTACTCCTTGTAACCGGAGTCGACATTGACGGCCACGAGCGTGAAACGAATCGGCGCGCGCTGACGCAGCTCATCGAGCAGCTGCAGCAGCGCCCAGCTGTCCTTCCCGCCAGACAGACCGACCATCACACGGTCGCCGTCTTCGATCATCTGGTAATCGACGATCGCCTTCGTCGTCTTCCTCGCGAGACGCGCTTCGAGCTCGCTCCGATATCCCATCGGCTGATCTTAAACCATCGCTCTCAACCGCGCGTGGAGACGACTCGCGCGGGAATGCCGACAGCAATCGCCGAGGCGGGCACGTTCTCGCGCACCACGGCGGCGGCGCCGATGACGGCGAGGGGACCAATGTTGACGCCGTCGAGAATCTTCGCGCCGGCGCCCATCCACACGCCGTCGCCGACAACCACACCCGTCGAGGTTCTGGACTGGGCGAGCACGGCCTTGGCGGGATCGGAGAAATCGTGATCGCCTCCGATGACATAGCCGTAGGCCGCCATCAGCACGGCTCGACCGATGGTGACGCTGCTGGCCGAAAATACCTCGCAATTGAAACCGATATTAGCGGCGTCGCCGACCACGATGTCGCCGTTCTTGCACGACAGGATCGTGTTGCGGCCGATGAAGACGCCGTCGCCAATCCGGATGCCGCGATTGGTCTCGCCCTTGGCGTCGAGCAGGCAGTTGTCGTCGATGACGACGTCGCTGCCGATGTGAATCTTGTGCGGATGGCGCAGCACGACGTTCTGGCCGAACACGACATTGCGGCCGCACGAACCGAGCAGCCAGGGATACAGGGTCTTGCGGAGCACCAAGCCAAACGCGCCTGCCCGCGGCTGCGCCAGGGTGACCACGAGCTCGTACTTCAGCAAGGCGCCGAGGCCCGGCCGTCCGACGACGAGCTCGGTGTACTTCGTGCGCGCGGACTTGCCCGCTGCGAAGAGCTGCTCCTGTATACGCGCGACCGCCTGTGTGGACGCACCCGTCGTCGACGCGTCGCCGGTCGTGGGATCGTCGGCGGATTCAGATCCAGCCATGCGTCCTGTACCAGTCAAGCGTTCGGCGGATGCCGTCACGGAGCCCTACGAGCGGCGTGAACCCGACCTCGGCCCGCGCTCGGGTGATGTCGAACGCGCGGCTCTTCGTGAAGAAGTCGACGCGACGGCGAAAAATCGGCGGCTCGATCCTCAACGGCACGCACACCGCTTCGCAGAGTGCGCCGGCAGTCCAGAACGGCCACACCGGCAGATGGCGCGTCGGCGCTGGGACTCCTGCCCCTTCCGCGACCAGCCCGACCAGCGCATTCAGCGTGGTGACCTCCGCCCCGGCCAGGATGTAGGTGCGATTCGCGGCGGCTGGATGCTCGCCCAGCAACCGAAAGCCTGCCACGAGATCGTCGATATAGGTGAGATGGTAGTAGATTTCGCCGCGGCCGAGCGTGAACCAGCGCCGCCGGGCAACGCCGCGAAACAGTCTGAGCAGCCGGCGATCCCCGGGTCCATAGATGCCCGACGGCCGCGCGACCGTCACCTCGATGCCGAGCCGACCGCCGGCTTCCTGAGCCAGGCGCTCGCCTTCGAGCTTGGTCTCCTGATAGACGTCGCCGGGCTTGAGGGGCGCCTCCTCGTTCGCGGGCGGATGCTCGATGTCACCGTGCACGCCGACTGTACTGCAGTGAACGACTCGGCGAACGCCGCCACGGAAGGCAGCTTCCACCACCTGTTGCGCGCCCAGGGCGTTGACGGCGCGATAGTCGTCCGGGGACACACCTGCCTGCCGATAGATGGCGGCCAGATGGTAGACGACCTCGATCCCGGCGGTCGCCGCGGTCAGGGCCTTCACGTCGCGAACGTCGCCGGACACCAGCGTGATCCCCGCGCGTGCGAGGTTGGTCGCGCCCTCTCCGGCGCGATCGCGCACGAGCGCCGAGACGTCGTGGCCTGCCGCGCCGAGCGCGCGAGCCAGGTGTCCCCCGGTGAAGCCGGTCGCGCCAGTTACGAGGACGCGCACCGTTCGGCTACGAGCGTCACCGGCGACCCGAAGAGTTTCAGAAGGCCCGCCCGATCGAGGACATCTTCAAACCAGATCGTGAAGCGGCGCGATCTAAGCGCCTTGTGCAAGGCGATCGGCAGCACGAACTGGCGGTGCACCGAACGAATGCGGAATCCGTTGCGGTCGAACGCCTCGGCGACCGCACTTTGGGTGAGCGCTCGATACGGCTCGGTCCGCACCCCTGCGGCATGCGTCAGTCGGCGGAAGGCCACCTCCAGCGACGCGAGGCTTCGTGCGGATGGATAGTCCACGATCACGAGCCGCTCGGCCACGCGGCACAGTTCCGCGATCGATCGCCGCCAGTCCGGCGCGTGCATCAGCAGGCGCAGGCAGACCACGACGTCGAAATCGCGATCGGGAAAGGCCAGCGCGTGAACATCGCCCAGCTTGAACCGCACTTTGACACGCTGCTCCGCCGCCCGCTGGCGCGCGATGGCGAGCATTTCTTCCGAAGCATCGACGGCGGTCACGTGGGCGCCGCCGCGGGCAAACAGCAACGCGGCGCGGCCGGTACCGGTGCCGACGTCGAGAATCTCCCGCTCCTGAATGCGGCCAATCATGTTCGCGAGAACGCGCGCCTGCGTGCCGGCGATGAGCTCGCCGATCGGGCCGCCGAACCGCTTCTCGTCGAAGGTCTGCGCCATTTCGGGGTCGGCGTACGCGGTGTAGCTGTAATGGTCCTGCGACGAGCCCGTCACTGCCCGTCGACCCTGCTCGGGCCGACCCTGAGGTTCACGCGCCGCCGAAGGCGCCTGCCGTGGAACTGTCGAAGGGCCCTGGCCTGGGCGTTTCGAACGAGGTCGCCGCGGGCCGGTCGGTGGTGGCGACCCCGAATCTGTCGAACGGCTCATGCCACGTCCTTCACGATCGCTCGCGGAGGCAGTGCCGGCTGGAGCGCCTCGCAAGCCTGGCGCGTGCGCTCGAGATACGCCTCGTAGCTGTACTTCGTTTCGGCGAGCTCTTGCGCACGTCGCCCGACGCCGGCGGCCCGGGCGGGATCGTTCAAGGCGCCGAGGATGCCGGCGGCGAATTCTTCCGGCGTCGCCGCGGCGAGGATCGCGGTGTGATCGCTGAGGACCTGGGTGTGGGTCAGCAATCGCGTCGCCACGATCGCCTTCCCCGAACGGAGGTACTGATAGATCTTCAACGGCGTGTTCGTGCCGCGCGAGCGCGGTGATACGAGTAGATCGGCGGCGAGCAGGTAGGACGGAATCTCAGATGCCGGCCGCTCGCCGGCGAAGACGGTGACTGCCTCGATGCCGGCCATACGCGCCTGCGCCCGAGCCTGCGCCACCTGACCCGGCTTGCCGCCAACGAGCACGAGGCGCGCGTCGGGTCGCGCGCGCGCGACCAGCGTCATGGCTTCGAAGAGCAGATCGAGCCCTTGGTACGCTTCGAAGGTGCCCGTATACAGCACCACCGGCGCGCCATCAGCTATGCCGAGCGCGCGACGAACGCTGGCGGCTTCCGCCGGGGACGCGGGCGCGTCGGCGGATCCGGGAGCATTCTCGATGAGCACCACGCGGGCGCCCGGATCGATGCCACGCACGGTGTCCTCGAGCGACGGACAGATCACGATGACCACGCGCGATCGTGTGATCATGAGTCGCTCGATGGCGAGGAAGACGCGCGCGACGAATGGCGACCGGCTGAACGCAAAGTTCGTGAGCTGCTGCGGGAGACTCGAGTGCATGTCGTAGAGGTGCGGAACGCGCAGCAGGGCTGCGAGGAGGACGCCGATGCATCCGGCCTCCTCGTGTGAGTGCACCGCATCGTACCGAGATGACAGCGCGCGGCGGAGCGCGGTGCAGGCGAGGAGCGCGTCGAGCGGAATCTTCGCGATGGATGGTCCGATCTTCACGCCACGCAGAAACGGGGGCCTGAGGCTGCGAAAGATCCGCAGCCCCGGCATCGACACCGGCTGTCCGAACGGATAGGTGACGAGATCGACCTCGTGGCCGAGCGCCGTCAGCGCGCGGATGCGGTGAAACTCGCTGAAGGGAGTGCCGCGCGGCTCGAAGAACGGCTCGGGCGCGATCATCAGAATGCGCACGGTTCGGGTGATTTTCGCATGAAACCGTAGTACAGTGGCGGCTGCCCGTCTTCTGAATGTCCCCGGAGCATCCCGACGCGTCCGTCGACAGATCGTCTACGCGCCGCTACGTGGTGCTGGCTCTGAAGATCGTCGTCAGCATCGTTCTGCTGACCTTGCTGTTCTCCAAGATCGACGTGGCGCGGCTCTGGGCGATCGCGCGACGGGCCTCGCTGCGATGGTTCGCCGCAGCCCTGGCCGTCTACTCGTTCAACATGATTGCCAGCACATGGCGGTGGTATCTGCTGCTGCGCACGCAAGAGGTGAGGGTGCGGCGCCGCTGGCTCTTCGGTTCATTCCTGGTCGCCAGCTTCTTCAACAATTTTCTGCCGAGCAACATCGGCGGCGACGTGATCCGCATCAGCGACACCGCCAGAGCGGCGCGGTCGAGAACACTGGCAGCGACGGTGGTGCTGATGGATCGCGTGCTGGGCCTCATGGCGCTGATCTTCGTCGCGGCGGTCGGTGCGTCAGCCGCCGGCGCCGTCCACCCCGCGGCGCCGCCCGTCTGGCCGATGTGGCTGTGGGCCGGCCTGCTCGCGGGAGCGGCGGCGTCCGCGCCCGCGGTGTTGGCGCCGGTCGGATTCAGTCGCCTGCTGCAGCCGCTCACGGTCTTCCATCCGGAATGGGTCGGCAGCCGGATTGAAACGCTCACCGAAGTGCTCACGCGCTTCCGCGCCCGGCCGGGCATTCTCGCGCGCTGCTTCGCGACGGCGGTCTTCGTACAGGGGACGATGGTGCTGTTCTACTTCGCGGTCAGCTACGCGTTGCACCTGAGCGTGTCGCTGTCGGACATCGCGGTCATCGTGCCGATCTCGTTCGTCGTGCAGATGCTGCCGGTGTCCTTCGGCGGGTTCGGTGTCCGGGAGGCGACGTTCTCGATCTATTTCTCGCGGATTGGGCAGCCGATTGAGTCCGCCGTCGCGATGTCCCTCATCGCGCAGGCGCTCATCATCCTGTTTTCGCTCACCGGCGCCGCGGTCTACGTCTCGCGCCGCAAACACTAAACTATAGATTCAGCGTGGAGGTGCCACTGGCTGTTTAGCGAATGATCTCGTAGAGGCGCGTCTGATCGTCCACGTACAATTCTCGAAGTCGACTCGCGAACTGTTGTAGCCGCTCCTCCACCTCCGCGCGGGTCTGCGCGTCGTACACGTCCAGGTGGAACATCGCGTATTTGACCCCCAGACGTTGGGCAGTGTCGAATGCGTTGGGATACGGAAACGGTGCCAGCGCCACCGCGTTCTCCCCGAACTCCGGCGGGAAGTAGTCGCTGTAGCCGTTCACGAGCGGCATCCAGTGCGACGTGGACATCAGCATGTAGATCGTGTGGCGCGAGTAGAAGCGCGAGCGCTCGAAGAACGGCATCTCGATCACGGGCGCGCGCGGCAGCTGAGCCAAGACCCGATATGCGGGCGAGGCGACGGGCGGCTGCGGGAAGTTCAATGGCACGAGGTGATCCGCGATCGCCAGCACGACCAATGCCGCGCCGACGCCGGCGGGCGATTTCAGCCGAGGCAGGAAGGCCGCGATCGCCTGCGCCGTCAGCACGGAGAGTGCGAACGCGACGATCAACGCGAAACGTACGGGCGCCCGCATGAGCGTAAACCCCGGCATCGTGTAGAAGAACGCGCTGTATAACCAGGCCGCCGGTCCGAACGACGCCCAGAAAGCCAGGATGGCCAGTCCGCCGTAAAGCAGCGCCGTTTCGCCGGCGCGCCCGCGGAGTCGCCAGGCGGTCGACAGTCGTCCGACGCCGAAGACGAGCGCGACGAAGCCCGGGAACGCGACGTCGCGCCAGGGGCGCACGTACGGCAGCATCCATTGATGCGCGCGGCCGGCCGACGCGAGGTACGAATGCCAGTCGGCGGCATACCGACCCGATTCCGCGAGCGGTCGATCGAAACCTCCCGATCGCTGCAGCAGCAGATACGGGACGAACAACGGCAACACCACCAGAGCGCCGACGAGGGCGGCGACAGCGACCGCGGACCAGTAGCGCGCGTCGGTCCAGAGCCGCCGCGTGCCGGCCGTGACGAGCACGGCCCACCCGATCAGCATCATCACGAAGACGCCGTAGTACGCGCAGGAGAACGTCGTGAGCGCCATCGCCAGACCCAGCGCGATCGCGCGCCCGCGCGTGGTCCGATCGGCCATCCGGTGGAAGGCGAGCATGCTGAACGGGATCCCCGCCGTCATCAGCAGCTGTATGTGCGTCGTGTGCGCGAACACGAACGGACAGAACGCGAAGCAGATCGCGGACGCCGCCGACGCCCACGGGTTTCCGGTCAGGTGCATCGCGAGCAGGTACGTGCCGAGCGCGCTCAGGAAGAACGCCGCCAGCACGACCGAGTTGTGCGCGATGTAGGGGTTGCGCGTCGCCCAGTAGGCGGGCGCCGCCAGGGCGCCGGCGACGAGATTCGCCTCCGAATACAGCAGCGTCCGCCGATGCGGATGGAAGATGTTCGCGTCGAAGAGGTGGATCGGATCGACCGCGATCGTCCGCGCGACCCAGGCAACGTTCCACAGCGAGAACTGACCGTCGCTGCTGTCGGCCCTGGCATGCCTGCCGGGGTGGATTGAAATCGGATACAGCAGGAGCACCGTCAGTGCCGCGCCCGCGCACACCGCCAGCAGACGCTCACGCGGGCTCATTCGCTGGCCGGCTTCGTCTGCCATGTCGACGTTTCTGCGTCCGTGTACTCGGGCACGAGGCGGATGTGGGCCCCGAGGAAGCGGCTGTCAGTCGAGCCTGGAGCGTCGAGAAACGGCACGAAGCCGGCGCCGGCACGGATCGACACGGTATACAAATAGCTCGTGGGATTCTCGTCACGCGTGTAAGGCAATCCGCTCTTCACGGCGAGATCGAACCGCGCTTTCTCGGCGGACTTCATCTGCAGCGTCCGCGTCTCGGCACCGGTGGAGACGGTGACCGTCGCCGGGTCGGCCCCGTTTACCACTTCGACCGTCAGCTTCACGATGGCCTTCGACACGAATCGCCCGCCGCCAATGTCGACGACCGGCGCCCGCAGAATCACGTCGGCGCGCGACTTGCCCCGCACCCAGAACGCGTCGCCCTCCGGGTTGAACGCGTTGTCGTCCGCGAAGTACGCGAGCACCGGCGGCGTGCCGCCGAGCGCGCGCTTCATGCGGTCGGGATCGGCGGCCATCGGCAGATCGTTCAGCAGCGTCAGCTCGATCGGCAGCCAGCGCAGCGGTCCCGCCTTCGCGTGCTCGCCCGGGTGGAACGAGGAGTAGAACGGGTTCAGGAGAATTTTCGCGGTAAACAACGCCCCGATGCCGAGCGATATCGCGGCGCTTCCCATTCCGGTCAGCGGCGGCGTGAGGAACAGGAACAGCGGATAGAAGCTCAGGAAATAGCGGTTCCCGACCGGTCCGCCGCCGCCCGAATAGGTGAAGGGCGTCAGGACGATCAGCACGAGCGCCGCGCCGACGATGGTCGCCGCCGTCAACCACTGCCACGGCTCGCGTTTCCTCGTCATGAACAGCAGGGCGCTCAGCACACCGGGGAAGAAGTACGGCAGCAGCCCGCAGAATCGTCCGACCAGAAAGTAGATCACGTTGCTGAGGAAGACCACTCCGGTGTGCGGGTTCACCAGCACATGACCGACCATGATCGATTCGCGCCCCCGGACGGGACCGATGTTCTCGAACGTCTCCCGATCGTTCGCGAACGGAAATCCGTCGCGTCCGTAGAACGTCTTGCGGTCGCCGCCCTGATAGTTGAATTCACCGGTGATGGCCGCGTTGGCCAGAAAGAGGCCTCCGGCCAGCAGCGCCCACACGAGGCCGGTCACAACGGCCTGCCGCCATCGGCGCCTGATGACCATGAGTGCGATGAGCGGAGCCAGCAGGATGGCGTGAGGTGGCTTCGAGAAGGTGAGCACGCCGATGAGCGCGGCGGCCAGATAGTCGGAACCGGCCCTCCCCAGGAATCCCTTCCCAGGTGCAACCTCCTTGTACGACCAGAGGAACACCGCCCAGAGCGCAAGCGACACATTGAACAGCTCGGGTGTGAGCCAGACGAAATAGACTGGCACCACGGAGCCTGCGAGAAACGCGACGGCGTAGGCCACCGCGGCGCGCGGCGGCGTCCCGCGCGCGACGATGAAGGTGTACGCCACCAGGAGGTTCAACGAAAGCAGCAGCGCATGCAGCACCAGGAAGCCGTTGGTGCCGAACCACCACACAAAAGGCGCGGCGACGAGCGGGTAAATGAACGACTTGCTGTAATACAACCGCGTCCTGATCGGATCCTCGAGCTTGTCCCGGCGCACGAACGGAAACCGATCCGACCGGTGGAGGCGAACGACCTTGCCGCGCTTGAGGAAGATGCCTTCCGGACCGCCCGAATACTCTTCCCACACGCGAACGAGATCCTTACGTTCGAACGTGAAATCACCGTCGCGCGCGAGGCTGTGGGCCAGGCCGTAATAGGTGGCCTCGTCGCCTTTGAAGCCCAGAGCCGCCCTCGGAAAGTCGATTGACAGCGCAAACCCGAGGAGCAGCAGACAGAGGCCGAGGGCGGCGCGCGCGCCGGGGCTGCGTGTCACGCGGACGACTCGGAGGTGAGGAACGACAGATCCGCGCTGAGCACGCCTTTGCGCCGCGTGGCCCGCGACGTGTCGTGGAGAATCGTGTAGAGCCGTTCCATCTTCCGCACGAACGCCGCGATGTCGTAGTGACGTCCCGCGGCCCGGGCGGCGGCGCCGAGCCGTGCCCGCTCATCGGGATGATCCATTGCCCACACAATCTTCGCGGCGAGCGCGCCGGCATCGCGCTTTGGCACCACCCACGCGTCGTGTCCCGGGGTCAGGATGTCGAGCAGCCCATCGGCGTCGGTGGCCACAATCGGTTTGCCCATCGCGAGCGCCTCGAAACCAGTGATCGGCGTCCCCTCCCACAGCGACGGAAACACGCTGAGATCGAACGCCGACAAGGCCGCCGCCACGTCGCGCCGAAACCCGGCGAAGACGAAGCGGTCGCCGAGGCCCAGACTGGACGCCTGCGCCTCGAGCGTGGGCAGCAGCGGGCCCTCGCCCACGACAAAGAACCTGGCGTGGGGGCGTTCGCGAACGACGCGCGCGGCGGCCTCAACGAGATAGGAGTTCCCTTTCGAGTCGTGCAGACGCGTGACGGTGCCGATGGCGAAATCGCCGGAGTTGAGGCCGAGCTCGCGCCGGGCGCTCGCAATCTCGACCGCGCTACGCGAGCGACTGAACTCTTCGAGCGGTACGCCGAGGTAGACCACTTTCACCTTCGATGGCGGGACGAGACGCGCTCGGATGACGAATTCGGCGGTGCTCTTCGACACGGCGATGGCGATGTCGGTGCACGGCTCGAGGACATAGTCGGCCACTTTCTGGAACCACGGCGTGTCGGTGAGGTTGGCGTGTTCATGAAGGATGGCCGGCAGTCCTCGGAGCGCGGCGGCCATCCGGCCGAATGTTGTCGCGCCGTAGCCATGCAGGTGCAGCACGTCGATCTGCTGGCGATCGATCACCTGGAGCAGGTCCCGGAGCGTCATCGGGTCGAATTTCGACCTGTGCAGGTAGGTGATGTCCACGCCCTGCGCTTCGAGGGTTTCCTCTGAGAGATCCTTTTTCCGCAAACTGACGAGCGACACACGGAAACGGTCGGGGTCGAATCGCGGAATCATCCAGCTGAAGAGCCGTTTCACGCCGTGCATCCGCGATCCTTCCCAGCCGAGGTGATCGCAGACCTGCAGCACGTTCAGCAATCGTGGACTCATTCTGTCAGGAGGCCGCGATTATAGCGTGCCGGCGTTGCACTCTTCCTTGACATCACCAACTCGGCCTTTTAGAATACGGCTCGCCTGCCTGCAAGACTTCTTTGCGATTCGCCAGGTTCTCCCGCCCTGGCTGCGTACGACCGACCGCTTGCTAAAGCTTCTGGCCCGACTCGTCGATAAGCCAGAGTGCGACGTAACTCGACAACTCTACGCGAGCGGACTCGCGTTTGGGCTCAACCATGAAGATTCGGGGTACCCGTTTCCTGTACGCAATCACCGTTCTTGCTGCCAGCGCCTGTGCCGCCGAGAAAAGCTCGAATCCTCTGACGCCGACCGTTGCCGGACCGATACCGGGCGTCGACATTTCCGCGCCCAAGGTTCTGACGCCGACCGCCATGAAGATCCCGGTCGATCAGCAACCGGTGACGCTGCTGGCCGAAAACGCCTGGAGCACGGGCGTGCGGCCCCTCAGCTATCTCTTTGAGGTCGCAACCGACACCGGCTTCACCAACAAAGTGTTCGTGCGCGACGCCGTGGCGCCTGGCGACGGCGGCAGGACGAGCCTCCGGCTGCCGGACCGGCTCGCCCCCGAACGCAGCTACTTCTGGCGCGCCCGCGCCCAGGACGGCGCCAACACGGGCCCGTACTCCGCGCCGGGTGCCTTCGAGGTGTACACGCCGATCGTCATCAACGCACCGGCGCTCGTGTCCCCGGCGAGCAACGCCGTGCTGACCACGGTGAAGCCGAAGTTCGTCTTCGTCAACGCGACGCGCTCCGGCCCGGCGGGAACGATCAGCTACGTGCTCGAGGTGTCGGACGGCGATTCATTCGCCAACAAGCTCGCCGTCTGGATCGTCGGCGAGCAGGCGGGCCAGACCTCGTTCGACTCGCCGTCGGACTTCGGCTACAGCAAGATCCTGTTCTGGCACGCACGCGCCTTCGATCCGACGACGAATGGACCGTGGTCCGAGACCCGATCGTTCCAAACGGGTGCGCAGCCGGTCGCACCGCCTTCAGGCGGAGGTGGGGGCGGTGGTGGGCCCGTCGGCAATTGGGAAGCCTGCCCGACGGCGGACAAGTCGAAACTCTCAGATTGTGTGGTCTCCGCGGTGAACCCGGCTCACACCGTCGAAGGGGCCTTCGAGGTGACCAAACGGATCGCCTGGCTGCTCCGCGGCGAAGGGGGCGGTCTCCTGATCAAGAACGGCGGCGAGAACATTGTGTCGTGGAAAGGTCGTAGCTTTGCGGCCGCGCGCATCTGCTACCCGGACGGTCACATCTACAAGGTGCTGTCCGACGTGCCGACCACGAACGGACCGAGCTGGCAGGACAATGACTTCGTCGATCGCAGCCTGTACGTGGCGGCTATCGATCCGCGTTGAACGTTAAGAAGGAAAAGTGAACTTCTAACTTTTACCCTTAGAAGCGAAGCCGTCCGCCGAGGCCGAGCTGGAACCCACCCGCTTTCAGCCCGGGTGCGGACTCGAGATCGACGGAGCCGCCGTTGTAGCGCATGAAGGCTCCTGCGCCGACTTGTTTGACGAACATGTACGTGAGGTCGACCCCGACGTTGACGTGCTTCGCGGTTCCGGACTGGGTCTGCATCGTCGGGTTGACGTTCTGGGTACCCGCAGGAATCGAGACGCTCGGGATCAGGGCTTGCTGGACTCGTGTGAACGACGGGCCGATTGACAGAGCGACCTCAACCTTTTCGGTGACCGGGACGAACCCGACGAGCAGCACGTACACGCTCCGGTCTTTGCGCTCGGCTGGAATCTCGGGGATTGTCACGGCGGCGGGACGGTTGAAAAAGATTGGGCTCGGCACCGAGGCGGCCCCTGCGGCGGCGCCCGTGACGCTGAAGGTCGAGAACCCGATCGCGACGCCGATGCTTGGCGTCACCTTATAGCCGGCACTCAAATCGAAGAGCCCCCCGCTTGGAATCGTGGCCGTCGTCGCCACCGTCGCGGTCTGGCCATAGATGGGGATGCTGAACGAGTTATCAACGGAGCGAGACTGTGTTTGCGCGCCGCCATTCACGTTGATGAAGATCTTGCCCTCCAGCATGCTCTGCGCGCCGGCTCGTGATCCCAACGCTAGGGTGAATCCGATCACCAGTACGCTGATGCGCGTCGTTGTGCTCATCGATCTCCTCGTGTCGGTTGTGGAGTGGTCGAGCGCGCTGCTGATGTTTTCGCGAGCGCCGGGTGATGGTAACACGGACGAGATGCAAATTTTTCGACGCGAACGACGATCGATTCAGCTACAATACCTCGCAATCCACCGCCGCTTCGGCCATAGCCCCGTACTTGGAGCAGTTGAATGAGACGAAGAAACCTGGTTCTGTTTGGTGTGTCCGCGCTCGTCGCCTGCGCGCTGGCGTGCAGCTCAGCTAAACCCGCGACTCCGGTTGCTCCAACGTCGAGCGGCCCCGCGGCCGCAACGGATGGCTCGACGCTCAAGACGTCGGCTCCGGCGCTCCAGTCGCCGGCGAACGGCGCGAAGATGACGACCACGACGGTCGTTCTCACAGCTGGAGCGTCGACGCCGCAATTCGCGACCGGCGTGCCGCTGCAGTACCGGTTTCAGGTGATGAACCCGGCGGGCACGATCGTGGCGCAGGCGCTGGTCTCGACACCGACGTGGACCGTCACACCGGATCTCAGCGCCTTCAACACAACCCACACGTGGCGCGTTCGTGGGGAGTACCTCGGCGAGGCGGGACCGTGGTCCAACACGATGTCGTTTATCACCGTGGAACCCTTCCTCATCAATGACCCGCTCACGAACGGCAGGACGGTCGGCAAGCAGGTCGGCGGCGCGTTCGTCCCCGGAGGTTGGCAGTCGCGAAGCCTGACCGACGGCATCGACTACGATGTGCCGACCTGCGTCAGCTGCACGCTTGAGTTCGACGTCACCAACGTCGGCCCCACGGAAGGGTTCCCATTCGAAAGAGATCTCAAGTTTGTCTCGATGGGCGACGCCAACGCATTCAGCAGCTTCGGGGCCTTCCGCGATCACCCCTGGAAGATGCACCTGGTGCAGCGAGCGGATTATCCGTCGGGATGGGAAATCATTTGGCGCAACGGCGGCACCAATCCCGATGGCGATCCCGGGGATCACCGAATCAAGCTGACGTCGTCACCAGTTCAGATGCAGAGCTCGCAGGTCTTTCATTTCCTGCTCGACTGGGGCACCCGCGGGTACTCGATTGCCATCAACGGCATCACGGTGATGCAGGATGGGTGGGATCACTGGTTCGAGCCGCCAAACTTCCGAGTCTCGCTCGGTTGTTACCCTCGCGGCGACTCGTTCGTCGGGGCGACATACCGCAACGTGACGCTCAAGAAGAACCCCTAGCGCCAATCGCGCTGGAGGAAAACGAAAAGGGCGGCTGGATCACACCAGCCGCCTTTTTTTGGGGGCTTCCCTCCTACTTGCGGACCGTCACCGCAAAGAACCCCGAGTTGTCGCTGAAGTTGTCGTCGTTGATCCCGACGTAGAGGCGTCCGTTCGCCGGCATCAAGATCGGCTGCGTGTTCGAACCAATCGGGAACGGCGTCCCCGTATCCACGCGCGCTATCAGCCCGCCCGCCGGCATCGCCGGGACCGGAAGGCCCGGCCGCCCCCCTGCCGTGGCGCTGCCGTCGGCTGTCGCAACAAATCCCGGGCCGACGGTGATCTGGCCGTTGGTCGTGAAATAGACACGATCACCTTTCTTGACGGTCGTGCCCGTATCGGTCCACGGCTGGTTCGCTGGCACGCTGATGGCGCCAGGCGACAGCGCGCCGCTCGTCGCGACCGCGTTCGGAGTCGCACCCGCCAGCACCGAGGCATACACGCTGCGCGCCCCGGCCGGATTCACGTACACCCGCGCCAAGTTGTTCGCCGCGATATCCTGACGGCCCCCCTCCCGGCGATCGAACGTGACCGTGCTGCCGTCAGGACTGATGTGATAGATCTTGCCGAACAGGATCTGCCCGTCGCGCGTCACGAAGATGTGGCGCTCGTGCTCGACGGGATTATGGTCGATCGTCGGAATCTGCTGGAGCTCAGCGGCGGTCGGATCTCCCGGCGTGAACGCGATCATCGCGATGTCGTCGGACGGATAGTCCCGGCCGTTGAGTGTGTAAACGGTGCCACCCTTATAGGTCAGCTCGCCACTCACCCGGTCGCCGTTTCGCAGTACGAACGTCACGGGCTGTGCCGCGAACGCCAGGCCCGTGCAGACGGTGAGAACGGATGCGGCCAGTATTCGACGGATCATGCTCATTCCTCCAGAACTGTTGTGGTTCACAGTATCTGAAGGAGCAAAACCCGCACCACCGGCGAAGGCGGTCAGATACCGGCGGGCACTTCGTACAGAGCGACATCCGGGAACTTGAGGATGAGCTTCAGCTTCGCGAGGATGTCGGGGTGCACACGGTCGTCCGGCGATCGGACGATCACGTGCGTGATTTGGTAGCGTCCCAGAATCTGCGCAGCCGCCGCCGGATCGCCATCCGCGGACGAGAAGAACCGGTTCACCTCGCGCAGCCGGCCTTCCCCGCCGACGGCTGAGTAGCGCACGTCCCAACCGAGCACGATGCGCCGCGCCGCCACGATGGCGGTGAGCGACGGCGTCAGCGGGCGATCGTGAAGGATGACGGTTTTCTCGGGATCCGTCGCCCGCAGCTGATTGGCGATCGCGATCTCGGAGCGGGTCAAACCGGCACGCG
>Ga0114129_10003771_pt1 | contig 21375 bp, 18 predicted proteins | sample RhiMetdeltSRZDD1_FD_80071 | JGI IMG/M metagenome (GOLD analysis project Ga0114129, IMG submission 80071) | Populus rhizosphere microbial communities from Tennessee, USA - Rhizosphere MetaG P. deltoides SRZDD1 (version 2) (version 2) | ecosystem: Host-associated > Plants > Roots > Rhizosphere >... | reverse complement strand
GGCGAGGCGACGGTCCTTCGCGGCTGGCTCGAGCCTGGAGAGGTCTTCCTCCTCTGCGTGGTACTCCGGGACCTGTGGCAGGACCCGCTGCTGACCGTCGGGAAGGACAACGGCGCGCAGCATCGGATGGCGTCGGACGACCGCGTTCCACGCTGCATTCACGCGCGCAGGATCGAGGCCCTTGCAGTCGAACTCCGCGTAGTAGTGGCATGCCACCTGTCCCAGCTCGTACGCATCTCGGCGGCCGAGCCAGTACGCGTTCTGGATTGCGTTGAGCGGAAAGGCTTCGTGAAGATGGTCGGGATCGGGAACCACGACGATCGGCTCGTCGGCGGCGGCCGCCTGTAGTGGTTCCTCTTCGACGAACTGGACCAGTTTCGCAATCGAGCGACAGCGCCAGAATGCTTCATTGGGGATCTCGAGGCTCGTCCGCCGCCGCAGCGCTTCCATCACGTCCAGGATGGCCAACGACGTCAGGCCTGCGTCGATGAGGTCCGTGTCCGCGTTGACGCTCCGCCCGAGCGCCCGTGCAACCGTAGCCAAAAGCCACGCCGAGAGTGTCTGTGGTTCGGTGCCGTCCTGGGATGCCCCTGGATCTCCCGTTCCTCCAAGCCCCAGCTGCAGGGCGCTCGCGATCGCATCCAAGGAGCCGGACAGGTACGCCTCCCTCGCGCGATGGCGCTGGATCTTGCCGCTCGAGGTCTTCGGGGCAGCGCCCGGCTTGAGCAGCACGACATCGACCGGGGATACCTGGCACTCATCGACGACCGCTCTCGTCAGCTCTTCGATCACCGACCGAAGCGCGCCGCTTTCGCCCACGTCAGCTTCTGGCAGGAGCGCCTTGGACACCTCTGCCGCGACGACGAGCACCTCCGAGCCGGTCCGTTCGACGGTGAAGGCCGCAACACACCCGCTCCTGATGGCTGGGTGTTTTTCGACGACGTATTCGATGTCCTGTGGGTAGTAGTTGCGTCCCGCGATGATCAGCAGGTCTTTGAGCCGCCCGGTCACACAAAGCTCGCCATCGACGAGCGCGCCGAGGTCTCCGGTGCGAAGGAAGGGGCCGTCCCCGTCGAGGGTCAAAGCACCGAAGCTGCCCTGCTGGTCCTCGCGTCGCCAGTATCCCCTTGCCACCGCGTCGTTCTTGACCCAGATCTCCCCGACCTCGCCCGGAGCCAAGGGGGCGCACTGCTCTGGATCGACGACGACGACTGTCGTCTCGATCAGGGGTTCACCGCATGAAACGACTCTCCGCTCGTGGTCATGGCGAGCGGCTGCCGGCGACCCTGTGCCTTGCGATGACCTGGCGATGACGTTCTTCTGTCGATAGCCCAACCCGGCCGGCCCGGTGGACACCACCAACGTCGCCTCGGCCAGCCCGTACGCTGGCAGGAAGGCTTTAGGCGAAAACCCGAACCGCGAGAACTGGGCGGCGAACCTGTCGAGCGTGTCGGCCCGCACGGGCTCGGCCCCGCAGTACGCAACCTCCAACCGCGAGAGGTCGACGTCGCTCGACAGAACCGTTGACGCCCTTCGGGTACAAAGCTCGTAGCCGAAGTTGGGAGCGCCGGTGACCTGCCCGCCGAAGCGCGACAGCGCCTCGATCCATCTCCCCGGGCGCTGCAGGAAATGAAGCGGAGACATGATCACCGATGAAAACCCGGCACACAGCGGGTAGATGATGTGGCCGATGAGTCCGTTGTCGTGGAACATCGGCAGCCAGCCGACCATGACCTTCGGTCGCACCCCCCTGCCCACCACCTGATCGATGGCGTGGGCATTGGCCATGAGGTTGGCATGGCTGACGATGACTCCGCGCGGTGCTCGCGTCGACCCGGACGTGTATTGAAGAAACGCGACCGAGTCAGGTCGAAGGTCCCTATTGCAGTCCCGGCCGATGGTCCCCGTTTCCAGGGCGTCCGTTCCGATCCAGCGAATCCCGGACAGCCCAGGGATGCCGCGGACGAAGCCTTTCGCGATGTCTGCGATGAACGTGGTCGTCAAGACCAACGTTGGCTGGGCATCGGATACGATCGCGGTCAGCCGCGGCAACGATCGGCTCAGGTTCGCTGGATCGGGCGGAAACGCAGGGACCGGGATCAGTCCGGCCCGCATCGCCGCGAAGAACGCGACGACGAAGCTCCTCCCCGCGTCATAGAGCAGCACCGCTCGATCGCCCACGGCAGCCGCGGCAGAGAGATGCGCTGCCAGGGCTGCCACTCGTCTCTCGAGCTCCAAGAAGGTCAGACGGTCGATGGGCCCGGTGGGCTCGCCGTCGACCAGGAAGTCGAGGAACGTGCGATCCGGATCTTCCTTGGCATGGCGCGCGATGATCGCATCGAGTGTCGGCTCGGGGTATGGGCCGCGACCGACCTTCTCACTCACGCATGGACACCCCAGGGTCCCCACGTTCGACATCCTCGTGTGTGGCGAGCTTCCGCTTGATGTGGCCAGGCCAAGCGGCCGCCTCGAGTCGGGTCAATGCCCCGCAAGAGGAGAGTCCATACCGGGCAAAGAACATCCGCGCCGGTTCATTGCGCGGACACTCCTCGAGTGTGGCCAGGAGTTGTCTCGGAGACCCGATGAGCTCCTGGCAGCAGGCGAGCATAGCGTCCTCGATGCCGCGCCCGATCGCGCGACAGCTCAAGAGGAAGGTGTCGAGAGTCGCGCGGTCGCTCTCCGACCAGATGACGAAGGCGCCGACGATGCCATAGTCCCCGAACCGATCTGTGGCGCGAACCAGGCGGATCAGAAATCGATCGTTCTGCAACAGCTCGCAAACTTCGCGCCGCGACCGGCGCCTGCAGTTCAGATTGAACTGGTTCGTCTTCTGGATCAGCTGAGTCAGTCGCTCGACGTCGGTTTCTGCGGCCGGACATATCGAGACCTCGACGTTCAGGCTGGTTCGGTACTCGTCGAGCGTTTGGCTCACCCGCATCAGGTTCGCGCGCTGCTTCTCCGCGTCCTGATGATGCGCCCGGACCCCGTCCTCGGGCGTTGGCGGGAACCGATCGAACACATCCGTATCCTTGACCATCGCCATCCAATTGCATGGGTCCGCTGGCATTCGAAGGCACGCTACTTCGGCGTGGGCGCGCTGTACCTCGCCAATCTGGACGGGGTCGTCATCGATGAAGACGCAGCTGTCCAACCCGAGCCCGAGCTCGCGTGCGATTTCTTCGATGTTCTGGGCCTTCGGTTGCCAGTTGATCCTCCACGCTGATAGGTGCTCGCGTCGGAGGATCATGTCGGTGCGAGCAAACACCTCCCAAACATCCTGCTCGGCGTTCTTGCTACACAACGCGAGCAGCATCCCGGCGCGTCTGAGCTGCAGCAGGAACGTCTGGAAGCTGCGATAGGCTTCGCCCGGACCGTTGCTGTGCAAATCGATGCCGGCGGTGCCTACCTCGCCGACAACCCCTCCCCACAGCGTGTTATCGGCATCCACGACGACGACCTTCTTCGCGGCCCGCCGGTCCATCGCGATCACGCGGGTCAATCCCACCGCCACCCGTTCGAAGAACAGGTTCGTGTAGGGGATGTGGGCGAGGGCGTTCAGGCGTTCGTCGTAGCTGCGCTCCGATCCGAGATCTCGAAGGATGCGCTCGGCGTCCAGAATCAGCGCCCCCTGTTCCTGAATCAGCCGCGTGCGCAAGGTTTCCCGAATCTGGGTGGCGGTCGAGAACACCCCCGTAGGATTCAATGCATCGCCGATTCCGAGTGGGGACAGCTCCGGGATGGCGGGTAGGACATACAAGAGCGTCGAGCGCCAGCGCCTGCACGCCTCGATGAGGATCTCGAGCTGCTCCATAGCACTTTCGCGATACCGGGAGATCGGATCAGTCAGCGGCACGGGCTGTCCCCGCCAAAGCTCCTCGAAGCGCGCCCACGCAATCAACACCTGCGGCGCCAGCTGCGCGGTACTGCTCCGGTCGGAGAGACATTCCTGGACGATCTGCTGGTAAGGGCCGACGCTGATCCGGGCGGCAAGTCCAGCCTTGTCGAGCTCGACGCCCAGATAGGGGACCAACGGATCGAGCGTGAACGACGCGAGCACTGCGACGTTCAGTTGGCCCGGCCGTTGCGAGTTGGAGATCTCCCGCCAGCGCAGCGTCGCGCCCAGAAAGCTCACGACGTGATCCCGGATTTTCGAAGAACGCGGCGAAAATCAGCGATCCGCCGGACGGACGAAATCTCCTCCGCTGAGAACCTCACGCCGAACACTTCCTCGATCGCGAGGACGACGTGGACATGGTTGAGGCTATTCCAGCTCTTGAGCGTCTCGGGCGTGGCCTCGTCCACGACGTCTTCGACGGCGACCTGCAGAACGGCACTTACGATCTCCTCGAGAGATCGGTTGGTCTTGGTCATGGCTGTTCCCGAACGTGTCGTTCCGCGGTTTCTTGGCGAGCCGCACGAAGCATCGACCACATGTGACGCCCTTCCTTGCCGGCGTTGATCTCCTCCATCACGGAGAAACCATACTGGCGGGCGAAGAGAGGCAGGTTGCCCTTGTTGAAGACCTCGCAATAGGCTGGGACCTGGTCCTTGTCGGCCCGTGCGAGGACGTACTCCAGTAAAGCTCGCCCGGCGAATCTCCCCTCTACGGGATGGGCCGCCAGCATGAAGAGATACCAATGCGGGTCTTTCATCAGTCGATGGTGTGCGCTCTCGATCGCGTGGGTATCGCGCAGCAGCCTGAACACAAATGCCGGCGAAACCTTCCAGCACAGGCTCAGCAAGTCTGCAAAGAGGCGGAGCGATGGGATCGGGTATCGGCCCGGTGGCACGACAAGGAAGACGGCCACCACCCGAGTCTGAATGACGCAGTAGGCCTCTCCGTGTTTGCGCATGATCCTCAGCAGAACCTGCATGAGCTTCCTAAGCGTTGCGGGTCTGGAGGATACGTCCGGCAAGAGGTAGTTGATGTTTGCGTCCTGCATGAAGGACTGCACGAGCACCTCGAGCGCTTCTGGAATTCGCTCGGCAGGAAGGGGCTCGACATCGACATGCATGTGCGTTGCAATTGTAGCCGGAGTGGTTCGTCGAGTTGGTGGACTGAGAGTGGGCCCTTTTAGGGGCGCCAGGCGGAGATCGAGAAGACACCCACACCGTCCAGCTGGGGCGCTGCTTCCACGATCAATGAAAAGCCCTGGACCTCGAGGAGGAGTTGCGCTTGCTGCAGCTCGCCGCTGTCGTGCACCTCCACATGGACACGACGGATGATCGGCCAGTGCGGGGCCTCGATACCTCGCAACACGGCGAGCTCGGCCCGTTCGACGTCGACCTTGAGCAGGTCCACGCGATCGATGCCGAGCCGAGCGATGTGATGCGACAGCGTTTCGACGCGGCACTTGACGACCTGCGTTTGCCGAAGCTTGGATACAGCGAGGGCTTCGAGGATGCGGTCATCGACAGTCGCGATTCCGTGCCGCTCGAGGTGACGCGCGGTCGCCCGTTTCAAGAGCGCCTCGTCACGGCCGGCGTGGGCCTCGAAGCCGCTCATGATCGAGTAGTCCGGGTAGTAGGTGAAGTCCACCGTGGCGGGCCGGTCCGCGATGCCCTCGGGCACGACGACGATCCGTTCCCCGTGCCGCGCCACATTGTGCCGCAGGATCGCGAGCAGCTGGGGAGCGGGCTCGAAGCAGATGACGCGGGCGCGAGGAAACCGATCGCACATGAACAGCGCGAACAGTCCGATATTGGCGCCAACATCGAGGAACACGGCGTCCTCCGGCAACATCGCCACATGCTTCAGGTAGACCTCCTGAACGTAGATCTCCTCGTAGAGAAACTGAGTCTCGTACTCGTTCAGGTGGGCAATGGTCTCGCCGTTGGGCAGCGTCGTTTCGCGAAATGCGGGTGCCATGCCGTGCAATGGAGACTCGACGAATGGTGCTATGATTCGATCACGATCGCAAAACGTTCAGGGCTTGCTGCCGGCGAGGTTCATGTCTGGTGCGTCCGGCCCGCCGATGTGCCTCTGGACGATCTGGTGCGCTGGCGCAATTGGTTGACGCGCGAGGAGCGCAATCGCTGCGAGCGGTTCGTGTTCGAGGAGCTCCGGCGCGACTTCGTCATCACGCGCTGGCTGGTGCGCAGTACGCTTTCGCGCTACCTCCCGATCGCGCCGGAGGACTGGCGCTTCGAGCAGAACGAGCACGGTCGGCCCCACGTGGCTACACCTGCCGGGCGCGACTTGCACTTCAACCTGTCACACACCGATGGCTTGATCGTGTGTGTCCTCGCGGATTGCTACGAGGTCGGCATAGACGTAGAGCAGGTGACCCGCCGCTCGCGGACCCTGGCCATCGCAGACCGGTTCTTCTCACCGAGCGAGGTCGAGGCGCTGCGGCGCCTGCCGGTGGCACGGCAAGCGGAGCGCTTCTTCCAGTACTGGACGCTCAAGGAGTCCTACATCAAGGCCCGGGGAATGGGCCTTCGGCTGCCACTCGATCAATTCTCATTCGACCTGTCGGCGCCGGCCGATGACATCCGGATCGCGTTCGGGGTCAGCATCGACGACGATCCGGGCCGCTGGCAGTTCGGTCTGTTTCGACCGGCCCCGTTGTACCAGCTGGCGGTCGCCGTCGCGCGGCGCCCGGCGGGTCGCAGCTTCCTGTTTGCAGACGCGCTCGGCCCTTATTGACGAAAAGGCACAGCCGAAGGCTGCACCCCCGCTGCCGGATCTGACCCGCTGAACCTCAGAGGTCCCCCAACCAGACCCGGAACCTGATCTGTGCTGCTGGAGGCCTGAAGGTTCAACGAACCATGAAACCGTCATCGCTTGCCGAGTAGCTTTCGGGGGGCTTGAGCGCCCCCCGTGCCCCCCGCTAGCGTTAATATCGCCAGCTCTTCGTGTCCGCTCCCGGGGGGGCGCTCGCCTCGATCCGCTTCAGCATCTTGGGGGCGTGCATCTGGATGTAGCGCAGGCGGGAGTAGGCGTTCGGGCGCGTATGGTCGCCGTTCCAGCAGTGCTCGGCCCGGTCGCCGTAGTCGACTTCCCCGCCGTAGGGCGGGTCGCTCGTCGACTTCAGGAACTCCTCGACCAGGTAGACCGCGTTGTTCAAGTAGTAGTTGTCCATGTCGCCGCAGTAGAGGTTGATCTTGCCCGCGAGCTTCTTGCCGAGCCCCTTTGACCAGTCGCGGCGCAGGATGTAGCCGAGGTCGTAGTTCTCCTTCCAGTGCGCGGCGACCTTCGGGTCGATCTCGCCGGTGGTGCGGTCCCAGATCCGCTTCGGGTAGCCGTCCTCCCCCACCGGCGAGTAGACCGCCTCCCAGATGTCGAACTGCCCGCCCGAGCGGGTCCGCGATCCGAGCACCAGCTCGACGCGGTTCATGTCGCGGATCGTCGCCGAGACGTGGCCGAGCCAATTGCGGTGGCCGGGGCGCTCCACCCGGCCGAACGGGCCGCTCGTCCAATAGGCGTTCTGGTCCTCGTAAATGTTCGTCGTCATGTAGGCGCGGAAGTCGATCGGGTCGGGACAGGCTGCCCAGCAGCCGTTCCATTCGTCCGGGTAAAGCACCTGCACCGCGAGCGCCTCCCAGCCGCCCGTGGAGCCGCCGTACATGAAGCGCGCCCAGGCCTTTCCGATGCCACGGAAGCGGCGCTCGATCTCAGGGACGAGCTCGTACTGGATCGCGTCGCCGTAGGGGCCGAGGTTCTCCGAGTTCACCGCGTAGGAGTCGTCATAGTACGGGTTCGCGTGCTGGATCTCCGCGACCAGGAAGCGCGGAAAGCCGGGCGCCGTCCAGTCCTTGTAGAGCTCATGGGCGAGCTGCTGCTGGATCCGGTTGTAGCAGTCGAGCTGGAAGCGCTCGGAGTACTCGCAGGGCAGCTCAGCGTCGGGCGGCTGCTCGCGGAAGCCGTCCATGGTTTGCGGGAAGTGACCGTGGAAGACTGCGAGCGGGAAGCGGGCCTCGGGATGCTCGTCGTACCCACGCGGCAAGAGCACGACGGCACCCAGGTGCATTGGCCGCCCCCAGAACTTCGTGAGCCGCTCGCTCTGGATCCGGATGTGCTTCAGGTAGCGGGTGTCGGCCGGCGGCTTGATCTCCGCGATCAGCTCGTCGAGCTCGACCGCGAGCGTTTCGTCGCGTGCGGGATCGACGTCGATCTCGCGCACAGCGCTCAGCAGGTTGCCTGGCGCGCGGTTCCACTGCTGCCCTTCGCCGCGATCCATCGGCAGTTTCACGACGTGGCCGTCGGCGCGGCGGAACGTCTCGTAGCGGTGCAGCAGCGCCTGGACGCGGTAACGCCGGGGCTTGAGCGCGCCCAGGCTCTCGGCGGGGAAGCCGAGGACGCTTCCGTCGATCAGCGCCGGCTCGCCCGGCTTCCAGCCGTCGACGTCGATCCCGAACACCTGCTGGCTCTTCGGCACGCTCGTGTCGACCACCTGGAAGCGTGGCTCGGCCGCGGGATCGGTCGACAGCAGCAGCAGCAAGCGGCCGTCGAGCGGCCCGGTCGCGAGCGACTGCGGGTAGCGCACGGCGAAGCGCAGGCGTGCGGCGTCTGCGGCGGGTGCGGGTGGCGCCAGGGCGAAGAGGGCCACGAAAGCGACGGCGACCTTGGACGCGGCTCGGCGCATGGGTTCCTCCGGGTATCGGCCGGCGCGAGTATATGATTCCGGGCGGTACGCGTCAGGAGGCTACGTTGACCCGAGCCGGATCTCGAGACGCGCAGGCGATCGCACACCCGTCGACCTCGGAGCCTGCGCTCGCCGAAACGGTGGTCGCCCGCACGTTTCTCGGCCGCTGGCTGCGGCGGGGGCTGCTCGCGGGCTTCGGCGTCGGCTTCACCGTGCCGTATTTCGCGATCCTCAACGACGTGCACGTCGAGGGCGACGAAGTGCTCCAGCGTCTGCCGCGCCGCAACGTGGTGTTCCTGGCCAACCACCAGACCTACTTCCTGGAGGCGATCGCCTTCTTCGACCTCGTCTACGTGCGGCACCAGTTTCCGCTCGAGAGCCCGGTGGTGCGCTTCTCGGCGGCCGAAGAGACGATGAAGCAGAACCTCCTGACCAAGCTCATGACCATCGCGGGCGGCGTCACCTTCCGGCGCAGCTTCCGCGAGGGCGGCGAGGACGTCAGGCGGCCGGTCGACCTCGATGGCGTCGCGCGCGTCGAAGAGGCGATCCACGACGGCTGGCTGCTGCATTTCCCCGCCGGCACCACCAAGAAGGGGGCACCGCTGCGTTCCGGCGTGATGCGCCTGCTGCACAACACGCAGGCCGTGGCCTTGCCGATGCGGGTGGAGGGTTTCCGCGAGCTGCTGCTGCACAAGCAGGTTCCCGGCAAGCTCTTCAAGCAATGCTCGCTCAAGATCCACCCCCCGCTGCCGCTCGACGACTTCTACGCGAAGCCGTACCAGAAGGCGGCCGCCGCGCGCGTGCTGCGGGTGCTGGAGGACACGATCGGCGATTCGCCCGCGTAGCAGACGGAAGCGCAGGTGGGACGGGATGAGCGTGTGAGATACGAGCGTCGTGGGGAGCGGTTGCTGACGCGCAAGGCCTTCGTCCGAAGGCTGTTGCGTCACCTCGCCGTCGCGGGGCTGGTGATCCTGGGGTCACTCGCGGTCGGAATGGCGGGGTACGCGTACTTCGAGCGTCTCTCCTGGCTCGACGCGTTTCTGAATGCCGCGATGCTGCTGGGTGGAATGGGGCCGGTCGAATCTCCGGCGACACCCATGGGCAAGTTCTTCGCCGGGATGTACGCGCTCTATTCCGGTCTCGTCTTCCTCTTGCTGGCGGGCATCGTGCTGGCGCCTGTGCTGCACCGTGTTCTTCACCGCTTCCATTGGACGGACGAGAAGCAGTAGGAGGAACCTGATGGAAAACCGCGACCAGCTCGAAAAACGCGTGGCCGAGCTCGAGAAACAGGTTGCGATCCTCGGGAGTGGCCGCTGGCCTGCCATCCGCGGGATCCGCAAGCGCGCGTCGTGGGGGCTTGGAGACATTCCGTTCTACGACATTGCCCTGGGTCCCGACCTCGCACGCGGCGAGATGCGGGGCCACGCCAAAGGAGTCATCGCGATTGGTGACTTTGCCACGGGCTTCCTGGCTTTGGGCGGGTTGGCGAGAGGCGCGATCGCCATCGGTGGTCTCGCGGCCGGCCTTGTCAGCTTCGGCGGCCTGTCGATTGGTGTGCTGGGCGCTGTCGGTGGCCTCGCGATCGGCGGGCTGGCGCTCGGCGGTGCTGCGGGCGGAGCCGTGGCCGTGGGCGGGGGCGCTGCGGGCTACTACGCGTGCGGCGGAGCCGCGGTCGGCACGCACGTGGTCGACTCGATCCGTCGCGACCCCGAGGCGCAGAGGTTCTTCGCCGAGCACGGGCTCGCGTCGCTTTGCCAATCCGGCCGCAGGGACATGGAACGCCGAGACTAGGTTTGCGATGCCAATCAAGAGCAAGGCGCAGTGCAGGAAGTTTGCCGAGTTGTTGGTCGAGGGCAAGATCACGCCCGAGACCTTCGAGGAGTGGAATCGCGGCGCGGGGAGCGCCGAGCTGCCGGAGCGTCTCCACCCCAAGCGCCCGAAGCGCAAGGTCAAGTCGAAGCGCAAGACGAAGTCGAAGCGTCCTCCGAAGTCTAAGACTGCCCGAGCAAAGAAGCGTAGCGGGCCGGCACGAAAGCGCCGCTGATTCGGGCGGCACCGAACAACGGGACAACCTGACGGAGTCCGCGCAGTCCTGGAACCGTGGCCCTAACGGTCTCCCAGCAAAGCAGGAGGCTGACAGCGCCCGGCGCAATGGACGTCTGCTCGCAGCCTATCAGCGTGTTGGGGACTCCACGGTTGAAACCCCGACGTCGCTGCATGCCAGCGCAGCTAGTCGGGAACTCGTTCTCTAAGCGTAGTTCTCGGGCTTCTTGCCCATCTCCGGACGGTAGTAGGACCTGAGCTGCTGCAGGTCCTTGTCGTAGTTGCCGGTCGGGTGGAAGAGCGGCGCGAAGAACACGACCTTCCTCGAGTAGTCGAAGCCCACGGGCAGGATCGGCGTACCCGCCTCCATCGCGATGCGGTAGAAGCCCGACCTCCACTGTGGGATGAGTTTGCGCGTGCCCTCGGGCGCCAGCACCACCGTCATCTTGTCTGCGTCCCGCAACACGCGGCCGACCTCGCTTGCAAAGCCCACGGCCGCTCGTCGGTCGACCGGGATGCCACCCATCGCGCGCATGAAGACGCCGAGCGGCCAGCGGAAGAGCGTGTGCTTGCCGATGAAGGTGCCGCCGAGGCGGAGCGCGAACTTGGCCATCAGCCCGACCAGGAAGTCCCAGTTCGAGGTGTGCGGCACCACGATCAGGACCATCTTGCGGAGGTCGGGTATCTCGCCCTCGAAGCGCCAGCCACTGAGCCGCATCAGGAAGCGGCCGAGCGCCGCGGCGACGCGGCCGTGCGCGCGCTGGACGTTCGGTCCCACCTCCGGGACGCGTAGATCCGCCAGGAGCGGCAAAGGCTAGCGGCCTCCGCCGACCTCGCGCCCGTCGAGGTAGACCGCCTCGATCGCGAGCGACGCGGTGTTGAGGGCAGCGCCGCCAGTCGGGCGCAACACGAGCAACGACGCCTGCGCGTCCGGCCGCAGCTGAGGTCCCGCTCGCGGCTCGGCCCCCACGAGCTCCGCCAGGCGCTCGGCAAACGGGGGCCCACCCGCCGGCTCGCTCCAGGCGCCATGCGTCAAGGCTTCGAGCGCCGACGCGAGCGACAGCGGCGGGCTGACCGCAGGCGGCGGTCCCGAGATCACGATCGCGTGCTCGGGCGCCCCCGCCTCCGCGACCTCGAGCACAGCACGGCCCGGCGCCTGCAGGCGCAAGGCGGCCTGCCGCGCCGCCTCGCGATCCGCTGCCGCGACGTGCCAGCGCACGCTCGCGACGCCGAGCCGACTCACGGCGTCGAGCGTCTCGGCCGACAGCCACGAGCCCGCCGCCAAACCGCGCACGGACGCGAGAAAAGCCGGCGTCAGCAGCCGCTCCGCGCTGCTGCGCCGCCGCGCGGCCGCCAGCAGCCGCCCATCGCCTACTTCACGGATGCGCGACGGCCCGGGGGCGCCGTGGTCCGGACACGCCGCTCGCGTCTGGTCGTCGTCGAGCAGGTCGAAGGCTACGTCGGCGCGGTACGGCTCGGATCCCGGAGGCTGCAGGATGCGACCCCCCTCAAGGAGCACGTCGACGTAGCGGCCGTCGGCGTTCCTGGCGAGGCGCTCGTAGAGCTTGGGCTTCTCGCGCGCGAGGTCGTCCTGCGCGAGCCCGTGAAGCGCGGTCAGGAGCGCGACGTAGTTGAGCCGCGTGCGGTCGGAGTTGGGACGACCGGGCGGCAGGCCGCCGCTCTCGATCAGCACCACGGGCGTGCCCCAGGCCGTCAGGTTGTCGCCGAAGGCGCGCGGGTTCCAGTCCTCGTCGTAGCGGGCGATCCCGCCCGGCACGAACGGCGCAAGCGCGCGGGCGACCCTCGCGCACACGCGCCTGGCGCGCGCACGCCCCGGCGTGAGCGTTCCCTTGGCGTCGCCCGACACGGCGAGCAGCGCGATCGTCGCGAGAACGCCCGTCTCGCCCACCGTCGTGCGCCGGTTCTGATCGTGCAGGTTGAAGCCGAGCTCAGGCTGAAAGCGGTCGCGCAGGCCCTTGAGGAGCCGCCCCTCGGGGGTGGCGAGATGGAGCGCGTCGCGGTTGATGTCGATCGCCTGGGAGTTGCGGCGCGCATAGCGGGCGGCGCCGTCGGGGTTGAGCATCGGCACCATTACCAGCGTCAGCCGCTCGAGGATCAACCGGTGCTCGGGGAGGTCGACGCTCAAGAGCGTGGAGGCGAGATCGAGAAGCGCCGGCGTCGCCGACGCCTCGTCGCCGTGCATCTGCGACCACAGCATCACGCGCCGCCCGCCGCGGCCGAGCGTCATGAGCTGGATCTCGCGCCCCTCGACCGAGCGCCCGGCCGACTCGAGCGCGAGACGTCCCGGGTGGCGGGCGGCGAGCTCGCGGACGCGCGCCGTGAGATCGGCGTGACCCAGGCAGGGCGCTTCCGTCGTCACGAAGCGCCGCTCGGGCCACGCGTCCCAAAGCGACTGGGGCGTGAAACCCGGCGCCGAGCCCGAGAGGAGCAGGATCAAGGCTGCGCTCAGCACCTCCGCCCTTTCTCAGGCCGCGGATTCGGCCCGGTTGAGCGACTTGCGCACGCGCGCGAGGTCCGCATCCCCCAGGAGCCGCAGCTCACGCAGCCGGCGCGGCTTCGCCTCGCGCACGACACCCGCCGAGAGCGCGTCGGCCAGCACCAGGTCGGCGGCGGGCAGCAGCCGGCGCCATTCGGCGCGCCGCGAGACGAGCCGGGCTTCGACCAGGAGCTCGTCGCCGCGCAGGCCGCCGATGATCGCCTGCGCGATCTGCAGCAGGATCGGCGAGCCGGAGACGAGCAGCACCGTCCCGCCGGCCGCCAGCGCAAGCACGGCTTTCTGGTCGTCCTCGGAGCCCTCGACCCGAATCGTCTCGACGGGCACGCCGGGTGCGGCGCGTGCCACCTTGGAGACGTGGTAGGGCAGGGCGACGAGCAGCGCTCCCGAGGCGAGCCCGGGCTCGCGCTCGAGCTCCTCGAGCGTGCAGCCCGAGGCGGGCACCCCGATGGCGCTCTTGATCTCGTGCACCACGAGCTCCAGCGTCTCGCGGCGCGGGTCCACGATCACCACGCGCTCGGGCGGCGCCGCGCGCAGCCAGCGCTCGACCGCGGTGCGGATCTCGGCACCCGAGTGGCCCTTGCGGAAGGCGGCGCTGAGGGCGAGCCGGATCAGCTCGTCGAGACCGTGCGCGTCTTCGAGCGCCGCGGGCGACCCGGCCCGTACATACACGCCCGCCCCCCGCCGCAGCTCGACGTGGCCCGCCGTCTGCAGCTCACGGTACGCCGAGGACACGGTGTTCGCGTGCAAGCCGAGGCGCCGCGCGAGCGCGCGCACCGAGGGCAGCCGCTGGCCGGGCGTGAGGACACCGGTCAGGATGCGCAGCTCGAGCTGCGCCAGCAGCTGGTCGTGGAGGGGCACGCCCCCCTTGCGCTTGAGCACGAAGTCCACTTTCGTTCCCGCGAGGCTCCGGGATTATGGACCGCTGCGGTCGCCGTTTGCCACGGGACGCGCCCGAGTGACCGCTCGGAGCTCAGCGACAGCCAGACGCGGGCGGAAGAGCCGCGAAGCGAAAGACCGCAGCGCGCGGCTCGACGTGGACCGCGACGAGCGCGCCTGCGTCGAGGAGCAGCTCGCGTACCGCGCGCGGCCGGACGCTCCCCGCCGCCGCGCCCTGGGGATCGGCGGGAGCGCCAGCGAAGTACACGAAGCGGGCGCCGAGCCGGCGCGCGACGTCGAGGGCGCTCAGGGCGTCGGGCGCCCGGAAGAAGGAGAGCACCGCCTCCTCACGCTCCGCCACCGCCGCCTGGGTCGTGAACTGGCTCCAATAGGGGATGAAGTTCGCGAGCGGCACCCGCCGTCCGGCGAGGACCACCACGGGCGGCACGTGCACGACCCCCGGCCGCGTCAGCACGACGTCGCCAGGACAGCTCGCCTCACGTAGCGCCGTCATTGCGCGCACGGTCGGTGCGCCGATCCGCTCCGGCTCGAGCGCAGCGCGCCGCGCCACGAGCTCGAAAGTGGCGGGTAGCGTCAGCAAGACGACAAGCGCGGTTCGCGCCGGCGAGCCACGGGTCCAGGCGACGAGCAGGGGCGCCGACAAGAGATAGAGGGCGAGGCCGCTCGCCTGCAGGAAGTAAAAGCTCTCGTCGTAGGCCGGGTCCGCGGTGATGCTCACGAAGAGGGCGATCGGCCAGCCCGTGAGCGCCAGAGCCGCGAGGCTGGCCACGGCCGGGCCGCCCTCGCGCAGGGCCTGGAGCGCGGGCTTGACGCCTGCCGCGCGCAGGCCGAGCGAGAGCACGAGCCAGGCGAGGCCCGACAAGACGAGGGCAAAGCCATGCACGGGCAAAAGACCGAACGCGATCCGCGCCGGGTTCGTGGGCGTAAACGGCAGAAGTGCGATCCGGATCCCCTCCGTCCCCGCGGGCGCCGGCGATCCGAACGCGAGGAATGCCACGGCGAGTGCGACGGGCGCTGCCGCGGCCACGAGCGAGCGCCGCGAGCGCCGCGCGAGCCAGGCGAGGGCGAAGGCGAGCAGCAGCTGGGCACCGGTGAATGCCTTCAGGAACGCGCTCCCGGCCGCGAGCACTCCGGCCAGCACCGAGTAGCCGCGACCTTCGCCCCGCTCGGCGCGCTCGAGGGCCACGAGCGCCGCGAGCGCCACGCTCATTGCGGGCGAGATCGAGTTGGCGAACAGCACGGCCTCGACGAAGTTCCCGCCGAGCTTCACCGCCGCGTTGGGCGAGCCGAGAAGCAGCCCCGGCAGGAACGAGAGGTCGGCGGCCAGGGGCAGCCATCCGGAGAGCCGCACGGCGGCCTCGCCCAGGCGGAGCGTGTGCGCCACGCCCCGCAGCGCGAGCACGAGCGCAATCCCCCAGAGCGTGACGTCGAAGCGCGAGAGCGCGTCATAGGGATGGATGCCCGCCCAGCGGGCGGCGGCGGCCCGCACCAGGTGGCTGCCCACGTGGTACCGCATCGGGACGCCGGCCAGGCCCGGGACCTGCGGAGGATAGCCGGCGACGAGCTCCCAGCTGACCCCTACGTGCAGCGCCGTGTCGACGTGCTCGCCCACATCGAGGCGGAAGTCTCCGGCAGCATCGACGCGGTTGGTGCGGTATTGCGTGAGCGCGAGCACCAGGGCGAGCCCGGCGATGGCCGGCAGCGCCCCGCGCAAGGTCGGCCGATCTTCGGCTAGCCGAAGCCCGGGCTGCAGCAGCGGGAGGTCGCAAAGTGCGACGAGCACCGGGAACAGGAGCGGGAAGCCGCTCACGAGGCTCAGCCAGTAGGCGCCGCCGCAGAACAGAAGGCCCGCCGGGACGACCAGCGCAGGGTCGACGCGGACGCGCAGCAGCCGCTGCAGCCCGATGCCAGGGCCCAGGATCGAAAACAGGGCGAAGAGCACGAAGCGAACCGAGGCGAGGACCGGATCGCTGCCGTCGGCCACGCAGGCCTCCTCAGATCTCGAGCTGCTTCGGCACCCGCGTGAGACAGCGCGATCCCGTCTTCGTCACGAGGGCCACGTCTTCGATGCGGACGCCACCGAGGCCCAGATAGTAGAGCCCGGGCTCGACGGTGACCACGTGCCCCGCCCGCAGCACGCACGGCCGCTTCCCGATCGACGGCGCTTCGTGGATTTGCAGCCCGAGCCCGTGCCCGGTGCCGTGGAAGAAGCCCTGCATCCGGCCGTGCTTCACGCCCGTCTTGTAGCCCTGCCGCTCGAAGAGGTCCTGGATCGCGGCGTGGATCTCGAGGCCCTCGGCGCCAGGGCGAACGAGCCGATGGCCGAGACGCACACCCGCGTGGACGATCGCGTAGAGCTCGTGGAGCGCGAAGCTCGCCCTGCCGCGCACGACGGTGCGCGTCAAGTCGCCGAAGTAGCCTGTGGCTTCGGAGCGCGGGAAGATGTCCATCACCACCGGCTGGTTCGCCCGGATCGGCCCGTGGCCGCCCTCGTGCGGGTCGACGGCCTGATCGCCGGGCGCGCAGATCGTGTGCGCCGGCACGAAGCCGTCGGCCATCATGCGAGTGTTCACAGCCCTCTTCAGGTCCTCGGCGGTGAACTTGCGCCCGTCCCGTACCAGCCAGCCGGTTCGGATCCGGCAGGCCTTGAGCGCCTCGATGCCCGCCATGAGGCCCGCCTCGGCAGCGCGCAGCGACGCCTCGATCGCGCGCACCTCGCGCGGCTCTTTGATCTCGCGCTCGGGCCAGAACGGCTCGGGCCCGAGCTCGAGGCGGATCCCGCGCCGGCCGAGCTCCTGCGCCAGGCCGAGCGGAAAACTCTGCGGCACCGTGACGCGCCCAAGCCCGAGCTGCCGCAGGGCGCGAGCCATCACGTCGGCGGCGGGCGCGCGCCGCCCGCCTTTCTCGAGCGGAGCGGCTATGTCTGACCATGACAGCACGCCGTCGACCGTGGCTGTCTGGCGCGCCCGGTCCAGCTCGAGGTCGCTCATCACGAGGACACGCGTTTTGCCCTTCTGGATGAAGAGGAACGGGTCCGGCGCGAAAAAGCCGGTCGGGTACAGGATGTCCGCGTCGGTCTCGGATGCGGCGTAGATCAGCCGGCCCTCGGGCGCCCGCTTCATCTCAGATGCCGCCGTCGGCGCTGAAGCCGCCGTCGATCGGGATCACGACACCGGTCACGAACGACGCCGCGTCGCTGCAAAGCCACAGAAGCGCGCCCTGCAGCTCCTCGGGCGCACCAAAGCGCCCCATCGGCGTGCGCGCCAGGATCGCTCGGCCACGGTCGGTCGGCGAGCCGTCCTCCTTGACGAGGACGGCGCGGTTCTGCGTCGTGACGAAGAATCCCGGAGCGATCGCGTTGACGCGCAGTCCGGGGCCGCAGTGGCGCGCGAGCTCGACCGCCAGCCAGCGCGTGAAGCTGTCGACGCCGGCCTTGGCGGCCGAGTAGCCGGCGACACCCTTGAGCGGCCGCAGCGCCGCCATCGACGAGATGTTGACGACGCTGCCCTTCTTGCGCTCGGCCATGGCCTCGCCGAACACGAGGGTCGGGTACACGGTGCCGTGCAGGTTCAGGCGCAGCACTTCGTCGAAGGCGTCGAACGGCATGCCGAACGGTGGCGCCTGGTCGGTGCGGGCGCGGGCCACGTTGCCGCCGGCGGCGTTCACCAGGATCTCGACGCCGCCCCAGGCTGCGACCAGCGTCTCGCGCGCGCGCCTGAGCTCGCCCTCGTCGAGGGCGCTCGCCACGAGCGCCATCGCCTCGCCGCCGGCGCTTCGCAGCGATTCGGCCTTTCGCTCGGCCGCCTCGCGATTGCGCCCGAGGATGGCGACCCTGGCCCCGGCACCCGCGAGCGCCTCCGCGAGGCTGCCGCCGAGGACGCCGTAGCCGCCGGTGACGACGGCAACGCGCCCGCGGAGCTCGAAGCGGTCGGCGCTCAAGAAGGCACCTTCGGTGCGCGACCGTCCAAAGGATCGGCCCAGCGGTCGTTCGGGAGCACGGGGGCCCACCCGGGCCTGAGCGGATCCTGGTCGTACGGGTAGCTGCCGAGCCGCCGGAACTCCTCGTGGTAGCGCCCGAGCTTCTCGCGGTCGAGGCGCACGCCGAGCCCAGGCCCGCTGGGCACCGCGATGGCACCTCCCGAGTACGGCAGGCGGCCGCCCACGATCACGTCGTCCACCAGGTGGTGGTAGTGCGCGTCTGCGGCGAAGCTCAGATTCGGGATGACCGCACCCATGTGGAGCATGGTCGCGAGCTGGATGCCGAGCTCGCCCGAGGAGTGCACCGCGACGCCGAGCTGGAACGTCTCGCAGATGCCCGCGGCCTTGATGCACGGCCTTATCCCACCCCAGAACGTGGTGTCGAGCAGGATCACGTCGACCGCCGTGTCGAGCACGTTGGCCGAGAGCTGCTCGAAGCCCACCACGACGGTGTTGGTCGCGAGCGGCGTGCGCAGCTTCTCGCGCACACGCCGCATGCCATGCAGGCCGAACACGGGGTCCTCGAGGTAGTCGTTGCGCAGGTCCTCGATCGCGCGGCCGAACCAGATCGCCTGCTCGGTCGACCAGACGCCGTTCGGGTCGAAGCGGAAGCGATCGCCCGGCAGGGCCGCCGCGAGCGCGCGGTAGCACTCGAGCTCGTACTCGGGCGGGAAGACACCGCCCTTGAGCTTGTGGCTGGTGAAGCCGTATTCCTGCTTGAGTGCCTTGGCCTCGGCCACCAGCTGGTCGGCGCTGCGCAGCTCACCCTTGCCGTCCTTCGGACTCGGGTAGCGGAAGAACAGGTAGGACGCGAACGGCACGCGCTCGCGCAGGCGGCCGCCGAGGATCTCGCTCACGGGCACGCCCCACTTCTGGCCCAAAAGGTCGAGACAGGCGAACTCGAGCGCCGCGAGAAGCTGCGTGCGGTTGTTGTAGAGCGAGGCGGTCGGGTTGGCAATGCGGAAGCGCATCTCCTCGAGCCGTGCCGGGTCGTGGCCGAGGAGGTACGCCTCGAGCGCCTTGAACGCCGCGACGGCACTCTCGCCGCCCCCGCCCATCTCGCCGAGGCCGACGAGCCCCTCATCGGTTTCCACTTCGACGATGGTGCGCACGAAGCGGCCCCAGTGGCAGCCGTTGGCGTGGCGCAGCGGCGCCTCTAGCGGGACGCTCACCGGGGTGGCGCGGACGGCGGTGATCTTCATGGCCACGTGCGGGCGGGATTGTACCCTCGCGGCGCCCCCACGCTCACAAGGGCGGCTGGACCCGGCGCCCGGCGCTGGGCTAAGCTCCCCGCGCATGAGCAGCACAGCGTGACGAGCACTGAGGCCGTTCCCTCCACCCTCCCGCCCGGCCACGGTGCGCTCGCGCCCTGGAACGTCGCCGAGCTCGAGGCGCCGCCGCATTTCTCGTTTCGCAACCTTTTCAAGGTGATCGGCCCTGGGGCGATCATGGCCGCCACCTCGATCGGCGGCGGCGAGTGGCTGGTCGGGCCCGCGGCCGCGGTCAAGTACTCGTCGCAGATCTTCCTGATCGCGACCGTCGCGATCGTGCTCCAGGTGATCTTCAACCTCGAGGCGATCCGCTACACGCTCTACACCGGCGAGCCGATCCTGGCCGGCATCATGCGCCTCGGTCCCGGCCCGCGCTTTTGGGCCGGCTTCTACTCGCTGCTCGGCTTCTTCCAGCTCGGCTGGCCCGCGCTCGCGGGCAGCGCGGCCGCGACGTTGCTCGGGGCTTGGATCGGGCGCATGCCCGGCGCCGCCGATCAAGCGACGCAGGCCTGGGTCGCGACGGGGCTGATCCTGGTGGTGGTGCTGGTCCTCTCCTTCGGCGGCACGATCGAGCGGATGCTTGAGTACTTCGCCTGGGCGATGCTGGCAGTGGTGTTCCTGTTCCTGCTCGTGGTGAACGTGGCGTTCGTCCCGGCGGCGCACTGGGCCTATACCTTCGCCGGCTTCTTCCGGCTCTCAGGCCTGCCGGATCCGCTCGACTGGGGATTGCTGGGCGCGCTCGCGGCGACGGCCGGCTCCGGCGGGCTCGGGAACCTCACGGTCACGAACTGGATCCGCGACAAAGGCTTCGGCATGGGCGCCCGGGTGGGCGCGATCCCGAGCGCGGTTGGCGGCCACGCGGTCAAGCTGTCGCCCGTGGGCAGCGTGTTCCCCGCTACCGCTCAAAATCTCGTCCGCTGGCGCGAGTGGCTGCGCTACGTCCACGTCGACCAGATCTGGGTCTGGGGGCTGTTCTGCTTCGTCGGCATGTTCCTGAACGTCAACATGGCGACGGCGATGATCCCGCAGGGCACCGACCTCCAGGGCCTCGCCGCTGGCGCCTACCAGGCCGAGTACCTTGCGAAGATCTGGCCTGGTTTCTGGTTCCTCACGCTCTTCAACGGCTTCTGGATCCTGTTCAAGACGCAGCTCGGAAACACCGACGTGCTGGTCCGCACCACCGCCGACGCGATCTGGATGTCCCACCCACGCGTGCACACGGGTTTCGGGATACGCGCGGTCTACTACGGGATCCTGCTGCTGTTCTCGCTCTGGGCGCTCGTCGCGCTGCGCTCGGCCTCGCCGTTCCAGCTCTTCAAGGTGCTCGCGAACGTCGCCGGTCTCGTGCTCGTGATCGCCGGGATCCAGATTTTCCGGGTGAACCGGCGCTTCCTGCCGGCAGCGGTGCGGCCCGCGTTGTGGCGCGAAGCGGGCCTGCTGCTGTGCGTGGCCTTCTACGCCTTCTTCTCGTGGTTCGGCCTGCGCGCCCTGCTGTCGGGATTCTTCCGCTAGCTACGACTCGCCCCGGGGCGAGTCGGCAGCCGATGCGGCTTCGGCAGGCGCCGGCGCCTTGAGGACACCGCGCGGCGAGAGCGCCAGGAGCAGCAGCAAGCCGGCTGCGCACACGCCGACCTGAAACACGTCGCGCCACACGTCGTCCCACTCGCGAGCCAGGACTTGTGACTCACACGCAAACATCGCAGCGATCAACAGCAGCCGCCGATCCCGCACCCGCAGGTACTGCATCAAGCTGACGACGGTTGCCGCAATAAACAAACCGCACATGTTTACCGTTCGCGCAGCAAGCCGATGACCACAAGGGGGGCATGGGGGTTGAGTGGGAAATGGACGCGTTTCATTCCTGCTGGTCGCGGCCGAAGGCGGCGATGGACGACTGCCTTCATGCTCGTTCCGGCGCCACGTCCACCAGCACGTCGTAGAAAGTCGCCCCGCCGCCCATGTCGGTCAGCTCCTGGCCTGTCACGGCGTTGGCATTACGGCCGCCCGGACACATCTTGGCCCACCATATCGACAGGCCGACGAGGACACCCGGTCGCGCCGCATCTGAAACGCGCGCGCG
>Ga0114129_10003770_pt1 | contig 21376 bp, 20 predicted proteins | sample RhiMetdeltSRZDD1_FD_80071 | JGI IMG/M metagenome (GOLD analysis project Ga0114129, IMG submission 80071) | Populus rhizosphere microbial communities from Tennessee, USA - Rhizosphere MetaG P. deltoides SRZDD1 (version 2) (version 2) | ecosystem: Host-associated > Plants > Roots > Rhizosphere >... | reverse complement strand
GAGGTCGGTCGCAACGCCGACATCTTCCCACCTGAGGCTGGAAGGCTGCTGCAGGCAAACTCGGCGCTGTCGTTGAGCGCGGGTCATATTCACGCGAACGGCCGGGCGACGAAGGCGCACCTCGAGTTCGCGTTCAAGTTCTTTCCCAAAGGCTACAAACCGAGCTTCCGCCGCTCGACGCTCCGGCTTGGCAACGGCATCGACATCGACGTCAAGCCGAATCAGGCCAATCAAGAGCTGCACGCGTACGCGACGCTCCAGGAGCATACGAAAATCATCGCGTTCGAGCCGCATCTCCACGCGCCCGGCGTGCGCATGTGTCTCGAGGCAATCTGGGGTCACAACATTCAGACGCTCAACTGCGTGGGCTACGACCACAACTGGGTGAAACAGTACGTGTACCAAGACGACGCCGCGCCGCTCCTGCCAAAGGGGACGATCGTGCATCTGATTGGCTTCCTCGACACCACGGCCGCGAACCGCAATCCTGCGGATCCGCGAAACTGGGCAGGAGGCGGCCGGCGCTCGATCGCGAACATGTTCATCGACCTTGGGTATTCGGTCTCGCTCACCGAAGAGCAGTTTCAGTCCGAGATGGCCAACCGCCGAAAGAACCTGAAGAACAGAAACGACTACGACATCGGCTGTCCACTCTGCTGGGCGCCTCCGGTACCGACCGCGACAAGCACAGCCAGTCAGCAGAAGCCGTGAACCGGGCTCTCGTTTTCTGGCGCCGTCCACCGCCGCCGCTCCTCGCGGCCGCGGCCGTCGTCCTATGGTTCACTTCGACCCGCGCACAGATTCGCTTCACGTACTCGAGCGGTCAGACCGTCTCGCCGGCGTACGAAGGATGGATGCCGACGCCGAACGGCTACGCCATGTACTTCGGCTACATGAATACGAACTGGCTGCAGGAGTTCGACGTCCCGATCGGTCCCGACAATGCCATCGAACCCGGCGGCCCCGATCAAGGGCAGCCGACGCACTTCTACCCGCGGCGCAGCCCGTTTCTCTTCATCATCGAGGTGGCCAAGGACATCGGTGCCAGAGAGCTTGTGTGGACGCTTACCACGAACGGAAAGACCGAAAAGGCATACGCGTCGCTCAAGACCGACTACCAGATCGATAACCAGGTGATTTCCACCGAAGTCGGCGGCGATTTCGGCAGCCTCCGTGACGAGCTTCGCACGAACATTCCGCCCGAGCTCAGAGTAGAAGGCGCGAAGCAACGGAGCGTGAAAGTTGGCGAACCGCTCGAGCTGGTCGCGTTTGCCGGCGATCCTGACAACCTGCCGGCCAGGCGAGACGGAAAACCGCAGCCTCGCAATGCGAGCGGCCAGATGCCCGGCGAATCTGCCGCACCGCCGGCCGCTCCGCGGCCGGCGCAGCCAGCGGGTTCTGCGAATCTCGCCAATCTGATCTACAGACCGCCCTCTTCGATTGTTCCATCCAGCGGCCCCGGACTGCGGTTCTCATGGATTGTCTATCGCGGCAAAGCTGCCGCCGTGACATTTACTCCCGATCAAATGAAAACCTGGACCGACACACGCGCGTACGCCAACTCGCCGTGGTCCCCTCCCTACACCGTCCCGGTGCCGCCGGCCGACGGTAAATGGAGCGCGCAGGCAATCTTCGCGGAGCCAGGCACATACGTTCTGCGCGCAGTGGCCAGTGACGGTTCGTTGTTCACCTACGAAAACGTTGCGGTCACCGTGACGCGGTGAGCAGGCCGCGCAGCGCCTCGAGATTCTGCGCGTCGAACCGATCGACCTCAATCCGCGACGGCGAGCGTCCTTCTTCCTTTGGCGTTTCGAGCAGCATTGGCAGATCGCGAAAGCGACGTTCGTTGACGATGCGCCGAAACGGCTCCAAACCGAGGAAACCCTGCCCAATGTGCTCGTGGCGATCGACGCGGCTGCCGAGCGGTTTCTTCGAGTCGTTGAGGTGAAAGGCTTTCAGGCGATCGAATCCCACCAGTCGGTCAAACTGCTTGAACGTCGACGCATAGCCTTCCGCAGAGCAGATGTCGTATCCCGACGCGATCAGGTGACAGGTGTCGAGGCAGACGCCGACGCGCCGGTGGTCGTTCATTTTCGCGATGATCGACGCGAGCTGCTCGAAGGTGGCGCCCAGCGCGGTCCCCTGACCGGCTGTGTGCTCGAGAAGCACCATCGTCCTGCCTCGGCGGCGTGCTCGAAGCAGCTCCAGAAGGCCTCCTGCGATCAGGTCCAGCCCTTCTGCCTCGTTGCCAGCGGTGTAGCAGCCAGGGTGAAGCACGACGCCCAAGAGTCCAAGGGCTTCCGCGCGGTCGAGCTCATCGCCCATCGCCTCGAGCGATTGCCGGCGCAGTGCAGTGTTCGTCGTCGCGAGGTTGATGAGATAGCTGGCGTGCGAGACGACCGGGCCGATCCCGGCCGCCTTGACCCGTGCGCGAAACTCACGGACCTCAGCGCGGGGAAGCGGGCGACCGCGCCATTGGTTGGCGTTCTTCGCAAAAATCTGCAGCGCCTCGCAGCGGTGCACGATCGCCCGTTCCACGGCGCGCGGCAAGCCACCGGCGACCGACATATGCGCGCCAAGCCGAGGCATCAGCGTGGTGCTTGCCCAAGAGTCTCCTGAATCACGCGTCCGCTCGCGTCGATCCGAACGACAGCTGTGAACAGGTTGGAGCGGCCCATCACCTGATCGCCAGGTACTACCGCGCCGGCGAAGCGCATGTCGGTCCAACGTACGGTGGTCGCGCCACGGACGTCGACGGCCGAACGGGCGGCCGGAAAGCGTGAGAACCCAAGGAAGACCTGACCCAGATCGGTATCTGCCGCCTGCATGACCGTGGGTGTCCACACGTTTGGATACCGCAGCGTCAACCGCCACGGCGCCTCGGTTTCGACATCCGAATCGCGGAATTGGCCGTCGAGCAGGTCGATGTCGCGGATCTCGTACGCGTTCGAGTACTGGGCGACGATTCGCCACGAAAACGGCGATCCGAACGTCGGCAATGCCGCCACATCCACGAGACAACGTTTTCCCTCCGCTGGTGACGGCGGTGGCTTTTCCTTTGGCCATGCGTCGATCGGTCGAACGCGCGCTTCCTCCGGATCGCACCATGGCGCCAGCGTCGGCCCGAACACCTTCGGCACCAGTTCGAGCGCGCGGTGATGTGCGTACCCGCGCATGCCGTAGTAAGCGGCCATCAACGTCAGCACCACGGTGGCGTTGCGGCGTCGTACCGCCGCCGACCGGCGGCCGAATCCCATCGTGCCGGCGACGAGAATCACCAGGAGATACACGTCGATGATCGGCATCCAGTCGACCGCGAACCAGTGCCAGTCGAACGGGCTCAGCGTCCGCGTGCCGTATGACGTCGGAAGATCCATGAGCACGTGCAGCAGAACGCCGATCATCGACACCGCGACGAGCATCGCGAACGACGCGTCGGGGTCGATATTGGCAGCGGCCGTGGCCTCCGCGGGCGATCGACGGCGATCGAGCACGCGACGGCCGGCCCAGACGAGCCCTGCGGTGATGACACCGAGCGCCAGGATGCCGAGCGGCCCATGCGTCGGGCCGCGATGCCATTTCAGATAGTTGATCGCGCCGCCGGTGGTCGCGACGATGTCGATGTCCGGTGCGTTCGACGCGAGAAGCAAGGCCGCCGTGGTCCCGCGGCCCGCGCGCCCGAGCGGCGTGCGCGCCAGCGTGAAAGCGAAGAGGCTATGTGTCAGGTTATCCAAAGTCGCTAATATAGCAGCATGGGGAAAACGTCCCTGGTGTCTGCCCTCGCGCTCGTTGTCTTGCTCGGGGCGTCGCCGGCCTCCGCGTGGGGTCTCAGCGCGCATCGCCACGTCATGGCGCGCGCGATCGAGCTGTTGCCGCCGGAGCTGAAGCCATTCTTCACGCGCTACAAGGACGAGATGGTGATGCGCGTGGTCGATCCCGATCTGTTTCGACTGATTGGATGGGAGGAAGACCCCAATCATTTCGTCAATTTCGGGGCGAAGGAGCTCGGCGCGTATCCATTCAATGAGCTCCCGCGCGAATACGGCGCCGCGCTCGAAAAATTCGGGATCGCGACGCTCAGGCGCAACGGGCTGTTACCCTGGCGCCAGCAGGAGGAATTCGGCAACCTCAGGCGTGCGTTCGAGGCATTCAATCGCGATTCCACCTTCGCGGCCGGCAACACGGTGCTGTTTGCGGCGGTGATGTCGCACTACATCCAGGACGCGCATCAACCGCTGCACGCCAGCGTCAACTACGACGGCCAGCAGACAGGCAACGACGGCATCCATTCGCGGTTCGAGAGCGCTCTCTTCGAGCGGTTCCAGACGCGCCTCACGATTCGTCCGGCGGCGCCCTCTCCCATCCTGAACGCGCGCGACGCCGCCTTCGACGCCCTGCTTTCGAGCTACAAGCTAGTCGATCCAATTCTCGAGGCCGACAACGCTGCGAAGCAGGACAAAGACGCCTATGACGACGAATACTTCGAGAGGCTCTTCGTCAAGCTGCGCCCGACTCTCGAGCGTCGGCTCGGTGAAGCGATGACAGCAACGGCCGGGCTGATCATAGGCGCGTGGGAGCAGGCCGGACGTCCGGTGCTGAAGACCACTTCCGAGGGCACGCGTCCGCCCCAGAAGATCAAACGGTGAGGCTTCGCGAGATCGCCGAGCGGCTCGCATGTCGCCTGGAAGGCGATGGCGACATCGAGATTGTCCGCATTGCCAGCCTCCAGCAGGCGCGGCCGGGCGATCTGTCGTTTGTCGCGAACGCGCGATACCTCGCCCAATTGGCGGCGACGAAGGCGTCCGCCGTCATTCTCGGAACCGTCACTCGCGACGCGCCGCGGCCGCCGTGCGCCGTGCTCCGCTCCGACGATCCTTATTCTGCCTTCGCCCGCGCGGTGTCGCTGTTCGTGCATACGGCACGCCCACCAGTGGGCGTCGATCCCCTGAGCAGCGTCGCCGGCGATGCCGCGATAGGCGCGGACGTCTCGATTGGTCCGTTCGTCACGATTGGGGCTGGCGCATCGATCGGCGCGCGTACTATTGTGTATCCCAATGCAGTCATCGGCGCTGGCGCGCGCATCGGAGAAGACTGCGTCATCCAGTCGCACGCGTCGATCCGGGAGCGTGTGATCGTCGGCAACCGCGTGATCCTCCAGAATGGCGCCGTCATTGGCAGCGACGGCTACGGCTTTGCGCGACAGAAAGACGGCACGCACCTCAAGATCCCGCAGCACGCCGACGTGGTGATCGAAGACGATGTCGAGATAGGCGCGAACTCCACGGTCGACCGTCCGGCAATCGGCGAGACACGCATCCGCGCCGGCACGAAGATCGACAATCTCGTCCACGTCGCGCACGGCGTCACCGTTGGGCGGCGCGTGCTGCTTGCAGCGCAGGTCGGGATCGCCGGCAGCACCGTGATCGACGACGACGTGATGGTGGCGGGTCAGAGCGGCATCACGGGACACATCGAGGTCGGCCGGGGCGTGAGGATTGGCGCGAAAAGCGCCGTCCTCCAACCGGTCGAAGCAGGCGGGTTCGTGACGGGCATCCCCGCCTTCGAGCACGCGGAGTGGCGCAAAGCATCAATCGTGTTCCGTGCGCTGCCGTCGCTGAAGAGACGCATCGAAGAGCTCGAACAGAAGATCGTCGAGCTCGAGGAGAAGCTTGCAGCATGCCGGATACCGACGGATCGCTAGAGACCGAAGATTACGCGCAGGCTGCACGGCCTGCGCGACGCACCATTCTGATTGCGGCGTGCTTTTTCCTATCCTGCGCGGCTGAAGCCATTGCGCAGCAGCCGGTCGTCGCTACACGGCCGGCGACTCCAGAATTCTTCTCACGTTTCGACTTTCACCTCAATGCCGCCTGGCTCGGCGAGTCGGCCCCGGCAGTCACGTCGCCTGCCCTTCCGACGGTCGTCAAGAACGCAGTCGACCATCGCTATTCCTTCGACACCCACTGGGGTGGTTCCCTCGATTTCGTGGACTACGTCGTCGGCCGCACATCGTTCATCATCGACTACGAAGCGATCCTCGGCGACGAATTCCGTCTGTTCGATCCGAATCAAGGGATTTACACGCTCGAGGCAGCCACCTCCGCGCGCGTCGGCGAAGCGGAAATCGTCGGCATTTTTCATCATGTCTCGCGCCACCTCGCCGATCGGGGGAACAAGCAGGCCGTCGCCTGGAACGCAGCCGGCGTTCGGGTGTTGAAGCGGGTCGGGCGCGATTCGACCACCGTTGACATCGATGCCGAGTTCAGCGGCGTCGTCGCGAAAGCGTTCGTGGATTACAGCTGGATTGGCGAGTTGAACCTGCAGGTGAGGCATCCTCTCAACCAGCACGTCGCGGTATTCGCTCAGGGGTCTGGCAAGCTGTTTGCGGTCGACGGCACCGTGCCGAATCGCGATATGCAGACGGGCGGCGTCGCCGAGGTGGGACTCCGCCTGAAGGGTACCGGAGGCGTACTGGAACTGTTCGTGGGATTCGAAAAACGAGTGGATGCCTACGAGCTCGAGAGGGAGTCGCAGCGATGGATGCTCGCCGGTTTCCGCCTACTCAGTAGATAATCGAATGATGAAGGTACGAGCATTCCAGCTGACGGCAGTTCTGTTGCTTGCGGCCGGCAGCATCGGGGCGGTGCGCCCTCCTAAACTCGAGTACAAGCTGACGACGCTGCCGAATGGGCTGACCGTGGTGTTGGAAGAGGACCATTCGACGCCGATCGTTCATCTACAGCTCTGGTACCACGTCGGATCGAAGAACGAAAAGCCGGGTCGCACCGGCTTCGCGCATCTCTTCGAGCATTTGATGTTCAAGGGCTCCAAGAACGTGGCGGCCGAGGCTCATACGTCGATGGTGGCGTCGGTGGGAGGGCAGAGCAACGCCTACACGACGGATGACGAAACGGTGTTCTGGGAAACGGTCCCGTCGCAGTACCTGCCGATGATCCTCTGGCTGGAGGCCGATCGCATGGCGACGCTGAAGGTGGACAAGGACACGTTCACCAACGAGCGCCAGGTCGTCAAAGAGGAACGCCGGATGCGCGTCGACAACCAGCCGTACGGGCGCCTGAACGAGATCATCTACGACCAGGCGTTCACGGTGCATCCCTACAAGCACGCGACGATCGGCAGCATGGAAGATCTCGAGGCGGCGTCGATCGACGATGTACGGGACTTCTACCGCACTTACTACGTTCCGTCGAATGCGACGCTGGCGCTGGTGGGAGACTTCGACACCGAGCAGGCGATGCAGTTGATCACGCAGTATCTGGGCCGCGTACCGAAAGCGGAGCGGGAAGTGCCGCGCGATATCCCGAAAGAGCCGGCGCCAACCAAAGAGAAGCGCGTGACGCTGCAGCAGCCGTGGCCGCTTCCAGCGGTTGTCGTCGCGTACCACATCACCTACGACGGCAACCCGGATTCGTATCCGCTGCACATCGCGGCCAAGGTCCTTTCCGACGGGCAGACCTCGCGGATCTATCAGAAGCTGGTGTATGAGAAACAGATGGCGGTCGCGGCGTTCGGCAGCGCGAACCTCATCGAGCATCCCAATCTGTTCTACGCTGTCGCGATCGTCCAGCCCGGGCGGAACCCGCAGGAGGTCGCGGAAACGCTCATCGCCGAGCTCGACAAGTTGAAGTCCGAGCCGATTACGGAACACGAGCTGCAGCGCTCGAAGAACCAGTTCGCGCGCGACTACATCCTGGGCCGCGAATCGAACCAGCAGAAAGCGCAAACGCTTGCGCACGCCATCGTCATCCACAACGACATCAAGACGGCGGACGGCGAGTTCGACATCTTTCAGAACATCACCGTCGCCGACGTCCAACGCGTGGCGCGGACCTATTTCAGGCCGGAGAATCGCGTGGTGGTCACCGTGATGCCATCGGGGAAGGCGGGTGCCCAGTGAGAGCGACCGCACCGCGATTGACCGCTCTCACCTTCCTGGTCTGTTTGGCGATTCCTCACAGTTCTGCGTTCGCGCAGGCCCGGAACTGGCCGTCCGAGTCGGCGCCGCGGCCGCTGCCCGCGCGCGACATCAAGTTCCCGCCATACGAGATTCAGACGCTCTCCAACGGTCTCCAAGTCGTGGCCGTGCTTCACCACGAGCAGCCGGCCGTCACGATGAGGCTGCTGATCCGCGCCGGCACGTCATCCGATCCGAAAGGGAAGCTCGGGCTCGCTCATCTCGTCGCGTCGCTCCTCGACCAAGGGACGAAGACAAAAACCGCTCTGGAGATGAACGACGCGATCGACTTCATCGGCGGCGCGATGGGCGCCGGCGCTGCGACCGATCTCACCTTCTGCAACATGGTCGTCATGAAGGACAGCTTCGAGAGCGGCATGCGCATGCTGTCGGAGCTGGCGAGGGAGCCGGCGTTCGCGCCCGCCGAAATCGAACGGCAGCGGCAGCAGATGGTGTCGGGGCTGAAAGTCAGCCTCGAGGATCCCGAGTACATCGCGAACTCCGTGTTCGATCGCCTCGTGTACGGCTTTCATCCATACGGCATGCCGAACACCGGTACGCCGCAAAGCCTCGGCTCGTTGACGCGCGAGGACCTCGTCGCGTTCCACCGCCGACACTTCGCGCCGAACAACGCCATCCTGGCGATTGTCGGCGACGTGACCGCCGACGAGGCTTTTGCCACGGCGAAGAAAGTGTTCGGCGATTGGGAGAAGAAGGATCTGCCGACCGAGAAGTTCATCGAGCCGCCGGATCCGACGAGGCGCGTGGTGGTCGTCAACAAGCCCGACTCGGTGCAGACCGAGGTGCGCGTCGGGCACCTCGGCATCCCGCGCACCCACCCGGACTACATGGCGGTGAACCTCGCCATTCGGATTCTCGGCGGTGAGGGCAGCAACCGGCTGCACCAGGTGCTGCGGACCGAGCGCGGCCTCACCTACGGCGCGCAGGCCAACATGGATACGCTGAAAGACACCGGCGACTTCCAGGCCGAGACCAACACGCGATCGGAAGCCACCGGCGAAGTGCTCAAGGTCATCGTCGACGAGTTCTGGCGTATCCAACGGGAGCGGGTCAGCGAGCGAGAGCTGGCCGATGCGAAGGCGTACCTGACGGGCAGCTTTCCATTGACGATCGAGACGCCCGAGTCGATCGCGATGCAGGTTGTCAACGTGATCTTCTATGGGCTGCCGCTGGAGCATCTCCAGAATTTCCGCGATCGGGTGAACGCCGTGACGGTCGACGACATCCAACGCGTGGCACGCGCGCTTCTGCGTCCCGATCGTCTGTCGATCGTCCTTGTCGGCAACGCCGCAGCGTTCGCCTCACAGCTTCGCGGCATCGGCTTCGACAAGTTCGAGACCATCGAGCTCGGCGATCTCGACCTGACGTCGGCGACCTTCAAGCGAGGTGGATCGAGAACTGGGGCCGGAGCCGCCGCAGGTGGGTCCGGTGGGTGGGGTGCGCGCGCCACGCCGAAGCTCGCCGCCTATCACCAGGCGCCTCTTGGCAGCCGGCCGGCAGGCGATCCTTCTCCAGACGAACGTGCGAAGGCCGAAGCGCTCGTCGACAAAGTGATCGCCGCCAAAGGCGGTCTCGAGAAGCTTCGCGGCCTGAAGACGATCGTCGTCAGGCAGACGTTGACGACGCAGTCGCCGCAAGGCGAAGCGACGGCGGAGACCTCCAACTACATTCAATACCCCGATCGGTTTCGCATCGTGACCAGCACGACGGGCGGCACGATGGTCCAGGCGTCGGACGGCAAGCAGGTGTGGATGACCGATCCTGGAGGGTTGCACGACGCCCCCGAGCCGCTCATGCGCGAGTTCCGCGCGGCGCTGAGGCGCGATCCGATCCCGCTGCTTCTGGCGGCAAAGGATCGCAAAATGACGGCGCGTCTGCTGCCCGAAGTCAAGGACACCACGGGACCGCCCGGACTGGTGCTCGAACTGTCGGCGCTCGATCTCAATCCCATCGTTCTCGAAATCGACCCGACGACGTTGTTGATCCGCAAGCAGTCGTACCGTGCCGACGCGCCCGGTCGGCCGCTCGTCGAAGAGTCCTTTTCCGATTACCGGCCGATCGACGGCATCCAGATCGCGTTCCGCGCGTCGCGGAAATCGGGACCGCTGCTCGTCGAACGCCGCGTGAGCGAGGTCAAGATCAACACCACCCTCGAACCAGCGCTGTTCGTCCGCCCAGCTTCTTGAGCCTGCGCCTGCTGTTGTCGTGCGGCGAGGCGTCCGGCGATCTGTATGCTGGTGCCCTCACACGCGAGCTCCGCGCGCTTGATCCGACAATCGCTGTAACAGGTCTTGGCGGGCCCCAGTTTGCCGCGGCCGGCGGGCGTCTGGTCGACGACTATCGGGACCTTGCCGTGACCGGCCTCACTGAAGTGGTCGCGAAGCTGCCGCGGTCGTATGCGGCGCTTCGGTCGATGGCAGCTGCTGCGCGGAGCGAACGCCACGACGCGCTCGTCGCGATCGACTTTCCTGATTTCAATTTTCGGTTGGCGCGGAAGGTGAAGCGTCTTGGCGTGCCGGTGATCTACTACGTCGCTCCCCAGATCTGGGCCTGGCGTGCCAGCCGTCTCAAGACGATCTCCGAGATTGCGGACCAGGTGCTCGTCATCTTCCCCTTCGAGGAATCGATCTACCGCAACGCAGGCGTCCCGGTCGAGTTCGTCGGCCATCCGCTGATTGATCTCATCAAGCCAACCGACAAGCGAGATAGCTTTTTGTCGGCCCACGGTTTGACACCCTCGTCGCCTACCGTGGCCATCCTGCCGGGCAGCCGGCCGAACGAAGTGTCGCGGATTCTTCCGGATCTGCTTTCGGCAGCCGCGCTCATTCGAGCGGCAGTGCCCGGCGTGCAGTTCGTCGTGGCCCGGGCGCCGCATCTCGACGATCGGCTCTTTTCCCGGCCGTCAGCGGATCCGAAGTCCGGGTTCGTCCCCGCAGTCGTCGAGGGCGACACCGATACGGTGCTGGCCTCTGTTGATCTCGCACTGACAGCATCTGGAACGGCGACGGTGCAATCGGCGCTGCACGACACACCGATGGTGATCGTTTACAGGACCTCGCCCACGACGTACCGCGTCGCGCGGCGTCTGGTTCGAGTGGATGCCATTGGGATGGTGAACCTGATCGCCGGCGAGAAGATCGTTCCCGAGCTGGTTCAGGACGACTTCACACCGGAAGCTGTGGCGCGCGAAGCAGTCGACATCCTCGCCAACCCTGCACGTGCCGCACGCATTCGCGAAGGGCTCGCGCGCGTCCGCGCCAAGCTGGGAGGACCAGGCGCGAGCCGCCGCGCCGCGGAGTCGATACTGAAAGTCGTTCATACACGGAGGGGATCCAGAGATGGCAGCCAAACGATCGAACGCCAAGCGCATTGAGGGCGCGTGTCTTGTGTTGCTGCTCCTGGTCGGCAGGCCGGCGACGGCGACGGTTCTCGTACCGGCCGATTTGAGCGAGCTGGCGCGCGACGCGCGCGCGATCGTGCGGGGGCGTGTGATGCGGCTCGACGCGCAGTGGACCGACGATCGACGAACGATTGAAACGGTTGTGACGCTGGAAGCCGAAGGATATCTGAAGGGATCGCTCGGTCCGACACTTCAGTTCCGCGTCCCGGGCGGCGAGCTGGGACGCTTCCGCAGCATCACGGTCGGTGCTCCGCTTTTCGCGGTGGACGAGCGCATCGTCGTCTTCCTTGGCGCGGCAGGGCCCAGCGTTCCGTACGTGCTCGGTTTGAATCAGGGTGTCTTTCGAATGCTGCGCGCCGATGTCGGGTGGGTGGTGATGCCGCCGCCCGCAGTGCCGTCTGCCGCCGGCGCAGGCCGAATCGTTCGCGGTGACAGGTCGCGCGGCCCGCTGCCATTGGCCGATTTCGAACAGCGGGTACGTCAGTTCATCGGGGGGCCGCGGTGAGGCGATCGATCGCCGGTTTCCTCGCGATCCAGCTGCTTGTGCCTGCGAACCCGGCTCTCGCGTACTTGAAATTCGGCACAAGCGTCGGCGGGCGTCAGGTCACGTTGAAATGGGCGCAGACGCCGGTCCGCTATTTCGTCAGCTCCCGCAACGCCGTCCCTGGAGTGACCGTGGACGATTTCCAGGCGGCCGTCGGGCGCGCGTTCGCTCAATGGCAGTCCGTGCCGACGTCGTCGATCGCCTATCAGTTTGCCGGACTGACCTCGGCGCTGCCCGGAGACGACGACGGGCTCTCGACGCTGGGGTTCAGGAATCGTCCGGATCTCGACCGCGTTCTCGCCTCGACCAACTTCCTCATCGACGCCGCAACTGGCGCGCTGCTCGAATCGGACATTTTCTTCAACTCGACGTTCGCCTGGTCGACGGCGGCCGCAGGCGAGGCGGGCCGGTTCGATCTCGAGAGCATCGCGCTTCACGAGATCGGGCATCTGAGCGGTCTCGGGCATTCGGCGCTTGGCGAAACCGAATTGCGCGAGGGCGGCGGCCGGCGCGTGCTTGGCGCTGAAGCGGTGATGTTCCCGATCGCATACGCATCGGGCTCGATCGCCGGGCGTACGCTCAAGGCCGACGACATCGCCGGGATATCGGATCTCTACCCCGACGGCGGCTTCGCCGCGTCGACCGGCAGCGTCTCGGGCACCGTGACGAAGAACGGCCAGCCGGTATTCGGCGCGCATATCGTCGCCTTCGATCCTGTCTCTGGTTCGATGATCGCCTCTTTCTCGCTGAACGCGCAGGGGCAGTTCTCGATCGACGGATTGTCCCCGGGCCCGCACGTCATTCGCGTCGAGCCGCTCGACGATGTGGAGATCGACAGCTTTTTCGACTCGTCGCCGACGGTCGATATCGACTTCACGGTGATGTTTTTCGATCGCCTCGTGGTCGTCCCACGCGGCGGCGACCGGCCGGGGGTTGCGATCGCGGTGACCCGCAAATGATGCGGCCTGCCGCGTTGGCGTTCGCCATGGCGATCGCGACGACTGTGTTCGTACGAGGCGCGGAGGCGCAACCAGCCCTCGCGCTGCCGGGGCGCGTCGAGCTGGCGGGCGGAGTGCTCTGGATGGGCGCGCAATCGCTCGGGTCGCGCGATGCCAATCTGACGACAGGAACAGGGTCCGCATTGCGCCTGTTCAGTTCCTCCAGCGATTTGGCCGGTGCGCCGGCTCTGGAGGCGCGCGTCGCCATCAGGGTCGCTGGGGCGATCGATCTGGAAGCCACGGCGTCCCGCACAAAGCGAGACCTGCGTACTCGGTTGTCCAACGACGCTGAAAATGCCTTGGGGGCGACGGTCGCCGAAACGGTGGATCAGTACGTGGTTGGGGCGGCAGTGGTCTGGTATCCGCAGTCCCGCAGGTTGAACCCGCGGATACGGCCCTTCGTCATTGCCGGCGGAAACTACCTCCGACAGCTCCACGAAGCCGCCACCCTCGTCGAAAGCGGGGAGACGTACGACATCGGCGGCGGCGTGAAGTGGTTTCTCGCGACGCGAACACGCAAGCGGATGAAGGCGATTGGCATCCGTGTTGACGGACGCGTGGTGGTTCACAACAAAGGGATTGCGTTCGACGGCCGGCGAACGATCTCGCCGGCCGCCGCCGCGCTCTTTTTCGCGCGATTCTAGGCTAGATCTTCGTATTGACCGTCGAATCGTCGGAAGGCATCACCGGATCGTCCATATCGATCACCGTGAGGCCTTCCGATCGATCATTGCGCATGTTGGCGGTCCTTGCGTTCGCGGCGAGGCGGCTCAGCCGGCGCACGGTTGGTCACGCGTTCGCTGTTTTCGCGCTCCTGATTCCGCGACGCGCTGCTGTCGGAACTGCTGTCGCGATTCACCTGTTCCTCCGTCCAACGAAGGTGGTCGCCGATCGATTTACCATCGTTGCTCATGGCTATCCTCCTGAGAAGACGACTCGTCCGTTCTAGCCTGACTTAACGGTTCAGTGGTACCGTCGCAAGGTTGATGCCCGCGCCGGCGATTGAATTCCGCGATGTGACGTACGCCCGGCCGGGCCGGCCGCCGGTGCTCGACCGTTTTTCCCTGAAGGTGGACGCCGGTGAAGTGCTCGCGCTCGTTGGCCGGAGCGGCGCCGGAAAAACGACGCTGTTGAAGCTGGTCAATCGGCTGCTCCTGCCCGATCGCGGCAGCGTGTTCGTGGAAGGGCGCGACACGCGCGAATGGGAGCCAATTCGGCTCCGCCGCCGCGTAGGGTACGTCCTGCAGGAAGTTGGACTGTTTCCCCATATGACGGTCGGCGACAACGTGGCGGTCGTTCCTCGCCTCGAGGGGTGGCCGATCGAGCGATCGAGGGCGCGCGTCGATGAGCTGCTCGAGCTCGTGGGTCTCGCTGCGACGCAATTTGCGACACGGTGGCCGGACGAGCTGTCGGGCGGGCAACGCCAGCGCGTAGGTGTCGCGCGCGCGTTGGCTGTGGATCCACCCGTGCTCCTGATGGACGAACCGTTCGGCGCGCTCGACCCGTTGACGCGCGCCGACCTGCATGCAGAGTTTCACCGCATCCAGGATCGCGTGCGCAAAACGGTGATCATCGTGACGCACGACATGGGCGAGGCGTTCGCGCTCGGCAATCGGGTCGGCGTGCTCGAAGACGGACGTCTCATCGCCTTCGATCGTCCCGACGTCGTGGCCGCCTCGCGAGAGCCGCTGGTGAGGCGGCTGCTCGACGCGCTGCCGACCGTTCCGAGAAGTTGAGAGGATGTTCGTGGTGATGCCAGGCCAATGATCAAGCTCCTGCAGTTCTGGATCGCGCATCGCGTGGAGCTTGGCGTGCTGCTCGGTCAGCACGTCGTGCTCGTGACGGCGTCGACCTTCGCGGCCGTGGCAATCGGAGTGCCGCTCGGCATCTTTTCATCGCGCCGTCCTCGGCTCGCTGCGCCTCTCATGGCGGCGGCCAACATCGTTCAGACCATTCCGAGCCTCGCGATGTTCGGCTTTCTGCTGCCTGTGCCGCTCGTCGGTGGCGTCGGCGCGCGCGCGGCGCTCGTCGTGCTGGTGCTCTACGGTCTTCTACCGATTGTGCGCACGACGATCGCCGGACTCCGCGGCATCGACGCCTCGATCCGCGAGGCTGGCGTCGCCATGGGGATGACGCCGCGCGAGCTGCTTAGGCAAGTGGAGCTGCCGCTCGCGCTGCCGTCGATCGTCGCCGGAGTGCGCGTCGCGGCGGTCGTCGGTGTGGGCTCCGCGACGATCGCGGCGGCCATTGGCGCCGGCGGTCTCGGCGAATACATCTACCGCGGACTGTCGATGGTCGACACGACCGTCATTCTTGCCGGCGCGATTCCCGCCGCGCTGCTGGCGCTGGCAGTCGACGCTTCGCTTCTCTGGCTGGAGCGGCAATTGTCCGCGAGGCGCCGCTCACGGTCGGGCCGTGTGGCCGCCTTCGCCACGGGCACCGTCGTCGCGGTCGTGCTTCTCACGAGTGGGGTCGCCGCGCGCCGTTCGAGCAGTGCAATCATCGTGGGATCGAAGAACTTTACCGAGCAGCTCGTCCTCGGCGAGCTCGTGGCGCAGATCATCGAGCGCGATGCCGGTATGCAGGTCCATCGGAGGTTGAATCTGGGCGGCACCCTCATCTGCGACGGCGCATTGCTGAGCCGCGACCTGGATATGTATGTCGAATATACCGGCACGGCCCTTACCGCGATTTTCCATCAGCCGATCACGACCGACGGGGCCGCCGTGTTCAACACCGTGCGAGAGCTCTATGCCAAGACCGGACGGACCCTGCTGCCGCCTCTTGGCTTCAACAATACGTTTGCCATTCTGGTACGAGGTACCGACGCGCGGGCGCTCGAGCTACGGACGATAGACGATGCCGCGCGAGAGTCGGCGCACTGGCGCGCCGGTTTCGGCTACGAATTCGTAGAGCGGCCCGACGGATTCGCTGGGCTGTCGAAAGCCTACAATCTGCGGTTTCCCGATCCGCCGCGAGTGATGGACTTGACGCTCAGCTACAGGGCGCTCGCTTCAGGACAGGTCGATCTGATTGCCGGCGACGCCACCGCGGGACTGATCAAAGGTCTGGATCTCGCGCCGCTCGAGGACAATCGCCACTATTTCCCGCCGTACGACGCGGCAGTCGTCGCCCGCGCCGAAACGCTGCTGCGCTATCCGCAGGCGCGCATGGCAATAGAAAAGCTGTCGGGAAATGTTTCAGCGGACGACATGCGCGCGTTGAATTACGCGGCCGACGTGGAACACCACGACATCAAAGACATCGTGCGCGAGTTCCTCGAGCGAAGGATCAGGCGCGCTGCGCAAACATCGCGGTGATCAGGTCGTCGTCGGAGAAGGGCGGAAAAGTGGCCGGGTTGAACTGCGGCCATTCTGTCGAGTCGGCGTCGTCGACATCGATGCTCAACGAATGATGTTCCGAGTCGACCCTCGCCTCAGGTAGCGGGATCAGATACCGGTTGCGCAACACCCGGCCACGATCGACGACCAAGTAGCGCACGCGCCGCTCGGCTGGATCGACGATCACGCCGTCGAACGTGCCTATCTTCGTCCCCCCTTGGGTCCGTACCTCGAGCGGTTCCACGAGCGGCCCTTCGAGGCGGTCGTTGGCGAGGAAGCACAGCCGCGGCGTTTCGTCATCGTTCATCATCGGCGTCACCTGTGGAAACAGGAGCAATTCCCGCGCCACATTTGGGGCCGTGCATTTTGTGCGAATTCTGCGTCAGAACGACGTGCGGGAGGCTTACCGTGCAAATGCGTGTGCGGAAGCGTTACACGTCTGTATGTGCGCTGACGGTCGCGCCGGGCACGACGCTTCCGATGTCGAGCACGGAAATGGTGCCGCCGTCATCTCCCAATGAGTCGCTTGGTTCGACCGACCAGCGCCGGGCGCGGTAGCGCCCAACAAGATGAGCGCCGATCGCCACGCTCGTCGCAGCTGCGGTGAGCCCAACCTCTCCACCTCGCAGCGATCGCAGCTCGATTTGTACCGGCCAGTATGCGAAGGCGTACATCCCAAGAAAATAGAGTGGCCATCGCCGCCTCAGCTTGGCATCACCCGCCGCGTACGCCGACGTAAAAGGGACCCGATCGATGGCCAGTACCGCCAGTTCGATGAGGGCAGCGACCAGACCCGCGACGAACGCAGTATGCCAGGCGGCGACGCGCCAGCCCAGCAGAGGGCCAGTCAGCAGCAGCGTGATGAGCGTGACCGGCGGCGCGAGCCACGCAATCATCGCGGCGCGCACGCCGGACCAATACGCACGCGTGTCCGCAGGACCGTTGATCGCGAACGTCACGGCTGCCGGCAACTCGCTTGGCAGCAGGAACGTTGCGCGCAGGCCAATCACGGCCCAATACGCCAGAACCAACGGCACCCATAGCACGAGCGTGCGCGGCTGCGTCAGCGACGCGAGGCTCGCAGTTTTCTGTGTGAACGATGCGAGCACAATCGCTGCGCCGATCGCGGCGGCCATCGCCACCGGACCTTGTTGGCGACGATTGCGCCCGAGGGTCATTGTGACGAAGTCCGCCGTCGCGCGCGCTGCGGCGTCGCGCCCCGCGAGCGCGCGTGCGAGGCGCCGCACGATCGCGCCGAGGCCGATCGATCCCCGCGTCGCAGGCGGCACCAGCGCCAAGCGCATCTGCCGCCGGAACGTGGTCACGGACACCAACGCGGCCGCGCACAGCATCGCCGGCAAGGCGATGAGCGACCGGGTTGCCAGCGGCACGAAGTACGCGCGCGGCGATCCGCGGATGCGCTCGAAGAGTCCAAGAAACCACGAGCCGGGCAGCCATCCGGTGACCGTCGGGTTCACGAGCGCGGCATGCGGAATCCTCCAGACGGCTGGCGTCAGGATCACCAGACTCAGGATGAGCACCACGAAGAGAAACTGCATCAACGGGCCGATTGCCGACGCCGCGCGCGCGCCAGCTGAGAGCATGACGAGGCCGCGAAACGTCACGATGGCCGCAAATGTGAATGCCGCGGCGCTCACCGTGGCGGCGAGATGCGCCGTCAGGTGTCTCACGAACGCCAGACCGCCCAGCTGATCTGATGTCTCGAGCGCGAAGAGCAGCCCGCTGGGCACGTTGACCAGAGTCGATGCAGCGAGCAGGAACGCAGCGAGAGCGGCCAGTTTCGCTCCGGCAATCGTGCGCGCACGGAGCGGCAGCGGGCCAAGGACCATGGCGTCTCGCCCGTCGAAAGCCAGCGCGTCCCAGACGAAGACCGTGATCAGCCCCACGGTCACCATCGAATGCGTGACGAACAGGAATTCAATCCACTCGAGCGTGTCGTCCAGGAGCGCGGTGTCGTGAAATCGGAGCGCGCGGATCGCCACCCATTGATAGTACGGAAACAATTGGACGAGGAGCACGAGCAACGGCGCGATCAGAAAGGCGAGCACCCAGATGATCGTTTGACGAAGCTGGATATCGGATGTGACCGACTCGCTCGCGAAGAACTGCGCGAGGAACGTGCGAAACAGGACCTTCGCGGCATGGTCTGGTGTCGCGGGGTCGAGGCAAACCTTCTCACGCCGACGCGCGTTGGAGAGCAGCGCGCGGAGGCGGATCATAGATTCATCGCCGCGATCATCGAATGGCACCGCGTCTGGCTGTCGTCTTCCTCGACGAGGCTCGCAAATACCGCGTCGAGCGACGGCAGCTGCAGCGTCGCCCGCAGGCGCTCCACTGAATCGTGGCCGACCACGTGACCCTCCTTCAGAATCACGACGCGCGAGCAGACCTGCTCGACCACTTCCAGCACGTGCGAGCTGAACACGACCATCTTTCCGTCCGCCGCGATCGCGCGGACGAACGCTTTCAGCACCCGCGCGGCGCTGACGTCGAGACCCGAGAATGGTTCATCGAGAATCACGACGCGGGGATTGTGGAGCACCGCCGCTGCGATGAGCACTTTTTGCCGCATGCCCTTCGAATACGACGCGAGGGTCTGATAGCGGTCGTCGTAGATGTCGAGCAGCTGCATGAAGCGTTCGATCTTGTGGTCGAGACTGGCATCAGGAATCCGACGGAGCCGCCCCACGAGCTGCAGATACTCCGGGCCTGTGAGATAGGAATACAAATGCGGCTCTTCCGGGACATAGCCGAGTACGGCTTTGTACGTCGTGACGTCCTCGAGGACATCGCGCCCATCCAGAAGAACAAGTCCGTTTGTTGGGGGGAGGAGTCCCGCGAGAATCTTGACCGTGGTACTTTTGCCCGATCCGTTGGGGCCGAGCAGTCCCAGCACTTCGCCGCCCTGGACCTGAAACGACACGTCGCGGACGGCCGTCAGGGGTCCGTACCTCTTGGTCAGCCGGCGGACTTCGATCACGACGGCTTTGACACCGCGGGACGGGGCAGGTTCCTTAGAGGACAACCTGGGGCCGTCGGTTTACGTCTAAGGAAAGCACGGAGACGCTATGAAACTGATGCCAACGGTGTGTCTGGCCCTGACGCTCCTTGTCACCCTGCCTACGCTGGCCGCCGCCGACCAGCGCGAATGGTTCCGCGACCGCTACGATGCCCACCGCTTCCGGGACGAAATCCGGCAGGAGGTACGGGAGGCCGTCCGGCGGGCACGCCGCGATGTCTTTTGGGCGACCCACAACGCTCGCCGCGAAGCGATGGCGGCGCGCCGCGAAGCCCTTCGCGCCGCGGCTCAAAGCCGTCGGGAGATTCAGCGCGAGATCCGACGCGCGATGCGGGAAGCGTACCGCCGGTCCTGGTGGGACTAGGAAGGCTCGAGTGACGGGGAGGCATGCCTCCCCGGCGACTGTAGCTCGGCGCCGATCGCGCGCACGGCGCCGAGCATCCGATCGACGTCGTCTCGCGTGCTTCGGTAGTTGACGATGCAGGCGCGGAGCGTGAAACGACCGCGCAATTCAGTGCTCGAGAGAAAGGCTGTCCCGCCGAGCTGGAGGCGCTCCAATACCGCCCGATTGAAGGCCGCGATTTTTTCCTCAGTGTCGCTCGATTGATCGCACAGCCGAAAACAGACGACGCTCAGCCCCGGTGGCGCCGTCAGCTCGAGATCCGCCGAGCTGCGTACGCGATCGGCTAGATACGCCGCCAACGCGATGTTCTCTTCGATCGCGGTCCGATAGCCCGCGAGCCCGAACTCTTTCATCGTCATCCAGACTTTCAGCGCGCGGAAGCCGCGCGTTTGCTGGAAGCCGAACTCGCTGAACCACACGGGACCGCCCACGCCGGACGTGCTTCCGTCGGTCCGCAAGTACGGCGGCACGAGGCTGAACGCCGAGCGCATCGCCTCGGCGTCGCGGACGAAGACCATTCCCGCTTCGACCGGAACGAAGAGCCACTTATGCGGATCCAGGGCGACGCTATCGGCCGCAGCCAGACCTGCGAGCCGTGCTGCGTACTGCTCGCTGAGGATCGCAGGACCGCCGTACGCCGCGTCCACATGCAGCCACGCATCGTGACGGCGGCAGATCGCTGCCAGCGCGTCGATGTCGTCGATGGCTCCGGTGTTCGTGGTTCCCGCCGAGGCGATGACGGCGATGGGCGTAATGTGCCGGGCGCGATCGTCAGCGATCGCCTCGTCGAGCGCGGCGACGTTCATGCGGTAATCAGCGTCGGTTTCGATCGTGCGAATGGCGCCGCTCCCGAATCCCAGAAGCTCGATCGCTTTTCGCACGCACCCGTGCGACTCGGACGAAAGATAGAACGCGTAGGATCTCGTCGCGTCGCGCAGGCCGTCGGTGCGCACGTCGACGCCGCTCTTGACGTGCCGCGCGACACCGAGCGCGGTGAGCGTGGCCATCGAGCCGCCGCTCACGAGAAGCCCTTTCGCTTCACGCGGGAGCCCGAGTATCTGACGGAACCAGCTCGCAACCTCCCGCTCCACATAAATGGCCGCATGGTTCCCGCCTGCGCAGCTGGGATTCATCGCCGCGGCCAATGCATCCGCGAAGATGCCCATCACCGCCGGCGGCGAATTCACCCAGCCCCAGAACCTCGGATGGCCGTTTCCGAAAGGGAACGGCTCGATGGCGTCGCAGAACTCGCGAAGGATTTCATCTGGCGCGGCGCCCGATGCGGGCGGCGGCGTGGATTCGAACCGTTCTTGCAGTGCGAGCGGCACTGGCCGGAACACCGGTTCGTCCGGCAGCCCCGTAATGTGCTCGGCGATCAGGTCGACTACTTGGTACCCGATGCGCTGAATTTCTTCCCGGGTCCAGTTGCGCATCGCTCATCGACCTTCAACTCTCAAGTTGAGCCTTGAAAGTTGATCCTTGAAAGTTGACCCTTGAAAGTTGACCGTTGAAAGTTGACCCTTGAAAGTTGACCCTTGAAAGTTGACCCTTCCTTATGCCGTCTTGGCGAGCAGCGGCTCTGCGGACACCTGTACGACGTCCTGCATCACCTCGCCATGCTGGCTCAGGTCCAGGCCGAGCTCCTCCTGATCTG